>Ga0070734_10001450_pt1 | contig 34493 bp, 29 predicted proteins | sample Coa_R1_8_FD_66444 | JGI IMG/M metagenome (GOLD analysis project Ga0070734, IMG submission 66444) | Surface soil microbial communities from Centralia Pennsylvania, which are recovering from an underground coalmine fire - Coalmine... | ecosystem: Environmental > Terrestrial > Soil > Unclassified ...
GAAACCAAAGTGTAAAGGATGTGTCGGAACGTTCTGTAAATGATGTCGTGGAACTTTACACCTTCAGGTCTGCGATAAAGAACGATGCCCAAGAATAATTCCTTGCGCCGCAGGCCCGCGCGCAGCCGGAGGCGAAGCGATTTAAAAGCCCAGCGGCGGCGGAGCGCGCTAAAAAGAACCAGCCGGATCAAAGCGGCCCGGCCATCCTGTACTGCTGGGAGCCAATGAAGCGGATCATCATGCGTTTGGTAACTACCTAATCTACGCTAGCGCTTGAACCGGCCTAACAGCTATATCGCGATCACTTGATTGAGCCTCACATAAAGTTTCCGCGGGCCGCACCCCTATGTGGGAAAGCAATCATAATCAAGGATGTCTGCAATTCTGCCCCATCCGGGCGTTCTCACATTGGGATCACTCTGATTCATTCACCGGGGAGACTTATGGCTGGAAGGCAGCTTGAGCTTTTTGCGTTGGCGTGCTTTTTCCTTCTGGGTGTTGGTCTGCTTGCACGGGCGCAGGATCCAGCGAATCAAGGCTACGGAACTATTCTTGGGACCGTGGCAGATCCCATGGGAATCGGGATTCCCGAAGTGCGGATCATAGTGCTTGAGGAGATGCCGCAGCGGAACTATGACGTCACAACCGATTGCAGCGGATTCTATAGGCTATCGAATCTCGCTGCGGGGCGCTATACCGTTCGCTTCGGGAGCAAGGGTTTCCGAACAGAAATCCGAACGGTTTTGATCAACCCATCGCAGGTGACGCCACTTGATGTCAAAATGCAGGTTGGCCAGTTAGGGGACTCCGGGCCGAACGTTGAGTTAAGCGGGCCGTTACTCATCGGTTCAATTAAAGGTACCGTGACGGATGGACACGGGGCAGTAATTCCCGGAGCCCACGTTTTAGCCATTGAAGAAGCGACCGGCAACTTGGCTGAAACCACAACAAATGCCGAAGGGCTTTTTAGTCTTTCGGGTGTTGGACGCGGCATTTATACCGTAAGGGTTGAGGCACGGGGATTCAAAACAGAGATCAAGAGATCCGTTCCTGTAGAAGCGGAGGCCAGCGTAGATTTTCACCTATCGGTAGGCGAATACTCCGGCCCAATGGTTATCCCTGATCCAGCGGCGCAACAGAACCACCAGCGGACGGAGACCGAGTCAGTAGGAGCGATTCAAGGCAGGGTGCTAGACGCAGCGGGTGCGGTCCCGGCAAGGATCAGTGCTATTGATGAAGCAACCGGAAAGCGCTACGAAACCACAACAGATTCCAATGGCGCTTACCGCTTTCGCGACCTTCCTCCAGGTACTTACTGCACAAGGTTTGAAGCGTGGGCAGGCCAATGGAAAACTCAACCGGAGGAATTGCGGCCTACGCTCCAAACCAGCAAAGAGGTGCGCGTAGCGCCGCCTGCCGTTTCTGAGGTAAACGTTACAATTCCGGCTCGACCCGCAATAGTGGCATTCTGCGGGCCGAGCTGCATGTTTCGAACTGGCGGAGTCAGCGCATCTCATCCTAAAATTACGCTCCAGTTATATGTGCCGAGTAACGTTGCCCGGGCTGGGAACGAGCTTTGGATCAAGACGACCTTGACGAACATATCCCGCCATGCGGTTTCCGTTCGAGCGCAAAAAAGCCCCGCATCAACCGTGGATTACCAGATATATGCGGAGTTAGAATGCAATTGCCCCGGCCCGTTGCGTACGCGTGACGCTGACTTTATCTCAGAACCCGAGCATCTTGCATGGGTAAGGCAGTGGCGCAGAATGCGTGTCCGATCCGGCAAGACGGTAATTGACAAAGTTGACTTGAGCAAGTTGCTCGATTTTGGCCGGCCCGGCGTTTATTGGGTCATGGTGGAGTACGCCGAAGGTTTAGTCGCCAAGCATGGCAGGGAAATCAAATACCCGCCCGTGACCGTTTCCAATTCGATAAGGGTAGCGGTAATCGCGGATTCACATTAGCGTGAACCCAAAAAAAACGGTCCCAGCCTAAAATTTCTGTAGAAAAAGGTACGAAACCGGATATATTGGTTCGTGCTGGCGCACAACTCCGTCGACCGCGACTTAATGGCGCGCGACTCTATCGAGTTGACACAATACGATGATGTTGTCTCCAAGGGGCGCTCAAGCCGCTCCGCCAACTCTGAGCTGAAGCTCGGAGCGCAAGCCAATTCCCGTAACCCAACCGACAACGATTCAAAAGTTTCTTCGCGCACTCGTTCGTCCGCTGACCGGCGCGCGATCGCCGTGGATGACGATGACTCCGAACTGCTGATCAATCGCGAAGATCTGGACCTGGATCTGGATGGCGAAGAGGCGCAGTTCCTGAGAACAAACCGGCGCGTGCCGGTGCGTCGCAATGCGATCCCGAAAAAAGCAGCCAGCCAGTTAAAGATTGCCGGCGTGATTGCCGCTGTGGTCGTCGCGTGTGGCGGGATTTCTGCCTGGGCTTACAGCTATGGCATGACCTCATGGCGGTTCCGCATTCAATCGAGTGACGCGGTTGAAATTACGGGCGTAAAGAACGCCTCGCGCGCGCATGTGATGGAAGTGGCGGGCGCCGATATTGGCCGCAACGTTTTCTTTGTTCCCTTGGACGAGCGCAAGAAACAACTGGAGCAGATTCCCTGGGTGCAGGAAGCGACCGTGATGCGGCTGCTGCCCAATAGGATCGCAGTGACCATCCACGAGCGGACGCCAGTGGCGTTTGCCCAGATCGGCTCGCGCATCAGCCTGATTGACGCCAACGGCGTTGTGATGGGCCTGCCCGCCAATCGCCAGACCAAATATTCCTTCCCCGTGATTCGCGGGATTACCGACACCGAGCCGCTTTCGTCGCGGGCCGCGGCCATGAAGATTTACAACCGGCTGGTGAGCGAGCTTGGCGGGAACGACGGAGAGGCCGCCGCATCGGGAGGTACGTCGGGCGGCACAAATGGCGGTACTAATTACGTCAAGCAGCTGAGCGAGGTTGACCTTTCCGATCCCGAGAACGTGAAAGTCACCGCGAACGATCCCGGCGGGACGATGGTGGTGCACCTGGGCAAGGAAGATTTTCTACCCCGCTACAAACTTTATGTGAACCACATTGCGGAATGGCGGCAGCAGTTCCAGAACGTGCAGTCCGTGGACCTGCGGTATGAAGGGCAGGTGGTGGTGAACCCTGACAAAACGGCGGCTGCGGAGAAACCCTCACCACTGATTAACACTGATGACACTGATCGGAAAAAGCCGGTGTTTAAGCCGGTAAGCGCAAAAGCGAAGCCGAAAACAGCGAAAGCGAAGAAGAGTTCACCGCAAAGGACGCAAAGAGCGCAAAGGTAATCTAGTAATTCGGTAAGTGAATAGGGTGGCAGAGGATAGGGATCCCTCACCCGCACAGAACACGGGGTTCGGGATTTCAGAATAAAGGACGCGAATTATGGGCAGTAACGGAAACGGCAAACATCCTTTGAACTTGATTACGGTGCTGGACGTGGGCAGCGCGAAGACGGTTGCGCTGATCTGCGAGGCCACTGATGCAGGGCTCAAGTATCGCGGGCACGGCATGGCGGAAAGCCGGGGATCGCGCAAGGGCATCATCGTTGAGTTGGATAAAGCGGTGCAAAGCATTCATAAAGCCGTGGAAGACGCGGAAAAGCTAGGCGGGTGCCAGGTGGGGAACGCCGTGATATCCGTGGCGGGCTCACATATTAAAGGAGTGACGAGCCGCGGCGGAGTGACGCTGGGATCGCGCCCCAGAGACGTGACCCGTGAAGACATTCGTACGGCGGTGGAGAAAGCGCGGTCGGTCACGCTGCCCGATGATCGCGAAGTGCTGCATCTGTTGCCGCAGGAATTCATTCTGGATGAACAAGCGGGCGTGCGCGATCCTGCGGGCATGATGGGCCGTCGGCTGGAAGTGAACCTGCACATGGTGACCGCTTCCGCCAGCGCAACGCAAAATGTGGTGACGGCGGCAAACAAGGCCGGGCTGCACGTGGACAACATGGTGTATGAAGCGCTGATGTCCGCCGATAGTACGCTGCGCGCCGACGAAAAAGAACTGGGCGTTTGCTTGGCCGATATCGGCGCGGGATCGACTGACATGATTGTTTATTCCGACGGCATGGTGGCGCATACAGGCGTGGTGCCAGTCGGCGGCGACCATTTCACTAATGACGTAGCTGTGGGACTGCGGACACCGCTGGTTTCCGCGGAGAAAATCAAGAAGCAGTTTGGCCACACCATCAGCGCGCAGGTGGCTGAAGGAAATGAAATTGAAGTGCCGGCCGTAGGCGACAGGCCGTCACGGTTGATGCCGCAACGGTTTCTGGCGGAGATACTTGAACCGCGCGCGCAGGAGCTGTGCGAGCTGATGCGCGACCACCTGAAGCAGGCCGGTGTGATGGAACTTTGTCCGGCAGGCGTGGTGCTTACGGGTGGCGGGTCGCGCATGACGGGACTGGCGGAAGTCTGCCAGAAGACTTTAGACCGGCCAATTCGACTGGCTGTTCCGGAGCCGCCGATTGCAGATATGCCTGAAACACTGGCAGAGCCGGAGTTTGCCACTGTGGTCGGGCTGGCGATGTATGCGCATCGGACGACGATGGCGAAGATGAATCCGGAACAGGGATTTGGCCACAAGCTGCGCGCGTTGTTGGCCAAGCTGGGAGCGTAGGGAATGTTCTGCAATCCCGAGCGGAGCGAGGGAGCCCTATAGCTGCCAGGCAACATCGGCTGGAAAGAGATTGTAGTGCGCTGCGAGTGACTGGAAGGGAATAGCGATCCCTCACCCGCAAAAGCGCGGGTTCGGGATTACAGAAAAAAGTTTGGGTTGGACGGGGGAATCAGGCGTCACCAAAAGAAAGAACGTCGGGACGCAAAACCTAAACGCAACGCTGGAACGCAGCTTTCGGGTTCCAGCAAAGGTGACGCAAGCGAGCGGGACAAACGGATCAGGAGTGTGATGTATGAGCGATCAGCAGAAAAAAGCGGATGGAGAAGTAAGAATCCAATTCAATGAAGATCCCCGGACCAACGCCAAGATCAAGGTGATTGGCGTGGGCGGCGGTGGCGGCAACGCGGTGAACCGTATGATCTGCGCCGGAGTTGAAGGCGTGGAATTTGTTGTGGCCAATACTGATTTGCAGGCGCTGCAGATGTCGCGCGCGCCGGTGAAGATACAGCTGGGCACCAAGCTCACTAACGGACTGGGTGCTGGCGCAAACCCTGAAATGGGACGCCGCGGCGCGCTGGAAGATGCCGACAAAATTATTGAAGCCCTGGAAGGCGCGGACATGGTTTTTGTTACAACCGGTCTGGGCGGCGGAACAGGCACAGGCGCTGCGCCTATTATTGCGTCGCTGGCCAGTGAGATGGGCGCGCTGACCGTGGCGGTGGTAACCAAGCCGTTTGCGTTTGAAGGGCGCCGTCGCATGGCGCAGGCTGAACGCGGTCTGGCCGAGCTGATTGATAGCATCGATACCACGATTGTGATCCCGAACGAAAAGCTGCTGGCGGTGGCGCAAAACGCGGGCTTCTTTGAGTCGTTCCGCATCGCCGACGACATTCTTCGCCAGGCGGTGCAGGGAATTTCTGACATCATCACGATTCCCGGCATCATCAATCGCGACTTTGCCGACGTGAAAACCATCATGGCAGGTATGGGCTATGCCGTGATGGGAACCGCCGTGGCCAAGGGTGAGCGTCGCGCGACAGATGCGGCGCAGGCGGCGATTTCGTCTCCGCTGCTGGAAGCCGGCGCGATCGACGGAGCGCGGGGAATCCTGATCAACATTACCGGCTCATCGTCACTCAAGCTGGCGGAGGTCAATGAGGCGTCCACCATTATTCAGTCAGCCGCGCATGAAGATGCCAACATTATTTTTGGCGCCGTGCAAGACGAGAAAATGAAAGACGATCTAAAGATCACCGTGATTGCCACTGGGTTCAAGAATGACGTACCTGCCCGCAAGGACCGCACTGTCAACGCGACGCAAGCGGCCATCTCCACGGCCCGCACTGCTTCCGCATATCAGGTGCAGGCCGCAGCGGCGGTGCCCAGGGTTGTTAACGGAAACTCGATGAACGGAAGCCACGTGAACGGCAACTCCAACGGAAGCTCCGTTCAGCATGCCGCGGCCCATGCCGTTACGCCCACACGCGTGGTTGCGCCGACGCGCGAAAGCCCAAATCTGGCCACCATGACTGACTCTATCCGGACGGCCGTCGAACAGGACGACCTGGATGTCCCGGCATTTATCCGCAAGCGCGGAGAGATCAACTAACAGTTTCCGACCGGCAGAGCGATCATCGCGCTGCGAGGTTCGCAACTGCATGCAACAGCAACCATTTACCGGGACGCAAAGCACCAGCGTCCCGATCTCTCAACCATCGCGCGGCGGCCAGCCAAAAAGTGAGCAGCCGCAAACAATGTCCGCCAGCCGCAAACGGCAGCCACAAAAATTAGCAACATTAATGAGTCTTTAACGCAGAACCAAAAGCAGGAACTTAGGGTTAATACTGGCAAAGACTTTAGATTTCTGGCGGCCTGCCGGACAAAGCGAATCGGCATGCAGCCAGCAACAAAGGGCAGAGCAGCTGCATCTTTTTAATATTAGGAGAAAGGTACTACTTCAGTACTAGGAGAATTGACAGTTGCGCGCGATGCAAAGTTTCACTTACTATCGCGATAAGAGCAAAATTTTCCGCGTCGGTCTTCAGTTTCTGGCCCTTATTCGTGGCTGACGATGCATTCGCGGAAAACCAAGCGGCGACACAGAAATTTTCCAAGGGTACCCAGGTGGCAGTGATTCCAATGACATTTCGTCTTCGGCTCCTTATCTTTTTCGTTTCCATTTTTAGTTTGTCCAGCGGTTCGTTCGCGCTCGCGTCCAGCTCCAGCAGCACCACCACCAAAGCCAAGGCCAGCGGACACGTAACTGAAAGCGCCCACGCCCAAAAACATATGGCGCGGCTCCGCCACAAGCGCGCCGCAAGAAGACACGTAGCTGCGCGCTCCGCCACCGCGCGTACTACCTCCGCAAAAGCCACCAGCGCAAAAGCCACTAATGGCGCGACCCTCAAGACCGTTAGCCTGCATCGCCGCCATGCTCGCCATCGCTGGGTTGAGCAATTCACCGCCAGTTCGTTTGCCGATGACATCACCGACGGCGACATCGTTGAAGGTGAAGATCCCGTCGTGCGCCAGGCCGCTATTGATGCGCTGGGCAACATGAATGGCACCGTCGTCGCCATTGATCCCACCAGCGGACGCATTCTTGCCATGGTCAACCAGAAGCTTGCGCTAAGTGAAGGTGCGCAGCCCTGCTCCACTATCAAGGTTGCTGTGGCGCTGGCCGGACTCAGTGAAAAAGTTATTACCCGTGAGGAAGCCGTCTCTCTGGGCGGCCGCTCGCACATGAGTCTCACTCAAGCGCTCGCTCATTCCAACAACGCTTACTTTGAGGCTGTCGGACGCCGTCTCGGCTTCCCTAAGGTCAGCTTTTACGCGCACCAGTTCGGACTCGGAGAGCTTGCCGGTTACGGCATTCAAGGTGAGCATCTCGGCACGTTCCCCGACCATGAGCTCCCGGCCAACCTCGGCGGCGTCGGCAAGATGTGCTCTTTTGGTGAAAGCATTTCCATGACTCCGCTGCAACTTGGCGCGCTCGTTTCCGCCGTCGCCAACGGAGGCACGCTCTATTACCTCCAGCATCCCACGTCTGTCGATCAGGTCATCGGCTTTGAGCCGCGCGTAAAGCGCCAGCTTGATATTGGTCCGCTCGTTCCTGAAATTGCTGAAGGCATGACCGGCGCAGTGCGTTACGGCACCGCTCGACGCCTCGGCCTGAACTTTAGTGAAGAGCAGATTCTGGGCAAGACCGGCACCTGCTCCAAAGACGGCACTCGCTTCGGATGGTTCGCTTCATACGCTGACACGCAGTACGGCCACATCGTCACCGTGGTCTTCCTCCAGGGTGGTCGTCCGACCTTTGGCCCCAAGGCCGCCGAAATCAGCGGCAAGTTCTACCGCGCTCTGTACGACCATAACTTCTTCGCCGCGCGCGCCACCACCGCCAGCGGTATCCCGGCAGAAAAGCCGGCGGTTGGCGTGCAGCAGTAAATTTCATTTCGACCTAGAACATTAAGGCGTCCCGCGGGGGACGCCTGCTTTCTTCTCAGTCCTGGTAATGTAGGTCTGGCCCTTCCGGCCCGGCTGAAGCCCGGGTCCTGATACGAACCAGGCCCTTCACTTCAGATTAGCGCTCATCCGGCGCGTATCTGCGGCAAAGACTCGGCGCCAACACGGTGATCAAATTTGCGCGGAGAACCCGCTGTATCGCTTAGCGCATTGCTGGTGCCGGTGGCACCACGAACTTATCCATGTATTCTTCAAGTTTTTCACGGTGAGCGGCCCGATAGGCCGAGTAATCTTTGGCGATTCCGGCATCGCCCAGGCTGAATAATACGTAGGCGTCAAGAAGGCCGGCGTTGTGCAACTTGAGCAGTAGAAGCAACCCGGGGTCCTTGGCCACTAATTCCGCGGTCCGCTTATCATCTATAAGCTTCTGCGCAGTTGCAACTGCGGCATTGAGCGCCTCGGATTCTTCCGCCAGGGAGTGCCTGTAGCCGGTTTCCTGCGGGAAACGTTCCTTAAACTTGCCGCCGTTCCGCCAGTCCGCTTGCACTGCAAGATAGGCCCGCCAGGCGTCGGAGGCGTCATGAGTTTGCTGTTGCTTCGGGTTGTCAGCCAAAGTCTGCGCGTCCTTCTTCAGCGCTGAGACGGGAACACCGGCATACACGGAGTTGATTTGAGTGTTATTGATGGCGGCCCAGGCCTTCAGCTCGCGCCAGACGATCCGGTTATAAGGCTCGGCCACTGCGGCGTGAATGAGCATGGCGCGCGCCTTCGCCATCTCGCCCTGTTTAGCCAGCATGTCTGCATAATAGCGATACGCGGTTTCGATATTGGGATCGAGCCCGATAGCGTGCTCGTACCACTTCGCGGCTTGCGCAAAATCCTCTTTCTTGTCGTAGGCGTTTCCGATGAACAATGCGGCCGAGTAATTCTTTGGCTCGATTTCCAGCGCCCTGGAGTAATCCTTGATCGCTTCGTCGAAACTGCGCAGAGAGAAGGCGGCTTCTCCGGCGCGCATGGCCTGGTCCACTGCCGGATTGTCAGAGAAGCGAATGGCCCCGCTTTCGGGCATCTGCTGCAATAGTTGTAAAAGGTTTTCCGCCAGCGGGCTGGTGCTTTCCGATTTTTGCAGCAGGTCGCGGGCGTGCAGGCGCTCTTTTGCCGCCGCCTCGGCATCGCTCAAGGTCGCAGCATGGTCTACGAGCGAGGCCGCCAGAGCCACAGCCGCTTCCTGGTCCCTCGGGTCTTTCTGGTTCAGCTCTTCCAGTAGTGGCAGAGCTTCCATGCGATGGCCATTGGTAAATAGCTCCATGGCTTTGTTGCGTGTAGCCTGGTAAGCATCGTTCCCGGCGCTTTGTCCTAGAAGGCACGGCGGAGCCAAGAGGCTGAGCAGCAGCACAAGATGCCACGATTGCGAATGACAGGATGACATAAAGATATCAAGCGAGCGAAAGCGCTGTCATTTCAACGGCTCGGCGATTGGCCTGTCGTTGACCGGTTGAAGCGGACGCGCGGTATTGTGATAGTGCTTCTTGTATTCCTCGATCTGGGCTTCTGACATCTCAATCGGATTTTTCATCACGTACCATTCCACGCCCTCATTGCACAGAGGAGTGGTGAGCGATCCGGGGAAGCGGTAGTAACTGCGGTCTGCGGGCAGCAGGTCACCGGCATTGATCTTCACCCCCGGGAACTTGTCTTCACGGCCTTTCTCCGGGATGTGTTCCCACAAAGTTTTGATGACTGGATTTTCCTTTCCGGCGATCACCGGAACATCTATGACCAGGAAAGTGCTTTCCGGCGAAAGATGCACCATATGGATCGACATGGCGGGGCGCTTGCCGTTCACGGCATTTTCCCCCGGCTCGTGGAAGTGGAGTTCGCTCAGGAAGTAGGGCTTCTTCCCGACTCTGAGCCACTGATTATCGGGAAATCTGACCTGTATCCGATAGTGGTTGCAGTCATTCACCATGGTCAGCTCAGCCGGCTGATAGAGGAAACTAAGTGGAGCGAGGCGCAATTTTTCCGCGTGCTGAATATCGATCGGCGCCTGCATATGTCCGGTGGTGCAGACACCCTCCCAGTGGTCCGGGCCATGCGGTCCTTCTTCATAAGTAAATTTGGGATCGCATTTCTGGTTTCCGGGGTCCGGCGTATTCATCTGATGCGGCTGGCCCTTGGGATGTGAATGCTGCGGCTCAGCCGCGACCGAACATGCGTTACCTGAGGCCGCATGAACAAGCGAAGAGCAGAGGACTAAGAATACGAGGACCTGGAATGCTAGAGCCCGGAACGCGGGCAAGATCCATCTATCTTTGCGGAACATAATCGTATGACTCATGTTGTATGACCCCCGGGACCTGCAGAATTTTGATTTTCACGACTGTTTCAATCTTCAGTGTTACGCCTCCGGATACTAGCGACTTCTGTCCAGCAGACGTAAGAACCCTACTTAGCCATTAACGCCGACCTGCGCGTGATGAAAGCGGCTCCAGATATCTGAAGCCGCTTTTCTTGTACGTCTTATCATGCAGCCCGCGATTCGAGCTGCATGGGTTTGCTCTACTCCAGGTCGCCGCCAATACCAAACATCCCGGGCTGGGTTGCGGGTTTGGCGGGAGCTTTCTCGGCCGTCGCCGGAGCGTTCTTGTCTTTCGGCGTCGTGAGTTTGGAGGTGCTTGGCAGCACGCGGATAATCGCCATCATCCCCAAATCCTCATGCGAGAGAATGTGGCAGTGATAGACGAAGTCTCCAACGTCCGGCCCCCGGAAGTCCATAAGCATCTGGACCTGAGGAATCGGGCCGTTCGGGTTCTTCACGTTGTCCCAGAAAGGTACCTCGACCATATCCGCGAACTGGCCGATGATGGCCGGCGTAGATGGATTGCCGTTGATCTCATAGTTGTCCTCAGAGAGCACCTTGAAGTGAATTTGGTGGAAATGCCACTCATGGTTCTCCTGGGCTATGTTGCGGACAATCCATTTCTCGACCGACCCCTGCGTGGTAATGACCGATGGAGGATTGTTGTTGTCAAAGAGCGTCGGCGTTGCTCCGTCGACGGTAATGAAGAACTCGGTTGGCTGGATCTCACTGAAGGTAAGGTGGCGGGTGGCGGAAACCGTTACGTTGCTGAGTCCGCCGAACCGCTGCTGGGTAGTAATCAGGCCGGTAGAGTTGGGCAGAGAGTCGTCCGTAGACGGCTCATCGAAATCAGACTGCGGATAGCCCGTCAACGTGATGTTGAAGATCGCGCGTGTCGGGTCGCAATCACCCTGCGGGCCCGTGTTGATGTTGTTCGTAACGAACTGGGCCACCTTCACGGTGGAAGAAGGCGCTTTCACCAGGAATTCAACGCGCCCCGCAACCGGCAGGCGGTAGTCCGTGGCGGAAATCAAATGACCCGGCTGGGTTCCATCCTGGGAATTGACGGGGACGGCATCGATACCCACAATCTGCAGCGTCTGCGGAACGCCGTCATACATCACTTGCAGATCGAGAATGGTGTCAGCCGTGCTGTTGGTTACACGCCAGAACTGGGTTTCGGTCGTCTGCATGTGCAAGATCGCGGGCGTGAACGTTACGGCGCCGGTCGTGGGGTCCTGGTGGGAATCGATTGGAATATTGTTGACCGTAATGTCCTGGAAAGGAATATCCACGCCGCAATTGCCCGGGCCTTCGCCAATGCCATCCAACTGTGGCTGGTCGCGAATTACCAGGATGCGATGACGCAGTCCCTGGACCGCGGGTTGAACGTTTTCGATTCCGTCCACCACCAGCGCTCCGGATCCGCCGCCAAGGAGCGCGGCTTCAGCAATGCCGTGAACATGGGGGTGATACCAATAGAGTCCCGGAGGTTCATTGGTCGGGAACACAAGACTGTATTGGAACGTGGTGCCGGAATTAATCAGCGTCTTGGTTACGTTGTCACCATGGCACGCGGGTGAGGTGTTGGTGCCATGGTAATGAATGTTCAGGGAAGAACCGGTCATGGCCGTGTCCCCGCAATTGGGCGCGTTGAAAGGCTCTTCCACAGGCGACGCCGGCGTGTTGTTCGTAACGGTGACGTTCAGCGTGTCCCCCGGTTTCACATGCAGGGTTGGGTTCTCCGTTCCGTCGGGCGTCATGAAGCAGAAGAGCTGGCGGCCCTTGGAATCGGTCGTGGTCTGGTAAGAGAACCTCACGTTCAGCACGCCGTTTGAGCTGAACAGCGCCGGCGGCTGGTGCACGATGCTGCCCGCCTTGAAGCGCGGACAAGGATTGGAAACAGGCGCAACCGCTTGAACGCCGGTGCTGCCGCTTACGATCATTGTTGGCGCGGCGAACGCGGAAGTCTGCGCAAGCATAAGAATGATGCCAGCCAGTGCCCCGATGGCATATGGAATTGCTTTACGTTTGTTCATGTTGTTTTCCACCTCAATAAGTTTGCTGTGGCCGGAATTGGCCAACGATGGAAAAACTCAGCAGGCGTGGTGACTGAGTGCAAAGCGCGAATCCATCCGCGCGAGTGATTCGGCAGGAAATTATGAGCTTGCCGTTAGCTTTGTATCCAGCAGGGCAGCAGCTCATCCTTGGTGGAGTCATTTCCCAAGACATAGCGTCGACTTTCTGTCCAAGCCGTTTTTTGGCAACACTTCACCCATGATGTGCGCGTGCAAATTTTCAGCACGCCATCGGGGAAAAATGTGTGAGCGACTTGTAGCTCAGCTCAAGAGGATCCGGAAGGAGCTGTGCGGGAAGGAGAGTAGCCCAAGAGATAAAGGAATTCAAATAAAATCTTGGCTTTTTGCGAATCTGGAACCATAAATTGTCTTACTGCGATAGAGCCGACAATCGCAGGCCTTTTACTTCATTAAATAAGCGCCCGGAAGCAATTACACCAAGGATGTTAAGTACGAGTATTCGCAAAAAACTGCACAATCTTTGCCCGCGTCGTATCTGTGGGAACGCTGGCAATCTCCTTCCTCAGTCCACCACCTCAATCCATTTCGGACACTCGGGCCATTCCGTGCCTAATACAAACCCGGGCCCTTCACTTCCGAGTCAGCGCTCATCCGCGCGTATCTTCGGCAGAAGGCCCTTCTCCGCGTCTCCGCGGTGTGCTTTTCTCTTCTCCCGCGATTTTGGCAACTATGGGATTTCAGTCACACCATCGACCGCTATAGCCTCATCATCCTCAGCCAGCTCGTCATCTTCAAATTCAAACGCTTCCTGCTGCGTGCCCTGGCACATCCACACCGGAGCAAATGACAGCCGATGCAGCGGCGTGGGACCAAGCTCATTCAGTGCGGCAAGGTGTTTGGGCGAGCGGTAACCCTTGTTCGACGCCAGATCATACTCGGGATACACCGGCGACCAGCGGCGGATCATTTCATCGCGATGGACTTTGGCAATGATCGAAGCGGCGGCAATCGAGATGGAAAGCGCATCGCCATGGATGATCTTGGTCTGAGGGCACTCCCAGTTCACGCGGACGGCGTCCACCAGCAGATGGTCTGGGCCGGGAGAAAGCTGCGCCACGGCTTCTCGCATGGCAAGCAGTGACGCCCAGTAAATATTGAGCTGGTCGATCCGCGCCACATCCACGGCCGCCACGGCATACGCGATGGCATGTTGTTTGATTCGCTCCGCCAGCGTCTCGCGGGTCTTCTGGTCAATCAGCTTGGAATCACGCAGGCCCTTGATGCGATAGCCGGGCTCCAGAATCACCGCGCCTGCCACAACAGGGCCAAACAGGCATCCGCGACCAACTTCGTCCACGCCCGCAACAAGGCGCGCGCCGGATTCCCATGCTAGCTTTTCAAATTTCTGTGTGCACTTGAGCCGCTTGAGCAGCCGCATCTTCATGGTGCCCTTGGAAAACGGCAGCCCCGTGGCCGGATTCACCGGGATGACGCGCTTCTTGCGCTTGACGCGGGCGGGTTGGGGACCGGCGGACATTGATTCAGACAAGCGCGGGAGAGCCTCTCCGCATTATGCCTGAAAAAGAATAGAAGGATCAGAGCAAAGAAAAAAAATGGCTTCAACCGCAAAGCAGGCGGATACCCTTCCGTGCATTAGAGGTCTGGGCCGCTTTTCACCGTCATCTTCTGCATCTGAAATTTTGTTTTCAAAGTGAACTTGCCTATCTGGCTGGCAAATTCGACTTCCCGCTCATCATTTGCGATGATTGGCTCTCCATTGTCGCTCTTGCGCGCGAACTTGAAGGTCAACATATAAGGGGCGCCATCGCGGCTGCCATACCGGGCAATAGTCACTGATTCAGGACTCAGTTTTTTGGATGTTCTCTTCGGCCAGAGAGAAGTCGCTTTTATCAGTCCATCTTCGTCCATGCCTTTGAAGGGAGTCATGTCCGGCGAGTGGACCGTAATGATGTAGTCGTCTGGCTGCTCCTCCAGCATTTCCTCGCCCCGCTCCGCGTTGCCTCGTCCGCAAAGGATGGATTCGCGCAATTTGGCTGCCCGCACTGTGCGCGCGGATTGCCAGGTAACCTGATAGATCACAATAGATTCGTTCCCGCCCAGTTGCCATGAAGTTGGCGTTCGGTCTCCACGATTCATGTCCGGCCGGCCATCGCAATCGGCGGGAAGAGGAGTGAGGTATTGCATCCTTCCCTTCAACCAGGGAGCGCTCACCTCAACCATCTTTACCCATGGTGACTCATAGAGGATCTTCTGGACCTCGTCCTGGGTCCACGCTTTGTATTCCTTGTCTTTCCAGGGCTCAGACGAACCTGCCAGAGCGACCATGCTGGCAAAAGCCACAGCCAGGAACGAAGCGGCACGCATAAAATTGCCGAAAAAGTGGACTGGAAATCGAAATGGTCGCATGACTTTCCTTTCCGCACTATAGATGAAGTTATAGATAGTGAGTATGGCGCGTATTGTAGGGTTGGCGCTATCTCATAGTCAATTGCGGAAAAGCTTTAGACTGCCATAGGTGCAAAACGCTATGGGGCCGATTTTCGCGCCCAACGCCCCAGCCCGCAGTGGAAAAAGAAAAAGCTGCGGAAAATTTCTTCCGCAGCTTTTGAGAGTGTAAGAAAATTACTCGGCTTGCGCGGCGGTCTCGGCGGCTTCAGCCTTTGCCGCCACGGCGCGATGGTCGACTTCACGCAGGCGCGCGGCCTTGCCCTTGAGGGCGCGTAGGTAAAACAGCTTGGCGCGGCGCACCTGGTTGGAGCGCACGATCTCAACTTTATCCAACACCTTGGAGTTGAACGGGAAGATGCGTTCCACGCCCTGGCCAAAGCTGACCTTGCGCACGGTAAAGCTGCCTTGCGGCCCGCTACGCATGGAAATCACGGTGCCTTCAAACGCCTGAACGCGTTCCTTGTCGCCTTCTTTGATCTTTACCTGAACGCGGACACTATCGCCCGGCTTAACGTCAGGAATGTCCTTGCGCTGCAGCTTGGCAGCGAGTTTTTCCATAATAGGGTGCTGTGACATGGTCTTTTCCTCTTCGATTCAAGGACGTTCTGACGTCCGAAATTTCAAAACCTTTTAGCCGCGAATCGCGCCAATCAACTCAATTTTACCTGTTCTGCTTCTGATCCGCGATTTTCGCGTTTATTCGCGGCCAATCTTCTTCTTGCCGACTTGAGCTAGAAACTTTTTGTCTTCCTCGCTCAACGGCTGCTGCTCCAACAGGTCCGGACGATTGCGCAACGTCTTTTCCAGCGCTTTGCCGCGACGCCACTTGCGTATCTGCTCATGGTTGCCGCCGATCAAAACTTCCGGCACCGCCATCCCGCGAAATTCCGCCGGGCGCGTGTAATGCGGATAATCCAGCAGCCCGCCCGATCCGCAGGTGCTGTCCGGCCCATCGACGCCGGCTTTTTGCACAGCACTAAAACTTTCCTGCCTTGCCGACGCCGCGTTTCCCAGTGCTCCCGGAACCAGCCGCGTGATGGTGTCAATCATCACCGCCGCGCCCAGTTCGCCGCCACTCAGCACGTAGTCGCCGATGGAAATCTCCTGATCCGCCAGGCACTCGGCAACTCGCTCGTCCACGCCTTCATAGCGTCCGCAGATCAAAACAATCCGTTCCAGCGCGGCCATCTCTTCCGCCACTGCCTGCGTGAACATCCGGCCTTGCGGTGACAGCAGCACTACGGTCTCTTTCGCCTCGCCCGCAAGCCGCTGCTCACGCGGCGCTAGCTTCAGCGACTCCACGCATTCAAACAGCGGTTCCGGCTTCAACACCATACCTTCACCGCCGCCAAACGGACGGTCATCCACCGTCTTGTGCCGGTCCGTGGTAAAGGCCCGCAAGTCGTGAATCAATATTTCAATGAACGAGGCCTCGCGAGCCCTGCGCACAATGCCGTAATCCAGCGGCCCGCTAAAAAAGTCCGGAAAAATAGTTACGATCTCGAACTTCATTTGTGCGGACCTGATCAAGACTTCTCATGCTGCCGCTGCTTTTCTTCCTGGTTCAGCGGGGCATCCAGCTCAAGTAGTCCTTCCGGAAGTTTCATCTCCAGACGCTTCTGCTCCAGCGCAATCTTTTCTATATAAGCGGCGGCAAACGGGACCAGATATTCCTTCTCGCCTTCGATTACCAGCAGCGGCGCTTCTCCACTGCCAAACTGCACATCTTTAATTCGCCCGATCTCCCGGCCGGAATCCGTTACCGTGCAGCCTGCCAGATCACTAACGTAAAACTCGTCGCTGCCCAAAGCAGCGCGTTCGCTGCGCGGAATCTGGATCTCGCTTCCCAGCAGCGTTTCCGCTTCGCTAATGGAATCCACGCCGGCAAACTTCAGCACAACCATGCCTTTGTGGAACCAGTGCTCGTCCAGGTCCAGCTTTCGCCGACTCGGCTCAGCCGCGCCGCTTAGCTTCCCCCTGTCGTCAAGCGCAAAAAGTTTCCTGCGCGTTTCAAACAGCTCAGGGAAATCAGTGAGCAAGGTTGCGGCAACTTCGCCGTGGCGTCCCTGCGTTTTGGCCACCCGGGCAATCGTGACGAACTCAGCTTCCTCAGTCATCCGCGCTGCCGGGCCACAATCAGGGCAGAAAGATCAGCAAGCTACTCCGCTGGGCCAGTTTCCTCGTCATCTTCGTCTTCAATAATCTCCAGCATGTAGCGTTTCTTGTACTTCATGCTGGCCGCACCCAGTAGCGTGCGGATTGATTTGGCCGTGCGTCCCTGCCGGCCGATCACCTTGCCCAGGTCCGTTGCCGCCACGCGCAATTCCAGGATCGTGGCGTCGCCATCTTCAACCGGGGTCACTTGAACTTGTTCTGGAGCGTCTACAAGAGCCTGAGCAATCTGCTCCACGAGCATACGCATATCGCCGCCCGTTTCCGTCATGGGGGAGTCCTTCACCTAGCTAAGCTTGGGGCCCAAATTTCTCTGACTTGTGTGTCCCGGAAAAAGAACTGACTCCTTGCTTTTTGCCTCAGGCCGCCGGCGCCGGTGCGGCTTTTGCTTTGGTGAGCAGACGGCCCACGGTGTCAGAAAGCTGCGCGCCCTTTGAGACCCAATAATCAATACGGTCACGTTTCAAGTCGATTGTAGTGGGATTGGTTCGGGGATTGTAAAGTCCTACCACTTCCACGGAACGTCCATTGCGGGCGCGCTCCTTATCAATCACCACCACACGGTAATACGGCTGCTTGCGCGCACCAATGCGCGCCAATCGAATCATTAGCACAGTTGCACTGAATCCTTTCCTGATTGACGCCCGGACATACTGGGCAAGTTGTTATTATCGCGTAAGTTGCAGGGATTGGCAAGGCGCGCGGTGCATGCGGTACCTCGTTTATGGAGCTTATCTTTCATGAGCTTAAGGCACGATCCGACACCTGAAAAGATTAGTGCCAGAGGGGAATTCCGGGGTCAAGCCGCAGAATGTTTCAGCGTAACGCTGGTTTTAGCCGCTCGTTTAGCATCATGTTTTGGTCGAATGGTGATTTCCACATCATTATCAAGGGCCAAAAGAAAGTCTATAAGCCGCTCAATCGAAAAGATCTTTAGCTTGTAGCGCGTAAGCGAAGATACCTCCGGCTGAGTACAATTCATCAGCTCGGCAGCGTCTTTTTGTGACAAATGGCGAGCGCCAATGATTTCGTTAATTGCTACCGCAAGTTGGACCTTTGCATTTTTCTCGGTCGCCTCGGCAATGCCAAAATCTACGAATAAATTGTGGCTGGCCTCCTTAACGCTTACCTTTTCTTTTGAAGTTTTCTTCATAATGGCTTTCCGCTTCTTTATGGCTTTCCGCTTCTTCAGCCTGGAGGCTAGCTTTCGGACATCCGGCAAGGGAGTCTTAATTCCGCTCTTTGATTTCTTTTTGAATACATGGAGCACATACACTGCTTCTGCGAAACGTACCGTGTAAACGGCGCGGTATGTGTCTCCACGATCATCTTCCAACAATTCGTAAACGCCCCGATCCCAACCCCTTCCATGGTTTCATGTTGGGAGGAGTTCCACCGATTCTGGCAACGGTCAGGCCGGTCAAAAAATCTTCTTTAACGTCTTTTGGCAGATCTTCCAAGTCTTTAAGAGACGAACCCCAGAAAGAAAAGCCTTCGCTGATTTGTCCGGTTGTTTATATCAGTTTTGATATAATGTGTCAACTTGTTTCCTTTAGATCCTGCCCACTTCCTCCAATATCTTTGCCAGCGCCCTTCTTACATCGTCCGCCGATCTCACCTCAAAGCTCCGCATCTTCAGCGGTTTCAACATCTTCTCCACATTCCCAATCGCTCCGGTGATCTCTTCTCGCTGCGTGAATTCAAACTGCAGATAGTAAATGACGCAGTCCTGTTCATTGCCGGTTTCAATCTCCGGTAGCTTGGGGAACGTATAAAAATCCATCGGGCCGCCCAGGAGAATGAACACATGCAAAGGTCTCTCGCCAGTCTTTGCCTCGTGCTCTGACCCGGCCTTGAGCCGCCTCACGATCTCTTCCCGCAGATACACCGGACTCTGCTGCTTGCTTTGCAGATCCTTTACGCTCACCGTTCCCGGTCCGTTGTCAGGAGAAAGGGTTTTGCGCAACGTTGCCCAGTCCAACTCCTTGCCGTCATCCTGCTCGAAGACAATGTGCCGTTGTACCAGATCCAGCGCCGCTGCCCGCCGTGAGCCGTTCTTGAGATTGATCTGGTTCAAGAGTTTGAACGTGGGCAAGGCCGCGCCCAGATAGTGGTTGTAATAGCCATAGCTGCCGCGAAAGACTTCTGCTGAAGGCGTCATGTCGAGCAGCACTTGCATCTCAACCCGACGGCGCGTAGCCAGTGCCAGATTTGGTTTCCCCTCAACATCGGCATGAAACATGTAGTCTGGACCATCGCGCTTGGTTGACCAGAATTCAAATGCGTCCAGCCCACGCCACATTTCCGGCAACGGATCGTTTCTATAAGCGTCCACGTGAAACAGCCGGCGCAGAAAATTGTGCTCGCCGGATTTCTTGTCCCACAGCGCCACTGAAAGTTCATACTGTCCCGGCACCGCAAAGGCCTGCCATGAGAATTCAACGTCACTGCGCTTCATCTCCGGCTTCAGGTTATTGAGCTCCAGCAGGCCAAAATTTCTGACAGACACGCCTTGCCCGTTCCTCACTTCCACCAGCAGAGTGATGTGGTCATCTTGGCTGCGTTTCAACATCTCCCGCCCCGGCACCTGTACCTGGATCGTTGCAATCAGCCGTTGATGAAAGGAAAGTCGGTCAGCCGAGGCTTGCACCTGCCACGCCATATCCTGGTGGTTCCCCTGTGCCGCCCATTTATCAAAAGGCGCATCGGCAAAGACTGATTCCACCGTCGGTTCCTGCTCTGCCTGAGGCGCGGCAAGACCGGATACACCGCGACATGAGATCAACAGGACGATCACACACTGCAGGAACCGCGAATTAAACCTGATTGTCATGCTGATAAGCGCGTTGTCACAGCATAAATAGCATGTGAATCGGCTTACAAATGTCGTTTTATATCGTAGATTTTGTGGGGGATTGCGAATTGCCGAATTTGGTGTATAAGAGGCCTTAACACTTCCATTTTTCAGGAGAAAACACAACCGTGAAACAGAGGCTCACTTTCGCCGCCTGCGTCCTGGTGGTATGGAGCGTTTCCGCTCTGGCCCAGATGCCGCAGCCCTTTTCCGCCGACATGTCAACCACTTCGTCCAACGGCAACGCTGGCATGAAGGGCAAATTTTTCATGTCGCTTCCCAAGATGCGCGTGGACATTGCTGACACGGCCCAGCGCCAGGGCGGCCCCTTTGGCGGCAAAATGAGCATGATTGTGGATGGCGACAGCAAAATGGCCTATATGCTGATGCCCGAGGCGCAAATGTATATGGAATTTCCCGCTGACGCCAAAAGTCCCATGATGCAGCGCATGCCGAATCTGAAGGATTTGAACAGCGATCCCTGCGCCGGACGCCAAGACGTCTCCTGTAAGAAAGTAGGGACTGAGACGGTCAATGGCCGGCCCTGCGACAAGTGGGAAGCCACCGGCAAGGATGGCAAAAAAGAAACTTTTTGGATCGATCAGAAGTTGCACTTTCCCATCAAGAGCCAGACCGCCGGCGGCATGACCACGGAATTCACCAACATCAAAGAAGGTGCACAGGACCCCGCGCTCTTCAAGGTCCCGGCCGGATATCGCAAGTTCGATGCCGCAGCCATGGGCGGCCAGCGTCCGCACTAAGCGGGCAAGCAATATTTGTTTCTGCACTCCATTTTCACTGCATTTGCGGCGAGGGCGCGGGAGCTCTACGTTCCCGCGCGACTCATTGAGTTAAGCAATTAAGCCAAAAAAACAGCCTCTCTCCTGTGACATCCGTCACATCTCTTTAGGTCGTTCCAGATGCACTCTAAAGAAAAGCTAAACATGCCCTTACCCAAGGCCCAACCCGAAGTGTGTATCGGTGTCGAACCGGCCGCTCCGTCGCGTTCGAATGAAGATAGGTTTGGCCGCCTGCTGGAAGCCGCGCCGGACGCGATTCTTGAAGTCAACGCCGACGGGCGCATTACTCTGGTCAACGCGGCCGCGGAACAGATCTTTGGCTATACACGCGCCGAACTCATCGGCCAGACCATCGAAATGCTGGTTCCGGAAAGCAAGCGGTCTGTTCACGTTCGATATCGCGCGGGCTATGCTGAAAACCCAAAGGTGCGTCCCATGGGGCCGGGGCTGGAACTGGAAGTCCAGAGAAAAGACGGCACGCTTCTTCCTGTCGAAATCAGCCTGAGTCCTAACCGCTCTCACGACGCTGAAAACGTGATTGCGATTGTTCGCGACGTGAGCCAGCGCGCTCATATGGAAGCGATGCTCAAGCTTTCCCAGGAGCGCCTGCGGCAGGCGGAAAAACTTGAAGCGCTGGGACGGCTTGCCGGCGGCGTAGCGCATGAGTTCAATAATCTGCTCAGCATGATTCTGGGCTATTCCGAGCTTTTGCTGCCGTCGCTGGAATCTGCATCGTCCAGGGATTACGTGGCGAAAATTTCGACTTCAGCCAAACGTGCAGCCGCATTGACGCGCCAGCTCCTGGCCTTTGGACGCCGACAAGTCCTTACGCTTCGCTTCCTGGATGTGAATGCCATCGTCAAGGACAACTGTCAGATAGCTTCGCAATTGTTGGAAGACACCATCGAAATAATCACGCTGCCCGCGCCTGAGCCCGCATGGATCAAGGCTGATCCGGCGCAGATTGAGCAGATCATGGCCATTCTGGCTTCCAACGCTCAGGCCGCGATGCCGGAGGGCGGTAAGATGACCTTTGCCGTCTCCACCGTCGAGGTCGATGACGAGAACGCGCCCCAATATCCCAATCTCATGCCCGGCAATTATGTCGTTCTTTCCGTAAGCGATACCGGAAGCGGAATGATACCGGAAGTAAAAGCGCGGCTGTTTGAGCCATTTTTCAGCACGCGCGAATTTGGCCAGGGAGCCGGACTGGGTCTGGCATCCATGTATGGAATTGTGCTGCAAAGCGGCGGCGGCGTCAGTGTACAAAGTGAGCCCGGTAAGGGGACCACGTTCCAGGTATTTCTGCCTCGCGTTCAACCGGAAGTGGAGAGCTGGCCCGCGGTAGCTCCCAGGAAAGACATTGCATCACTTCGCGGAACCGAAACAATTCTGCTGGTGGAAGACCACGAACCTCTGTTGGAGCTGGCTCGCGAATTCCTGAGCGGCCTTGGCTATCAGCTGTTGCCGACCAACCTTCCGCTCAAGGCGCTGGAGATTTCCAGCCGATATACGCACAAGATTGACCTGCTTCTTACTGACGTGCTCATGCCCGGCATGAACGGTCATGAGCTGGCCCAGCAACTTAAAAACCAGCGGCCTGAAATGAAAGTCCTGTATGTCTCTGGTTTTGCCGATCGGGCATTTGAAGACAGCGACGCTTCCGGGCCGGAAGCCTTCATGGAAAAGCCCTACGAATTTGACGAACTGGCGCGTAAAATCCGGGAAATCCTCTAGCACTCGAACTATACCTTCTCAGCCGCCTGCTTCAGCTTTTCTATATCAATTTTGTCCATCTGCAGCATTGCCTGCATCACGCGCTTTGCTTTTGCCGGGTCTTTATCCTGCAACAGCTTGCTCAGGATCGTCGGCACAATTTGCCAGGACACGCCAAACTTGTCTTGTAGCCAGCCGCACCGGTCTTTCCGTCCGCCCGCTGAAAGCTTCTCCCACAACTCATCCACTTCCTCCTGCGCTTCACAGTTCACCACGAATGAAATGGCCGGAGTGAATTTGTATTGCGGTCCGCCGTTCAGCGCGACAAAATCCTGGCCATCCAGTTGGAATGCTGCCGTCATTACGCTGCCCTTCGGCCCCGGACCGGCATCGCCATAGCGTGCGACTGTTACCATCTTCGAGTTTTTGAAAATCGAGATGTAAAAGTTCATCGCTTCCTCGGCTTGACCGTCAAACCAGAGAAAGGGAGTAATCTTTTGCATTGGAAAATCTCCTTATGGATCGATTTTATTGCTGTCAGTGATCGCCAGTGTTGTTGCACGATCAAATTACGATGCGGTTTGTTACCGGCGTGAAAACCTCTTCACAAAATTGCACCCGGTTTGCCGGAACTGCCGTCTAACAGAGACAATGGTCGCCATGCGCTTAAAGCTCATCCGCCAGGCCCTCGCCTGCGCCTGCTTGCTTTTCCTTCTTGCCTCCAACCTTCATTCAGACACACGTCCGCTGCCGGAAGACCTGGGCTCGCTCCATCTGGCCCAGTTGCTCACCAAGCTCAAGACCACGGCGCGCATCATGCAGGTGGTTGCCCATCCTGACGATGAAGATGGCGGCCTGCTGACGCTGGAAGCTCACGGTAAAGGCGCCAGCGTGTTGCTCTTTACAGTCACGCGCGGTGAAGGTGGCCAAAATAAATTCGGGACCGAGAGCTCAGACGAGTTGGGTATCCTGCGTACGCTGGAACTTCTTGAAGCCGATAAATATTACGGCGTGGAGCAGCGCTTCAGCCACGTAGTCGACTTTGGCTTCTCCAAGACCGCCGAAGAGACGTTCAATAAATGGCATGGGCATGATGTGGCGCTTGCGGATGTAGTCCGCGCCATCCGAATTTTCCGCCCTGACGTGTTGACCAGCCGCTTCAGCGGCACCAAGCGCGATGGACACGGCAACCATGAAGCTTCCGGCGTTCTTACGCTTGAGGCGTTCCGCGCCGCCGCCGATGCCACTAAATTTCCCGAGCAAATCAAGGAAGGACTTCTGCCCTGGCAGGCAAAGAAACTTTACCTGGGCAATCCGCCGCGTATGTTTCAGGGCGGCAACGTCTCCGACGAAGATTACACCGTCAAGCTGAACATCGGCGAATACTCGCCGCTGCTGGGAATGTCCTACACGCAATTTGCGCTGGAAGGACTCTCGCACCAGACCTCACAGGGCACCGGTGGCATCCGCGTGCCTCCCGGCCCGCGCTACACGTATTACAAGCTCACGGATTCAACGCTTCCGAAACCAAGCGGCCATGAGCAGGATTTTTTTGATGGCATAGATACTTCGCTGGTTGGATTGGCCTCGCGGCTTGGAGCGGAAGAATCGAAAGTTCCTTTTTTGAGGCCTGCGCTGGAATCTTTGCAAAAGCATGTTGATGCGGCGAACAAAGCGTTTTCAATCCAGGATCCTTCCGCCTGTGCGCCGGAATTGCTGGCGGGACGAGACGAAACAGAAAAATTCGTCCATCAGTTGGAAGATTCGCAGCTTCCTGTTCCCGCAAAGGACGAGTTGCTCACCACGTTGCGTAGCAAGCTCGAACAATTCCAGGAGGCGGCCAATGAGGCGCTCGGCATCTTCTTTGAAATTACGGTAGATCCTCCAGGACCGCCACCAGGGCCTTCGTATTTCCCACGCATGGAGCAGACTCTCAGTATGGCAATTCCGGGACAGTCCTTCACGGTCACGGCAAGGCTTTACAATCGTGGCAAAGCCACTGTGGTTCCACAGGGATTTGGCGTAGAAGCGGGAGATGGCTGGAAAATCGAACATCTTGCGTCTTCCGGAGACCCATCCGCGGCCCTCAAATCGGGCGAGGCTTCTGCGACTCAGTTCAAACTCACCGTTCTAGAAGATGCCAGGTACACCAAGCCTTACTTCACACGTGGCAATCCTGAAACCGAGACGGTCTATTCCATCAGCGATTCTAAATACTTGACCCTGCCTTGGTCGCCTTATCCAGTGCGTGCCTATGCAAGGTACACCGTAGATAAGGGCGCTGGTGAGGCCAAAGCCGTTGCCAAGGTCAAATTCATCGATCCCACACTCGGCCAGTCAGAACGTCCTCTGGCCGTCGGCCCGCCGATCTCAGTGCTGCTGACTTCGCCGGTTGTCGTGGCGCCGGTTGGCGGCACAGGCAAATCGCAGATTGGCGTGAGCGTGCGGAGCAACGTGCAAAGCGCAGTCCATGCAAAATTAAAATTGGAAACGCCGGCGGGATGGAAGGTCGAGCCCGCGGAAATCACCGTCGATCTTGATCATGATGGCGACGTGAACAATTACAACTTCCAGATCACGCCACAAAACCTGCACGAAGGCACATACAAAGTCACGGCGCGCGCGGAATATAACGGCAAGCAATACGCTGAAGGATTCAAGGTAATCACGCGGCCCGACCTTGATTCTTATTACGCGTATCGACCCGCAACAGAAAACGTGCAGGCCGTGGATGTGAAGCTGCCGGGACAGCTCAGGGTCGGGTACATCATGGGCACCGGAGACGAAATTCCTTCCGTCCTGCAAAGCGTCGGCCTGAATACCAGCATCGTCACGCCGCAGGAACTGGCCTCGGGCGATCTCAGCCGCTACGGAACAATCATCGTCGGCATTCGCGCCTATGACACGCGGACTGACGTGCGCGAACACAACCGCCGCCTGCTGGACTATGTGAATCGCGGCGGAACGCTCATCGTCCAGTACAACCAGAGCACGAACCTGTTCAACGAAGGCCATTACACGCCGTATCCGACGACGGAGGCCAACGTGCGCGTTTCTGTTGAAGAACAACCGGTGGAAATTCTTGCGCCGGAAGATCGGGTCTTCAACTGGCCAAACAAAATCACACAAAAAGATTTTGACGGCTGGGTGCAGGAGCGCGGACTTTACTTCATGTCGCAATGGGACGCGCAATTCAAGCCGCTGCTGGCCTGCAATGATCCGGGTGAACCGCCGCAGAAAGGCGGCTTGCTGCTGGCCCATTACGGCAAAGGCATTTACATCTTCTCTGCCTACGGATTTTCGCGGCAGCTTCCTGCAGGAGTCCCTGGCGCCATACGCTTGTTTGTGAATCTGGTCAGCGTGGGCCATCAATGACAGAAATTTCGCAAAGCCCAATTCCTGGACTGGCGCGCGAAGTCGGCTTGCGCGAAGCCACGGCGCTCAACATCATTGACATGATCGGCGTGGGACCGTTTGTTACCATCCCGCTCATTATTCATGCCATGCATGGCCCGCAAGCGATGCTCGGCTGGGTGCTTGGCGCGGGGCTGGCCATGTGCGACGGCTTGGTCTGGGCGGAACTCGGCGCGTCCATGCCGCAGGCCGGAGGGTCGTATCAGTATTTAAAAGAAAGTTACGGTGCAAAGCGGCTGGGCCGCCTGATGTCATTCGTCTTCGTCTGGCAATTGATTTTCAGCGCGCCGCTCTCTATCGCTTCCGGCTGTCTCGGCATTGCCCGTTACGCGGAATTTGTCTGGCCGTCCTTGGCGCATGTGGTTGCTGACCACACTGTTTCATTGGGACTCGGGCCGCTCGGCGCTCTGGAATTTCGTCTCTTCATCACTCACGGCACGTTTGTTGCGATGGGAAGCTGCCTGCTCGCGTTGTGGCTTTTGTATCGTCGCGTCTCGGTCATCGGACAGCTAGCGCGATATCTTTCCGTCGGAGTGCTCGGCGCAATTCTACTCGTGATTGTCGCCGGACTCAGCCATTTCAATACGGCACGCGCATTCACGTTTGCTCCTGGCGCGTTCAATTTCTCTTCCGGATTCATCACAGGCCTGGGCGCCGCCATGCTGCTGGCCACCTATGATTACTGGGGCTATTACAACGTGTGCTTTCTGGGCGCGGAGATCAAACGCCCTGAACGCAACATTCCCCGCGCCATCCTGCTTTCCATTGTCATTGTCGGCGCGCTCTATCTGGTGATGAACATCAGCATATTGGGCGTGCTGCCATGGCAGGAGTTGGACCAGATCGGCGCGAATGAAGCGCGTTATTACATTGCATCCACGCTGTTGCAACGCACATTTGGGACGTGGTGGGGAATGTTCGGCACGTTCCTCATTATGTGGACTGCGTTCGCTTCTGTCTTTTCACTCATGCTGGGCTATTCGCGCGTGCCCTATGCCGCGGCTGAAGACGGCAACTTTTTTCGCGCTTACGCCAAGCTCCATCCCAAACATCAATTTCCACACCGTTCCTTACTGACGCTGGGACTTGTTACCACGGCATTCTGCATGCTTCGTCTGCAGGACCTCATCGCGGCGCTGGTGGTGATCCGCATCATGGTGCAATTTCTCATGCAGGTCTTTGGACTCCTGCTGCTGCGTTCGCGACATCCGGAGTTCCCGCGTCCTTTCCGCATGTATCTTTATCCCATTCCCGCTCTGCTGGCAGCGCTGGGCTTTGTCTATATTCTTTACGCCCGCCCCAACCTGAAAGAGATCCGGTTCGGCGCGGCAATCGCTTTTGTTGGGATCATTCTCTTTCTGGCGCGTTCCTGGCGGCGCAAGGAGTGGCCGTTTTCCGGGCAGCCTGCTCACGATCCTGTGGGTGAAGCAGTCCAATGATTTGTCATGTCCGCCATTCCCACGAGGCCTGCTAGATCCATGGAGAGTCCGGTTTCAGTTCAGCCTGTAGCGATGAATGATTCCGTTCTCTCGCCTTTGCGTGAGCCGCTTTTCCGCAGCCTGTGGATTGCCGCCGTGATCTCCTATACCGGAAGCTGGATGCAGAACGTGGCCACCGGCTGGCTCATGACCTCGCTCACGCGCTCGCCGATGTGGGTAGCGCTTGTGCAGGTAGCCGTGAGCTTGCCGGTGCTGCTCATCGCGTTGCCGGCCGGGGCGCTGGCGGATATCTTTGATCGCCGCAAGTTTCTGCTCTTTACGCAGGCTTCCATGGTGGCGGCAGCAACAGTACTTGGCGTGATGACGCTCACTGGGACCGTGACGCCGCAGATTCTGCTGGTATTTACTTTTCTGCTGGGCGTGGGCGCGGTGATGAACGATCCTGCATGGCAGTCGCTCACGCCCGATCTTGTCCCGCCGAACCAGTTAGCTGCTGCCGTGGCGCTCAACTCTGCCGGGTTCAACATCGCGCGCGCCGTCGGTCCGGCGCTGGGCGGTTTGTTAATCGCTGCCATCTGTTGCGGCACTACGGGTTCCGGCTGGGCCTTTCTGATCAACGCGGTTTCATTTTTTGGCGTGATCCTTTTTCTTTACAACTGGAAGCCGGCAAAAAATGTAGCCCGCAACGGGAACACTACATTCGTGGGAGCCATCGGCATTGGGCTGCGTTATGCAAGGCAGGAGCCGCGCATTCGCACCGTGCTGGTACGCACATTGCTGTTCTCGATTTTTGCCAGCGTGTTCTGGGCATTGCTTCCGCTGATCGCCAGCAAGTTTGGCGCGGAAGGCTTTGGCGCCATGCTGGCTTTCTTTGGACTGGGCGCGTTGGGCGGCGCGGGAGTTCTGGCCATCGCCAGACGGCTGCTCTCGCCCGATGCGGTCATCGCTTACGCTACCGTAATTTTTGCTGTTGCGCTTTGCGGGCTGGTGCGGTCGCCGTCGCTCGCGGTCGCATCGGCGTTTTCCGCAGCCGCAGGACTGGCGTGGATCAGCATTCTGGCCACGCTCAACCTCGCAGCGCAGACGGCGGCTCCGCACTGGGTTCGGGCGCGTGTAATCTCAATGTACGTGCTGGTGCTGCAAGGTGGACTGGCTCTGGGCAGCGCGGTCTGGGGAGTTGTGGCGTCAAACGCAGGCGTCCAGTTCACCCTTACATTCGCTGCGATTGCTCTGACTGCCGGCTTGTTGTTGTCGCCGTGGTATCGTTTACAGCAATCCACCAATTCATAAATGAGAGAAGAGGAGAACCACATGAAACATCTGAGAATTTTCTGTTTGATTGCGCTGGCATGCTTTGCCACGAGCGCGTTCGCCCAGGCGGCCAAACCGGCGGCAACACCCAACGCCCAGGCAAAAAAGACTGCTCCACCGACGATTGCCTCGGCCGTCGACCAGCAAATCAGCATCGTTGAAAGGGAATTTGTTGGCGCTGCGGAGGCCATGCCGGACGACAAGTTCAATTTCACCCCCATTACCCTTAACATCCCCGGCAGTGAATACAAGACCGTGAAGACATTTGCCGAGGAGGTACGGCACGTAGCTGCTACCAATTACCTGTTGTGGGGCGCGATTACCGGCGACAAGTCGCCTATCGAGTCCAAGGAGGACAATGGTCCTTCCGAGTTGAAGACGAAAGCCGAGATTGTTAAATATTTGAAAGACTCGTTTGCGATCGGGCATAAAGCCGCACAGTCTTTAACCGCGGAAAATGCGGCAGGTCAGGTTCCCAATCCGTTCGGCCAAGGACAGACAACAAAACTGTTCTGCGCAACGTTCGCCGTGGCCCATGCATTTGATCACTACGGCCAGATGGTGGAATACCTGCGCATGAATGGCATTATTCCTCCGGCCAGTAGGGGCGGCAACTAGCATTGGCAGGACGAGGAATACTGAAGGGCACGGAAATAATTTTTCTGTGCCTTTCTTTCTTGCGGTATCCGTATATATTTACAAACTCTTTGAAATGAAGTTATCGAATCTGGCTTGTTGCGCCCGCAGGTTTGGTCTGGAAAGACGCCTGCGCGGCCTCAGCCAGCGTCCCGGTGCCCTGGCCCTGTCCTGATTCCGCTTTGAAATAGTATGTGGTATTCGGTTTCAGGGTCTTGATCAGCACACGGTGCGTGAATCCGCCCCACGGCATGCCGGCGTTCTGGTCCAGATGCGTTGGATCGGTGCCATAGTGCAGTGCTGTCCCGGAATTTACGTTGGTTGACCATGCGATCTCTGCCGTGGTGTCCGTTACGTTTTCAACCACTGGCCCATGGGTAATCTGCACGCCGTTTGTTGGCACGCCGATGGGAGTCACCGGAATCTGCTGAACAGTGGGCGACTGAGGAGAAGCTTGTTGGGAAGCTAGAGCTGTCTGGTTGGCGCCCTGCTGTATCTGCTCAAGCCCGCTCCCCAGAATAAAACCGTTTCCCAGAACGAGTCCAAGACCAAGCGCTGCAACCATGATATTCATAGGAGTTTCTCCCTTGTCGCTTGGGTTAGATGAAGATTTCAGTAAAAGGGGTGTTCCCGAATTGCAGGCTTATGCAGTGCTCTAAGGGTTGCCGCTAAGGCCTTAGCGCATGATTCGAGGAACAAGGAAAAGCACTACCCCAACAGTGAATGCGACGATCAGCAAAAGGGACAGAATCCATCCCAGAAGGTAGGCGCGTTCGTGCTCCGGCGGTGGCGCAGTGATGCCCAGGATCGTATGTCCCATTCGCATCAGCGTTAGAAGAAATTCCACTGTTCCACGTCCGCCCCACGCCCGTTCTTTTCAGTGTGGTTCATTCAGCATAGCACTCACAATCTGTGGTTAGCATTGCGCATTGCCCTCACCTTAGGCAGAATAACCGCGGAGAAAACTCATGAAGATCGGCAAGGTCCTGATCTGGCTGGCGGTAGCGGCGTTGGGCGCGCTTGCGCTGGCGACAATCGCATTCCATCGGCGCGAACCTATCAATGCCATGTGGCTGGTGGTGGCCGCGCTGTGCAGCTATACGCTGGGCTATAGGTTTTATTCAAAGTTTGTTGCCGCCAAGGTGCTGACGTTGGACGCCATGCGCGCCACACCGGCTGAGCGACTGGAGAACGGCCGCGATTTTGTCCGCACCAATAAATGGGTAGTTTTCGGGCACCACTTTGCCGCCATCGCCGGGCCAGGACCGCTCGTCGGACCGGTGCTGGCCGCGCAGTTCGGCTACCTGCCGGGAACACTGTGGATCCTGGTGGGCGCGGTCTTTGCCGGATGCGTGCAGGATTTTGTGATCCTTCTTTTCTCCGTGCGGCGCGACGGAAAATCACTGGGCCAGATGGCGCGCGACGAAATCGGCAAGACCGCCGGCACCGTGGCATTCATTTCTGTGCTCAGCATTTTGGTTATTCTGCTGGCCGTGGTGGCGCTGATTATCGTGAATGCGCTCAAAGACAGTCCCTGGGGAGCTTTCACCATAGGGATGACAATCCCCATTGCGCTGCTCATGGGCTTTTACCTGCGCTACCTGCGCCCGGGACGCGTGCTGGAAGCGTCCGTCCTCGGCTTTATGCTGGTGGTTGCCTCGATCTTTGGCGGACAGTGGATTTCACAATCCACGCATGCCGGGGCATTCACATTTGCCGGGACCACTTTGGCGATTCTTATCATCGTCTATGGTTTTGCCGCGTCGGCGCTTCCGGTATGGTTGCTGCTGGCGCCGCGCGATTACCTGAGCACGTTTGTAAAACTTGGCACCGTCGCAATCCTTGCGCTGGGAATTGTGCTGGTGCGGCCCACATTGCAGATGCCCGCGCTGACGCGCTTTATCGATGGCAGCGGCCCTGTTTTTGCCGGCAATCTTTTTCCCTTCGCGTTCATCACGATTGCATGCGGAGCAATCAGCGGATTTCATTCCCTGATATCGAGCGGGACAACGCCCAAGATGATTGCCCGCGAAACGCAGACGCGCATGGTCGGCTATGGCGCAATGATGGCGGAATCGTTTGTCGGCATCATGGCCATGATTGCGGCGTGCACGCTGCAGCCGGGAACGTATCTGGCAGTGAATAGTGGCGCTGGAATGGTGGGCGGAAATCCGGCGGCCGCGGTGGCGACAATCAGCAATTGGGGATTTCCCATCACCGCCGATCAGATGGCCCTGCTGGCGCACAATGTCGGCGAGAAGACGTTGTTCTTCCGCACCGGTGGCGCTCCGGCGTTTGCGCTGGGCATGGCCAAGATTTTTTCTGACAGCCTGGGCGGCACGGCCGTGATGGCCATTTGGTATCACTTTGCCATCATGTTTGAGGCGCTGTTCATCCTCACGGTGCTCGATGCCGGTACGCGCGTGGCGCGCTTTATGTTGCAAGATGCTCTGGGCCATATTTGGAAGCCGCTGGGGCGGACGAGCTGGTACCCCAGCATTGTTGCCACGAGCGCCGTCACCGTGGCCGCGTGGGGGTATTTCCTGTGGCAGGGTATTCGCGATCCGCTGGGCGGGATCAACTCGCTCTGGCCGCTTTTTGGCATCTGCAATCAGTTGCTGGCGGCGGTAGCGCTTTGTGTGGCGACCACGATCATCGTGAAGATGGGCCGCTCCCGCTACATATGGGTGACGCTCGTGCCGCTATGCTGGCTGGTGGCCGTGACGTTCGCAGCGGCATGGCACAAAGTTTTTGATCCCAACCCGCTGATCGGCACGCTGGCGCACGCTCGCCAGCTAGCGGCGGGACCTGCAATGGAAGGGCTGCAACGCAGAATCTTCAATGACCAGCTTGATGCCGCGGTCTGCGGGCTTCTGGTCGTCCTGGTCAGCGTGATTGTGATTGAATCCGCGACGCAGTGGATCAGCGTGATCTCCGGTCGCAGGAAGCCGGCAACGCAGGAAGCGCCGTTTGTGGCGACACAGTATGCGGAGGAAGCGCTATGACAAATCTCACCACGGAGGCACGGAGACACGGAGAAAGATCGGAAGATCGGGACATCGGGCCATCGGGGGATCGGAACCCTTTAGCCCTTGAAATGATGAATAGAGTAGTGCAGACGATCAGCGCCACGCTGCGTGAAATTTTCGACGAATCCGCTTACGATCGCTTCCTGCTGCGGACAAACGCGTCCCGATCCAGAGCGAGCTACCGAGATTTCACACGAGAACGCGATGCAACCATGTTGAAAAAACCACGCTGTTGCTGAATAGAAGAATGCCGGGGGCCGCCCCCGGCATCAAAATCCCCAAGTTAGACGCCCAGACCGGCTCCGCCGATCCACGCCGCTGCTGCAAGAACCAGAAGTGTGATCATTGTGCTGCCTTCCTTTCATAGATTTCGCCGGGCATTATCTCCAAGGCCAGAGCGATAGGCAAGAACCAAAAAACGCCTTAGCCGACCGGAGCACTGAGCCGCTCATCGCCCGAGCTGAACAGCCTTTATCGATGGCGAGGTCCTTCGAACTGCACTCAGGATTTCGGCCGAAGGTTTCCGCTCCGCTCACGCCTACTAACGCCCGCAAGTTTAGAGCGAAGCGACATAAAAATTAGGTGTACACTCTCTTCAATGCGTGTCCTGGGAATCGATTGCGGCAGTGAGTACACCGGCTATGGGGTGGTGGAAGAAACTTCTGAGCGCAAGCTGCTTTGCCACGTGAATGGCGCTATCAAGCTGAAATCGGGAACGCCCATGGCGGTCAAGCTGGAAAAAATCTTCACTGACATTAAGGCCATCATCGCGCAACACCAGCCGGAGATCATGGCGATAGAAGATGTGTTTTACGCCATCAACGTAAAAAGCGCGCTCAAGCTGGGACAGGTGAGAGGCGTAGCCATGCTGGCTGCTTCTACGTCTGGCTTGCAGGTGGCGGAGTATTCGCCGCTTTCAATTAAATCCGCCGTTGTCGGGTACGGGCGGGCAGATAAATTTCAGGTGCAGCAGATGGTCACGCGGCTTTTAAATCTTGCCGCAGCGCCGGAGCCAACGGACGCGTCGGACGCTCTCGCCATCGCGATCTGCCACATTCATACAGCGGCAACCAACAATCGTTATCAAGCAGCTTCAAGATGAAACGTGGCGGCGTAATTTTTCTTTGGCTGTTGTTGTTCGCCGTCTCTCTTATGACGGTCCAGGCACGACCTGCGCAGAAGGTTGAACAGAATTCCGCCGATGCGGGCCAGAATACGGCCGCGAACGCGTCGATCACCTTTGATCGTTTGTGGAGCAATTTCACGCCACAAAGCGTGACGCTGACGGTATCGGCTAACGGCGCGGGAAAATATAGTTCGCGCAATCCGGAAAAAACCGGCGACGATGTGGACGACTTCCAGACTGAGTTCACCATGTCTCCCGCCGGACGGGACAAGCTTTTCCGATATGCCAAAGAAGCGAACTATTTTGATGGCGACTTTACCTTTAAAAAGCACGTCGTCGCCAGCACGGGAAAAAAGACGCTGAGTTATTCCGATCCGGCGCGGCACTTCAGCACAACCTTCGACTATTCAGAGAACAAGGCGATCCAGGAGATCACGAACATTTTTGCCGGGATTTCCAGCACGATTGAGCACGGGCGCAAACTCAAGTTTCTGCACCGCTTTGACAAGCTGGGTCTGGAAGAAGAGCTGAAAGCCATGGAAGATGCCGCGGAAAGCCATAATCTGGCGGAATTGCAAATCATACAGCCGACGCTGGATAGCATTGCCCAGGACAGCACGGTCCTCAATATCGCCCGCCAAAGGGCGAAAAAACTGCTGGTGAAGGCCAATTCTCAGTAAAGGCAGCCGCAGTTCTGACTTTAAAAGTTAAGTATTATCAATAACACTTAACAATAAGAAACTAAGCGTCCAGGCAGCGATCTAATACAGTAGCAATGCTTTTCAGGAGGGTTTATGCTGCGCCACTCTTTTACGCTGCGAAACCGTATGAGTCGCTGGCACCTGGGCGGAATTTTCCGTAAGACCGGGCTGTTCCTCCCCATGATTTTCGCGCTGGTATTTTCTCTGGCGCCGCTTTCCCACGCACAAGATTTTGGTGACGAAGATGGCCACGATTCGCAGGCGCGCATCGTGCGCATCAGCTATGTTGAAGGCGACG
>Ga0070734_10001451_pt1 | contig 34456 bp, 29 predicted proteins | sample Coa_R1_8_FD_66444 | JGI IMG/M metagenome (GOLD analysis project Ga0070734, IMG submission 66444) | Surface soil microbial communities from Centralia Pennsylvania, which are recovering from an underground coalmine fire - Coalmine... | ecosystem: Environmental > Terrestrial > Soil > Unclassified ...
AAAGCGCTGCTGTCTTGAGGTCGAAGGCGCTGATGTGCCACTGGCTGAAACCGGAGCAAACCCTCCGTCGGAACGGACCGGCGGCACTGTGGGATCTTCTTCCGCGGTAACGAACTTTACGTCCTGATATTCAGGAGCCAGCGTGTCCATAGCTTCCTGGATCAGATCACCGAATTTTTCCCCCAGCTGACGAAACTCCGGGTTCGGTACCCGGACAAAAATTATGTTGCCGTTGATGTGGCTGAAGCGTGTGGGCTTGAGCCATGTGTCATAGGAATGACGAGTAATCTTTTTTTCCAGCGCTCCGAGAATTCGAAGCCATGGATTCGCAGTTGCGGTAATTGTCGCAGCGGGTAATGACATTCTTGGGATGATTCCTATGTTGTGAGCCGCCAGGGCCCGTGGTTGAACTCGAAGAAACTTGATCTAACTCTACAAGGGCGAAGCAGAAGTGTTGAACACTTCGCTGTGCAACAATTTTTTTTCGACTGGTGGGCATACTAGCACGAAGTTCACCCGCTGGAAATGCATACGCAACACTTTTTTTTGCGATCACCAAATTTCTTCTAAAAGCTTGCCCATAGTTTTTTCGCCGTAACTTTGTAATTGCAGCAAGCGTGGTGCAAGATTCAATTCTGTTGTCACACTTGCTAGGTGATAGCGGTGTTCTGTCGCGTGCCACATGAGAAAGTGTCTGGCGAGAATTGCAGCGGAGCGGTTTGCCGCCAGAAGAATAAATAACGATCAGCGGAATGGCGAAAAATGTCACTCGCAGCTGCTGCGCAGGTGGTCAACAGGGAAAATAACCGGTGCCAGACCCCTTCTGCTCGCAGGCTCCTCAAAGTGGCACGAAATGCCAGAATTCCTTTATACTTATCGTTTGCCCAGCGCAAACAATCCTGAGTAGGAGTTCCACAAGTCAATGCCCAAGCGCACTTTTCAACCTAACCGCCGCCGCCGTTCCAAGGTGCACGGTTTTCGCACGCGAATGAAAACAAAGAGCGGAAGGGCCGTTCTCTCACGCCGCCGCGCTAAAGGACGCAAGCGCGTTTCCGTGAAGCCTGGCTTCCGGGAATAGTTTCACCCGCAATGTCCAATCTGCCTGCCAGACCAGCCGTGAAAGAAACTTCTAACAAAGTGTCGCAAGGCTTCCCCCGGGAAGCGCGATTGCTGAAGCATGCCGACTTTCAAGTGGTCTACAAACAGGGCAAGAAGCATTTCTCCGGAAACATGATGGCTTTTTACCGCGAGAACCAGGATGCAGTCGGCCCACGTGTAGGTTTTACTGTGGGCAAGGTGCTGGGTGGCGCCGTGGACCGCAATCGCATTCGCCGACGCATGCGCTCGGCTGTGCGAAACCACCTCAGAGAACTCGCCCGTCCGCTGGATCTGGTGTTACATCCGCGCAAGAGCGTGCTGACTTTGGGTTTTTCCCAACTGGATGCCGAGATTATGCAAGTATTTGCCGCCGTGCAAAGAGGCCGTGGACGATGAAAACCCTGGCCACATTTTGTCTGCGGCTTTACAAGGGCGCCATTTCTCCCCATCTTCCGGCCGCCTGCCGATTCGTACCCAGTTGTTCAGAATACGCAGCAGAAGCCGTCGCAAAACGCGGCCTGCTCCATGGATCAGCGCTCGGGCTTTGGCGGGTCCTGCGTTGCAATCCTTTCGCGCGAGGGGGTTATGATCCTGTGCCAGCAAAGAAAGCCACAAAGGCAGTGGCGGCTGAGCGGCAGAAGAGCTAGCAAGATGCAACAATCGTGAAGCGGGCCGGGAAAAGCAACTGGTTCAAAGGCGTATAAGCCCGAGCCACAGGCGCACGACAGAATACCTTTTGATGTAAATGCTCCAGCGGTTTGGAGCGAAGCGACAAGAAAAGAAGAACCTCATTGGCTGAATATCGTAATCCGCAGAACGAGCCAGGCTCAGACAAGCGCATGCTTCTGGCCCTGGTAGCCGTATTCGTGGTGCTTGGCGTGATGCAGTACTTCATGCCGAAGCCGCAGACCCCACCGGCCAAGGACCAGTCACAACAGCAGTCGCAACAGGCCCAGCAGACGCCCAGCCCGGTGGCGGCGCCTACAGCGTCCTCGACCCCGATCTCGCCCAAGTCTCCCGCATCTGCGGTAAAGGTTCCCGTGAAGACGGCGGCCAGTGAGACGGAATCAGTTTTAGAGACTCCGACCTATCGCATCACGTTCACGAACCGCGGCGCCAGCGTGAAGTCCTGGCTGCTTACCGAAAAAGAAAAGTTCAAGGACGGCACCGAGAAGTACAAGTACACCGACGATAACGGCAAGCCCTTTGAACTGGTCAATCCGACAGTGGCCGGTCAGCTGGGGAATCCGCTTTCATTTTTTGCCTATGACAAGGACCTGGAGAAGAAGCTGAATGAGTCTCTGTATGTGGGAAGCGCGGCAAGCGGCCCAACATCCGGCGCGCTGACATATGAGTTCTCAGATGGCGATGTCACGGTACGCAAGACGTTTCGTCCCGACAAGGACAACATCCTTAGCGTTGAAACTGAAGTTCTGCGGAACGGCCAGGGAGTTGCAGCCTATCCCAAGTGGTCCAGCGGTCTGGGTGACCAGATGGCGCCGGTTTCCTATACCAAGAGCCGGGTTGATTACCAGCAAGGCTCAACGCTGGAACGCAAAGACCCAACTTCAGGTGGAATCCTGAGAAGTAAAAAGTGGATCGTTGGCGGTGAGACCGTGCCAGGTCCGCTGGACTGGGCCGCGACAGCCGACCAATATTTTGCGATCGCTTTCCTGCCAGACAGCCCCAAAGACTCGACGCTGGTTACGTTGAACTCTCAGGCGGAAGTCCCCAAGAATCCTGACAAACCGAATGAAGGCAAAGACAAAGCTAACGTTGTGGGTCTGGCTTTTGGAAACACCGGTGGCCCAACCCGGGTTCGTGTATTTGCCGGCGCCAAAGCGGTGGATGTGCTGGAAAGTATCCAGAGCCATCCCGGCGGCCCTGATCTGCGCGGCATTTACGATTTCGGCACCTTCAGCCTTATCGCGCGGCCGCTTTTCCTCTGGCTGAAATGGACATACGAGCACTGGATCAACAACTGGGGCTGGGCCATCGCGTTTCTGACCCTGGTGATTACCATGGCGCTGCTGCCTCTGCGCATTTCCAGCATGAAATCATCACTGCGGATGCAGAGAATCCAGCCGCAGATGAAGTCGATTCAGGAGAAATATAAGCGCTATAGCCTTACCGATCCGCGCCGCGCGGACATGCAGAAGGAAATGCAGGCCCTCTACAAAAAAGAAGGCGTGAACCCGGTGGGCGGCTGTTTCCCCTTGCTGCTGCAGATGCCGTTTCTGTTCGCGTTCTATGCCATGCTGAATAACGCCATTGAACTGCGCCAGGCGAACTGGCTCTGGGTACACGATCTCTCCATGCCGGACCCGCTGCATATCCTGCCGATCATCATCATTGTTGCGATGTTTGTACAGCAGAAGAGCGCGCCGCAAGGGGGAATGGATCCGGCGCAGCAAAAGATCATGGCCTTTATGGGGCCCCTGATGTTTGGAGCTTTTAGCTGGGGCATGCCGGCCGGGCTTTCCATTTATTTGGCGCTCAGCACGCTGCTGGGGTGGGCGCAGCAGACTTTCATCAATCGCTCCGAGCTGGGCCAGCAGGTCAAAAAAACTATTGAAAAGCGAAATGCGCGCAAACGATAGCGCATAAAGCTGTAAAATTTCCCGGGGAGTTTGAACGACAAATGCTGCAAGACAAGGTGGCAACCGCAAAGAAGATCGATGCATTCCTGAAGAACATTATTTCTTCAGGCGCGTTCAAATTGAAGTATCGCATCACAGTGAATCCTCCCATTGCCCAGGAGGGGGAGACGCCTGACATCCTTGTGGAATTTGCCGGCCCTGACAGCCAACTGCTGCTGGAGCGCGGGGGAGAAGTTTTGCGGTCCTTTGAAGTCCTCACTCATGAATCGCTCCACCTTCATGCTGAAGACCATGACAAAGTCAGCTTTGACTGCAAGGGATACCGTGCCGCCCGCCAGCAGGAATTGAAGCTGGCCGCCAAGGTGGCGGCTGATCGCGTATTGCAGAGCGGAGTGCCCTATTCTTTTGCGCCCATGTCATCACGCGAGCGCCGCTTGATTCATCTGGCGTTCCGCGACCACGCTTCCCTGGCAACACAGAGTGAGGGCGAAGGCGGACGCCGGTATGTGGTGCTCTATCCCAAGGATTACAAGCCCGCGCGATCACCGCGCCGGTAACAATCATCTTCTTTAGATCGATGCCAAGATCAAACCGCATTCAGCTATGATGTGCGTGGAATCGCTCGCCCGTAGTAATCCCTTGACGGCCTTAGAGCGGTTTTGAAACCAAGCGACAGGATAATAAAAATCTTATGTCTACAACCGTGACAATGATCGGTGAAGTCCCTATCTTTGGATTGCTCGATGACGAAGAACGCGAAGCGCTGGCCCAGCTTATGGATTGCCGGGACTTCAAAGCAGGTGAAACCATTTTTCATTATGGTGACGCGGGCGGCGAGATTTTTATCCTGCGCTCCGGACGAGTTGAGCTTTTTATTGAAAGCACGGAAGGGCAAAAGATTGTTCTCTCAGAAAATGAGATGGGCGACGTTATCGGCGAGCTTTCATTTCTGGATGGCGGCGCGCGCACCGGTACCGCGGTGGCCAGTGAACCGACTGAAATGCTGGTCATGCATCGCGACCGGCTACTGGAGTTCATCGATAAGCATCCGCATGCCGCCATGGACCTGCTCACCGCCGTGGGACGTCGCCTGCGCGCTACCGACGAGCTTTTGCGCACACAGGTTTCCCGCAACCCCAACCTGGAAGAAGAAGAACGGCTAACCTTTGGTCAGCGCATCGCGGACAAAGTCGCGGCTTTTGGCGGTTCGTGGACTTTTATCATCATCTTCGGAGTCATTCTTGGCATCTGGGTCATCCTTAATTCGACGGCCTTGCTTCGAGACCACTTTGATCCGTATCCGTATATCCTGCTGAACTTATTTTTGTCGATGATTGCCTCCGTGCAGGCGCCCGTGATCATGATGTCGCAAAACAGATTGTCATCCAAAGACCGGCTGAAGTCGGACCTTGATTTTGCGGTGAACTTGAAGGCCGAGTTGGAAGTGGCCCATCTCCATCGCAAAGTCGACCATATTTACGAGCGGCTTGAAGACCATTTCGCCCGGCTGGAGCGCAAAGGCAGCAATTAGCGATTGGCAATTAGCTTTTTCTGAAATCCTGAACCCGCGACCACACTGAGCTGTAGTTCTTTCGGGATCGCAAATGAAGCGGGTGAGGGATCCCTACCACCACTGAAATCTTGAAGGTTCATGATTTCGCGTAGCTTGCTTAAAGGCGATCCTGTGAGAACATCGTAGCTATATGGATCCCTCCGCTTCGGCAAGCTCAGGGTCGGGATTTCAGAAAACCTGCTCATTGCTCCTGTATGAACCTGGACGACACCATCGTCGCGATTGCCACACCGCTAGGCCGCGGAGGCATTGGCGTGGTTCGCCTTGCCGGCCCTGAAGCTCGCGCGATTGCCGGCCCAATGCTACGGCTGAAGCATGAGCTTGCCGCCGGTCGCGCTGTGTTTGGCGAAGTGATTGAACCTGCCACGGGCGATCGGATCGACGAAGCAGTGGTTACTTTTTTTGCCAAGCCCCACTCTTACACCGCAGACGACGTCATAGAAATTTCTGTGCACGGCGCGCCTGTTGTGTTGCGGCATATTGTCGAACTGGCCACAAGCCGTGGCGCTCGTCTGGCCGAGCCCGGTGAGTTCACCATGCGGGCATTCCTCAACGGGCGCATTGATCTCACACAGGCCGAAGCTGTGCGCGACCTGATTGAATCGCAAACGTTGTATCAGGCCAAAGTCGCCGCGCAGCAGCTCGAAGGATCGCTTTCACGCCGGTTGCAGCCGATCAAGCGCAAGCTGGTGGAATTGGTAGCGGTGATGGAAGCTGGTATAGATTTTGCTGAAGACGATGTTTCGGTGCTGCCGGCGGCAGAGATTCTGTCGCGCATGGAGGAAGTGCAGCTTCCACTCGAACAGCTGCGTGCGTCCTTTGCTTACGGCAAAATCGTCCATGAAGGACTCACGCTGGCTATCGTGGGACGGCCAAACGTGGGCAAGTCAAGTTTGTTCAATCGGCTGGTGGAGCGCGAACGCGCCATCGTGACAGCCACGCCGGGAACCACGCGCGATCTGGTCACGGAAACTGTCGCGCTGGGCGGCATTCCCATCAAGTTGATTGATACAGCCGGCATACGCCACTCCACGGACGAAGCCGAGAGCATCGGTATCCGCAAGTCTTATGAAGCGCTGAGCGAGGCTGATCTGGTGCTGGTGGTGCTCGATAGCTCGCAGGAACTTTCTGCTGAAGACCTTGAGCTGCTTGAGGTCGGGAGCAAGCGCCGTGCACTGGCCGTAGCCAATAAGTCTGATCTTGCTCGCGACGGCCAACTGCAGCTTGCCAACTTAAAAGTCTTCAGGACATCGGCTGTGACAGGCGCCGGGATCGAAGAGCTTCGGGCGGCGATTCTGGAAGAAGTCGCCGGCCACTCCGTGCACAGCGAGCATGAAACCGGCTTTCTCACCAATATCCGCCATCAACGGCTGGTGGAAGAGTCGCTCAACTGCCTTGATGCTGGGTGCCAAGCGGTGAAGCGAACCATCCCGCATGAAATGATCATGCTCGATCTTTATGGCGCGCTTCGTCCGCTGGACGCGATCACCGGCGAGACCACGACCGACGACATCCTGAATTTGATCTTCAGCAGTTTTTGTATTGGGAAGTGAGGCCCTTCTTCCTAACGGAATATCGCGTAAATTAACCTAAGTGCCCTGACTTCATTCAGCTTATAATTTCCCGTATGGCCGAAAGTAAGAATTGCTTCGTAATTGCTCCAATTGGGGAAACTGATTCCGAAACGCGCAAACGTTCAGACCAAGTTTTAAAGCACATCATAAGGCCAGCCGTGGAAACTTGCGGGTACAAAGCTACCCGTGCAGATGAAATTGACAAACCTGGGATCATAACTAGCCAAGTTATTCAGCGAGTAGTCGGCGATCCCCTTGTCGTGGCTGATCTAACCGAACGAAATCCAAATGTTTTCTATGAGTTGGCAGTACGTCATGCGCTAAGAAAGCCTCTTATTCAGCTCATTAGAAAAGGCGAACAAATACCGTTTGACGTAGCTGGGACGCGGACCATACAAGTTGACCACCGCGATTTAGACAGTGTTGAAGCTGCAAAAACTGAGATTGTCGATCAAATAAAGGCACAGGAGAAAGACCCATCGGAGATGGAAACACCAATCTCAGTGTCCTTGAATGTTCAAATTCTGCGCCAAAGTGAAAAGCCAGAGGAAAGATCGTTGGCAGACCTGCTTGGAGTTGTGTCAGGGCTGGCCACCAGCCTTACCAGAGTAGAGACGCGCATAGGTACTCAGGGGAGTGAGGGTGTACTTGATGAAATAAAAAGTACTGTACAGGATGTGAACAGGAGATTGGAAAGAGAGGACGGTGCTTTCGGATTGAATCGACGGTTCCGGTTTCATCCCGGCATCTTACGGGAGATATCACTCGCAGTTCCCGAGCCAGAGAGTATGCGTGTAAGTTTGCTGGTTATGGCAAGTATGATGCGAGAAGCAATGCCATGGCTATATGAACTAACTCTGGATCTTTATAGAAAAATTGACTCCGGTGATGCACGCACAGGTGAAGCGTTGGAAGTGCTGCGGCGGGTAGCTGAATACTCATTTCATAGCCCATTGCGCGAGCTGTTTGGTGGGCGTAAAGAATTCTTCTTCATTATGGAAGAGCTTGAAAGCACACTTAGTCGTCTGTCATTTCCAGCAGCACGAAAGAAAGCTGCCAAAGATTGATGATTTTATGCTTGCAGAGTCTATACCGGGCACTCTGCCGGCTTGACAGCACCAGCTTGGCAATCACCTATCTTAGGATTGCAAAGCTATTTCGTTACAACTGAAACGCTCAGAATCCCCTGAATTTCCGCTGGATCATCTCGTCCTTTTTGAAATGTGACTCCCGGCAGCTTGGGGTAGGTATTGGCCAGGCGGATTTCTTTTACTTCAAAGAAGCGAGTGCCATCGCGGCCGATGCGTTCGTCATACGTTACGCCGGTCAGATAATATGGATGCCCGCGCCACAGCAGCAGCGTTACTTGCTGCAATTTTAAGCCGGCTATGACCGGATCGACACTAATTGGAGGTCCCGGCTCGAACTGAATTTCCAGGCGGACGTGGCGGCCATCGTCCAAAACAAAGTCATGGTTCACCACCAGCTTCAGAGCGTCGATGCTTGGCGTATCGTCCACGCACAACTCGCCGCCATTCAGGCGCATGACCCAGAAACTCTGATCCAGCGGAACATTCTGCCGCTGAAGCATGGTCTCAAGACCCGCGGCTATGGCCCAGTTTTCGCAGCTTTGCTTTGCTGTATTCAGCTTGGTCTCTGCGGCAAGGTCGGCGGTCTGGTCAGGTTTAAGGTAGTACTGCTGGCCTTGTTTCTGGTCGGCCGCTTGCAGTGATAGCGTGATGAGCAGAAAGAAGACTGCGAAATGTGTCTTGCTGCGCATGTCTAATGCAAGTGTATGCTGAGCTGGCTGCCATTCATCGGCAAGATTTGGCGGAAGTTCTTACTTTGCCAACGCGGCCATGGCTTTGCGGAAGAGCGAATCAAAACTCTGTCCGGAAACATCGCCCAGCTTGGCCAGCGCCCGCTCCGCCAGAGGTCGCTGATAACCCAGATTAACCAGCGCTGAGATCACGTCTTCTTCTATTGGCGAGGCGGCAGTAACGGTATCCGGCGGGACGCCGAAGGCATCCAGCTTGTCACGCAGTTCCAGCACCATGCGCTCAGCCGTTTTTTTGCCGATACCAGGAACGCGCGTGAGTGACGCCACGTTATTGCCCTTGATGGCGGCAATCATCGCGTCCACGGGCATCCCGCTCAGGATGGTGATGGCCAGCTTGGGGCCAATCCCGCTTACGCTTAGCAGCTTTTCAAAAAGTTGCTTCTCGCCTGCGCGCAGGAATCCAAAGAGCGCCAGCGTGTCTTCCCGCACATGGGTATGGATGAAAAAGGAGACTTCAACACTCAACGCAGGTAGTTCAGAAAAAGTAGGGACGCTGATGGTTACGTCATAGCCCACGCCGCCAGCGTCGACAATCGCCTGGTTCGGGTGTTTCGAGATAAGCTTGCCACGCAGATGTGCGATCATTTTTTTCTCGATCTTCCAGGCTCATCGGCAGCCTTTACGACTGACAGCAGCTGCGCGGCCAGCGAATTCTTGAGCAGTTTCTCAAGCTCATTGACTTCGACCGCACCGTTTCTAAAGGCGCTGTCCGCGGATTCCAAAGCGGCATAATAGGGCGTTTTGTTGCGCGAGATCTGGTCCGGTATGGTTAGAGTGCCGGGAAGCTTTTCTCCTAGGCGAATGCACAGTATGAGATAAGACAATGCTCTTGCACTTATCCCTTCCAGAGCTATGCGATTTAATTGAAGGATGAGAGATGGGCGAAGTCTAAAAGCTCGATCTGAGCTCAACCAATAATCGATGGCTTCTATTAAATAATCGTACTGCCTTAAGCCATCCCTGGCTTCGCGCTTTGCTCTTTCGACGGGGTCCGCGATCAGCTCGGCATCAAATGCTTTGCTGTGGCGCTCGTCCTCTGCGCTCATTCAGAGCTTCTCTCCAACTCCGCCGCTTGTTCGTCGATGGTTTGTCGCGTAATTCGAGGATTTTCAATTTTGGTGTTTCCATAAGCAAAACTCCGGCGCTGTTCCTCTCTCTGGTCGGCCGTGAATTCTGCTGCTCTGGCAGCTTCGATTAGTTGATCAAGATCGTCGGCCATGGAACGTTGCTCCTTCACGAGAACTTTAACAAAAAGTTGGCGGACTGCGAACTACTAACTCCTGCGCTTATAAAAAATATTGAACTGGAATCCCGGGTTCGGCGGAAACAAAGCAGCAACTTTCTTCAGGCGCTCTGCCAATGCCGACGGCGCAAGCAGCGGGTAATCGCGCTCGCGCAGCTCGTAATAATCCACGTCAAGGCAGAGCGAGAGCAGGTAAATGGCAATTGAGTCACAAAACGCTGCAGCCAGATAGTCTGACTTAGCTTTTTCGTCGACGCGCCCAGAGGTGCTGGCCATTTTGCGAAATTCATGCGCGTCAAGGCTCGTCTCTCCGCGGACATTGGCTTGCGCCTGCGACCACACAAGTTCCGCAAACTCCGGTGACATGCCTGCTTTGTCCACAAATGCATGACCTACATTGATATAAAACTCAAACGCAATGGCGAACCGTTCATCGAGCAGCCGGGTGGAGATAAAGACGCACTGCGAGTTGCCGGAATCGATATTGCGATGGCAGATCGCTCCCTCTGGCGGCGCACCGTCAAAGCGTTCTGCGACCAGCGTTTTGTCCCCATCGCTAATGGCGAGCGGCACAAAGTAGAAGGCCTTACGCTCCAGCGCGGCGGCAATCGGGCGCGGCACAGCGCCGATGATCCGCTCCAGATCGTCGGAAGGAAGCATGACTTCGCCCGACGTGGTATAGCAGATACCGTTGGGTGCCTGGTTGACTCGCGCATCGCGAATAATCTCCTGCGCGGTGCGGAGTTGCGCATTGACTGCCTGACTCACGTTATTATTCTAACGTACACTTGATTTATCGGAAGCCATGGGTCCTTTATGAAGAAATTCTTTTTGAGCGCCGGGATCGGCCTTGCTACGGGCGTGATTACCTTCTTTCTCTCCGTGGCATTCCTGTGCTTTGTGCTGCTGGCGCTCAGGGCGGCAAGCCACACCAATCCAGACATGACGCTGGCTTACAAAGCCGCTTTGCCAGTGGCGATTCTTGGCGCGATTTGCGGTTTTACCATCGCGCTGATTCGCGTTGGCCGGCCTCGGGCTGCTCGGTAGCAACTCAACAAATCTTCACCAAGCAATTGTTTGACCCAGCGCCACGCTCCGTTTAGACTTCTCTGCCCACCACTCTGGCCGATCTTCAAGGAGAAATAATGCCAATCGTCAAGCGCCTTATCTCGTTTATTGCGGTACTCTCGCTGGCCCTAGCGTTGAACTGCAGCGCCCAGGAGAAAGTTGATCTGGATGCGATCAGCAAGATCCGTTATGAAGGTTTTCATAACTCCAAGATCATGGAGATAGCCAGCGGATTGATGGACCAGATTGGCGCGCGCCTGACCGGCTCTCCCAACATGCGCAAGGCGAATGAATGGACCCGCGACAAGCTGAAGGAGTTTGGGCTGGTCAACTCGCATCTTGAGCCGTGGGAGCCTTTTGGCCGCGGCTGGGCAAATGAATATGTGAACGTGCGCATGGTTTCTCCGGATACGGCGCCGCTCATCGCGTATGCCAAGGCGTGGACACCGGGCACGAATGGCACAGTCCGCGGCAGCGTCATTCGCGTGAATATTCACGGGCCCCAGGACATTGCGAAATACAAGGGTAAGCTGGCGGGTAAGATCGTGCTCTATGGCGACGATCCAGAGGTAAAGCCTTCCGTAGAGCCCCTTTCACAACGGCTGAATGAAAAGTCGTTGGCGGATATAGAGAATTACCAGATTCCCAGTGAGCGGAACGAGGCCCGTTTCCGTGAATTTCTCCAGCGTGCGCGCTTCCAACGGCAGCTCAACAAATTTTTCGATGACGAAAAGCCTCTTGCAGTAATCGACAACAGCCGTGGCACGCTCGGCGGCGGGACGGTGTTCGTCGCGCAGGGCGGCTCGTACAAAGTTGGGCAGACGGTCGGCACGCCGCAGATTACCCTGGCTACCGAGCATTGGACGCGCATTGCGCGCATCCTGGCGGCCAAGAAAGACGTGGAACTGGAACTGAACGTAAAGAACAATTTCTATGACGGGCCCGAGGCGATGACGCAGAATGACACCATCGCGGAAATTCCTGGCACCGACAAAAAAGATGAAGTGGTGATGCTGGGCGCGCATCTTGATTCCTGGCACACAGGCACCGGAGCCACGGACAACGGCGCGGGATCGATCGTAATGATGGAAGCCATGCGCATCCTGAAAGCCCTGGACCTCAAGCCGCGCCGCACGATTCGCATTGGGCTCTGGAGCGGCGAAGAGGAAGGTCTGCTGGGTTCGCAGTGGTACGTGGCTCACCACTTCGGCTCGCGGCCAGAGTCCAAAGATCCCGATCGCAAGGGCGATCCCACGGTCAACCGTCGAGACACCGGCCCTGTGTCGATCAAGCCGGATCAGGCAAAGGTTTCCGTTTATTTCAACGTGGACAACGGCTCAGGCAAGATTCGCGGCGTCTTCATGCAGGAAAATGCCGCTGTCCAGCCGATCTTTGAAGCCTGGATCAAACCCTTCCACGATCTTGGCATGGACACCTTGACCATGCGCAACACCGGCGGTACTGACCATCTCTCTTTCGATTCGGTCGGCATTCCCGGGTTCCAGTTCATACAAGACCCGCTGGATTATGACACGCGTACGCATCACTCCAACATGGACGTCTATGACCGCTTGCAACCGGAAGACCTGAAGCAGATGGCCGTGATTGTTGCGTCTTTCGTTTATATGGCGGCGCAGCGCGACCAGATGTTCCCGCGCAAACCGATCGAGAAAGAGTTGCCGCCAACGCGTCTGGTTGAAGATGACGAGAATGCAAGCCCGGTAACGAACCCCGCAGCAGCGGATCGTCCGCAGCAACCCAGGCCGGCAGAGGAACGACCGCAAGCGCAGCCGAGTCCCACGCCGAAACCGTAACAGCCAATCTAACTTCCGGCAGAGATGCAAAAACTGTATCTCTGCCGCGATTTGTCCTTGCTGCACCGCGCCATCCTCGGCCGAGCACACCCATGCTCTTTACCCGGCTACTGGACGCTGCGTGATGCGAAGGATCGGCTCCGCTGCCCCAAGGGTTTATAAAGACTACCCCTGCAAGCTTTGGCTAGAAGTTAGTAGCCAGCGGCTAGCAGCTAATTTGTCAAGGAACATTTCTTTCATCCGCCTGGGCGGCATCAATTTTCAATCATCGGCAATCTCGGCGATCTTGGCAATCCGAAATCACTATTCAGTTGATCGGTTTAACCCTCCTACCCCCTCCCCAGGTATCCCACCATATCCCAGTTTGGCGTAGGTTTATCCCACTGTGGTGTCCTGGACCCCAACCCCTGATCGACCTAGTCAGCCAGTGATGATTTTCCCACCTTATAAACAGCCATAGGCATCATAACGCACTCTTCATTTGCGAATCAATAGCGAAATAGGACATTGTTCTATTTCCCGTGAAAGTTGCGCACTATGTTCCTTCCGGGAACCGGCCGGAAATATTTTGCGGCGGGTATCTTCCGCTTCCGGGAAACTGGAAGGAAACGCTTTTCGGGGACTGGATCGCGGTTGCCCCGTCACCAATCAGGGCCGGAGGCCCGTCGCGAAGATAGCCAGTCCGAGGTGCGCGCATGCGAAGGCGGAGTCAAGACGCGAGAGCGAAGGGTCTGCTCCGCGGTTCTTCAGGAACACCCATTCATCCAAACTGTTTGTAATGACCTGTGAATCAGCGGAGTGGATCTCCGCTACTCCTTCGGAATTAATTTTTCTGTTTAAGAAAGTCCCGGGCGCTTTCAGGATCCATCTCCATCCATCGTTGGAGAGCGATTTGGTCGCCGGCTTCAGCCCGGCTGCGGAGCATAGGTAGGAAGCGCGGAGACTGAACGGCCAGCCAAAGCTCGTTTAACAATCTGGCCTTGAAGTCTTCAGGAAGGTCGTTCCAGTTCTCCACCAGGGTGGAAATGACTGGCTCCTGGAAATGCATTATGCCGGCGGGAACAGGAAGTACACGGGGCGGGTTGGCCAGCACAGTCATCAGGCAGACAATGCGCGCACCGCCCTGTTTGCGGGGAAGCGCCTGGAACAGCACCTCCCTCTGCTCATCCACTATCTTTTGCGAAACCATCATCATTTCATAGCGCGGTGACTTGGCGCGATTCAGCAATCCCACGAGCATCTCAAAGAAATGTTGGTTCACCGGCGTCTCAGGATCTACAAGCAGGCGCTGCATCTCTTTCACACCAGTTTCAACGTTCGGCGAGCGAGCCATGCACCCATATCCGCCGCGGTCCTGAACAGCGAGGCGCGCCTGGGCAAGCGCCGCATTCGGCGTTCCCAAATAGCAGAGGGCTTTCGCAGCCTCACGGTATCCAGACTCCACTTCAGGCTGACGGCGGGCTAAAAAAGCCTCCACACCTTTGCGTATAACTTCCTGCTCCCAGACCATCTCAACCGGCACAATGTGGATAACCAGTTCGCGGCTTACCGTTACGGTCTTCGGCTTGGGCCCATCACCTGGCTTGTGCAGCTTCCGGTCGTCCAGGGCGATCTCGACCGTCAGATGGACTTTGTATTCTCCCGGCTGCGAAAAACGAAAAAGATCAGAAAGCGTCTCCAGATTCAAGACGGGTTCACGAGTAAGGTTGCGAGTGGCTACGTCGAACTCAGGGCCACCTTCCATAAAAGGAATAAGGTCGGAGCTTTGGTCCTGCCAGCCCTGGGCAGGAGTGATGGAGAACTGCCAGGGAGTAGCGAAGTAGCAGTGAGGGAAGCCGAAACCCGGGTGCCAGAAAAGATTGCACGGCGCCAGATAGCGATGAAGCTTGGTAGAGGAGAAAGACACCTGGATGGGAATGACTTCGCCAATGTGAAAGACAGTGGAACCAGTGGTTGTTCGAAAATCCATCTTCAGGCCGCGAGCCTCGCTCGCGACAGCGCTATGCCCAGAAAGAACAGCCAGCAATAGCAGGAGCGCTTTGACCAATGGCGGCATATCCTCAGGAACGCAAGAACAGGCAGATTTTGCAGGGCACGTGGCCAACAAGCCAGAATGTTTGGTTGCGCGAGGTCACGTTTTCGATCGGTCTTTGGGATGTGACTGTTCGCCGGTTGCTTTCGCTATCCGGCGCTTAGTTTGTCGCGTAATAGGACAGAATATTTGCCTATACCAGCCCCATGCTTACCGTCGGGCACTCGCCCAGGGCCGCCAAAATTTCACGCGATTTATATCCCATCTAAATTTGCCGATCACAGTCGCTCCCTAAACTTCTCTGCGATGTTGATTCCAATGTTCGGAGGGAAACTATGCATCGCAGTGATACAAGAACATGGCGAGCCAAGACCATTGCTTGCGCGTCCATTCTGGCCTTGTCGTTCGGCCTTGGGTCATCAACCCAGGCCCAGGCCCAAGCCGATCCTGATAAATCCGTGGACTCAATCAAGACCGCTACACCGATCAAACACGTCATCATCATCGTTGGCGAAAATCGTAGCTTCGATCATATTTTCGCCACTTATGAGCCACAAGACCGGCATGAGAAAGTGCTGAACCTTTTGTCTGAGGGCATCATCAATCAGGATGGCTCGCCGGGCCCGAACTTCGCGAAGGCGCATCAATTCAAGATCGTCTCCGCGCCTAATGGCGGCAAATTCTTCGCCAGCGCGGATCTGGCGCAAAAACAACTCTACGCGACTCTACCGGCGCCCGACGTGGCCGGCGTTGGCGCGGTGTCACCCTATCTTCCCGTTTTGAGCATCCCCGGCGGAGATCCCGGCTTGCCTCCCGCGGACCAATTCCTGTTCGGCACTGGAGGCACGGGTTTAGGCTTCACTCTGGGTCCGGATACACGCATCACAAACGTGAACAACCTGCCGCCAGGTCCGTTCCAGATGACCGGCCCCACTATGCCGTTTGACGCCTTCACGGGTGACACCATCCATCAATATTTTCAGATGGTCCAGCAGATGGATTGCGCCATTGACGCAGAGCACGTATCCAGGCGCAACCCGACCGGCTGTCTCCATGACTTGCAGTCGGCGATCACGACGACCTACAGCACGCCGCCCACGGGAACGCCGCATGATACCGGCCAGACCATGGCGTTCTTTAATATGCAGAACGGCGATGCGCCAGTCTTTAAGTCGCTCGCGGACAAATACACCATGAGCGACAATTATCACCAGCCCGTTCTAGGCGGCACCGGTCCGGACAGCCAGCCGCTCGGCTTTGCTGACCAGGTGTTTTTCAGCGACGGCCATGGCAATCCTGCAACACCGGCGGCAGCCAACATCTATAATCCCGATCCGCAAGCCGGAACGCTCAACCTCTACACGCATCGCGCGCAGTTCTTCAATTGTTCTGACGTGAATCAGCCCGGCATTGCCGCCATCACCAATTACCTGAATGCGCTGCCCTATGCTGTGCAGACCAAGTGCGGCCCCGGCCAGTTTTGGCAGGCTGTTAACGTCAACCCGGCCTTCACGCCTAAAGGAGCAGTGCAGACCGGTCTGGTAGTTCCGCAGACGCTGCAACGGAGCATTGGCGACGTGCTGAGTGCCAACAATATTCCCTGGAAATATTATGGCGGCGGATTTAATGCCTCTGGTACCACCAGCCCATTCGCCCCGAGCTACTGCAATATCTGCAACCCGTTCGAGTATGAAGCGGCCTATCCCGGCATGGTGGCAGATCACATGCGTGACGTCACCGATCTGTTCACCGATCTCACGAACGGCACTCTTCCCGCCATCTCTTATGTGAAGCCGGACGGCCTCATGGACGGCCATCCCGCGTCCTCCAAATGGACTTTGTTTGAGGCCTTCGCTCAGAACATTGTTGAACTCGCGCAAAGCAACCCGGAACAATGGCGTGAAACCGCGATCTTTATCACCGTGGACGAGGGCGGCGGCTACTATGACTCCGGCTTCATCCAGCCCGTCGATTTCTTCGGCACCGGACCGCGCATTCCCATGATCGCCGTATCTCCCTTCTCCACTGGCGGCCATATCAGCCATGTATATAACGAGCATTCTTCGTTCGTGAAATTCGTGGAACGGAACTGGATGCTCAACACCACGCTCAGCACCCGCAGCCGCGACAATCTACCCAATCCGCGCATGGGTGACGATGACGACAATCAATATGTCCCACGCAACATGCCGGCCATTGGGGACTTGTTTGACCTGTTCAACTTTGATCGTCACGACCAGGACGGCGGTCATGATCGTGATTAAAGCTCATCTCAAATATTAGGCGCGGTGCCCTACCGTCGATGAGGCCCTTGGTCATTTTTCTGGCTGAGGGCCCTATTCTTCTCTGCCGGTTTTCTCCGCGTCTCTGCGCCTCCATGATGAAGATTTTGCTCTTTCCTGATCCGCGATCATCCGCGTTGATCTGCGGTAGAGCCCTTTCCCCGATCACCGGATCAGTGTCATCAGTGCAAATCAGTGGTTAGATTTTTCTCCGTGTCTCCGTGGGGGAGATAGTTTTTTTCTCCTTCGCGCCCTTTGCGGTAAAAGCCCAAACACGCGATACTTGATCTAGCGTGGTCGACTTCCTCTCCAAACTCAATCCCCAGCAGCGCCAGGCGGTGGAAGCCGTTGACGGGCCGCTACTTATTCTGGCCGGCGCGGGCAGCGGCAAGACCCGCGTTATTACTTATCGCATTGTGCATCTGATTGAGAACAAAGGCGTTGAGCCGGATTCTATCCTGGCGGTTACGTTCACGAATAAAGCTTCAGCAGAGATGGCGGAGCGCGTTGGCAGCATGCTGGGCGGCAGGACGCTGCGCAAACCGCTGATTGCCACGTTCCACTCTTTCTGCGTGCGGGTTCTGCGCCGCGATATTGAGGAATTGAAAATCGGCGGCGCGGGCTACAAGAAGGATTTCGCTATCTATGACGAGTCCGACCAGCAGGCCGTGGTCAAGGGCGTGATGCGCCGGCTTGGTCTGGATGATAAGCAACTCAAGCCGAGCGCCGTTCTCTCCCGGATATCCTGGGCCAAGAACCACATGCTTGATCCGCAGGAGCTGTATCTGCAGTCGGCTGACCCGATCACAGAAAAGATTGCGCATATTTTTGAGGAGTATCGCAAGGAGCTTCGCAAATCGAACGCGCTGGACTTTGACGATCTGCTGCTGGAGACGGTGCGGCTACTGAAGTCGTCTGCCGCCACGCGTGAGCGTTACCAGCGGCGTTACCAATACATGCTGATCGATGAATACCAGGACACGAACCGTCCGCAGTATGAACTGATTAAGCTGCTGGCTGGCCCGGACCACAATGTTTGCGTGGTGGGCGATGAAGACCAGTCAATTTATTCCTGGCGCGGCGCGGACATACGCAACATCCTGGAGTTTGAAAAAGACTTTCCTGAAGCACGGATTATCCGGCTGGAACAGAACTACCGCTCGACGCAGGCGATATTGGAAGCGGCGTCTGCCGTGGTGTCGAATAATCTGAAGCGCAAAGGCAAGACCCTGTGGACGGCGCGCCAGGGCGGCAACAATATTGGCTATTACGAAGCGCCAGACGGCGAGAATGAATCACTATTTGCTGCCGACTACATTTCTCGCTACCTGAAGAAAATGAAAGAAGAAGGCGCAGAAGATGTGCGCGTGGCCGTGCTGTACCGGCTGAATTCGCAGTCGCGCCTGATTGAAGAAGCCATGCGGCGTTATCAACTTCCGTATCAGGTCGTCGGCGGCTTTTCTTTTTATGAGCGCGCTGAAATCAAGGACATGATCAGCTACCTGAAGCTGATCAACAATCCCCAGGATTCAATCGCTCTGCTGCGCGTGATCAATACGCCGACGCGTGGTATTGGCAAATCGACCATTGAAACGCTGGAGCGGCTGTCACTGGAAACAGGAATGTCGTTATGGTCGGCCATCAGTGAGGCCATTGATCGCAAGCTGCTGCCGCAGCGCGCCTGCGCCGCGTTGAAAAGCTTTAAGGACCTGATTGAAGATGCGCGAGCGATGCTGCTCGGGACGTTTGGGGAGCGGGTAGACGAAACCGCAAAAACCCACCACGGAGACACGGAGGCGCGGAGAGAACCCGTAGAAGATGGAGACGCCGATGTATCGTTCGAGCCCGCACAACTGGGAGAGAACATAAGTTTTGACTTCGGCGCGAACGACGAGCCGGAGCAGGAAGAGATCTCAACCGCCGCGAATGCCGAGGGCATGGTTGAGAACAGCGAGAATGCAGAGGCAGTCGAAGGCTTTCGCGCACCGGGCGGCCCGGCTTCAATCCCAGAGATTCTCAAGTTTCTGATTGATCGCACCGGATACATCAAGCAACTGGAAGAAGAGGCGACACCGGATTCGCTCGCGCGCATCGACAACCTGCGCGAACTGGTGAATGCGGCTATGGACTCGCGCGATCGCGGCGAAACATTGGCGGAATTTCTTGACCACGCCGCTCTGGTGAGTGACGTGGATACATACGATCCGCGTGGCACCGTGACGCTGATGACCTTGCACTCGGCCAAGGGGCTGGAGTTTGGTCTGGTATTTCTTGTTGGCATGGAAGAAGGGCTCTTTCCGCATTCGCGCGCCTTTAACGATCCTGACCAGATGGAAGAAGAACGCCGCCTCTGCTATGTAGGCATGACGCGCGCGATGGACCATTTGGTGCTCAGCAATGCGCGCTATCGCCGACGTTACGGCACGGACATGCCAGATGCTACCGTGTCGTCGAGATTTCTGGAGGAAGTGCCTCCACAGTTGCTGGAAGAACTGGGTACATCGTCGCGGGCGCGCCAGGCCGCGCAATATCAAAGCTCTGATTTTGGCGAGCGCCATTACAGCTATGAAGATGAAGACCAGAGCGCGCCGTCACATGCCGGCCGACAGTCGACGCATACCAAGCCGCGTAACGGCGGCTATACTGGTCCCAAGTACAATTCCATTGACAACATTGCTGACTTCTTTGCTTCCCGCGGGAAGAAGTTCAACCGGCCGCAGGTTCCGGTGGAGAAGGCGACGGGCGGCAGGTCTTTTCGTCCCGGCCAGCGCGTGAAACACCCGAAATATGGCGAGGGAGTGGTGTATCGGCGTGAAGGCGAAGGAGAAAACGCCAAGATTACGGTACAATTTCCACGATTCGGATTAAAAAAGTTAGTTGAAAAGTACGCTCACCTGGAAAGAGCGTAACGGATTTTCGCAGCATATCTTTCACTAGGACAGGTACATGGCAAATACGAAAGCACTGAGCAAGGAAGAACGCAAGAAATCAAAGCGCACGGCGCGCAAAAAGCAGGCGCCCAAGAAGCCCCGCGAATATCCGCGCGGCTCCAAAAAGCCCAAGATGAAGAAGATGGCTCGCGGCACAGCCAAGCGCTAAGCATTGATGACGGCGTAGAGGCGCCTTGGTGCGCTTTTACGCCGCGCTTCTACGCCGCATCGCTGTTTTTCCCAGGACTATTACTTGCGTCTCTCTTAAGGAGGCCTTTCTGGCCAGCCAACTCTTCGCCAAGAAGTCCATTGACAAGCTGATTTCTGACTCGGAAAGGCCGGGACATCGTCTGCCCAAGTCACTGGGACCGTGGTCGCTGACTGCGCTTGGCATCGGCGCGATCATTGGTTCGGGAATTTTTGCTCTTACCGGCACGGCTGCCGCTGGAGAGCATGGAGATCCTTCTTTTTATAAGGCGCAGGTGCTGGATCTTTTCATGCACCTGATTCGTCACGGAAACCTGCACGATCTGGTGATGTATGGCCGCCCGCCTGCCGGGCCTGCCATTGCTATTTCGTTTCTGCTTGTAGCCGTGGCTTGCGCTTTTGCCGGTCTGTGCTATGCGGAGCTGGCCTCCATGATTCCCATTGCGGGAAGCGCCTATACGTACAGTTACGCAACGCTGGGCGAATTGTTTGCGTGGATCATTGGCTGGGACCTGATCCTTGAATATGCCGTGAGCAATGTTGCTGTGGCGGTGAGTTTTGCCGGCTACTTCAAAGGACAGCTATCGTCCTTCGGGGTCAATATTCCTGACAAATGGTCCACGCCAGTCTTTACGCCTGATGGATGGAGCCACTCCTACTTCAACTTTCCCGCCTTCCTGATCGTTTTTATTCTCACTGTGCTGTTGGTCCGGGGCGTGCGCGAATCCGCCCGCGCCAACAACATCATGGTTATGGTCAAGATTGGAGCTATTTTCCTTTTTCTGGTTGTAGGTGGAATGCTGGTGAAACCGACCAATTGGCATCCTTTCGCTCCGAGCGGTTTTCCTGGGATCATGGCCGGCGGCGCAATCATTTTCTTTACATATATTGGATTCGACTCGGTATCGACAGCCGCGGAAGAGGCACGCGATCCGCAACATGATCTGCCGTTTGGCATTATCGCGTCTTTGATTGTGTGCACGGTCCTCTATATAGGCGTCGCGATTGTTTTGCTTGGCATGATGCCTTACAGCACGTTTGGCATGGCGGGTGAAGCCAGCGATGCCCCGGTGATTTATGCGCTGAAACAACTCGGCGCAAACCGAATTTTCCAGGCCATGATTATTGTTGGCGCTCTCATGGGAATGATCTCGTCGCTGCTGGTTTTTCAATACGGCCAGACGCGCATATGGTTTGCCATGTCGCGCGACGGCCTGTTGCCAAAATTTTTCTCCGCCTTGCATCCCAAGTTCAGTACGCCGCACTGGTCCACCTGGATTGCGGGATTGCTGGTGGGGCTGCCGGCCGGAATCGTAGACATTGGCCAGGCCGCTGATCTCTCGAATATCGGAACCCTCTTTGCCTTTGTCCTGGTCTCTCTGGGAGTTATTTTTCTGCGAAAGAACCAGCCCAACCGGCCTCGCGCTTTCCGCGTCCCGTTTGTGCCGCTTTTCCCCATCATTTCAGTGGTGCTTTGCGTTGGCCTGATGGCAGGATTGCTGGTTGTAACCTGGATGCGTTTCTTTGGCTGGCTGGCCATTGGCATGGTGATCTACTGGCTGTACAGCCGTCGCCACAGCGAGTTTGCGCCAGCTAACGTTCCTGCCGGCAAAGGGTGATGGCTTCTAAATCGTTCATCCAGACGCTCCCCAAAGCGGAACTTCACCTGCACCTGGAAGGCAGCGTTGATCCTGCGACCCTGGCGGAACTGAGCCGCCGCTACAACACGCCTCTGCCGACCGAAAACAACCGCTATGACGTAGCGGGCAGCGGCGATGTGCTTACTGAAGACGATGTCCGCCGTCTTTATTCTTACAAAGATTTCAATGGCTTCCTGATGGCGTTTAAGTCCGTGACGGAGCGCCTGCGCTCGCCGGAAGATTATGAGCTTGTGACCTACCGGCTTATGCAGAAGTTGCGCCAGCAGAACATTGTCCATGCTGAGGTGTATGTAAGCGTCGGCGTGATTCGCTGGCGAGGGCAGCCGGTGGAACCGATTTTTGAAGGCATGGAACGCGGACGTGAGCGCGGCCAGCGCGACTTTGGCGTATCTCTGCTGTGGATCTTTGACGCGGTACGCCACTTTGGCAAGGACGCGGCAGCAGAAGTTTTTGATCTGGCGGCGCGGCTGCGCGACCGCAATGTAGTGGGCATAGGAATTGGCGGTGATGAGGCGCGCGGGCCGGCGGAGTGGTTTCGCGATCTGTACAAGAAAGGTGCCGACAATGGCATGCGACTAACAGCACACGCCGGTGAGACCACTGGCCCGGAGTCGGTCTGGGGCGCGATCAATATCGGCGCAGAGCGTATTGGGCACGGCCTCTCTGCGGCGGACGACCCGGAATTGCTGGAAGTGATGGCGCAAAAGCAGGTCCCGGTGGAGATGTGTATTACCAGTAATCTGCGGACGGGCGCATGCAAAGAGGTGCAGGACCATCCGGTCAGGAAGTTTTTTGATGAAGGGCTAATGATCACCTTGAGCACCGACGATCCCGCGATGTTCCAGACCTCGCTGAACAAAGAATTTGAGATCGCGCAGCAGGAATTCAACTTTTCTGAAGAGCATCTGCGTGAGCTGGCGCGCAACTCCATTGAGGCGTCTTTTTTACCGGTGGAGAAGAAGCTGCGCTTTATGCAGCAGATTGATTTTCTGGCATGACAAAGCACATCGGCATTGTTGGTTGCAGCGCAGAGGGCGCGGCGCTTTGCTATCGGACGATCTGTCTGGAGGCGGAGCCTCTGATGGGCAGACATGCCCACCCAGAAGTGACGATGCATACCATCGCGCTGGCCGAATATATGAAGCCGATTGACGCGGGAGCAGGCTGGAAGCCTGTCGCTGAGTTGATGTTGCGGTCGGCGGACGCGTTAAAGCGCGCCGGTGCTGAATTCCTGATCTGTCCGGACAATACGATTCATGAAGCCATGCCATTCGTGTTGCCGCGCTCGCCGCTGCCCTGGCTGCACATTGCAGAAGAAGTCGGCAAGGAAGCAAAGCGTCGCGGCTATAGAAAGCTGGGGATCACCGGGACGAAATTCCTGGTGAGCGGGCCGGTGTATCCGGAAAAGCTGGAGCAAATGGGCATTGCTTATTTACGACCGACCAGGGAACAGCAGGAACAGATCAACACGATTATTTTTGATGAGCTGGTGCGGGGCGAGCAAACGCCAGAGTCGCTGTTTTACTTTGAGCAGGTGATTGAATCCCTGAAGCTGCAAGGCTGCGATGCCGTGGTGCTGGGATGCACGGAGCTTCCTTTGCTCGTCAATGAGAATGAATCGCCGCTGCCGGCGCTGGATTCCACGCGGACGTTGGCGCGGGCTGCCCTGCGGCACGCATTAGCTACACGCATTAGCTAAATGATGAAGGAGTGAGTGGTGAAAGTAGTCAGGCGGGTAAGTCTTGCGCTGGTGATGTTGATCTGTACCTCTGGCTGGGCGCAGACGGAATCGGGCGTTACCGAACAAGGCGTTTTCAATCTACATAAATTCGAGCAGTTGATCGGCAAAGAAACGTACACGCTGACCCGCATTCCAGAGGAAGTGACGCTCAAGTCGGATTTCAAGTTTACTGATCGCGGCAGTCCAGTGCCGCTCACTGCCACTCTGACGATGGAGAAAGACCTGACGCCGCGCGCCTTTGCCATCAAAGGAAGCATCTCACGTTTCTCTTCCATAGAAGATTCGGTCCATGGGCGTACCGCGGGTGCAGTGACCATTCCGACGGGCGAGAACTTTTTTGATATCCAGGGCTACGCGCCAGTATCAGTGCAGATGATGCTGGTGCGCTACTGGAGGTCGCACGGCAGCCCGAAAACGCTTAAGACTTTGCCGCGCGGAGAAGTGCAGATTCAGGACCAGGGCACGGAGACATTCACCATCGGCAATCGCAAGGTCCAGCTACACAAACTTTCTATCCGCGGCCTGATCTGGGGGATGGAATCTTTATGGATGGATGAGCAGGACCGTCTGGTGGCGCTAGTGAGCGTGGACGCCGAGATGGACCACTTTGAAGCCCTAGCCGAAGGCTATGAAGACAGTCTTACGACTTTTGTAGCTGGTGCCGCGCGCGATGGCATGGCCAACCTGGCGAAGGTCGCTGCGGGCTTTGCGGCACAACCTGCATCGGTAACGGCGATTGTGGGCGGTAGGTTGATTGATGGAACGGGCAAGTCGGCAGTCGAGAACTCTGTAGTGATTTTGAAAGACGGGAAGATTGCCGCAGCAGGTCCGGCGCAGACCACACCTGTCCCTGAAGGCGCGCAGATCGTAGATGCGCATCGCAAAAGCGTGCTGCCGGGTTTGTGGGAGATGCACGCGCACTTTGAGCAAGTGGAGTGGGGTCCGATTTACTTAGCGACTGGCGTTACCACGGCGCGCGATGTTGGCAATGAACGCGAGTTTATTGTTGCGGCACGCGATGCCATCGCCGCTGGCCAGGGCATTGGGCCAAGGCTGGTGATGGCGGGCGTGGTCGATGGCACCGGGCCGTTTTCATTGGGCGTAATTCGTGTCGATACACCGGAACAGGCGCGCGAGCAGGTGCAAAAATACAAAGCTGCCGGTTTCCAGCAGATCAAAATCTATAGCTCAGTGAAACCTGAGATTTTGAAAGTCGTGACGGCGGAAGCGCATAGGCTGGGCATGACCGTGACGGGGCATATTCCTTTCGGCATGAATGCGATTCAGGGAATAGAAGATGGCATGGACCAGATCAATCATGTGGAATATCTGACGCCTCTGATGGTGGACCCGAAATCGCAGACCATAGATCCCGACGCGCCAAACGTGAAGAAGGTGATCAAGCTGCTGCTGGAGCATCACATTGTTGTTGATGACACGCTAGCGCTGATGGAAGTAATTCTGCATCCTCTCGATCATCCGATTTCTGCTTTTGAACCCGGAATCTTGAAAGTTGCGCCGGAGCTGAGAGAGGCACTGGAAACCATGGGTACGCCACCCGCGAGAGCCGCGCAGTCCGCCGCAACGTTCCGCGCCATGATGGCGACGGTGCGCGTTCTGCATCAGGCTGGCGTGCCGATCGTCGCCGGCACAGACCAGACGGTGCCGGGCTTCAGCCTGGACCGCGAAATTGAACTCCACGCGCAGGCAGGGTTCACGCCGATGGAAGCAATCCAGTCAGCGACCGTTGTGGCCGCCCGCGCAATGGGCATGGAGAAAGATTCAGGGACGATTGAGGCCGGAAAACGCGCCGACGTGATCTTGGTAGATGGCAATCCGCTGGAAAATATAAGCGACATCCGCAAAGTGAGCGCAGTGTTTGCGGCTGGAAAAATGTATCAACCGGCGGCTTTGTGGAGTGCTGTGGGATTCAAACCGTAAAGCAAAGGCCTAGTCGCCCATTACGGATTCTTCTTCGCGGGCGGATTCAATCTGCACCAGTTCAGGCCGGGCCACTGGATGGAAGGTCTTATGAGATTCCAAACCCTGCGGAGCGCGCCAGAAATCAACAATTGAGGTCTGGTGGACGCAGGATATGGTGCAGTTGGGCGCACATGACTTCTCTGTAAGAAATTCGCGGCGGATGTCCCCAACGGTATATTCAGCCAGCGGCGTTCCGGGATAGCCGCGCTGCTGCGAACAATAATGCACCAGGCCATTCTCACAGATATACAGGTAACGCGAGCCGGCACGGCAGCGCCAGTTATTAGGCTGGCCCAGTGCGATGTTGTTCTGGAACTGGTTGAAGCGAGCGTAGCTGTGCTTGCCCAGCTTTTTCATTTCGGCAAAAACGGTGCGCGCTTCTTTGTCCAAAGGACGAAGCTGGCCGGTGCCGTCATGAATGATTCCTACGGTTGACGTAAAGCCCAGTTCCACGGCGCGTTTGCCAATGGTGACAGCGTCCCACTGCTCTCTTACTCCAGCGCCGATCACGGAGTTGATATTCACATGGAATTCGGCATTCGCGCGCAGCCATTGCAGTTTCTTGTCCAGGACCTTGAGGGATTTCTTGGAGACGTCGTCCGGCTTTACGTTGTCGATGGAAATCTGAAGATGGTCAAGTCCCGCCTGGTTTAACTGCTGGATGCGCTGCGGCGTCAAAAGATAGCCGTTGGTGATCAGTCCGGCGATGATGCCATGGGAACGGATGCGGCGAATGATGTCATCAAGCTGCGGATGCAGCAGCGTTTCACCGCCGCTTATGGTGATCAGCGTAGTGCCCAGCGCCGCCAGCTTATCCACGCGGCGGTACATCTCTTCCAATGGAACTGGATCAGAGAAATCGTCATATTCATTGCAATAGGCGCAGGAGAGATTGCAGCGCCGCATGGGAATGATGTGGACCTGAATTGGATGGTCCGTAGAAAGCAGACCCTTCGCGATCATTTTGAGTTCGCGAAAAGTGCGGTGCGCGGCCTTGAGCCGGCGCCTGATCCTGAGTTTCAAGTCTGCCATGTATAAACTAGTTATTAGATCATACACCGGCTCCCCAGCGACAAGGAACCGGTCAACCGGGGCAAATTGCCAGCTAAAAGGTTGAAATTGAAGGTTGTACCGGCCTTCATCCGCGAAGCGCTGCGAATGCCGCCCCGCAAAGTTTGGCAATGAAATACCAGACCGCTACGGTACCAACGGCTGCGCCCGTCGAAATTTTCTTCTTCGCATTAAGAGCAAAGCCGATCCCGATCAGCACAATGATCCACAATGAAATTACATCGACCGAAGTCAGCATTGCGTAAAGGAATTTTGGCGTAGATGTGGGATCCATGAAATGGGCGGGATTCGTACCGATGGGATTATCCATACGAAACCCTTCAGGGTCGCCAAAGGCTAGCGCGAAAATTGAAAGAATGGCTCCCACAATGCCCGGCAGCCATCCGTACATCACGATCGCCATTGACTGACTGAAAGAGACTTGGGCGTCCATCATGAAGTTAAACGTGGCCATCAGCACGGCAGCCGTGATCAACACATAGATCAAGATGAAGATTGGCGCGGCATATTCTCCAACTTTGAGGCCGATGGCCGTGCGGGAATAAGCCTGTTCCTGCTGCGCGGGATCCAATTGCTGGATGGCTTTGTTGCTGGCCAGCATGGTGCGCGCAACCTGCTCAAAGCCGACTTTCTTGTCAATCATGACAAAGAAAGCGATGGAGAAAATAGAAATCAAGAGCAAAGGTACCCACCAACTCGCATTGCGTCTGATATCGGTAAACGTTTTACTGGGCGCGATAAAAGTATTCACCAGACGCTGCGGCTCTGACAGGCCCGGACCTGTGGGCTCAGGGACGATCGGTGAGGATGCGACTTGATACATCGGCGGTGGTGTCGGAGTTGGACCAGTTGGTGAGCTCATAAACCATCCTACGTTTCAATTTGTGGAAAGTTACCTGATCTGTGGCCGAAAGACGTTTAGCGTTGCCCCGCGAAATGTTGCCAGCCACGCTGAGGCAGCGGTCTGACTTTGCCATTGTTACCCAGAATTTGTATTGCTGAGGAGTAATCTCTGCGGTTCCTGATCTCACCGATTTCTGTGATTTTGGCGCCGGCGACTCGGGAAGGAATTTTGGCGTGTTTGGATGCTGTGAAAAGGAGTTCGTAGTCTTCGCCGCCGTGGAGGGCCAGCTCAAGATCAGCGTTATTGGCAATGGGAACCTTGTTGGATATCAGAATTGCTGTCACTCCACTTTCCTCGCAAATATGCCGTAAATCGACAGAAAGACCGTCGCTAAGGTCGATCATGGCGGTTGCAAGGCGGCGTTTTCTCAGCCAATTTCCCACTTCCAATCTAGGAGTTGGATAAAAATGGGGGCTGGATTTTGTGGGTTTTATCGCATTTCCGGCGAAGAGCTGTTTGAGTGTTCCGGCTGATCCGCCTAAAGCCCCGGTGACGTAAATGCGATCCCCGGGACGCGCCCCGGAACGGAGAATCGCCGTGCCGGATGGAACCTGGCCGGTAACGACGATGTCTGCCGTGATCTGCGGGGCAGAGGAAACGTCGCCGCCAGCGAGTTGTACTTTGTAGCGGCGGGCCAAAGCCAGCAGGCCGCGCAGGAAGCCATTAGCCCAAGCCTGTGGCAGATCTTGTGGGAGTCCCAGTGATAGAAAACAGGCCAGCGGCTCGCCGCCCATAGCGGCAATGTCGCTCAGGCCGCGGGTAAGGCAACGATGTCCCACGACTTGTGCCGGGTGCCAGGCGCGGCGGAAATGCACGTCCTCAATGCAAAGATCCGTGGTTACGAGAAGCTCAAACCCGGGATTGACGCGAAGGATGGCGCAATCATCGCCAATGCCCGTTATCACTGCGGGATTCTTCGAGGCAGCGGCTATTCGCCGAATTTGCCGAATCAAATTTCTTTCTTTGATCATGATTGTCCAGCAACTACATCATAAATAAAGACTTACAGCGCATTTACCGATCGGGTGGTGTCCGGAGGGACGGAAACGCATACGTCAGAAAGCCTAAAAATCTGCATGTCCATGGAACGGAAGGACATGGCCGAATCGACTTCGATGACTGTCCGGAGCAGCCGACCTTCGTTACCCAAGCGGAACCTTCGGAGGTTGACAGTGCCAGAATGGGCTTGTTAAGGTTATCCAACATTTCATATCCCTTTAGCCGCGTCACCTCCGACCGGCGGCGCAAAGGGATTTTAACCGGTAAAGGCCCGGACGAATTTTTAAAGTCCAAGCGGGAAGTACCAGCTGGACGACACGCGGGGCGTTTTGAATCGGGAAAATCACTAACAGGAGTAAGTATTTTGCGTAAGCGTTTTTACATCATGTTGGTGGCGAGAAATGCGGAAGGGGAGTTGCTGAAGATTCCCGTTCCCATGCATTACCTGTACGTTTTTGTGGCTGGCGCGTTGATTGGCATGCTCACAATTACCGGCATGCTGGGCTCTTACACCCGCATGGTGGTGAAGACGCAACGATTCAACCAGCTTCGCGACGAACAGAAAGCCCTGAAGTCACAATACTCTCAGCTTGAGCAGATTGCCCAGGAAAACGAGCTGCAAGCACAGTCCCTGAGCTCCCTGGCAGGTGAAGTTTCTTCTCTGTATGGACTCAAGCCTGATCCAGCTTTTGAAGACGACGATCCGGCTTCCGCATCGTTGCAGCAGTTTTACGCGCTGCGGAATACGGCCATGACCGGCGCGGCCTCGGTCGGCATTGGCATGGGCGATGTGCGCGACACCAGCACGCGGGATTGGATGCGGCTGGCGCAGGCGCCCACACTGTGGCCCGTCCAGGGAAGACTTACTGGATCTTTTGGCGAGCGCATTGATCCGTTCAGCGGCGAAGGAGCGTTCCATCGCGGCGTGGACATTTCCAGCGATTACGGCACTCGCATTATTGCTCCGGCGGATGGCATTGTTCGCTTCTCTGACTTCATGAATGGCTACGGCCGCGTGGTGATGATCGACCACGGCAATGGCATCAGCACGCTGTACGGCCACCTTTCAGGGTTTGCGGTGAGCACGGGACAGTTGATCCGCAGAGGCGAATCTATTGGCTACGTGGGACAGAGCGGACGCAGCACCGGCCCGCACCTGCACTATGAAGTACGAATCTTCAATACCCCAGTGAACCCGCATAAATACCTGCGTTTCAGCATCAACCAGCAAGTGGCTTCCGGAGCCATGTAAGTTTTCAAATCCACAAAACTATCAGAGGGGGCGGCGAGAATTTAATCGGCCGCCCCTTTCGTCTTGCCGGATCCAAGTCACAGGGCACCAATAGCGATACTTTTCGGCCTACAAAGTTTCAGGGACAATCAGCTTGCTTGTTGAAAGATTTCAAGGCCCTTCAGGCTGAGAGAACGTCAACAAACAATCTGGAGGGGAAAGTCATGTTGCAAAAAACCTGTGCTGCTACCGCGGCAATATTTGCTGCGCTACTAGGTGTTCTACTCACCGCATCTGCCCGGGCGCAAGCTCCAATCGTGGTTGCGGTACCGGCATCGGCCGGGGCCGTGGTCGGGACAAACCAAAACTCCGATCAGTTTATCTGGACCCTGTTTACCCAGTTTGCGGCGCCGGTATCGCCGACGAACAGCTCCCAGGTTGTGTTTGAAACCTGGGCATCTGATGCTGACACATTCAGCACGACACCACATTGGCCTGCGCCGGGCGAGCCAAAGAAACTGCGCGCCAGCATCCTGCGAACCATGAAACTACAGAGCCATGCCATTGCTCCCGGCGTTATTCAAAAAGAGGACGCGGAAATAGATGTACCGTGTACCACTCCCGGTAACGCTGCAATCGGTAACTTCCCTGTGATGGGCCCGCCGACACCGTGCATTGGCGAAGAGGTGAGGCGAAATCGTCCGCAATGGGACTACATCGTTAACAACAAATTGAATACACAGACAGGGCTGGCCGCGGCTTATGCTAAAGGCTTGAACGTCCAAATGCCGACAAGCGCGATCTCAGTGAAAGGGGACTGGGTGCCAGTGATAACCCTGCAGCAGTGGATCCCGCAGTTGGGGAGCATCAAGAAAATCGAATCGCTCTACTACGCCACCACCTCCGGTTCTGTTGAATACGCTCTGGTATCGTTGCACGTGAGCAGCCGGCAGAACCCGAACTGGGTTTGGGGCACTTTTGAGCATGAGATGAATCCTGGGCGCTGCGACAGCATTGGGTGCCAGGATACTTTTGGCGCTCAGGTCCGGGTAGTGCGGCCGAATCTGTCAGCGTGGAATAAGCAATATGGCGCGTGCGCGAAAACGGCAACGCTGAAAACGATGATGAACAAAGCCAAGCTCTCGCCGGTGTGGGACCATTACTGCCTCAAGTCATCGCAGGTGGATTATGTAAACGCCGCCGGGATACCCATGGTGCTGGGCAATTCAGTGATTGAGCGGATCGTTGGCAACGGCGGAACCCACTCATCCTCGTGTATCGGGTGCCATGTGTACGCATCTTTTACGGCGAATGGACAGGCATCCGCCAGCGCTACGGAAATACTTCCTTATAACCCGATCGGCAAGCCGGCGCAGACGGTCCTAAACAATTCACATCAATTCGACTTTATGTGGGGCGTGCTTCTGGCGCCTAAGTAAAACGGCGCTGACTGGAAAGTCAATCGCAGGGTCAGCCCAAGAGGCCTTTAATCATGGCTTCGACGCCGTAGGGATTACTCCCTGTGATTGAGCTTCTGACCAGATTTTCTTGATAACCGACTGAGGAATTGTGGCGGTGAAAGTCGCCACATTTTCTTTTTGCGTAGCTTGCAGGCTATCGAATGCCGCTTTGATGTCCTGATCAGGCCCCTTGGTCTTGATGAACTGTCCGATGCTCCGCACCAGCGCCAGATGCGAATTTGCGGAGTCAACAATCTGCCGTGCCTGAGCTTCGCTTTGCGCAATCACATCGGCCCGTAGGAGCAGAGATCCGGTGTAACGCAGCGAGCCAACCGCAACGGCTTCAGCAGGAAGTGTGATGGCGAATCCACCGGGAAGCTGGACGTTATCGGGCTTGTTGGGAATGCGGTCAATGAGCCAAGCCATACTGCCTAGAGGAATGTCACTGTAATGAGTCAGCAGCACGGGACCGGCAGAGGGCTTAAGCGATCGATCGATAATGCCGTGCATTGGCTCGGGAGAAACCATGTTCGTGATCGCGACTTTGCTGCCCTCGAGGAGCGCGACGCGCACCGTGTGTCCTTCATGCGCGATGGAATAGATGGTGTAATTGCGGTAAGGCTCCCGCGCGGAGGAAAGCAACTGCAAATAGTCGCGGAGACGATTCTGATCGAAATGGCCGGTCAGGATTTCTGAGGACTCTACATCGCTGCCATCGGGTGTGTCCCGGCGAGACATGGCCACTTCATCAATATCGCGTTCAGGCTGGATCCCGGTGCGATCGACAAAGTCTTTGTAGTCGCCCTGAGGCTGTACTGAACCGGACTTGTTGAGATCGAATAAATGAACAGGCTTTAAGTTGGCGTAGAGGATGAGGTCGCTTTCCGGCAGAAGGCGGGCAGTTTCAGGCACCTGCGTGCTGCGGTGATAGATGACAAAGCCGACGGCCGCGGCCGCAACCAGCAAAGTGGCCAAAATCAGCAGTTTGCGATGCTTGAACATGTGCCAACCAGTATAGATTATGTGACTTTTTTCTGTGCATGGTGGCCGCAAGGGCAAAGTTCTTGCTAGAATATTGAATTGGAGCGGTACCACGCAGGTTACGTTTCCCCTGACAAGGCGTTGGTTCAAGGTGTTGCACGCGGATTGCCGCTGTGCTAACTTATTAACTTTGTGCCCGGTTACGGGAGGTTTTACGCTGGCGTAGCTCAGCTGGTAGAGCATCTGATTTGTAATCAGAGGGTCGGGGGTTCAAGTCCCTTCGCCAGCTCCAGATAGCAAGACGGGATTTTTCGGAAGCGCGTAGGCTGGACGCGTCTTTCGACACAGCAGGCACTGCGCACACATAAGTAGTTTTTCTACCGGAAGGCAAACCCACGAAGACTTCCCCCAACGTCAGAATTTTTGACGGTTTTATGCGGAAGTATGTTCGCGCGTCCCTTAATCGCTTTTGTCCACTGGAGAAAAGCGCCCGTTTGTGAGCCAGCAAATCCGGTGAGCGCGGAGCGAGTGCCGGAATAGCGCGAGCAAAGCGCGAGGGCGAAGCGGCGGAACGCTGCGGAGCCCTTGAATATAAAGAGCCGGGTGAGCATGAAGTGAGCGCCGTTCAGCGCGAACGGAATGCGAGGGCGCAGCAGCTTTGCTGCGGAGCCCTTAGAAAAACGACGGCTCGGTTAAATGCACAGGTGACCGAGTGGTTAATGGTAGCAGACTGTAAATCTGCCGCTCTTCGGAGCTACGGAGGTTCGAATCCTCCCCTGTGCACCAGATTGTTTTTAGAGCTGATGTAGCTCAGTTGGTAGAGCACTCCCTTGGTAAGGGAGAGGTCACCAGTTCAATCCTGGTCATCAGCTCCAGAAGTTGAGAAGTGCTGGCATTGAGACGGGAGATGTGGGTCTAACTCCCACAATCGCTGAAAGGCGATCTCGACTAACGATAGGTCACCCGTCCAAGTGATCGCGTGCTAATGGGTTGGGTTGCAGATGGATTCCAGGAAGCGCTTTTTCGTGGCTATTGCGGCTTATGTGGCGCTGGGGATTGCGGTCTGGTTGACGATGGATAGCGGGGCAGTAACAATCAGGCGCGAAAATGGGCAGTTATTGCAGATTCCATTTCGCAATGTTGCTCTTGGAATACTGGGATTGTTTGCTGCTTTGACTGTGCTCCGCTGGCGAATGGATCAATGCGAGGCACGCAGAGATCAGGAAAGCGTTCAGGAGTAGGAGTAAGCAGGGCGGGAGTAACTCAGTGGTAGAGTCACAGCCTTCCAAGCTGTTGGTCGCGGGTTCGATTCCCGTCTCCCGCTCCAGGAAACGGTAGTTAGTATTTGGTACTTGGTATTTAGCTTTGCCCTGGGTAGGCCCAAGCGGCTTGGGGTAGCGAAACAGGTTGGGAGCTTAAGGCTAAGTACTAAATACCAAGCACTTGCAGGAACATATGGCGTATCACCAGGCACAGATTGCGGTAACGAAGACTGAAGAATTTGAGCAGCTGAAGTCAGCGCTGGATCGGGTCTTCAGCTCGACCACGGTAGAAAAGTTTTACGGCAAGCTGCAAAGCCGCACGGTGTATGTGCGTGAGTTTGAAAAGATTTTAGATCAGGGGATTCTGGAGTCGGTGGACAGTGGGCTGGCGAAGTCAGGAAAGTCAGCCAAAGCGCTGTATGAATCGCTCACCGTTTCTGACCAGGCGCTGATGCGCGAGTTTTATCTGGAACGGATTGAAAAGGTGGATCCGAAAGTCCGCCAGAAGTACCAGAAGGTTTATCGGTATTACTGACGCTGCTGAAGTTTTTTGGCGACTTCACGCGAGCGTTTGAGGAGAGGGCTATGGCAAAAGAAAAATTTGATCGCAGCAAACCGCACGTAAACGTAGGCACGATTGGTCACATTGATCACGGCAAGACGACGTTGACGGCGGCGATCACAAAGGTGTTGTCGAAGCACAATCCGAAGATCAAGTTTCGCGATTTTGCCTCGATTGATAACGCTCCGGAAGAGCGCGAGCGCGGCATCACCATCGCCACGGCGCACGTGGAATATGAGACGCCAAACCGGCACTACGCCCACGTCGACTGCCCGGGCCACGCCGACTACATCAAGAACATGATTACCGGCGCAGCCCAGATGGATGGCGCGATCCTGGT
>Ga0070734_10001453_pt1 | contig 34414 bp, 28 predicted proteins | sample Coa_R1_8_FD_66444 | JGI IMG/M metagenome (GOLD analysis project Ga0070734, IMG submission 66444) | Surface soil microbial communities from Centralia Pennsylvania, which are recovering from an underground coalmine fire - Coalmine... | ecosystem: Environmental > Terrestrial > Soil > Unclassified ...
GGTATGGAGCCCCCCGTCATATACTGGGTTCCCGCCATAGCCGTCTCCGGCCTGCACTTCTATACCGGCGACCGCTATCCCAACTGGAAAAACAATTTGTTCATCGGCGGTATGCGCGAAGGCGAAGTCCCGCGGTCGGGTCACTTAGAGCGCATCGATTTTAACGATCAGTGGGAAGAACTCCACCGCGAAGGGATCCTCCGCGACCTCCACAACCGGATCCGCGACATCCGCCAGGGCCCCGACGGCTTGCTCTACCTGCTCACTGACGAAGCCGACGGCGCGCTGCTCCGCATCGACCCCGCGAAGTAGTGCCGCAACCCGCGCGGCTGTCGGGCAGACCGGGCTAGATGATTCCGTTGATCCGGGCCAAATGGGCAGCGTGCCCTGTCTGCGGCACCTGCGCGTTCCGGTCGCGACCGTGCTGCGGCTTCCGGTACATTGCGTGCCGCACCATCCGGACCTTTCATCCGATTCGGGCCAGTCCTACGAAAAATAGCGCCGCTAACACACTTGTGCCTCAGCGAATTACCAATTCCACACTCCACCAAATCTTCCCCCCGCTGGTATTTTTCATCCGCTAGGATGCGGGTCCCGTACGGGCCCGCATATCCTGTTCACGGCACTTGTCGCGTCCAAACCCACCTTATTTTCCAATCATTTAGGGCTTTTGAGCCCGGAAATATTTTAGCCGCCGCGCTAATATCAAATCAGAGAGGCAGTTAGTCACCGGCCGGTGAAGTTTCTCTAATGAAGTGTTCCGCGCGGTCGCTTAGGTAGTAGGGCCGAACGATCGGTCAGCGGGCGGGCATCGATGTCCGAACAGAATTGCAGAAAGTCAGGCAATAAAGTCGAATGAAGTGGTGGTGAGCGGTGCGGGCCGCCTCGCCTCATAACAGATGACCCTAAAAACCTGAACGATTTGGATTCACACCGCGAGGCGGGGCGGAGGCTAGCAACTTCCGCCCTTTTCGCAAATTCCAGCCCATAGGAAACCCGTAGTGTCTTCAGTGGCACATGCCTCCTGGCTTGCGCAGCCGCGGAGCGGCACCCTGTTAACTATCTCCGGAATTCGTCCCATTCCATTCGGCGCCGCGTCCGAGTTCGTTTTTTCGAAGCGGCCGCAGACGCCTGATTTCGTTGCATGGCTCGTTCCCGGGTTCGTTCGTTCATTTTTGGTTTCTGGACACGCGGCGGAAGCCGCGCCCCGGCCGTCGAAAGCTAGTGTGGTGTCCTGGTTAATTGTTTACATTGTCTGAGGTTTGATGTGGGGGGCAGCCAATCCTGGCTGCGGACCCGCTTTCCTGCGGGTCCAGCCGCCGAATGGCGGCTGCGGGCAGGATTGCCCGTCCCACTATGGCTGTCAAGAATTATGATGGACAGGATACTGGAAAGCAATCCGGCACTTGCTGATACGCTGTCCGAAAGGGAGCCGTCCAAGGGCGGCACCTCTCAACGGATGCCGGCGATGACACCTTGGACGAGCGGATTTTGCAATGCCAATGGGTTCCAGATCCATTATCTGAGGACCGGCGGGTGCAAGCCGCCGCTGGTTCTACTCCACGGATTGACCGCCTGTGGGGCTTGCTGGACTCCTTTGGCGCGCGCCCTTGCAGGTGATTATGACGTAGTGATGCCAGACGCCAGAGGGCACGGGAGTTCAAGCACACCGCTGGATGGCTACCGGTACGAAGATCACGCGCACGATGTCCTGGAACTCATCGAAGGGCTCGGGCTTGTGGCTCCGGTTCTGCTGGGCCACTCGATGGGAGGCATGACTGCGGCCGTGGTAGCGAGCCAAATCACCACGGCCATTCGCGGGGTCGTTCTAGCGGACCCCACATTCTTGAGTCCGGAGCGCCAGCGCGAAGTTCACGAGAGCGATGCCGTCGAACAACACCGCCGGATTCTCAGTTCCAATAAGAGCGGCGTGCTGGCTCAGTTACGGGCGCGCCACCCACATCGTTCGGCAGAGCTCATCGAACTCCTAACCGAGGCGAGGCTAGAAACCCGAATCCATGCATTTGATGTACTCAGGCCGCCAAACCCTGAATACCACGGATTGGTGAGCGCTATTTCCGTCCCAATCCTGCTGGTGATTGGAGATAACGGTGTGGTTTCCCTGGAAACGGCACGAGAACTGCAACGGCTTAACCCCTTGCTTCAGGTCGAACAGATCGAAGATGCAGGCCACGGGCTTCCGTACGACCGACCAGATCGCTTGGAAACTGTAATCAAACCGTTTCTACGCCGGTCGTCCTGAAGGCGCCAAACGGCGTAAGCTAAACCCATGATGCATCTGCAACGCGCACTCGCACTGGGCATCGTCACTGCGCTACTGCTGGCCGCGGCCGAGGCGCCGAAACCGAAGGTCCGGGCGATTACAGCTTTCATCACCATCGATGCGAAGTCGTATCCGGCGCAGATCGAAGAGGCCGTGAATTTCCTCAGCCGGGTGCGCGACGCCGTGAAAGCAGCCGGTTACGACGTGGCCGGCATCCGGATCTCCACGCAGCCGTTCCCGGAATACACGCGCGGGCTCAGCCGTGGTGAGGCGCTGAAAGTGTTGCAGGGAATCGACGATCTCGCGGGCAAACTGCGTTTCGCTCCCAACATCGGGCCCGCCATGGTGAACGATGCAGATGAGGGCGCACCGGTGGAGTTGATCGCGGAAGTGCTCGCCGCTCCCGGCAATCGCCTCAACGCCAACATCATCACGGCGGCCGATGACGGTATACACTGGAACGCCGTGCGCCAGGCCGCTCGCATCATCAAAACGGTGGGCGCGCGCTCTCCGCACGGGCAGGGGAATTTCAATTTTGCGGCCATCGCCATGCTGAAGCCGTACGGGCCCTTCTACCCCGGTGCGTGGCATCCTGGCGGCGGCCCGAGGAGCTTTGCCATCGGGCTCGAAGCCGCGAATGTAGCGATGGATGTCTTTTCGCGCGTGCGCGATCCGCGTAGTGCGGGGAAAGCGCTTACGGATGCCCTCTCCATCCATATGCGCGCGGTAGAAGCAGCGGCCACGAAAGCGGCGGCGGGTAGCGGGTGGACGTACGCCGGCATCGACCCGACGCCCGCACCCGGCGGCGCGGTTTCCATCGGTGCCGCCATTGAATCGTTTACGGGCGCGCCCTTCGGATCTCCCGGCACGGAGACCGCGGCAGCCATCATCACCCGCGCCGTGAAAGAAATTCCGGTGAAGCAGACCGGCTACTCGGGCCTGATGATTCCGGTACTCGAAGACAGCGTGCTCACGCGGCGCTGGACGGAGCGCACTTACGGCCTCGATTCGATTCTGGCCTACGCGGCGGTTTGCGCCGGGGGCGTGGATACCGTGCCGCTTGCGGAGGATACGAGCGAGGACGCCATCGCGCGAATCGTAGGCGACGTCGCGTCACTCGCGTTCAAATGGAACAAGCCGCTGGCTGCCCGTTTACTACCGGCTCCGGGCAAGAAGGCCGGAATGATGACCGAGTTCAGCGGCGCGCTCGCGAATGCGATGATCCAACCGCTGATCGGCTCGCCGCGTCCATAAGATGGCAACCGCGAACCAATGTATTCCGGAATCGCGCAGCCCTGGGCGCCGGCACCGGCGGTGGCTGCTTGGCCCCCCCTGGCCCCCCGTGGCCCCCCGCCGGCCCCTTTCCTCCATCCGCTTGCAATGATATGCTCGGGAAACTAGTGAACGTCTCCGAGCCGTTCATTCGCCGGCCGATCGCTACCAGTCTGCTCATGCTGGGTATAGCGGGAATCGGTGCAATTTCCTATCGCGCCCTGTCGGTCAGCGATGTCCCGCAGGTCGATTTTCCGACACTCCAAGTGCAGGCAGGGCTACCGGGCGCCAGCCCCGCCACCATGGCGGCCTCCGTGGCCACCGTGCTCGAGCGCCAGTTCACCACCATCGATGGGCTGGATTCCATGATCTCTTCCAGCACCATGGGCGCCACCAGCATCACTTTGCAATTCACTTTGAGCCGCGATATCGATTCGGCCGCCGTGGATGTCGAGACCGCCATCGCCGCAGCCACCCCGCTTCTGCCTCCGGGCATGCCCACTCCGCCCACCTTCCGCAAGCAGAATCCCGGCGATCAACACATCATCACTCTCGCGGTGGCGTCGTCCAGCATGCGCTTTTCGGATTTGGACGATTACGCCGAAACCGTGGTGGTGCCGCGAATCTCGATGATCCCCGGCGTGGCCCAGGTGCAGATTTTCGGCGCGGCCAAGTACGCTGTGCGCGTGCAGGTGGATCCCAACAAGCTGGCTGCGCGCCGCATCGGCATCAACGAAATCCAGGATGCGGTTCAAAATTGGAACGTCAATCTTCCCACCGGCACCCTCTTCGGGCCGCAAACCAGTTTCAACGTTCTGGCCAGCGGTCAACTGAATCGCGCCCTCGAGTACCGCCCCATGATCGTAGCCTACCGGAACGGCGCACCGGTCCGGCTCGACGAAGTGGCTCACGTGATCGACAGCGTGGAGGACGACAAGCAGGCCGCCTTCCTCTACGGCGAAGGTTTCGGAAGCAACGGCACGCCGGCTGTGGTGATGGGGGTGGCGCGCCAGCCGGGCGGCAACACCATTCAGGTAATCGACGCCATCCGCCGCCTGCTGCCCTCGCTGCGCAGCCAACTTCCGCCCGCGCTTCAACTGATCGTGCGCGGGGACCGCGGCCAAGTCATCCGCGAAGCGTTCCAGGATGTTCAGGTCACCATGGTGGCGACCATCGGCCTGGTCATCCTCGTGATTTTCCTGTTTCTACGGAATCTCTCGGCCACACTCATTCCGGCGCTTGCCTTGCCATTTTCCATCCTTGGCACCTTCTCGGTGATGTACCTGCTCGGCTTCACCCTGAACAACATCTCGATGATGGCCATCATTCTCTCCGTTGGCTTTGTGGTGGATGACGCCATCGTGATGCTGGAAAACATCGTCCGCCATATCGAAAACGGCGAGCGGCCGCTCCAGGCCGCGCTCGACGGCTCGCGTGAAATCGGCTTCACCATTGTTTCCATGACTCTGTCGCTCGCCGCCGTTTTCATTCCCATCCTTTTTATGGCGGGCATCCTGGGCCGCCTGTTTCGCGAGTTCGCCATCACTATCTGCGCGGCCATTCTGATTTCCGGCCTGGTTTCCGTAACGCTCAGCCCCATGCTGGCCAGCCGGCTCTTGCGCGAATCCAAAGCCCAGGGCCGGGGAATCCTATACCGCTCCACCGAGTGGGCCTTCGAAGGCATGCGCAGCCTCTACGGCCAAAGCCTCGCATGGGTGTTACGGCGTCGTCCCGTGATGCTGGCGCTGTTTCTGGCCGTGTTGGGCGCCACTCTATATCTCTATACCGTCGTGCCCAAGGGATTTCTCCCCGATAGCGACAATGACCAGTTCAACGTGAACCTGCTGGCCGAGCAGGGGACCTCGTTTTATCAGATGAGCGAGTACGGCCAGCGCGTCTCGCGCATCGTGGTGCAGGATCCCGACGTCATCAGCCTCTACACGCGCATCGGTGGAAACGCCGGCGCGGCCAACAGCACCAGCCTCACGGCCAACCTCAAGCCGCGCCGCCAGCGCCGCGCCACGGTGGTAGATATCATCAACCGGATCCGCCCCACGATCGCCAACCTTCCCGGCCTGCGCGTCTCGCTCTCCATTCCCCAGCCCATCCGTTTCAGCGGCCGGAATTCCACCGCCAGCTACGACTACACACTGTACTCGCCCGATACCGAGGAACTCTACCGTGCCGCGCCGCGGCTGGAGGATGCCGTCCGCCGCTTGCCGGAGGTGATCGACGTTACCAGCGACCTGCAGATCCGTAACCCTCAGATCCGGATCACTGTGGACCGCGACCGGGCCGCCGCGCTGGGCGTGGACTGGAGCGACATCTCTGGCATGCTGTACGACGCTTTCGGGCCCCAACTGGTCTCCACCATTTACGGCGCCAACAATCAATACCGCGTGCTGCTCGAAGTCTTGCCGCAATACCAGCGGTTCGAAGACTCTCTCAAGCTGCTGTACCTGAAATCGCACGGCGGCCGACTGGTGCCGCTCAATTCCATCGCCCGGCTGGATCTGGATGCCGGCCCCAATGCCGTGCCGCACTCCGGCCAATTGCCTTCGGTGACCATCTCGTTCAGCTTGCGCCCGGGCGTTTCGCTAGGGCAGGCCACCGATGCCATCGAAGAGACCGCCAAAGCCACTCTCCCTGCTTCCGTGACGGGCACGTTCCAAGGTTCCGCCAAGATCTTCCAGGATTCCACGCGCAATATGGGCATGCTGCTGCTAATCGCGGTGATGGTGGTGTATATCGTCCTTGGCATCCTCTACGAAAGCTACCTCCACCCTCTGACGATTCTTTCCGGCTTGCCCTCGGCCGGCTTCGGTGCGCTCTTGACTCTGCTGCTGTTCAAGATCGAATTGAGCATCTACAGCTTCGTGGGACTGATCCTCTTGATCGGCATCGTGAAGAAGAACGCCATCATGCAAATTGACTTTGCGCTGGACGCCGAGCGCCGCGAGCACAAGTCGCCGGTCGAAGCCATCCACGAAGGCTGCCTGATCCGCTTTCGCCCAATCATGATGACCACCATGGCCGCGCTTTTAGGCGGCATCCCGCTGGCGTTAGGCTGGGGCGCCGGCGGCGAAGCCCGCAAGCCCCTCGGGATGGCCGTGGTGGGCGGCCTCGCCTTTTCCCAGTTGATGACGCTCTATCTCACGCCAGTGGTCTACACCTACATGGCGGCGCTATTGACGCGCTGGCGGACCATGCGGGAGAGCCATCGTGTTTTGCGGCCGGCAACGCAAGCCGGAGATTGAAGGTCACCAGGCTCGAAGGCGCCCGCGAATGCCATCGAGAAAACGCCCAAATCGCCCATTTCCTATCGGCGGCGGCTCGGACTTCAGGGGCCGACGGAATCCAGGGTGTCCCGCAGAGCGTTCTGAATCCGGGTAACGAGATCTTTGGGCAGAAACGGCTTGCGTAACAGTTTTGTTCGGAACCCCACCGGGATCTTCCCCGAAGAGTGGCCGCTCATCATCATGATGGCGATTCCGGGGCGCTCAATCACCATCGCCGCGGCCAACTCAATGCCCGTCATGTGGGGCATTTTCACGTCGGTAAGCAGCAGGTGAATCGTGCCTTCATAGCTGCGCGAAAGGGCCAGCGCCTCGGCTCCATCCGCTGCGATTAAGACGGTGAACCCGGCCCGTGTCAAAGCCAGGTTCACCATGTCGCGCACCACTGGCTCATCGTCGGCCAGCAGTACGACTAATTCCTGAAGCGTTCCCACTGCGCATCAGTCTAGCGTCAGCAATTGTTAGCCACCGGACTATCCAGCCGAACCACCTCAAAAGCCTTTCGAATAAGCGAGTAGCAGGGGCAGGAGAACGATTCCAGTTCTCCGCGGTCGAGCACCTTGAGCGTACGATAGCCGTACTGGATAGCGCCCGCGTTGCGCAGAACCGCCAGAGCCAGGTTCACGGTAGCCCGCTGGGAACCCATCATGGCCGCTAGAAATTCCTGTGTGAGAGCAAACTGATCCGTTCCGGCGCGGTCGTGGGTCAGCAGGAGCAAGCGCGCACACCGCTCCTCTACGGTGTGTAGCCGGTTGCAGGCCCCCGCCTGTGCGATTTCCCGAATGAAGGCGTATAGGTAGCGGCGGATCAGGTTGGAAACGCTGGGCTGCTCGCACAGCAGGCGGGTGGCGTCGCGTGCCCCAACAGCTACGGCTTGGCCGCTCACCTGGACTAACGTGCGGCCGAACGAGAGCGGGACTCCCAGTACGGCGCCCGCGCCCGCCACCCCCTCATTCCCAATGGTGGCGATTTCCACCCCGGAAACCTCTTCGGCCCCCACCACCAGAGAGACAACTGCGGTCACCGGAAAGTAGACTGCGGGAACGCGCGCGAAATCCCGATATAATACGCGCGGTTGTTGCAATTCCACCAGGGAAGCGCCGGCGAGGATGGTGTTGAGTTCCTGCTCGGGCAACTGCCCTAGTAGCCGGTTGCGTCGCGCGGCCGCGTCCAAAGCCTTTGCCGGTGTGGCGCCCACACTTTTCAGCACGCACGCTCGCTACCAGCGTGCGGCACGGCGGCCTGCCCGGAGTACCCTTCGGCACACTCCGCTGTGGCGCGCCAAACTCGCTGATAAAATCAAGGATTGCCCGAAGTTCAGGTTACAGTAGTGATCCCTACCCTTTCAGCGGATAAGCGTCTGTCGGAGTGCCTGGATTCCCTGGTACGGCAAACCAGCAGGGAGTTCGAAGTGATCGTGGTGGATAACAGCGGCGTTGGGCGGGCCGCCGGGCCGGTGCAGCTTTTTTCCGGCCGGCTCCCTGGGCTCCGCACGATCGCGAACTCCTCAAACCGCGGTTTCGGCGAAGCCATCAACCAAGGTTTCCATGCGTCGCGCGCTCCGTTTTTAGCCACCCTTAACGACGATGCCATCGCCCATGCGGGCTGGCTGGAAGCGTTGCGGAGTGCTTTGGAAAAGCGCTCGGATGCCGGTATGTGCGCTTCTCAGGTCCGTTTCTATGGCGAACACCGCCTCGATTCCGCCGGCATGCTGGTCTGCGCCGATGGCAGCAGTAAGCAGCGCGGCCATGGCAGGGCTCCCGAGGATTTCCCTGTTTTGGAAGAAATCCTCTTGCCCAGCGGATCCGCGGCCCTCTATCGCCGCGCCATGCTCGAATCCCTCGGTGGATTTGACAGCCACTTCTTTCTGTACTGCGAAGATACGGACCTGGGACTCCGTGCGCGGTGGGCCGGCTGGAAGTGCCTGTATGTTCCCGAGGCGGTGGTGGAGCACCACTACTCCCATTCCGCCGGGCGCGCTTCACCGCTCAAAGCCTACTACGTCGAACGGAACCGGCTCTTCGTGGTGGCCAAGAACTTTCCCGCGCGGCTGTTGTGGAAAGCGCCCTTGGTTACGCTGGCACGGTATTTCTGGCATCTCTGCTACCTGCTCGGCGGGCGCGGCAGCGCGGCCCGCTTTCGCGCCGAAGGCCATCCAGGTTTCAAAATGCCGTGGTATGTGCTGCGGGCGCACTTTGCCCTGGCCTGGAACGTTGCGCGGCTGTGGCGGGAGCGGCGCGCCGTCCGCTCCCGCGCGCGTATCACTCCGGCCGTTTTCCGGCATCTCGTTCGCGCGCAGTCCATCAGCGCCAGAAAGGTGGCGGCCCTCTGATGCAAGCCCAAGGGCCCGGTTCGCTGCTGGTGATTGTTCCCGCCTTTAACGAGGAGGGCGCTATCGGTGGCGTGGTCCGATCCGTCGACCGATACGTGCCCGGCGTTCCGGTGCTGGTCATCGACGATTGCTCTACCGACTCTACGGTGCTGCAGGCGCGCAATGCGGGAGCGGAAGTGCTCAAACTGCCCCACCACCTGGGCTTGGGCGGCTGCGTGCAGGCCGGCTACAAGTTAGCGTATGAGCTCGGCTTCGAGTACGTGATTCGCGTGGATGGCGACGGGCAGCACGATGCCCGTGATATTCCACGCGTATTCGAGCGGCTCCAGGAGTCCGGCTGCGAGATGGTCATCGGCTCCCGCTTCGTCGAGCAGAATGGCTCCCAAACCGGCCTCGTGCGCAAAGCTGGCATTCGTTTTTTTCGCCTGGTGCTGCGCCCGATTTTGGGCAAACAGGTGCACGACCCTACCTCCGGTTTCGTGGGCGTGAATCGCCGCGCGTTGGAGGTTTTCGGCAGGAGTTTCCCGCTGGAATACCCCGAAATCGAAGCTCTGGTCGTGCTGCAGCGCCGGAAATTCCGGTTTGAGGAACTTCCCTGCAAGATGCGGCCGCGGCTTACCGGCCGATCTTCCATCACGGCTCTGAAATCGCTGTATTACATCTTTCACGTCTTGATGGGAGTTTTTGTAAATGTACTGAAATATGACCGCCGGCTACACCGCCGCGACGAGGGGGCCGTCCCATCCCATGACCGGGACGGATCCGCGACGTGAGGGAGCGCGAGAGAGGCTAAATGGAACGCCTGCTGCATGTCACTACCGCCCTTAGCATCGTTTTGCTGATTGTTGTGCTGATTTCCGTGCGACGCGCGCACATTCGCGTCGAGTATTCGGTTACCTGGCTGCTGGCCGCCGTGGCGATGTTGCTGCTCTCGCGGGCGCGCCCGGTGCTCGACACCATCACACGGCTCACCGGCGTCCCGGACGCCCCGCTGACGCTCTTTCTTCTTTCCGGAAGCGTCTTCCTGATTATGTTCTTCCGGTTCTCCGTGATTATTTCGCATCTGCGCGACGACAATATCGCGCTCGCGCAGCGCCTGGCTATCCTGGAATATCACATCGAAAGCATTCGCAACCATGGCAAGTAAGAAGCGCCCGTCGCGAAAAGCGGAAGCCGCGGAAGTCGCGGTGGCGGCTCGCCAGCGGCGCCCCTGGTGGCCCTACGCGGCCGCTGCGGTGGCCGGCCTTTTCTTCGTGTTCTGGGCGTATGGTCCTTCGATGCGCGGACCTTTCCTGTTCGACGACAACTTCGCCTTGCCGGATGCGAATGCGCCCGTCAGTTCGTGGATTCACGGAGTCCGGCCGCTGCTGATGTGCAGCTACTGGTTGAATGCGCGCTCGGCCGGAGGAGATACCTATCCCTACCATGTGGTAAATGTTCTGCTGCACTACCTGGCCGGCGTTCTCATGTTCTTCATCGTGCACCGCATAATGGAGTGGTCCCGGTTCGAACGCACCCGTATCAATTGGGTGGCGGGTTTCGCGGCGGCGCTCTTTCTCCTACATCCCGTGCAGACCGAAGCCGTGGCTTACCTGGCAGGCCGCTCCGAGACTTTGAGCGTCATGCTGTTTCTGGCCGCGTACACCGTCTTCCTCTACCGGCGCACCGAAGCAGTTTCCTGGAGCGCGACGGCTGCCGTATTCCTCCTGTTCGCCGCCGCGCTGCTTTCCAAGGAACACACGATCGTATTGCCTGCGTTGCTCCTGCTCACCGATTATTGGTGGAATCCGGGCTTTTCGCTCGCGGGGATCCGCCGCAATTGGAGGCTCTACGGGCCCATGGTGATCGGCGGTGTGGCAGGGGTCGCCTATTTCGTGCCGCTCTTGCTGCATGGCGGCAACGCCGGTTTCGGCTTAAAGGACTTTACCTGGTATCAATACTTCTTTACGCAGTGCCGGGCCCTCTTTGTCTATCCTTTGCTGTTCGTGATACCGGCTCATCAGAACGCCGACTGGAGCTTTCCGATTTCGAAAACGCCGCTCGATGGCGGAGCGATTTTCGGACTGATCGCGCTTCTTGCACTGGCCGTGGCCGCCTGGCATTACCGCCGAAAGTTTCCCCTTGCGTCCTTTGGCTTCTTCGCCTACCTGCTGCTCATGGCCCCCACGTCCTCCATCGTGCCCATTAAGGATGCGCTGGCCGAGCGCCGCCTGTACATTTCCATGCTGGGTCTGCTGCTGATCGTCGCGGAGGTGCTGGGCCGTCTGAAACTCTCGCCGCAGCGGCTCGCCACAGCCTGTGCCTGCCTTGCGCTCGTCTATGCGGGCGTGGCGCACGCGCGCGCCGAGGTCTGGTCAAGCGAGTTGGCCCTTTGGCAGGATACCGCGGCCAAATCGCCGGACAATTACCGCGCCCATTTTCAGCTTGGCAGCGCCTATTACAATGCGGGCAATTGCAGTCCGGCGGAAGCGGAATTCCAAAAGGCTGCGCAATTGCAGCAGCCGGGCTACGACCTGCTGGTGGACTGGGGCTTGGCCTATGATTGCATGCATCAGCCAGAGCAGGCTCTCGCCAAACTGCGTCAAGCCGCAGCCCTGTCGCCCACCGCGCATGTGTATACGCAAATCGCCAAGGTTTATGCCGACAGTCGCCAGTGGGACCAGGTCCGTGATGCCCTCGAAAACGCCGTCAAGCTCGATCCCAATTTCGCCGCAACCTACTTATATCGCGGCAAGTTGGAGTTGGTAGAGAACAACGTTCCCGCTGCCATTCAAGATCTTCGGCAAGCTCTGCGCCTCGATCCAACCATGACCGATGCCCGCCAGGATTTGGCCCTGGCGGAATCGCGCCTGCGCCCGCGGCGGTGACCCGAGGGCTCACCGAGCGGGCTTGACGGTGAGGATTTTCAGTTCCATCGGCGTGGCGTGATCGAATAAGATGCCTTCGACCCGCACCGGTGTTTTCAAGGGGACCTCCGGCGAGTCGATGGCGTCGAGCACGACAAAACGGTCCCGGCCCGCTGTGAAAATGCGCTTGCCACCGCTTTCCTCAACCTGGCCGCGCGCGCCGATCTGAAACTGAACGACACCCACTTTGAGCGGCTCGAGCATTTTGCGCAGATGTTCAGGATCGAACTTGGCGCCCGGACGGTACGTGAGCATGATGGCCTCACTGCTCAGGCTGATCTTCACTTGATCGACGCCAGGCAGGCGGCGGAAGTAGATCTCCGAGAGCCCGGCGCAGATACCGCAGGAGATGCCGGTGGTGCTCATGGCGATCTTTTCGACTTGTGCGCACGAGGGAAGGGCAGCGATGGTTAAGAGGCCGCAGACGAAACCAGTTCGCATTAGAGCGGTGACGGTTATGGACATGCGGCGGCAGCCGCGTCTCGGGTAGCCCGACGCGGCTGTCGCCGCGTGTCCTGCGGCTACCGGTAGCGGATGAGGAGGGTAATCCAGCCGCCGACTACGAGGAAGTTGAGGAATAGGCTTAGAGCCAGCACCGTTTTGACACCTCGCTTCTTGCGGTTCTGCGGACGAGTCCGGAGCAGCCAAACCTGATATGCGAGTGACCCGATAGCTACGGCGAAGAATAGCGGTTCGAGTCTCTGCAGCCAGAGCTGGCAACCCGCGCTCACCAGAGATAATCCAAGTCCTGCCAGGACTTGCGGGAGCACTCATCAGCTCGGCGCGAGCAGCGCCCCCACGATCGACAGCATGCCGGCGCTCTTGGGATCGCGCAGCATTCACCTCGTCCTCCGTCCGTACTATATCATGGGCCGAAGAGCGCTCCCTCACGTCGCGGCTCGTTAGGTATGCGTTACTGACCCGCGACCGCGAGGGAGCGGTGCTCCGGAATACGTGGGGGAATTTCTGACCGCATGTACTTAGGCTAAAACAGATACTTGACCGCGAGTTGTAGGATGCGCGGATCGCTGGCTGCGAGAATCTGGCCGAAGGTGCTGCTGGTGAGGTGGTCACGGGGTCGAGTGGGTTGACGTGGTTCATCACGTTGAACGCTTCCCCGCGGACCTCCACCGAATGCCGCTCGCGAAAGACGAAGCGGCGCGTCACGCTGGTATCGATACCGAAGAATCCCGGGCCTCGCAACGTCCCCGGCCCCATGTTTCCGTAGGTACCCACGGTAGGCTGCGCAAATGCCGCTGGGTTGAGCCACTGGTTGATGCTCTTGTTCGCGGCATATACGTTTGGCAGGACCTGCTGCGGCCGCTGGTCGTTGGTTCCGGACAGAGCCTGATCGACACCGGCGGCCGCCGAGAAATAATCACCGGAAAGCACGCGCACGATTCCCGATACTTGCCACCCGGATGCCAGGAGCCGCGCGGTTTCGTCCCCAAATTTCGGCGTGACATAGACGACGGATAGATTGAAATTATGCCTGCGGTCGGGCTCGAGAATCGAGCAATTGCCGCGCAGTCCTTCGCGGGCCGGAACCGGCGAGATGCCGGCGATGATGGGGATGGAAATGAGCTGCTGCGTACCGGTATTGATGCAGTGAGACCAGGTGTAGTTGGCCTGGACTACCAATCCATCACTCAAGTTATGTTGCGCGGTCAAAAACAGGCCGTTGTAACTCATGGTACCGGTGGCATTCTCAGTCACAATGCTTCCGAAGTATTTTCCCTGGCTCGGATTTTGCAGGTATAACTGACGCCGTTGGGTGGTGTTCGCGACCGAGGAACAAGGGCTGTAAGTTACGCCATTCAGCACACAACTGGCGCCCGGGATATAGATGGCAGGATCGCCTTCCACGCTGCTCAGCAGATGAGTCATCTCGCTGCCGATATAGTTGGCTGTGACGAGCCAGTTCGCTCCAATCTGCCTTTGGACGCTGAGGTTCCACTGGTTGACGTATACCGCCGGCAGATTAGGCGGAATGACTACCCAACCGCCATTGGTTGGGAAAGTTACGTTCCTGGTGAGGGTCACGGGGAACGGGCTCCCGCCGGGGTAATTGATCCAGGGGTTGGCAAACCCGGCGGCCGTTCCGCCGCCCGGAGCGGTGTTGACGATGGTGAAGTTATAGGGCGGTGAAATTTTGACCTGCTGCGATTCGTAGAAATCGGGGTAATCGCGGAATAGGCCGTAGGAGGCGCGGATGGTCATTTTACCCTTACCCGTCGGATCGAACGCGATTCCCAGGCGGGGGGAGAAGTGCCATAACTGATTAGGATTGGTCTTTCCATTGGCGGGCACGCTGGGATCGCCCGAATACAGCACGCCGGCCGGCGCATTGGGGTACACCGTGCTGTGGATGCCCTGGTCGAAGGCGCTGTGCTCGAAATAGAAGCTCTGGCCATCGCCCCAGGTGAACGGGAGGAAGGGATCCCAGCGCAGCCCGGCGTTCAGCGTAAACCGGGGATTGAGCTTCCAGGTATCCTGCACGTAAGCACCAATGTAATCGCTGCGGAAGCCGATGAACTGAACTCCCTGCTGCATGAAGTTATTTACGTCTCCCAGCATGAAGTCACCCAGCCCCAGTCCGGTGTTGGTGGAATTGAAAGCGAAGACACCGTCGGAAGAAGTCCAGCCGGCAACACTCAGCTTGGAATAAATGTTATTGAATCCAAAAGCGAATTGATGCGCGCCGCGCACCCAGCTCAGGTCTTCCGAAACCTGGAGCCCGCTCGCATTGGTAGTTCCCGGGACATTACCGCCTTGGCCCCCGATGCTGAATCCACCAGAGACACTCAGACCAAGGATCGGATTGTTAGTCGGCTGATAGTAGGGAGTAATCCCGACGGACTGCGGCGTGATCTCCTGAGGCGGCTGACCGCGGCTGTTGGTTGGTCGAAGCAAAGAGGCTCGGAAGGAACTCACCAGGTTGGTGTGGATGAGGTAGGTATCCCCCAAGGTAAGGGATTGGGTCTGCCACAAGTTCACCACCGGGTAAGTAGTGTAAGGACCATTATTGGCGGAACCGGTGGTCAGCAGATTTCCGGGGACATACCCAGAGGGATCGATCAGGTGGGCGAGTTCATAACGTCCGAACAGGGAATGCCGTTCGTTGATCTGATAGTCGATTTTTTCAATGGTGACATCTTCATTGGTGACCGGCTTGATTCCGAACTGAACCTTGCCGCACGGGTCGGTGGCGATGGGTAACTTACCACTGTTCATGATGGCCACGGCGATGGGTGAGAAGGCGCTGGGCGAGATCTGGTTGTTGGTGAAGGGCGCTTTCAGAGTGAGCGGACGGCCGCCATTACAGGCCGCCGAAGCGATGGCGGTCCAATCGCCATTGAGCATTTGCTGCGTGGGCAGAAAGGCGAACTGCGGCGCCACGGTGCCGATCATGCGGGTTCCCTGGTAACTGCCGAAGAAGAAGAGCTTGTCGCGGATGATGCGGCCTCCGATGGTTCCACCAAACTGGTTGCGCTTCAACTGGTCGGGCACCTTCGCGAAGAAGTTCAGGGCGTTGAGATTACCATTGCGGAAGAACTCGAACAGATCGCCATGAAAACCGTTGGTGCCGGACTTGGTAACTGCATTCACCGCGCCGGCGGAATGCTGGCCGTATTGAGCGGTAAGGCTGCTGGTTTCGAGTTTGAATTCCTGCAGGGCGTCGGGAAAGGGCAAAGGGAGGTTGAGCCCGTTGATGGGATCGTTGTGCGAGGCTCCGTCGAGCAGGTAAGTCAGCCCGTTATGCATGCCGCCCGCCACCGAGATATTGACCGAGGGATAGTTCCGGACAAAGCTGGTGGTTCCGGAGACGGTGGCCGCGCCGGAGATCACGATGAGGTCAGTCACCTGCCGTCCGTTGAGGGGTAACTCGACGACGCGCGTGCTATCCATCACCTGACTGACCCCGGTATCGCGAGTTTCCACTTGGGGGGCCGCGGCCTCGACCTCCACTTGATCGGAAACTTGGCCGAGATCGAGAGTCGGATTGATAACCGGGTTATCGGCGACTTGAAGCACGATCCCGGTCTGCAGATACGTCCGGAAACCGGCAGCGGAGGCTTCCAGGCGATAGGGCCCGACCGGCAGATTCGGCAGGGCATACCCGCCGGCGGCATCGGTCATAGTGGTGCGCTTCAGCCCGGTATCGGTGTTCGTGGCGGTGACTTGAGCGTCGGCGACGACTGCGCCGGTCTGGTCCTTGACGGAGCCGCTGATTTGCGCGGTGGACTGCGCCCACATCCATGAGGTTACGAAGAGCAAGCAAGACAGAGTCTTGATCACGGGGCTCCCCCTTCAGATTGGTTTAGCTACAGAGCTTCCGGCCGGATCTGTGAAAAAATTCGGGGACACCACTACCGCACTGTAAAAACGACAGGAGTTAGTTGACACTGGCCCGTAATGTCCCCGCATTTTTTCACAGACCCGGGGTACCACGAAATCAGAAGATTTCGGGCCACGAGAAGGTCAGAACTGCGTTAGCGATGCCGTCACGCGGCCGGGCGCGCTGGCCCGCGCAGCTCAACAGAATTTCCTTGTGGGCCGGATCGAGCGCAATACCGGATGCCGTATAACCGGTCAGTTGGTTCACCGGGATCTTCCAGCGCGGTGGAACATCGCCGTTGTCATTGATGCTCCACACTCCGATGACACCGCCCTGGGCAGCGGCGACGATCCACCCCTTCGGCGCGTAGACCTGGAACGAGCTGATGCTGGCCACTCCGCTCTTGGGGCCGCTGATCACCCGAAGAGGTTTGGCGTTGCCGCTGGCGGTCCGATCGAAAATCAGCAGCGAATTGCCATGATTCACCACGAGCACATTGTGTTCGGGATCGACGGCCACGGTAGCCATCCCGCGAATCCCTTGCTCCTGGAACCCGGTATCCGGTCCATGCAGCACCCGTTTGGGCGCGGTGTCGCCGGTGGCGGTCCGGTCGAATACGAGAATGGAGGAGGGCACCGCGGGAACATAGATTTCGTTGTGCACCGGGTCGATGCTCACGCGATCATTCCCCAGGTTCGGAGGCCCGTCAATCTGGGTGTGCGGCCCCTGAATCACTCGTACAGGTGGCACTTCGCCGCTAGCGTCACCCTTGAAGGTGAGGACTGCCTGCGCGAGCGGACTGGTAACCACGATCTCATCATGAATCCCGTCATACGCGAATCCATGCATGGTTCTGCTGATTAACGTTTTCTGCCCTTCCAATGCTCTCAACGGTGGTGCATTTTCCCCCGCCAACCTGGCGAAGGCCGCAATCTGCGGATGGTCCACTCAATTTGGGACCAGGATCTGCTCCCGAATGCTGTCGTAGGCCAGCGCCTGCGTCTTGCCAAATCGCAAGGACTGCTTGCCTTCCTCGGCGCTGCGGATCACGCGCAGCGGGGCCACGTCGCCGTTGGCCATGATCGGATAAACGGTGGCGGTGGAGTTGCCGATGTTAGTGGCCCAGACTTCCTTATTTGGCGAATCGACAGAGACGCCGACGGGGTAGCTCAGACCGGTGTGTGGGCCGCGAATGGTGCGCGCGGGCGCGACGTCGCCCTGGTCAGTGCTATGAAAAACGATGATGTCCTGGCCCATGTCGTTGGCGACATAGAGGTCGCCGGTATCCGTATCGATGGACATGGCGCCGGGCCAATCCAGGCCCGTTTTGGGACCTTGGATGATGCGCAGCGGAGCCTCATCGCCATTGGCGTTCAGCCGGTACACGGTGATGGTGGGCGGGCCGAAGCGGCCGGAGCCGGGCACCGCGTCATCGGCGATATTGCCCCAGTTATCCACGAACAGAAGCTTCCGCTTGGTATCGATGGCCATGCCGTGAGAATCGGAAAGCTGAGTCTTATCGCCGATCAGCAGGCGCTTGGGCTGCTCGTTGCCGGATGCGCCTTTGCGGTAAACCGCAACCTGGGGCGGATGCTGCACCGAGACGAAGAACTCCTGGTTTTCTTCATCCATGGCCATGGCGTAGGCACGGTGTGTGACACGCAGCTTGCGAATCGGCTTGGCGTTACCGGTGGCGTCGTGCTCGAAGGTGACAATCACGTCCCCGATGTCGTTTTCCACGGAGTACACATCGCCATTCGCTGGGTCGATATAGACGCAGCTATTGAACTGCACCTCGGTGTCATTGCCCATGATGACGCGGCGCGCTTCGGTGGGGGGAGTGCCGGGCTTGGCGTTGTCGAGCCGGCTAAAAACGCGGATGCTCCACAGATTGTTGTCCTGCAGAAAGACTTCATTGCGCTTGTCGTCAACAGCCACGGAACTGTAGATCGGGGCGGTATCGCGCAGCACGCGGACGGGCGGCCGATCGATATTGACACTGGTCCCGTCCTGGGCTTGGACAGCCGTTTCTCCAAAATCGGAAAAAAGATTGTGGGTGGAGCCGGACACGCGGCCAGCTTCGAGGCTGACGGGGCGATAACATTCCGCGGAATCGGGAACCTCGTCAATAGATACGAGCCGCGCCGAGCCGTTGAGCCGCTGCCATAAGCGCTGCGCGGGCGCTGAGCCCCAGACGAAAGCAGCGATCCCCGCTGCCGCCAGGATCAGATTCCTGCTCCGATTGCCGAGCATCTCTCCCTCCCCAATTGGAATACCGGGCCGGATCGCGCCGGCCGTTCCCCGCAAGAACCTCTGTTACGGATAGATGCTACGCGGATCGAGGAATGGTGTCAACCCGGGGGTGGCGCCTTGAAACGGCCACCCCACCACGCCTCGGCGCTGCAGCTATACGGGCATTTTGCGTTTGGTGAATTCACGTCCGGCGATCGCGGCGGCCTCCGGCGCTTCCAGCACCATGGCACCCTGCTGGATCATCGCGACGACGTTGCCCGCGTTTGCGCCCTGCAGGAATTTGACATTATGCTTCTTGCACGAGTCGAGAACAGCCTGGCGCACCTTCGCCATTTCCGGGCGCGCTTCTGCCACATCAGGGGAAGGTGGGGTTGGGCGCGCGCCAGGCTGCATGCCCGCCAAACCATAAAGCCAATAGGCGTGATCGCCCGGACCGTACTCCGCGAAGGCCACCCCCGGAACACTGATGGTGGCGTCACAGTTAGGGTCGGCGAATGTGTCCTCGATCTTGACGCCGATGATCATCTCCCCGTTCGGATTCAGCGGCCAGAGATCGGCCTTGGCGCAGTATTCGGCCGCGCTCATCCCCCAGATCTGGGCGGCGAAGCCGGCGCTGGAGCCGCGCAGACCGCGCCGGGCCACTTTCGGCGTGGGGTAGTCGGAGAAAGGATACCGGCAGCCTTCCTGGACCAGTACCTCAATCGCCTTGGGATCGCGGGCATGGCAGATGTGGACACCGTGGACGCCGGCGTCGAGGAACTGAGTCATGATCCACGTATTGGCGCGGGCGTAGGATTCGTCCAGGCCGATAATGCCGGAGGTGACAAACACGCATGGCGTGGCATGGCCGCTGCGGGTCGGGCCGCCATCCCGGATGCCGCGCATGAATTCGCGCAATTGCGTGAAATCCATGGCTCCGTGCTCGAAATCTACCGTGACAGCATCGGCGTAGGTGCGCGCCATGCGCACGCCCTGCGCATAGGGATCGACTCCCGGACCAAGCCCCGCGCCGGTATAGTACATCGGCTGGTTGTCTTCCCACAGCTCGACCACTTTGTTGAGGCGGCGCGGCTTGTAGTTATAGTCAACGCTGGAAGGTTGCACACCGCTGGAGACAGGGGCTGGACCGCCGCGTCCTGCCGCAGGAGCGCGTCCGGCCGCGGGTTGCGCAGAGCCACCTCGTCCTCTTTCCTGTCCGAGCAAGGTTCCAGCCGCCGCTAGACCGCTGAACGCTTTTAGGAAATCGCGTTTTCTCAGGTTCATGCGTATTCTTCCTCCCGTGGTACTGGCCCGCTAGCCGATCGGGCGGGGGCCACGAGATACGTTATCACGGTCTAATGCGCGACGGCTTGTGACAAGAGAATCACTCCAACGCCAATGAGACCACCATGGATATAGAGGATGAAGCGATGAGCCGCGAGGCGATGATGGATGACACGCCCCAGAAAGGTCCCGGCGATGACGAGCGGTAATGACAACAGGTAGAAGCGGCTGACGTCAGGTGTCCAGAGGCCGGCAAGTGCGTAACCCCACAGGCCGGCGAGGCTGGCGGGCAGGAAATATCCTTGCAAGGTCGCGCGAAAATGTTGCGGCGACCAACCTCGCAGCGCGCCATATATGACCAGAGGGGGACCATTCATGCCATAAGCGCCGCCCAGCACGCCCGCCGCGAATCCGAATAGCCAGGCAAACTTGTCGTCTTTCCACGCACGGTTCCTGCCACCGAGCAACGAGTACGCAGAGAAGGCAATAATCAAACCCGCCAACAGGCCTTTCACGACTGGCTCGGAGCCGGCTCTGAGGAGCGTCAGGCCGAGAGGAATTCCCAGGAAGGTGGGAAGCACTAACCACGCCGCGCTGCGGAGGTGGACCTTGCGCCAGTCCTGCACGACCACAATGAGCGCCACAGTAATGGAAGCCATCACGGCAACCGGGGCCGCTACTTTCGTCGGCACCAAAAACGCGAGCAGCGGCACCGCAACCAGCGCTTCGCCGAAGCCTAGCGACGAGCGAATGAGAGTTGCCAGAAAGAGGACAGCCGGTACCAGAATGGAGGCCGCCACGCTCATCGTTTCCAGGGACTAGACGAATTCGGAATCACAAAAGCTTAGGATAGCGAAGGACGGTATCACGGGGCGCTGGCCCCTCGCGACGCTTCTCGAGCCTATGCGAATTTGCCCAGCCACTGGCCCGAGCAGTTTAGTCCGAAATTTGTGAGTCTGGACCGGGAACCGAAAGCAGATATGCGAAGTGCTGCTGGTCCCTGGCGCCGAATTGTCTTTGTGCGGGGGCTGTGCTATCTATAGAGTTCCGGAAAAACACACATGGCATACGTAATTGCTGAACCTTGCATCGGAACCAAAGATACCGCCTGCGTAGACGCCTGCCCGGTGGATTGCATCCACCCGAAGAAGGACGAGGCCGCGTTCGCAAACTCGGAAATGCTGTACATCGATCCGGTGGAATGCATTGACTGCGGCGCGTGCGTGCCGGTGTGCCCGGTTTCGGCGATCTTTGCGCTCGACGATCTGCCGGAGAAGTGGGCGGACTTCACCGCTAAGAATGCCGCGTATTACGGGCGGTAAGTCGCGCTCGAGGTATCCGTCTCCCACAATTTGACGGAACCGAGACGCGCGTCCGAGCCCGGGCTGAGGCTTTTGCCGACTTCCTCATAGATATACTTGGCGATGTTTTCGGCCGAGGGGTTCAGCACGTCGAAGGGCGGAAAATCGTTTAACCACACATGGTCGAGCCGCTCGATTACGGTTTGTAAAGCTCGCTTGAGGGCGACGAAATCCATCAACAGCCCGGTCGCATCGAGCTGCGAGCCTTCCACGGTCACCTGGCAGCGGTAGTTGTGGCCATGCACGTTCTCGCACTTACCATGGTAGTTGCGCAGGGCGTGGCCGGCGGCAAACGTCTGTTCAATCGTCACTTCAAACATCGAAAAATCTCTCCACGTCCGCGATCCGGGTGGTAAACCCGTAGTCCGGCAGACTGTCAAAGAAGACCTGCCCGTATCGCTGTTTGGTGATCCGGTGATCCAGGAGTACCAGGACGCCCCGATCGGACCGGCTGCGAATCAGCCGCCCGAAGCCCTGCTTGAGCGCGATCGCGGCCTGGGGGATCTGGTAATCGTAAAACGGATTTCCCCCAGCTTTGCGGATAGCCTCGATCCGGGCATTCACCACCGGATCGTTGGGAACGGCGAACGGCAGTTTATCTATGATAACGCAGCTCAGTTGTTCGCCCGGCACGTCGACGCCCTGCCAAAAGGCGGCGGTGGCGAACAGGACGCAATTGGGCGTGGAGCGGAACTCCTCCAGCAGCGCGCTGCGCGGGCCGGTGCCCTGGAGCAGCGTGGGGTAATCGATCTCCAACGAAACCGTGTCGTAGACCAGCCGCATCTGCTGGTAACTGGTGAAGAGCACGAATGCGCGGCCGCGGCTGTGCTTCAGAATTTGCGTGATTTCAGCGGCGGCGGCTTTGGGGAATGCGGGGCTACGCGGCTCGGGCAGATGCTGGGGGACGTAGAGCAGCGCCTGTTTCTGGTAATCGAAGTGGCCCGGGACAATGAGTGTGCGCGCGCCCTCCAGCCCCAGCCGCTTCTGGGCATATTCGAAGGCGCCAGCGACGGCGAGGGTAGCGGAAGTCAGAATGGCGGTATCGATCTGGTGAAAGAGGCGCTCGGCAATGATTTGCGAGACATCGATAGGGGTAGCCTGGAGGAAGCAGCCGCGTCCGCGCTTCTCGACCCAGAAGACGTACCCTTCGTCGTCCTCCTCCATCACAAACTTCAGCGACTGGATAATCTGCTGGCTGCGCCGGTACAGCGGCACGATCTCTTCGGGCGGATCGTGCAGCAGCTTCAGGTGCGAGCCGATCAATTCCAGGACAGCCAGCAGCGAGCCGTAGATCTCTTCGTTATCTTCGCGGAAGGAATTCCGCCCCTGGAAGGGGCCGCGGCCATCGCCATTGCCGAACAAAGCGAAGAACTGGTTGGCTAGTTCCTCGAGGCGCGCGAGAATGCGGTCGAGTTCGGGCGTGCCGAATTTTTTAAGGCGGCCGACGACGGCCAGATCGCGCCGCAGCTCCTGAAAGCGGTAATTGCTTACCGAAACGCCGAAGTACTGTCCGGCCACGTCCTCGATTTCGTGGGCCTCGTCGAAGACCACGGCGTGATATTCGGGCAGGATGCCGCCCTCGTAGTTGTCGTCCTTGAGAGCCAGGTCGGCGAAGAAGAGGTGGTGGTTGACGATGATGATGTCGCTTTCCTGGGCGCGCTGGTGCATGGCCGTGAGGAAGCAGCGCTGGAAATTGGGGCACTTCTGGCCGGTGCAGAGGTCGGCGCGCGCGTCGACCTTGGCCCAGGCGGTGCTGGATTCCGGCAAGGTTTTTAATTCGGCGCGATCGCCGAATTCGGTGGTCTTCTCCCAGGCGCGAATGATTTCAAAATCGGCCAGCTCTTCCAGACCCGACAGCACCGGCTCCTTCTCGGCGTCGTAGATTTTCTGCCGGCAGGCGTAGTTATTCCGCCCCTTCATGTAACAGACCTTCAGCGGCCGCGAGAAATGCTGCTGGAGAAAGGGGACGTCCTTAAAGAAGAGCTGCTCCTGCAGGTTTTTGGTGCCGGTGGAGACCACGATGCGCTTCCCCGACATCAGCGCGGGGACGAGATAGGCGAGCGTCTTTCCAGTGCCCGTGCCAGCTTCAACGATCAAGTGGCGCTTGTCGGTGAGCGCCGATTCGACCGCTTCGGCCATTTCCACCTGGCCTTCGCGGAACTCGTAATTGGGATGCCACTGCGAGAGCGTGCCGCGCCGTCCAAAGAACTGGCGTGCGGCGGCGCTACGGGCCTGGGTGGGCATCGGATGATTCGATTTTAACGTGGGGCGCAAGAACAGGCGAGAAGCAGCGCGGAGCTAAATCGGCCTACTGATCCCTTGAGGGGAAGGTCAAACACCGGGCACATTGACCATCAGCTTGGCAGTCCGTGGTCGTCATAACCCAGGATCTCATCCGCGGGCCTGCTATCCAACACCGGCAAGCTCGCGCAGTGTTCTGCGATTTCTTCCAACTCGTCGGCCATTTGCCTTCACAGTCTAACAAAGGATTCAGCTAGAGCCTTGTTATCATAGTGAAAATGGACGCAGTTGACGTCGGCGTGATCGGGCTGGGCAATGTGGGCTCGGGGACGCTGGCCATCCTGGCGGAGAACGCCGATCAGATTGCGCTGAAGCTGGGGTTTCGGCTTAATGTGACGGCGGTGTGCAGCCGCACGGTGCATGGCAAGAACCTTCCCGGCGCGCTGTCTCCCCAGATAACGACTACGGACTGGCGGGAAGTGGTGTCGCATCCGCGAGTCCAGATCGTCGCCGAACTGGTGGGCGGCACCGGAGTAGCAAGCGAGATCATCGAAGCAGCCATCGCCAACGGCAAGTCGGTGGTTACCGCTAATAAGGAGTTGATGGCTTCCTGCGGGCCGGAAATTTGGGACCGGGCCATCCGCGCCGGAATCAACCTGGCGATGGAAGCCAGCGTGTGCGGCGGCATCCCGATCCATGCGGTGCTGCGGGAGGGCATTTCCGGGGACCGCGTCACTGCGCTGTATGGAATCTTGAACGGCACCAGCAACTACATCCTCACGGAAATGGAGAAGCGGAGCGAGCCGCTGGAATCCGTGCTGGCGGAAGCCCAGGCGCTGGGGTATGCGGAAGCCGATCCGAGCGCGGATATCGATGGCTACGATGCGCGGTCGAAGCTGGCGCTGCTGGCGGCGCTGGCGTTCGGGGAGAAGATTTTGCCTTCGGATATCTTCGTCGAGGGGATCCGGCGCATTTCTCCCTTGGACTTTCAGTACGCGCACCAGTTGCACCACACCATCCGGCTGGTTTGCGCGGCGCGGCAGACCCACGATGGGCTGATCCTTTCCGTGCGGCCGGCACTGATTCCGGTTTCCACCATCCTGGCGGGCGTACAGGGCGCATATAATGCCGTGTGGGTGAAAGGCATCTTCGGCGAAGATACGTTCTATTACGGGCGGGGCGCAGGGCCGCGGCCCACGGGGGTCGCGGTGGTGAGCGACCTGATGCGGGTGGCGCGCGAGATTCGCAGCGGGAGCCCGGAGCGGGTTTCGCCGTTCGCGCACGAACGGCTGGGCGAGTACAAACCGGTCCCAGTGACGGTGCAACGGCGGGCCTATTACCTGCGGTTCCGCGTGGACGACCGGCCGGGCATCATCGCGCGGCTGGCGGGGATTCTGGCGAGCAAGCAGATCAGCCTCGAAGCGGTACTGCAGGAGCCTTGCGAAACCAAGCACGATCTGCCGTTCGTCATTACCGTGGAAACGACTAGCGAACAATCGATCCGGGAGGCGGTGGAGGAGATGTCGCACCTGGATTTTCTGCGGGAGCTGCCGCTGGCGCTGCCGATGGAGACATCGTTGTGAGGAAACAGGAGATTCACCGCAGAGACGCGGAGGCGCAGAGAAAAGACGAAACTCAAAATCTGAGGGCGCGGAGGGGGCAGAGGGAATCAGGACAGATCCGCGGTAAAGGGTTAGCGGTATTATGTTGCGCGATCGCGGTGGCGTGGCCGATTGCCGCGCAGGTCGCCAAGGATGCGAACGCGCGGTATCAGACCGTGGAGGGCCGCCAGGAGGTGGCCCGGAACCTGATTGGGACTGACCGCGACGAGCGGCAAAAGCCGGGACAGTTCGTCCGCGAGATGGGCCTAAAGCCGGGCATGACAGTGGCGGACGTGGGCACGGGAATCGGATATATGCTGCCCTTCCTGAGCCGCGCGGTAGGGCCTTCGGGAAAAGTGATCGCGGAAGATCTCTTCGACGACTACCTGACTGCCGCGCGCCAAAGAGCCACGAATCAGAATCTCTCGAACGTGACGTTCATCAAGGGGTCAGACAAGGATCCCATGCTGCCGGAAGGTTCCGTCGATTGCGTGCTGGTGCTGGACGTCTACCATCATTTCGACTATCCGCAGGCGATGCTGGCGGGAATTCACAAGGCTCTCAAACCGGATGGCCATCTGGTGCTGGCTGAGTATTACAAACGGCCAGGGGCGATGGCGAACGGGCAGGCCGAAACGCACATCCGGCTCGATTTGCCGGACGTCATCAAAGAGATCGAGGCGAACCATTTTCATCTCGTCTCGGAACACGAAACCATTCGGAACAGCCAATACATGCTGATCCTGGAGAAGAATTAGGTTGCGCATGAAGAACAAATTCCGTTACGTAGCATGGCTGGCTCTGCCGGCGGTTTTGCTGCTGCCGCTGGGGGCCGCCGAACCGGGCATCACCCGCAAGCAGGCCGATCAGATTCTGGACGAGCTCAAGCAGATCCGGCAGTTGCTGGAGAAACAAGCGGCCAACCCGCAACAGCCGGGCGAGCAGATCACCAAAGCTAAGGTCAGCACCGAAGGCGCGTTCGCCATGGGATCGAAGGACGCTCCGCTGACCATGGTGGAGTTCACCGATTTTCAGTGTCCGTTCTGCCAACGCTTTCACGTGCAGACTTTTGCCGAGTTGAAGAAGAACTACATCGACACGGGAAAGCTGCGCTTCGTGAGCCGCGACCTGCCGCTGGATTTCCACCCCAATGCCATGCAGGCGGCGAATGCCGGACGCTGCGCGGGTGAGCAGGGGCAGTTCTGGCCCATGCGCGACCGCATGAATTCCAACCCGGAAAAGCTGGATATGCCGAGCCTGTTGGCCGATGCCCAGGATCTGAAGCTCGATGTTGACAAGTTCAAGAGCTGTGTGGAAGGCCAGAAATACAAAGATGCCATTCAGGCCGACATGCTGACCGCGCAGCAGATCGGCGCGAATGGCACGCCGTCATTCGTGGTCGGCAAGACGACGAAGGACGGGGTGGATGGCGAACTCATCGTGGGCGCCATGCCCTACCAGTTGTTCGACCAGAAGCTGCAGCAGATGGCGCAGTAGGACACGCGACGGTAGCCGCGTCGTACCGTTACCGCGCAGCCAGGTCTTCCAGAAAAACCCGGCGCGCTTCCTTGGATTCTTCCGGCAGCATCGGGCCAAGGCTGGCGTGCCGCGAGGCGGCGGCTCGTTCTTCGGCGAAGGTCGTTTCCAACGAACGGAAGGCCAATGCACACGCTTCGACCAGGCTGGTGTCGTAGTGCTCGGCGGCATCGAGAAGTTGGTTTACCCGCCCCAGAATGTTTTCCGCGGCTTGCACACGTTCCGGCCCGCTGTCAATGATCGATTGCGAGTGCGAAAGCTGAAGGTGCGGTCCGAAGGCGTGGACCAGGGCGGCCCAGCGATCGAGAACGATCAAGGCTCCGTAGCGGTGCGTATCCAAGGCCATCTCGTGGGCAAAGGCTGATCCCTTAGGGGCGTGTTCGAGGCGGCGTAGGGCCAGCAGGGCGGCATTTAACTCGCCGAATAGGGAATCCACGAAGGCGGCGGTACAACCGAGGAACTGCGATTCGGTGAGGCTGGGGAATCGCGTGATGCGCACGCGAGCCTCAGGCCATGTGCTCGCCCAGGGCGCGCTCCACATCTTCGGGCGCGACCGGCTCGCCTTCATTCAGGCGGTGGAGGATGGAACTGATGATCTCCTTGGCTTCGTCCTTGCCGAAGTTTTTGATGAACCCATCGAAGAAGTGCTCGCCGGCGAGGGCGTGGTTGATCTCGGTTTCCTTGTTGTGGTCCTGCAGTTCGGTGAAATACACCACGCGGTACTTCCCGCTGTACTCGGTCTCGCGATAGATCTCGAACATTACCTTGTCGGACTCGAACAACATATTAGATTCGAGGGTAGCATAGGGCCGAAGAAGCCTGAGCGCCGGGCGGAAGGCGGCGGCCCGGAAGGGCCGCCCCACAATTTCAGTGGTGGACCGCTGCGGCATTGTGAGCCGAGGTGAAGTCCACCAGGAAGACGTCGATACGCTGTCCGCTGTTTCCCAAGCTTTGCTCCCAGTTGGATTCATAGATGAAATACTTGCCGTCCAGCGAAACATTGCCGACCGCCTGGGCGTAGAAGTTGCCGTTGTTAATGCTGCGAGTTTGCCCCATGCGCCAAACCGTATTGCTGCCATCGGTGGCGACACAGTCGATTTCGTCATAATACGCCCCCCAGGCACTGGGAGTGTACTGCGAATAAAACGTCCCGCAGAATGGTACGTTCATGCCGGAACGGGCATTCACCCAAGACCAGTGGCCGTCTTCGACCCAACTGTAAGGGGGCGGTGGGACCACTAACTGCTGCAACGTCCCGGAACCGTTGGGGCTGGTCAGCGGACGCAAGATGAAACTGCGGGAATCGGAAAAGAGTCCGGTGCTAATGCCGGATTGGTTGATCCGCATTCCATAGCCCAACGCAATGTGCCCGGAATCGGAATTGGTCACCGCGGTAATCGTGCCCGTTGCTGTATCCCAGTCAAAGATGCCATAGATCGCTTGCGGGTCGTTACTCAGAGCGAGTTCCACGTAACGGCCGGACATATCCATCTGGAGCGAATGCACGCCGACAAATAGAGGCGTCGATGTGGGCTGCCCATCGAGTTTGGAGCTTGCCAGGTTCAGAAAGTGACCCGTATGCGTAGAGCGCTGATAAACCAGAACGTACGGCATAGTGTTCTGCTGGCCGCCGAAGGCAACGGCCAGATTGTTGTCATTGGCGGAAATGGAAAGCGCGCCCACGTACTGCTGGAATGAGAACACCTTGTTGAGATCGAGAATAGGGGTGTAGATTCCGGTGGTGTAGTCGTAAGATTCGATGGTGCGCCCATTGCTGCCACCGATCCCATAAATAAGGTGCGGATTCTGGAAGCTGAAGATGGCGCCGCTCAGGCCCACGTAGCCAAGATTCGTAACCGTAAACGTGGAGGGTTGAAAACCGAAGAGGATGTAACCGCCGTTGTCGATATCGGTGACTAGGAAAGCCGAATCGTCGGGGGCCCATGAGTTCTGATAAGCCGCCGAATTGGTGACGTAGGAACTCGCGCCTTGCGCCGTATTGGGATCGGTCACGCGCAGAATGCGGGAACCGAAAATCGGATCCTGGTAGACGGTGCCCGCGGGTCCAAACCCGGGAGAACCTGGCCCGCTGGCGGGCAGGGGCGGTTTGGGATACGTATTCTGGTTGGTGATGGCGTTGGGATAGGACAACACGGGTGTTGCCAGCGCCAAGGAGTTCGCGGTGGACTGCGCCAGGGCGGTACCGCAGAAAATCGCTGGGATTACTAGGGTGAATCGATTTAGTCTCATGGTCTCCTGTTCAAACGGCTATGGGTTAACGGACAAACTGAAGCGGGCTACGGGCGAGCCTGGAAGCAAGCACCTATAGCCAAGTCTGTTTTACTGAATGAACCGCGGAACTTGAGCGAAGTGAGGAGGCTAGCGCGGATTTCCCTACAAACGAACAATACGCGGCCATGCTAGCATTCGTACGTTTTCGGGTCAATCCGCGTACGTAAGCGTACCAGACAGGCCGAAGGTACTATCTAATACCTTGGGGATTTACCACACGCGGCACGCTTGGGCGCGCACCATCGGCTGGCTGGCTTTACAGGAAAAAGCCTTTTGAAATTCCGGGAGGTTCGACACCACGCCGTTGACGCGGTATTCGAGCGGCGAATGCGGATCGGTAATCGCGGTGACGCGCTTGCTTTCGGGTCGCTCATCGCCGCAAGCCCACTGCGCCATGCCGATGAAAAACCTCTGTTGGGGCGTAAAACCTCCGATGGACTTCAGGTCCTGACCACGGGTCGCGTTCTGCCAAGCTATATAAGCCAGTAAGGTGCCGCCCAAATCGGCCACATCTTCGCCTTCAGTCAGCTTGCTGTTGATTTTGATGTTGTCGATGACGGTGTACTGCGCATATTGGTTCACGACGCAAGCGGTACGCTGCTCGAACTGCTGCGCATCCTTTGGGGTCCACCAATCCTTCAGGTTTCCGTGCGCATCAAACTGGCGGCCTTCATCGTCGAATCCATGGGTTAGCTCATGCCCGATGGTGGAGCCGGTGTTGCCGTAATTGGGAGCGTCGTCCATTTTGGGGTCGAACAGCGGCGGCTGCAAGACTCCGGCAGGGAAGTTGATGTCGTTCATCTGCGGATCGTAGTAAGCATTCACCGTGGGCGGCGTAATCTCCCATTCAGTGCGGTCTACCGGCTTGCCAATCTTGTTCAACTCCCGCTTGGATTCAAAGATCACGGCGCGGTCGGTATCGCCTAGAAAGTCTCCGCGCGCGATGTTCACGGAGCTGTAGTCGCGCCATTTGTCCGGGTATCCGATCTTGTTCACGATGGCGTGAAGCTTTAGGAGTGCCTGTTTCTTCGTCTCGGGGCCCATCCACGGGAGTTGCTCGATTTCGCTTTGCATCGCGCCCTCGATTTGTTTGGTCATGGCTAAGGTGCGCGCCTTGGTTTCCGGAGCGAAGGTTTTAGCCACGAAGACCTGGCCCAACGCCTCGCCGAGGTTTCGATCTACGTATTGGACGCAGCGTTTCCAGCGCGGCTGCATTTCGGCCACGCCACGCAGGTACTTGCTGTAGAAATCGAAATTTTCCCGGACAAAAGCAGAGGAAAGAAAGGGCGATTTTTCGCGCACCAAATGCCACCGAAGGTAAGTTTTCCAATCCGCGATACCGCGCGTTTCGAGGAGGCGCTCCATTTCCTGAAAGAAGGCCGGCTCGGTGTCGTTGATTTCGGTTTGGGGCGGAAGTCCGAGGGCGCTCCAGTAGGCCTGCCAATTGAAGGACGGCGTCAGCTTGGCGAGGTCAGCCGCCGTTACCTTGTGGAAGAGCTTATACGGATCGCGCTTATCCACGCGCGTGAGGGAAGCTTTGGCCAGCGCTGTTTCGATATCCATAACGGTCTGCGCCTCGGCCTTGGAGTTGGCGGCGCTGTCACCTAATAGCTGGAAAGTACGGGCGAGGTGATCGACATACTTAGCGCGCGTCTCCTGCGATTTGGCGTCAGGCTTCACATAGTAATCGCGGTCCGGCAGCCCCAACCCGCCGGCGAACGCGAAGGCGATCTCGCGGTTGGAATCAGCATAATCCTGGGACGAGCTGAAAGCGAAGAGCGGGCTGGATTGCGCGGAGGCGAGGTGCAGGCGCGCCAACAGCGGAGGCAGGTCCGAAATTTTTTGCAGGCTGGCGATGGCGTCCAGATCCGGGCGCAAGGGCGCGATGCCCGCTTTTTCCACGGCGGCTTCATCCATGCAGGCGCTGAAGTAATCGCCGATTTTTTGCTGGTTGGCCGTGCGATTGGGCGACGGCTTGGCAGCCTCTTGCAAAATTCCCCAGAGAAAGCGCAGGTTGTCGGTTTGGAGCTTGGCATAGACGTCCCAGCGCGCCTGGTCCGCGGGGATGGGATTCAGCTTAAGCCAGTTGCCGCAGGCGAACTTATAAAAGTTGACGCAGGGATCGGCGCTGCGGTCGAGGAACGAGGTGTCGAGGCTGGGCGTATACGGCAAGGAAGCGAGCGGACGATCCTGCGCGGGCACGAGCGCAGGCAGAGCCAGCGACAGCATGAGGGCAAAAGACTTCATGCAGCCTAGCTTACGCTTTTCTCGGGAGAGGATGCACGGTAAGGCTCTGCTACAATTGCGCTGGAAGCCAATCTTGGCCGGTGCTGGGCGCGGGCTTCAAACCCGTAGTGCGGTACTTAGTATCGCGGGTGGGTTCGACCCCCACTGGCTTCCGCCAGCCGGAGTGCAGTTCCTCGCTGGTCATTCTGTGATAGGTTGCTCAATTCCATACCGCCGCGCAACATTTGTGTAAACACGTCTTGCCGATGCACGGCGCCGGCAAGGATATTGGCAAGGGACTGGAGAATCGCATCAAGAAGGACCTCGGACTAAGATAGGAGCGGCATAATGTTAGGCTACCCGGTGAAACTTACGCGCGATACCAATGGAACTCTTTTGGTGGACGTTCCCGATATCCCAGAAGCCCATACCTTTGGCGAGGACCGCGCAGAAGTCTTAGCGCGGGCTGTGGATGCGATCGAAACCGCCCTCGTGGGCTATATTGAAGACCGGCAGGCGATTCCGCAACCGAGCGCCAACAGGACAAAGGAGTCCGTCATCCTTCCGGCGCTCAGCGAAGCCAAACTTGCCCTCTATCGAATTATGCGAGACGAACAGATCGGGAAGGCCGAACTCGCCCGCCGCCTAAATTGCCATCTGCCGCAGGTGGACCGGTTGCTCGATCTCATGCACGCCTCACGCCTGGATCAACTGGAAGCAGCGTTCCGAGTTTTGGGAAAGCGGTTGGGAATGCGCATCTCAGAAGCGGCATAGTCCCGATGCTAACCTGATTGATAATGCCGGAAGGCCATCCAGGACAGGCGAACCTTACCGACCTTCAATCAATCCGCACCATTCTGGATGCCGCCAACTTCGCCGCCGGAAAGCATTCTGCTCAGAAGCGGAAGGGGGCTGCCGGCGAGCCCTATGTGAATCACTTGCTCGAAGTGGCGCATCTCGTTTCTACCGCGTTGGCGGAGCCGGATACGAATCTCATCATGGCCGCTCTGCTTCACGATGTGGTAGAGGATTGCGCGGTCACGAAGGAAGAATTGGCGGAACGGTTTGGCAGTGACGTGGCGGAACTCGTCGCAGAAGTGACCGACGACAAATCGCTCCCAAAAGCCGAAAGGAAGCGGCTTCAGGTGATCAATGCTCCCAAGAAATCGACCCGGGCGCAAATGATCAAGCTTGCCGACAAGATCTCCAATCTTCGAGCGATCCTCAACAGTCCGCCGGAAGGCTGGAACGTTGAGCGGCAGCGGGAATATTTCCAGTGGGCCAAGCAGGTCGTCGAGGGGCTCGGCAATCCGAACGCGCTGCTGAAGGCGGAATTTGATTCCACGTACTCCCAGATCCGCATCTTGGAGCGGCGGTGATTTTGGGAGTGACCTCAGCGTAGAGACACGACTCGCGCGGGTGCTCGCTGTGAAAGGTAAACCGAGGCGCGGCGACCGTTGAAGAGCCGAGATTTTGACCGTCTTCCGGCAAATTCAGAGGCGCAGCGCCAGATTTTCGGGCGCGGGGCGGATGGCCGGGGTAGTCGCTGGGAGTGCGGGCGCCTGTGGGGCACCGGGTTGCGGAGAATGCAAGACCGAAGCCATTTGGGGCGCCGGGGCGCGGGATGGTTCGGCACTGTTTTCGGCAGCGGACTGCACATCGGCCTGGAGTTGATGTAACTGGCGGAGGGTGTTGTTATACGAGCGCTCGACGCTGGCGATGCGGCGATGCAGGCTGTTGAATACTTTCAGTTGGCAGGCATAGGCCTCGCCGGTGGATTGAGTATCCGCGCTGCTGAGCGCATATTCCCAGAGGCTGGATTCGACCTTGCGGTAACGGCGCAGCAGCCATTCGTCGTGGACGACGCTGTCGACGAGGTAGCGCTGCTCGGGATTCGCCGGCTGGAACTGGAGATGATAGTCGTGCGTGAGCTGTTCCAGCTCAGAAGCATCCTCCCCGGGGATCACGGTGACTTTCGCATAGATGCCGGTTTTGAGGTTGTTGAAGCGGGAGACGGCCTTGCCCGTGCTGGACGAGGGTCCCGTGGATACCTGCGCGTTGCGGCGGTTGGCCGCGATTTGAGCTTCGGAAGACATTGCGTAAACTCCTTCTCACCCGGAGAGTAGCATCCGGGTGTGCGGAGTTACGGATCTGGAATAGGCCATATCGATGAAAGGAGGGGATTTACGAGTTTTCGAAGTGCCGTGAACGTTGATTTTGATGAAGACATAGTGGCCGTACAGCACGTGCTAACCCATGAACAGTACGATCGGGAGTAACTGGATCATGCCTACCAGCTACGAACAATTCCTGGTGGAAGCGTCGCCGCAGGTGATCGAAAACCTTAGCCAGTACCGCGACATTAACGAGCGCTTCGGAAACCTCGTGCCGAAAGGGCGCCGGGGCAGAACGCCTGAAGAAACCAAGCTCATGCGTTTGCTGGGCCTCCTGATCCAGGACTACGATCGCCGCTATCCATTACTGCCCACCAACGATAGCCCGGCGGCAAAACTGGCATTCCTGCTCGAAACCTCCGGCAAAACGCAGGCTGATCTGATCCCCATCTTTGGCCAAAAGAGTCATGTAAGCGAGGCTCTGAAAGGCAAGCGGCCAATCAGCGCCGACCAAGCCAGGAAACTTGGCGAGCTATTCCGGCTGAATCCGGGGTACTTCATTTAGACGAGTTTGAGCCAGCGCCCTTCCGCTTCCCCGGCGGTCGCCTCCTTTTCGAAGTGCCGTGAGTCAAAATCACCGGCGGCACAAAGCGAACGCCGGCGTTACGGTTGGGGCCGGGGCGGTCTACGTTCACGGTGATGACGGAGGGGGGCGGGCCGGTGCGCGAGGCGGTCACGTTGAAGGTGACGGTGGGATCGAGGTCGCGGCCGGTGGCGTCCTTCAGGATGAAGGTGGAGCTGTGGATCAGGACTTTGTGGGGCGTATCGTAAGCGATCACAATCACGTGGTCGCGGCCCTTGGGGTCGCCGGTGGAGATGAGGGCCGGCTGGGCGATGCCGGAAGGTCCAATGACGTGGACAGCGAGGTGGTTGCCGCCGAGCTTGCCAAAGGGCGCTGGGAGCAGGGCGGCGGGGTCGTTGACGCGGATATGGAGGGGATAGCCGTGGCGGACGGGGACGATGACGCCCTGGCGGTTCTGGCCGGGGGCGAGGGGGACTTGGAGAGAAGTGCGGTCCTGCCAGAGACAGGAATCGACG
>Ga0070734_10001456_pt1 | contig 34399 bp, 27 predicted proteins | sample Coa_R1_8_FD_66444 | JGI IMG/M metagenome (GOLD analysis project Ga0070734, IMG submission 66444) | Surface soil microbial communities from Centralia Pennsylvania, which are recovering from an underground coalmine fire - Coalmine... | ecosystem: Environmental > Terrestrial > Soil > Unclassified ...
CCCGCTCCATCGCGGCCCTCGGATACGCTTCCATGCTCCGCATGGTCTCCTATCCTCACCGCCCGCAAAGCGGACATATCACCTGCTATCTCAACCGGACATATCATGTGCTACCGACAGCGGAGCGTACCGTCATTGCCATCCCTTGCGTGCTGTGTTAGCCTCATATCGGGATGACCACTTTGCACGACAAAGTACCTACGGGCCTTGATCGCAAAGAAGCAGAGGTCTACCGTCATCTCGATCCCGCACGGCTTCCCAAACATATTGCCATCATTATGGACGGCAACGGCCGGTGGGCGCGGCGCCGGCATATGCCACGAATCGCTGGGCATCGGGCAGGAGTTGCTGCGGTACGCTCGACAGTGGAGACGGCGGCCCGGATTCACATTCCAGCGTTGACGCTCTACGCGTTCTCGGAAGAAAACTGGAAGCGACCTCCGACAGAGGTTGGGTTCCTAATGCGGCTGCTGAGCCGCTATCTGAAGGCGGAAGTTTCGACGCTGAATGAGAACAACATCCGGCTGGAATATATCGGGCGGCAGCAGGAGTTGCCGAAGGATGTGCAGGAACGTATGGATTGGGCGCGGGACGCCACGAAGCGAAATACCGGCATGGTGCTCACGCTGGCGCTGAATTACAGCGCGCGGAGCGAACTGGTAGATGCTTTTCGGGCCATGGTGAAAGCAGCCGCGCAAAACGGTGGAATCGATCACCTGCAAATCGATGAGGCAACTGTTTCGAGGCATCTTTATACGCGGGATTTGCCGGATCCGGATTTGGTGATACGGACCTCGGGAGAAATGCGGCTGAGCAACTTTCTTCTCTGGCAGTTGGCGTATGCAGAGATTTACGTGACTTCGACCCTGTGGCCGGATTTTCGGGGCGTGCATCTGCTGGAAGGCATCGCCGAGTACCAGAAACGGGAGCGGCGCTACGGTGGACTCAACCACCATGATGCGCACGCACCCGCCGAAACTGTAAAAGCTTAAACCAAACTTAACCACCAAGGTCACGAAGGTACACGAAGGAAAAACAATTCCCTGCTCTCGTCTGGTTATAATTGCGCGTTCCTTCGGCGCATAGAAGACTTCCTTTGCTCAAACGCATCGCAACCGCAGTCGTACTGATTCCGATTGTGTTGGTGCTCATTCTTCGCGCGCCAATACCGGTGCTGGCTGTTGTGGCGGGCATCATCGCGCTGCTGACGATTCACGAATTCCTCAAACTGACCGAGTCTTACGGCGTGAGGCCGCTGCGTATCCTGACGTACATCTTCGTAGCAATCTTTTTTGGGCTGCTGGCCTTTAACATTGGCAACGAGAAGCCATTACTTTCGACGGCTGTGTTCGTGTATTGCCTGGGCTTCGCGGCGGCGATTGCGCCGTTCATCTTTCTGACGCGCGCGATGCACGATGAGCCGTTGAGCGCAGGTTATCCCGCGGCTGCCGCTTCTGTGTTCGCATTTACCTATATTGCGCTGCCGATGGGAATGTTGGTGCAACTGCGGCAGCAGTGGGCAGGAGCCTTTTATCTCCTTTATCTGTTGTTGGTCGTTTGGGCGGGAGACATTTTTGCTTATTTTGTTGGGAAGTCGATTGGTCGCCATTTGATGGCGCCACGGATCAGCCCAAAGAAAACGTGGGAAGGAGCGGCAGCGTCGGTTATCGCGAGTGTTGCCGTGGGTTGGCTGCTCTTCAACTACGCTCTGCCAATCAGTTCTGCGCTGTTGCGTGTCGGGCTGATTCAAAGACGGGACGGGCTGTTTGGGCTGGAGCAGCCGTCGATGGGACCTATTATCGTTCTGACAATTGTGCTCAACGTTGCCGCGCAGCTGGGCGATCTGGTCGAGTCGCTGATCAAACGAGGCGCAGGCGTGAAAGATTCGGGAGCCATTCTGCCCGGTCACGGCGGCATGCTGGACCGCATTGATGCCTTGCTCTTTGCGGCTCCGGTGCTGTGGTACTATGCGGCTTGGCGCGTGATGCAGTAAGGCAAAATGATCGATTCAGAGCAGTTCCCTCCCCTGAAACCACTTCATCCTGACACTACATTGAATCCGGTTAAGTTGGCTGAGTTTGACCGTCTTTCGACAGAAGTTCTATTGGCTTCGCTCTTTCCAGGCCGGGATCCAGGGTGCCTGAAAACTCGGCGAGATGGAACTATACTGGATGGGCACCATCGCATATGCATTCTTCGACAGCGCGGAGTAAACGTGGACATTCTTCCACGGGAAATCATCGAAAAGAGGTCAGCGCCTGAGGATGTCAACGGAACTCTACTGGCTTAACGGCCCATGGCCCGCCAAACTGGCTTTGTCGGCCCGCCCACGAGGTGGCGATTGGCTCCACGACGAGATCGCGAAGTGGAAGCGATCGGGGATTGACGTGATCGTTTCACTTCTCACCCCGGAGGAAGAAAGAGATCTCGACTTGAATGAAGAAGAAAAGGAAGCGACAAAACAAGGTATAGAGTTTGCGTCGCTTCCGATTGCAGATCGTCAGGTTCCGAAATCGGATGCGAAGTTCAGAGTGGCGCTGGAAAAGCTCAACGAAAAGTTGTCCGCAGGCCGAAACGTCCTGATTCATTGTCGACAAGGAGTTGGGCGAACCGGGCTAGTTGCCTCCTGCTTGCTCATTAAGAACGGAATGAGCCCTGGAGCGGCTGTTGACGCAACTTCCTCGGCGCGCGGAGTGTCCGTACCAGAAACGCTTGAGCAGCGGGATTGGATTGAGAGGTTTGCTCCCGCGCTGACGAAGTAGGACCCTAGGAATGAAACGCATTGCCATCCTTGGCTCAACTGGCTCCATTGGCCGCAGCACGCAAAGTGTGGCTGAGTCTTATCCTGAGCGCTTTGAGATTGTGACTCTCGCTGCGGGCAGCAACCTTGAGGCTGCTTTGGCGCAAGCACGGCACTGGAAGCCGCGAGTGATCTCGATGGCAGCCGAGAAGGATGCAGATTCCCTTCGGGATCAACTGAAACGCGACGGATTAGGAGAGATTGAAGTTGTCCACGGTGCGGCCGGCACGGTTCGCGTCGCGACTCACCGTGAAGTGGATTTCGTAGTCAGCGCAATCGTCGGCGTTGCCGGCTTGGAGGCAACCTATGAAGCCGTTCGCGCCGGAAAGACACTTGGCCTGGCGAATAAAGAATGTCTGGTTGCCGCCGGGGAACTGATTACTACGGAAGCACGCATGCGCGGCGTTGCTCTTCTCCCCATCGATAGCGAGCACAATGCGGTACATCAATGTATGCGCGGCGGCAAGATGGAGGAAGTCGAGCGCGTCTGGCTTACGGCTTCTGGCGGACCGTTTCGCAATACTCCGGCCTCAGAGTTTGCATCTATTACAGTAGAGCAAGCCCTGAATCATCCCACCTGGAAAATGGGGAAGCGGATCACGATCGATTCGGCGACCTTAATGAACAAGGGGTTCGAGGTCATCGAAGCGTGCAGGCTGTTTCATATGCCCGCTGGAAAAGTGGAAGTTATTGTCCATCCGCAATCAACCATTCACTCCATGGTGGAGTTTGTGGATGGCAGCATACTTGCTCAATTTTCGGTAACCGATATGCGGCTGCCGATTCTTTATGCGCTAACATATCCTGAGCGGATTCAGTCAGATATGCGCTTCGCGGTGAGTGACTTGCGTCATCTGGACTTCAGCCCTCCGGACCTGAAAAAATTCCCATGCTTGCGTTTGGCGTATGAGGCGGTCGAAGCCGGGGGCGCGAAGACAGTGGCACTGAACGCCGCCGATGAGGTGGCAGTTGCGGCGTTTCTGGAAGGCAAGATCCGATTTGACCAGATTCCCAGGGTTATCGAAGAAGTGCTGGCGGAAACCGGTTCCGGAGCTTTGGAGTCAATCCAGAAAGTCCTGAAAGCTGATGGAGATGCCCGTGCAGTAGCCCAGCAGCGGGTTGCCAGCATCAGGACCAGTGAACGGCCACGGGCAACATCTTTTGCGTAGTTTTGGAATCTAATCAGGGGAAGCGTACGTACCTCAAAATATGTCTGATTTTTTGACCTCGCTCATTGCAGTCGTTGCAGTTCTTGGTTTCATGATCCTGATCCACGAGTTCGGCCACTATGCCGTGGCCAAGTGGCTCGGGGTGCGGGTGGAGCAGTTCGCTATCGGTTTCGGCAAGCGGCTGATTGGGTTCCGCAGGGGCGAGACAGACTACCGCATTAATGCGATTCCGCTTGGCGGCTACGTCAAGATGAGCGGCGAGAATCCCATGGATCAGCGCACCGATGATCCGCGGGAATTTCTCAATCATCCGCGCTGGCATCGCTTTCTGGTGGCGATTGCCGGTCCGGCGATGAATATCCTGCTCGCGATTGTCTTGCTTACCACCGTCTACATGGTGCACTACGAATATCCGGCCGTCTATGACGAACCTCCAGTCATTGGATGGGTGCTGAAAGATACGGCAGCGGCAAAGGCAGGATTTGAAGTTGGAGATCGCATTACGCGAATCGACGATGTTCAGAGCCCTACGTGGGAGCAGGTTGAACTGAAAGAAGCGCTAAGCCCAGGGCAACCACTCGCGGTGGAGATCAATCGCGATGGAAAGACGATCGACAAAACGGTCGTGCCGGAAGCAACTGGAGTCGATCAGATCGGGTTCGCGGGCTGGACGCCGAAGGAACAAACTCTGACCATCACGGATCTCGTCGAGGGCATGCCCGCCGATAAAGCCGGGCTCAAAGAAGGCGACAAGATTCTCACCATGGACGGCAAGCCGATGCCGGCGCTGGCCGCCATGATCGAGAGTCTGAAGGTTACGAAGGACCAACCCATCACTCTCACTGTCTTGAGAAATGGTCAGCAGAAGACATTTACGGTGCAGCCGGTTCTGTACGACAAGTCATATCGCATCGGCATTGGAACGATGCAGATGAAGACGAAGACGCTGCCTTTCGCGGAGGCGGCGAAGTTGTCGCTCCATGAAAACCGGCAAAACGCGCTGCTAATTCTGGAACTCGTCAAGAAGATGGCCCAACGCAAGATCTCGATGCGCTCGATTGAAGGTCCAATCCGCATCGGTCAAGCTGCTGGAGAAGCGGCGCGGCGTAAAGGCTGGACACCGCTGATGAGTCTCACGGCAGCGATCAGCTTGAACCTGGGCATCTTTAACCTGCTGCCGATTCCGATTCTGGATGGCGGCGTGATTCTGTTCCTGGCGATCGAGGGACTGATGCGGCGCGACATCAGCATGAACATCAAGGAACGCGTGTATCAGGCCGCTTTCGTCTTCCTGGTACTGTTCGCGGTGATGGTCATCTACAACGACCTGATGAAGACCGTTCCCGGACTGGCCGACCGTCTGCCGTAAGCAATTGGGATCGAGGGATGTGAAAGGGCCCGTTCAGGGCCTTCTTTTTTGGCCTTGTGGACTCTTCGAAACCAACGTGACGGACGTGGAAAGCTTCAAACCTGTTTTTACGGCCTCGCATAGGCGGGAGTGTCCGGCTGCGGAGGGTCGTAATCCCGGCCATACTTGTTTTTGTGTGCGGCCACGACATTGGTCTCAGACAGAGAAAAGTTTCCGAGCGTATTTTGCTCAGGCGAGACAGTAACCTCACGAGCGACAGCATGCATCGCGTCAGGGGCCACTGACGGATGAAAAATCTCGAGTTGGTACCGTCCAGGAGGAACATTTGCGATGCTGACGTCGCCGCGAGCGTCTGAAATCGCGTAGTACGGCGTTGCGAGCGCGATGACCACGGCGTTCATCTCCGCATGGATGTTGCAAAAGATGAACGAAATCCCCGGCTTATCGAACTGAACAAAGCGAGTAGTCCCGCTCTCATAGAGTCCCAGATCAAAGCGTTTTCCTTCGTATAAAGAAAACACATTGTGGAAGAAAGGATCATGGTTGGGAAATTCAACCTTGCCACCAACCGGGATCACCACCAGGCTCGGTTGAAAACTCTTATTCTTTTGCACCAGCTTCGGGATCTCAGCTGGCAATTGCTGTGGTGGCGCGAACCTGGTCCCCACGGGCGTGAGCCAGACGACTGCCTTGGACGCGTCCTTGATTGGATGGCCATTTCGCGTTAACTCCACGTGCGCACGCAGAACCTGCTGCGCCTGCGAGTTGATGACTCCCGGAATCAGCAGCAGGAACAACCCGAGATTACGTTTCCCACGGTTCAAAAGAGGATCCCCATCGAGAGATTAACTTGGTTGGTGTGACTGCTGTCGCTATAGACGGGGAAAGTCTGCAACCGTCTGAATTCTGCCGAGAGAATTAGATTCGAGCGCGGTCGGAAAACCACGTTGGCTAACGCTCCACGATTTCGACCAAGGATCGGCCCGAAATTGTTTTTATCAATCGCGAATCCTCGCACGTCGCCCGCAAAGGCGTTGTCCTGGGAGGCCACGGCGTTGAATTCCAACTTCGGCGTCAACATGAATTTCAGCTGCGACCATCCTCCCATATCGTCGAGTCCGCGGATAGCTGTATGTGGAGACGTGGGATCCCCTCCATACAAGATTGATGTGCCGACAGCGCCGCCAAGTCCACCAATGCCGCGTCCTCGATAGAACTCGCCGGACAAAGCGAGTCGTGGCAGGATGGGAATCTGCCAGTCTGCCATTCCCGCCCACGCGTCCACATATCGGCCCCAGGTCCAATTCTGCCGGCCATAGTATCCCGCGACGCCGAAGCTTAAAGGGTGCGTCTGAATTGGCCGCGACCATGCAGTACGGAAGCCATATGCCGGTTGTCCGGAAAGTTCCCCTGCCTGGGGTGCCCGATAAAACTCGCTGGGAGGAAATTCCCAGTCAAGATTGTCGAAGACGCCAGCCTGCATGGTGACAGTCTGCTGATCCGAAACTGTAAAACGATGTTCGACCCGCAACTGTGGCGTCCATGCCCAGAGATTGCCCGCAAAACCGAAAGTGGGCGTCGCTAACGATGCGAAGGAAGTCGGCGAGAGTGGCGAGATAAATAGCGTGTCTTGCCCCGCAACCACGGAAGTGTGTTCCCAGTCCATCCGCAAGCTCGCTGTTTGCAGGCTTGCGATACCGAAGTTAACACCGTTGCCAGTGCCGGGAAACCCTCCAGCAAAATCGAGCTGGATATCGGCAGACGTCCTTGCGCCCACAACATTCGGACCGAAAAGCTCCAGGCCGATTTGGGACTGGCGCAAAGTCGCTCCCACCGCGGCATTCGGGCTGCCTCTGAGAACAGGCTCGGAGTAATCCGGAAAATCCAGATCGTTGGTCCCGCCCACATTGCGGAAGGCGTTCATCAGCACCATTCCGTGCACTCGTGCCCGGTACTTTGACGCGCTTTCCACCTTGGTCTGGTATTGGTCATCGACCTTCGCACCAAGCATGGATGTTGAGTCTTCTAGCTTTTGGATCCGGTCTTCGAGCGAGGCCTGTCCGCTCGCCGTGGTCGTGACCTCCGAGATAGAGGTATTCGGTGCTTTGCCGGAATTGTTGTCTGCTACTGAGGCTGCGGAAGGGTGTTCGAGGAGTGCGCGAGTTGCTTCGAGATCTTGCCGCAAATGATGCATCTCTTCGCGCGACTGAGCATTTTCGGTACGCATCTGTTCCACCAGCGCACGCAACTGACGCACCTGATCCTGCAGATCGACGATTTCTCCCGGGTTCGTGGCGTTCGAAACGGAGCCTTGTCCGGTCTGGGAAAATCCGGTCGCCCCTTCCGCCACGAAGGCAGTTATCGCAAATATTGTCAGGAATAAACTGGGAATCCTGGCGCTCTTCACACGGTCCTCCTGCATCCATCCGACCTTGGCACGTCAGGAGACCGAAGAGGGTGCCTCAGGGACCCGGATTTGATGCTGACTGTTGACTGGCCCGATCCTGTTGCGCGCGCACTAACGACGTCAACTCAACACTCTCGACGTTGAAAGCTCGCGTAGCTTCTTGTATACGGCCCGGGATCAGAATCCGGAATATCGTTTCCCCGTCCGCAGTCCGCTCAACCGAAATCGTGCCGCCATGATCTTGGACGATCTTCTGAACCACCGCCAAGCCAAGCCCCGTTCCATTTTCCTTTCCGTAGCTGACGAAAGGATGGAACAGACGATCCCGGATGGACTCCGCTATGCCCGGACCATTGTCCGCTACAGAGATCGAGATAGACCCGGAAGCCTCGCCAGCCGTGACTTCAACTTTTCCTCCAACCGGTGGCGCTGCTTCACACGCGTTCAGCAACAAATTGTAAAGAGCACGTTCCAACTTACGTTGATCGAACCATCCCGAAACCTGCGCGCCACACAGTATATCTATGACGCGGGAATGGTGCCGGGGATGGAGTCGCACCGCCTGCACGGAGCGCTGAATCGTTTCTGAGACGTTGCCGAAGGAAGGCGTCAAGGATTCCCGGGTGCGGGCAAATTCCAGGAGCGAATCGATGAGATCCGTCATGAGATTCACGCCGGTCCGCACTTCCTGATACAACTCTTCACGTTGCGCGGCGGTCAGGTGACTGTCGCATAGAAATTCCGAGTTCGCGACGATTGCGGCCAGCGAGTGGCGCAGGTCGTGAGAAATCGAACTCGCCATTCTTCCGATAGTGGCCAGCTGCTCCGATTCCAAGAGTTCCCGCTGGCTCTTGAGCAGGCTGGCGCGCATCCGGTCGAAGGCTCGCGTTACCTCGGCGATTTCGTCACCACCGCGTGGATCGAGGGGATGATGAAAATCTCCTTGTTCCAGGGCGCGGACCCCGGCGACAAGGCCTCCCAAGGGCCTGGTAAACGTATGCGATACGAAGAATACAAGCGCGCTGCCCACCAGGATCGCAACGAAACCGAGCAAAATAAGGTACCGGTTCAGCTGGTCAAGAAATCTCGTCGCCTGATCGTACGAACCGAGCACGCTGAGACGAACCTGGGTGATCGTAGATCCAGACAAGTCCAGCGAGGTGGCCAGGAATCGTTCATCTCCCACCTGGATATCGTGGGGTTCCTCTCGAACTGATCCCATGAGTAGAACTTTGACATCGCTATCTTGGAGTTTTGCTGGAGGTAGCGTTGTTGCTACCACTTCGTTTCCGCACGAAATCGCAACCTGACTCCCGGCCACCTTGCTAACCTGCTCGGCAAGCCTGTTGTTGATCTCGTATCCGATGACTAGAAAACCCATCAGCGTGCCTTCGGTTGGAGAACCGCGATAAATGGGCTCTATGAAGGTTTGATAGAGGCGATGGTCGCCAAACCACCAGTGGCTGGATTCTCCCTGATCGTCCTGTATCGACTGGCGGAAGAACTTTTCTGCGACATCCTGAGTCAGGCCGGGGGACTTGGTGTGGAGGCCAACGACCTTGCCGTCCCTGTCCGCCAGCACAAACAGATCGCTGTGCGCGATTGCGAAAATATCCGCGGAGGCGTCTTGGATTGTCGCCGGATGCGAAGTCGTCATGATAGAGCGAGTGATCGGTAGATCGGCAAGCAAGGCGACGTAGCTGGTCAGCATCGTCTCGCGTTCATGACGGAAATCCTGAAATGCGGCGACCGAGTTCCTCAGATTCACCGCGATGCTTTCACGTACGTTCGACTCGACGCTTCGGCGCACCAGCAACAGGCTTGTGATAGTAAGGACTCCGGTGATCAACAGCATCGCCAGGAGGAAGCGCGTGCGCAATCGCAAGCGAGGTAGCAAAATCTCCTCCGGGACCAAAGGAGGACGGGAAGGGCTAATTGCGGGCTCGGGAGACTGATTCACAAGGTTCAGCGAACGAACTTATATCCCATGCCGTGCACTGTGCGGAAGTGCACTGGACTTGATGGGTCTTTCTCCAGTTTCTGGCGTAGTTTAAGAATGTGATTATCGACGGTCCGGGTAGACGGATAGTTCTGGTACCCCCAGACTTCGTTCAGTAGCTCGTCGCGGCTGATGACTCGATCGGCATTTTGCACGAGGAACTGGAACGTCTTGAATTCCTGTGCGGTCAGGATCACCGGCTTATCATCCCGCTTGACTTCCATCTTCTTGAAGTCGACCGAAATTCCATCGAAGCTGACGACTTGCACTTCCGGAGCGCGGGAGGTGTGCCGCAATGCCGCGCGGACGCGGGCCAGCAATTCGCGGGGACTGAACGGCTTGGTGACATAGTCGTCCGCGCCCAGTTCAAGCAGAAGAACCTTGTCCGAGACGTCGCTGGCAGCGCTCAGCACCACGATTGGCACGTTCGGAGCGACGGCTTTTATTTCCTTGCAGACGTCGCGGCCCGAAACCTTGGGAAGGCGTAGGTCGAGCACAATCGCCGCCGGCGCGGAGGACTGGAAACTATCCATGGCCGACTTGCCGTCAGCTTGTGTTTCAACCGTGTAGCCCTCGGTCTCAAAGAGACGTCTCAGGGCCTTTTGAACTGCCGGGTCATCCTCAACCACCAGGATGCGCGCACTGGTTTTCGAAGCTGGAGCCGGATTCATAGTCCGGCCTGCACTGAATGGAGTAGCTAGATTCCCCATAAGAACCTTTCCGTCCCTTGTAAGGGAGTGCCCCCAAATCCCCAAGAACTCGGCCCTAAAATCGTTCAGCTTCTGCAGATTACAACGGCTTTACACATTATGACCCCCATTCCCATGCGTTTTGACATTCTTTTTACAAGTCCTTGACCTAGTGGAGATAGTTTACGGAATTCCGCTTGCAGGGCGGGAAAGCTTGTCCTTGATAGGCAATGAAGTAACTTTCCTTGGCCTACGGTTTTCACTGTATACCCGGGGGCCCACCCTGCTCCTAAATTACGTCTATCCGCTCGTAACGGAGTTCCTTCCAATTTAACCAACCGGCATGGAGCACGGCATGTACCCCCGCACACTTCGGTTCATCGTCCCTTTCCTCTTTGGTTGTCTCACCCTGCCCCAGGCAGCCTTGGCAGACAAGAGTACGGACTTCGGCAACATGGGCGGAGTCCTATCCGGGTCGAACGCTGGACTATCGTTGACAGCGTCGTCCCTGGATGCCGTCGCCACATCCTCCGGGACGCCGGTGATGGGAAATCTCGGAACTGTATCCTTTTCAACCGGCGCCTTAACAAGCGGCTCGGTACAAATGGGCGGAACGTTTGCGGACGGAGGCAGTTTTATAGTCGACGGGAATAGTGCGAAAGGGGTTGCTGACGGCGTCCTGTTCTCTGGAGCATTCTCCGGTCCTATTACTTGGACGTTGACGACCCTTTCCAACGGGACACATAACTACACCCTTACGGCCGTTGTAACTGGAACTTTGGGTTCCACTCCTGTGCAAGGTGTAACTGTGCAGCTGATGGTTAACACTGGCAAGGGATTCTTCAATGGTTCAGCCTCGATCGCCGGCGGGGACACGACCGCAGTTTCCTTTGTCCCCGAACCGTCGACCCTTACGATGCTAAGCACCGGACTCCTGGCAATCGGTGGCGGGATACGGCGACGTTTAATCGGCTAACCAAGTAGAACCGCCAGAACGGCATTCGTGCCTGGGCAGTGATACTCGCACGAGATGAGGGTGCTGCTCCACGCGACCGGCGCTCATCGTAAAATGTCGGCTTGCCTGCGACTTCTCTCACTGAACTCGTTGTGGTCTTGGTTCGTCCGAGGAATCCCCTCAACATCGGGGCGGCCGCGCGGGCGATGAGTAATTTTGGTGTTTCCCGTCTTCGACTGGTCAATCCGTACAAAGTGGCTTTTCGCGAGGCACGCTCCGCGGTGGGTGCGTCTGCTCTTCTGAAGAGTGCTGAAGAATTCCGGACCGTTGCGGAGGCCGTCGCCGACTGTTCTCAGGTAATCGGCACTACCGCGGTGCACAACCGAGTCTTGCAGCATCCGCTGCGCCAACTTGGAGAGGATTCTGCCGTTGCGGTTCGCGGACATCTTCAGGCGGGGAGCGTTGCCTTGCTGTTTGGATCGGAGAAGATCGGCCTGACCAATGACGACCTTACTCACTGCCACTGGCTGCTCACGATCCCCACGCATGAAGAGCACATTTCGATGAATCTGGGGCAGGCTGTGGCAGTTTGTCTCTACGAACTTGCCCGCCGTTCGGACGCGGAGCCACTACCGGAGAAGGTCGAACCGGCAAAGAGCGGCGAAATCGAGCAGATCACCGCGGGGCTTTATGAAGCGCTAAATCGAAGCGGATATGTAAAACCCGGGAACGACGCGGTTGCCGAAAAGAAGGTTCGGCGCCTCATGATGCGGCTTAATTTTAAGGAGATGGACGCGAAGGTTTTCCTGGGGATGGTCCGACAAATCGTTTGGAAGCTGCGGCAACCGAGTAAGAGTTAACGATTCGCGCGTTGCGCTGACGCCTGCGTCGAGGCCCGTTTGAACCGGAACTGGATGAGCCATGTGCTCGCGACAGGCTGTCCGTCGGTTTCTGGCGGAGAGAATTCCCATCGTTCTGCGGCGTTGAGTGCGAGGCCTGCAAAGTACTTGCTTGGTCCGGCGGACTTGAAGGTCGCAGACGTGACTTTACCGGAAGGATCGACTTGCGCCTTAACTGTAACCTTCACTGTTCCCGTGATGGTACTCTTTGCGCTCCGCGGCACCTCGGGAAGCACTTGATTCCGTACGCTGCCGACCGTTGTAGTGGAGGCCTTCGCTGTGGTCGGCGATTCTGGGACCGGCGGCGGTGCAGCAGGAGGTTGCGAGCTTGTTGTCGGTGGTGCTGGATCGACGTTTTTCGCTCCGGACTTATTTCCGCGGAAGTAGGAGAAAGCGAAAATTATCGCCAGCACGATTACCGTTGCGATCGTGACAGGGAAAGCTGGCCGTCTACGAGATTGACCGGCCGCCGGCACTGGAGGTGGCGGCAGAGGGGCAGGCACAGACCTCGTTTCAGGTTTCAGTTCCGCTTCAATCTGTCCAAGCGACCATCTCTTCTTGGGATCAAGATGAAGGCACTCCCTGGCAATGGTGCGATACGGTTCGGACAGGCTCGCCGGCAATCCCGGGTCGCGTTGCGCGTCTTCCCCGAATGACACGTTCTGCGTGAGCGCTGCGACCAGGGTCGCGCCCACTGACCAGATATCGCCTGCAGGCGAAATAATTCCTGCCGCAGTCTCGGGAGCATCATAGGCATCTCTCCGCCGGTGGTGCGAATTTTGATCAGCCATCGACAGAATCTGATCCGATGAAAGTTTAAGGCGGTCTCCCACTGCCAACACATTCGAAGGCTTGATCCGTCCATGCACGAGCCCACTGCCGTGGAGGTAGGACAACGCTCCGAGGAGCGGTGGCAGCAGGGCGCTTACTTCCGTGGTCTCGAGAGGACGAGTCGGAAGAATTTGCGAGAGATCATCATCAGCGCACTCCATTACCACGTAGGCAACGGAGGTGTCATCGATGGTGCTCTGGCCTGCTTGAAATATACGGATGAGATTCGGGTGAGAAAGCTTTGCAGTGGCACGAAGGAGTGACGCCTGATGTTCAGCATCCGGCCCGGTCCCAGCTTCCGTCAGCTTAATTGCGGCTCTCTGGGAGGCGCCCGGGATCTCGGTCAGAAAGACCGCGCTGTGATCAGAACCGCCCAGCCATTGCTGCAGCGGAAAGATCTCGACAACGCGGCCTTCCCACGACTTCCATTCTTCAGGTTTACTCATTTGCTGCTAACCTGCGATTCAACATTCTAAGCCATTGAAAATGCAATGAAGCACGGATGTTAACTCGCAAGGGCAGTTTTTTCAAAAAATTACCGGCTCTTATAGCTGAATGTCACCTTCGTCTCCTCGTCGAGCACAAGCGGACGCACAAAGCTGAATGAGGTACCGGCCCGCGGCACATCAATCGGTACCGGCAAGACTCCGGCGACTCGCTTCTGCAGATTCAACACGTTCTCCGATGCGTTCTGTGCCACCGCTCCAGGCGCCATCTTCTGCGGCTGGCGCGGCATCATCACCAGCGACGTTGAGGTATCGATCGTTGGCGCTTGGGCCATAACCTCGACGGTCTCCGTCGCACTGGCCACACCAAGGGTAAAGTCACAGACCGCAGGTTGACTCGAGTTGTAGTTGACGTTGTAGACGACGGTCTTAAATCCTGTTCTCTCGGCCATTGCCTTGTAGTTCCCGGAAGGCAATCCGACGACCAGCCACTGTCCGGCAGAGTCGCTGACCGCGGTGCGGCTGAACGAACCGTCGTATGACGTGATCGAAATCTGAGCGTTGGAGACAACCGCACCCGTCGGATCGGTCACGTAACCGCCTATTTGGCCCGGCAGAACCTGCATTCGGAGATTGCCGCGAGCCTCCGCTTGCTGAGGAACTTGATCCCGGATCGAGACCTCCTCGCGAAATGGCTCGGGGACCCGATTGGCAGCGATGACATCTCCGCCAAAGTCTTTCACCTTGTATCGCTCCGGCAGAAAGACCTCCCAGTTCATCAGACTGATCGGGATGTCCATACTGGGCAGGCTCAAGTCGGCTCCGCCTTTCTTTGCGAACGGCGTTCCGGAATGGAGGAACACGAATGAAACAACATAGGGACCAGTCGGACGAAATCCCGACCGGAACAGCGGAACACGGCTGCCATCGGGGCCCTGAACAGGCTTTACCGGCTCTCCAGCGACCTCGGCCGACAGAATTGTCGCACCGGTTGGCAGCCCAACTTTCAAAAACGGTTGCGCCTGATTCTTTAGCGTCAGTTTGATCTCAGTAAGCGACTTGCCCTCCGAAGTCACCATCGTTGTGACATCGGCACTCTCTGCAACTGCAGCCAGCACACTGCCATCCGGGAAGCGCACCCAGTCGAGGGCCAGCGTGGGTGTCTCATTCGGTTGCCGGTGATAGCGAAACGCCGCCTGCGGCGGATAGTGTGCAAGTTGCCGCAAATAGGGATTCGCTTCTTTCACGTCCATGCGCTTGAGACCGCCGCCTTCGGTCGCGGTGATCTCCATCGTTCCTGCGCCTTCGACCAGCACTTCTCCCATCTCGCGCTGCGCACCTTTGAAACTAATGAACGGCGCGTCTGCTTTTGTGCCGCTGATCGAGCGCTCCATCGAGATCAGAAACTCGTGGCTTCGCTGACCGGTAGCATTGACCGTCATTGTCAATACGCCCGATTGTGTTTCCGTGGAGTCAAGGGTTGCGCCGGTTGCTCCTGTGAGTTCATATCCGGATGGCAACTCCACCTGGAATTGCGAAGGTTCGCCCTGCACGACCGAGACATCGGCGAGCACAGCCACGCGCATCTCCGCTTCGCTGACCGAGACGAGTGTCTTCGTGTCAGCAAGGTAGCGAACTTCTCGCGGAACCGTTGGAGTGACGGATTCTCGTGTGGCCCACGAGACGTTCGCGGTTTGTCCGGGTACGAGCGTCGCCTCGATCGTTGTGTGTCCGTTTTCTGATTTCCGTCCGGTAATCAAGCCAGGATTGATGGTCGCAATCGTGTGGTCTCCAGGAATCACCAGCACGAGTTGCACGCTGCCCGCCGCGGGCGCAGGCAAGGTAAAGGAAGCGCGCCCCGCATCGATCCGCAGGGGCAAACCAGTATCCAAAGAGATTGAGAAGTCTCCCGGCCCGGGCAAGAGCGCGGTGTGAATTCCATTTTCCTGGATCAGAGGCAGACCCTTCCCACTCTGGTGAGCATCCAGAATTGTCATTCCGGTTGTCAGGGGAACTTTGCTCATGCCTTTGTGAAAGACTTCACCTTCGAGTTCAACCGATCCCATCACGCCATTGTTCTCGGCTTTCAGCTTGAGTTCAGCGTGTTGAATCGAGTATGGAAGCGGTGCCACCTCCGGTCTCTTCGGCGTCCGGCCCACCAACTCCACCAGCTTGTTGTATTCATCGAGCGTGAGCGTGACCTGCCCGGGATCGGGAAGGGGAAGTGTCGCTTTTTCTTGTGCCCAGCAGATCGAAGCCGCGCAGATACCGCAAACGATCGTCATCACGAATATGTTTTTCATCGTGCACCCCCATTTTTCTCGCGCTGGAAGCTGAATTCGGCAATTGGAGATTGGTTCTCGCTAGTGAGTTCCGAGACGAGGTAGATCGACGGACCGAAGGCTGGGAAGTCGACAGTAACGGGCAGAATGCCAGTGACTCGTCCTCCCGAGGACTTTGATCTGAAGCTGTCGAGCAGGGCCTGAGTCGAGTCTTTCTTCTCTTTGTCGTCGCTCTGATTTCGAGCGAGGTGATCAAAATCCTGAGGTTCCGCTTTTAGCGGCCCATTCATGTCGGCTACTCTCCCCATAACCACGCCCGCCGAAGAACCAACAGCTGTGGGGGCCGACACAGGGATCGGTGGCGGCGGAGGCACCAGCGCGGCAGAAATCGGGTTTTGATATTCCTCTGTTCGAAATGTTCCCGGCTCTGCGCTGACCTTGAACATCGGCGGGTAATAAAGCAGCATTCCTGTGCGAGAGATTGGCAAGTCGAGCGACGGCAAAGTGACCGTCTCCTTACCCTTCTCCTGCCATTGCGGCGCACGCGTGATGTACATGATCTCGACCACGAACGCCGGGGCATTTTCGCCTCCGCGCGATTTCTCGAGTGGCAACAGCAAGCTTCCATCCGGCGATTGCCCCGGACGCACCGTTCGCCCTCCCAGCGATGCACTCCATACCGTTGCGCCTTGCGGCAATGTGACCTTCACAAAGTTGCGCTGGTTGTTGCGCACGGCATAGCGCGCGTGAACGAGCTCTTTGCCGTCAGTGCTCATGAGCACCTGATAGCGTGCCTCTTCAACATTCGCCATCAAGACGGATTGCTGGTCGTAACGGGATACGTTGACGCTTAGCGAGCGCGTCGCGCCACCAGCACCGGCGCGAGCCCTGAAGGCAACCATCGCCGGAGACTGTCGGCCTGCGATCATTTCGCCGAGGTCTGTCGCGTCGGCATCCTCCAGTCCCTGCGTCTTCTGATCCTTGATCTCCCCCGCTCCCACGATTTCGACGGCGACTCCGCCGGTGTCTCGCTCCGTGTTGAGAAGGCGCAGGAGTGGGATGTCGATGATTCCATCTCGCTGCAACCGGGCCTCGCCGTTGACTACGAATCGTGCGTTGTGCTCGATTGGTTCGAGGAAAGTCACGGCTAGTTCGCCGTTCTTCATCTCCCAGTCGGCGACCATCGCTCCGGAAACTTGATTGATTGTCACTTTGTCAGGAAGCTGAATTCGGACTTCATGAGCTGCGCCCTGGACAACTTCGAGATTGGCCTCGGCGTATACGGAAGTCGAGTCCTCGGCGAGGCTTGTCAGTTGCGTCAGCGATCCGCGCAGGCGCAACGGCAATTCCACGTGGTGATCTTCGGTCTTCTTCCGCCACGTGAATGTCAACGCTTCATTGCCTCGGCCATAGGCAAGCCACTTGGTTTCACCCGAAGATTCCGATTTGTCAGAAAGAATTCCCCCTACGACTCGCAGATCGATTCCTTGCCGCGCCAGCTGAACCGAAGCGCCGGTCACGCCGGATTCGGTTGAGGGAAGAGAAATGCTTTCGTCACCTGTGTTGGTTGCGACAGGAACATCGATGTCGAGAGCCAGCACCGACCGGCCCGCATGGGAGAGCAGTGCGCAGAGGTGAGAGGCGCTCTTTCCGGTTGCTCCCGGCACCAGGGAAACAAGCTTTCCGTCGAGCCGTGCCTCTCGCACGAGCAGTCCAGTTGGCACAGGAACGCGAACCCAACCATCTTTCAGCACGTCGACTGTGAGGTTCGCACGCCCGGTGGCCAGGTCGCCGAGGACGTGCAGGTCATAGTCGACCCGGGTTAGCGTTGCATCCAGCGGTGGAGGTTCAGGATCGCGTTCTACGGGATAGGCCTTCGCTCGCAATATGCGATATTCCTCGACGGGAATGACAACCCAGCCGGGTATGTGGGAAGACTCGGCACTTTTTTCTTGAGCGCCTGCCACCACTCCAGACAGAATTGAGGAGACGACTAGTGAAAGCGCAAACAGGCTCAAACGAACCTGCACAGGTTTCGAGGCAACGGCTGAATTCGGCTTTTTCATAGTTCAACCCTCACTCCAACAATTCTGGGGATGCTCCTAAAGACGCTAGGGATGTTTGGCCAGCCTTAGTTGGTCAAAAAGAGAATGCTGCATGAGCGAGAAGTTGCAGAGTTTTTCACGTTGGGTTACTTCAGGAACGTTGCGAGGCGTAGTGCGTCGGCAGAGCGCAACTCCTTATGCGAGTTGCCTTTGCCGGGCAGCTTCATAGAGGAGGATACTCGCAGCGACGCCAGCGTTGAGTGACTCGACGTACGTAGAGTGTGGGATGGCCACCAGTTCATCGACCTGCGCCATCAAGTTCCGCGAAAGCCCCGCACCTTCGTTTCCGATGAACATTGCCAGAGGCCCCGTAAGCCTTGCTCCGTGAATGGTAGTTCCTTTATGCGACGAGGTTGCGACGAGCCGGATACTTTGTTGGCGCAGCTTGGCCAAGATATCTTCGGTGCCACCCGCACCCTTAGCGAGAACGAATGGCAATCGAAAAGCCGATCCTGCCGACGCGCGAATCACCTTTGAGTTGAAGGGACTGACCGTTCCTTCGCCCAATACAACTCCCGCACTGCCAAAAGCCTCAGCCGAACGCAGCAGAGTTCCCAGATTTCCCGGATCCTGCAGCCCGACGACGATCATGATCGGCCCAACATGAAGCCTTTCCACAAGGTCGTCGAGTTTCGATTCCCGCAATCGGACCAATGCCGCCACGCCTTGGGGCGTCTCACTGGGCACAGTGCTATCGAAAATCTTGTCAGGCAGCAGAAGCGTTTCAACGTGAGAACCGATCTGCGGCAGCAAGCGCTCGGCTAGATTCTGCGATGATTGCTTGAACAGCACGGACTTGAAGCGCAGGCCGCTCCGAATCGCCTCTTCGACGATGCGTGCGCCTTCAATGGCGCAATCGCCATTTTCGGTCAGTTCCGCCTTGGCGAAAGCGTGCCTGACTTCTTTCACCAGCGGATTGTGGCGCCCCTCAACCTTGCGTAGTCTGCTTGAAGCACCCGATGCCGTTTCAGAAGTTCGAGCCATGGTTTAAGTGTAATCATTCAGCTTGCAAAGGCACATGATATCGCGCGCTTCAGCTTGAGCCGTTTTGCCGTATTATGGTAAGTTCCACCGTCAATCATCCGACCGTTTGGCCAAGAGAAAAGGAGCGCCGTGCGCGCCGAGATCGTAAAAATCAATTCTGAGAGCCCTGAAGCATCGCTGGTAAAATACGCTGCCGATCAAATCCGTTCCGGCGAAGTGCTGGGCATGCCGACTGATACGTTCTATGGGCTGGCTGCCGATCCCTTCAATCTGCGCGCGGTCGATAAGGTCTACGACATCAAGACACGTTCCCGGCACAAGCCTTTGTCGCTGCTGATCGAGAGCGTCGATCAGGCAGAACAACTGGCCAAGCCACTCCCTGAAGAGTTCTACGCACTAGCGCGAAAGTTCTGGCCGGGGCCGCTGACGATCATTGTACGGGCCGGTTCGCGCCTGCCGTTAAAAGTGACCGCCAACACGGGCAACGTAGCCTTGCGCGTGCCAAATGCGAAGATTCCACTTGCAGTCGTGACTGCGGCAGCGATCCCGATCACCGCGACTTCTGCCAATCTGAGTGGCGCTTCGGAATGCACCAGCGCCGATCAGGTCCGGGATCAACTTCAGGGCCGCATCAACATCATCGTCGACGGTGGCACCTCGCCTCGCGATATCGCCTCGACGATTGTTGACCTGAGCGACGAGTCTGCACGTTGGAAGGTCATTCGCGAAGGGGCGATTGCCTCCGACGAGATTTCCAAGTTCTTCGCGCAAGGATAGCGATCGAGGATGACTTTTTCAGGATGACCGACGAACCCGCCAAGCGGACTGGCCCCGTGAGTCGGTGGTTTCTTCTGCTGATCGTCCTGGCAGTCGTGTTGATCTCGTTTTTTGTCAGCACATCCTGGCAGATCGTCCGCGCCGCCTCCCTTCAGGAAATCCCGCAGGCCGATGCCATTGTTGTCTTCGGAGCGGCGGAATACTCCGGCCGCCCGTCTCCAGTCTTGAAAGCTCGCCTCGATCATGCTCTGGACCTCTTTCACCGCGGCATAGCGCCGGTTGTCATTACAACTGGAGGAGCCGCGTCCGACCCTGTCTTCAGCGAAGGCGGCGTTGGCAAAGACTACCTCATGCATCATGGAGTTCCGGAGCGAAGCATTATCGCTGAGACGCAGGGTCACGATACATCGGAGTCTGCGGTTCGAGTCGCAGTGATCATGCACGCCAACGGTCTGCGCAGTTGCGTCGCGGTGAGCGATGCTTATCACGTTTTTCGCATTCGCAAACTACTCGAGCACGAGAATGTTCGGGTTTATGTCGCTCCCAGACCGGACTCAAAACCGCGAAGTGCTTACCAAAGGGTGATGGCGGTGCTGCGAGAAACGACAAGCTACCTGTTCTGGAAGTTGGGAATTACGTAAAGGATGGCTAGAACTGGTCGATGTTGTTGGTGGTCCGTATCTTGAACCAGTCGTAACGCAGGTTGTTTTGCTGCAAACCGTTTCTCACTTTTGAGAAGGAATGCTGAATCCGAACCATCAGGTTTGAATTCTGGGCCATTTCTGCCTGATCGTGCCGCGCTCCACGTGCCTCGGCCATGCGCCGGCTCTGGCAATGCTCGTAATCCTGGCTCTCCTGGCACAGTTCATATCCATTATTCAAGTTCTCGTCGCGCAGCGTCTTTAGATCGAGATTCTCTTGTATTGCTGCCGCCAACATCTCGTCGTAGCGTTCGTACCAGAGGCGAACTGCTTTCTCAGTCTCTTCCGGAGTATGTTTCACCTTATACGCGGCGATTGCGGCAACCACTTCGTCGGCATTCTCGGCGCCGTCCATTTTTAACCGCGGCAGCGGCCCAGCGCTGGCGTCCATATCCTCATCGGTGAGTACCTTCTTCGCGTGTGCGTTCTTTTGCGCCTTGGAACTGCGCACCATGTCGGCAAGAGAGGATCCGGCATCGCTAGATGTTTGTGTGCTCTTCGATTGCTGAGCGGAAGTTTGCGCTCGCCCACTCAGGGTGAATGCGAGCGAGAAGAATACGAGAATAAAGAAGCAGCTCGACCGATCTAACAACTTCCGCATGAGGCGATGTTAGGTGAGCCGCAGGCCCGAGAAAGGTCACGAAAGTTTCTTGAAACTCAAATCCGCGGTGCGTCTTGAACTGCGGACTTTGTGATTTGAATCACAGAAATTCAAGCGCGACTACTTTGCGGACAAACCGTGCGTAGCAACGATTTCGTAATGACTTGCCGTTGGGTCGTGGCGCGAAAGATATTTGCGACGGTCTTCCGGAATGATCGACTTTTCATAATCCGGTCCCGCGACGGCGCGTAGGTCGTCAATCGAATCCCACAGCAGGATTGTGATGAACTCCACTTCCTTTCCAGCATTTCGCCGCATTAGGTAGCTGCCGCGATATCCCTTTGCCTTGCTGATGCCCGGAAGAAGCTCCGGCTTTAACATGGCTTCATACGCATCCGCGTGCTCGGGCTTGGTTGATCCGTGCCACACTCTCGCGATCATGATCTCTTCCCTTTCTGACACTAAAGGCAGAATGTTTCTAATGGCTTCTCAGCGAACTCTGCGGATTTCCTTCGCGTTCTCAGCGGTAAAGGCTTTTTGACCGCCGAGTTCGCTGAGAAAATCACCACGCCATTCTTTTTCGAAGCTCTGTGACATGCGCGACGTGGTGTTTTCCATGCCACGCGTAAAGTGCCAGGCTCTTCTCCAATGTCATGGGACCGAGGTCGGGATGCCGGAATGTCCGCTTCCAGTCTTCTTCGGTAAGCGACTTCAGGAGGCGTACCCAGCGGTCGTGTAGAGAATCCAACAGCGTGAGCGAAACTTCAATCGGGGTCGCCTTCGAGTCGGCGAGTTGGGCCCAGCGATCTTCTGCGTAGGGTTTGATCGTGGGATCGTCCTCGGTAAGCGCCAGCTTGAATCGTACGTAGGAATTCAGATGGCTGTCGGGCACATGGTGCACGACTTGCCGCACAGTCCATCCTCCGGGCCGATACTCGGTATCGAGCTGCGCATCGGAAAGTCCTCTTACAGCCACCCTCAGGTTCGCCGGAGTTTGTGCGATCTCCTCGAGCATCACTTGCTTCTGCTCGGGGTTGGGAGCGCCGTCGTATCGAAATTTGCCAAGTGGAAAGCGAAGATCTTCCATGTTTTCTCCAAATGAGTTTGGGTAAAAGATGATCGTTGTTGCTGTTCGGCTTCACAGAAGCCTGTGCTTGAAGGAGAATTTACAAAATCCGGCTTCGCCGCGGGAAGCATAACAGTGAACACAACAGCTTGTAGGCTGCCGGTGTGCACCACATTTGGTGCAGCTTCGAATTTCGATTCCCCGTGCCCACAGTTTGCTGCATCTAATTCCGTTCTAAGCTAAACTCTGAACGCCGTTGAGTTTAGCCATTCTCCCGAGCCCGGTCGTGGGGCTGCGCATCGGGAACGTCTGCGAGGATCGCGATGCCATCATCCGTCTGGTCTGGTCACTTAACCTTCGGACTCATTTCCATGCCCGTCCGTCTCTTTTCCGGCGCCCGCAGCAGCGGCATCTCGTTCAACATGCTGCATCGGACGGACAAGTCGCGACTGAAGCAGCAATACGTGTGTCAGGCGGACGGCCAAGTCGTCGATCGCTCCGACATCGTGAAGGGATACGAATTCCGTAAGGATGAGTACATCATCATCGAGCCTGATGAGATCAAGAAGATTGAACCGCAGACTGCCAAGACGATGGAGATCCTTGAATTCGTGAAGTCCGGCGATGTCGACCCGGTCTATTTCGAGTCGTCGTACTACATGTTGCCGGAAGAGGCGGGACGCCGGCCCTACGCCCTCCTGACCAAGGCGCTTGAACAAAGCAAATACGTCGCCATTGCCAAAATCACCATGCACAACCGAGAGTACACCGTGTTCCTGCGCCCGCATGAAGGCGGCATGATGCTGCACACGATGTACTACTCTGAAGAAGTAAAAAAGGTCGAAGGTTTCGGCGCTCCCGACGTTGAGCTAAAGGACGCAGAGGTAAAAGTCGCGCACCAGTTAATCGAGGCGCTCGCCGACGAGTGGGACCCCGAAAAGTACAAAGATTCGTTCCAGGAAAACCTGAAGAAGCTGATCGAGACCAAACTCGAGGGCGGCGAGGTTGCCGAAGTCGAAAAACCCAAGAAACTGGCGCCAGTGGTGGATCTCATGGCCGCCCTGAAGCAGAGCCTTGCCCAGATGGAAGGAAAAAAGAAGCCTGCTGCCACAGTAACATCGGAAGAGTCGACTGCAGAGCCGACGACGAAGTCCCGCCGCAAGCGAGTCTGAAGAACAAGGCCGCTTGGGGCATCCCGCGCCCCAACAATGAGCATCTCTCGCTAAGGCTAGAGGTTAGAAGCCAAAAGCCTGGGCTGTTCCCTAGCGCATACGCCGTGCAACCGCTACAATGATCAATTCTGTCATTTGAACTGGGAGTCTTCTTCGGGATGCCGATGAGTTTTCGACGTGTGGGCTGGCTCGCTGCCGCTGCTTTGGCAACTTTGATCTCGATTTCTTGCGGTCAGGTCTATCGTCCGGTCGTGATCCCGATCGCCACGAATCCTCCCAATCCTCAAAACTTCCACGCGGTGTTCGGTATTAGCTCCAACGTGTCCTCGAATCCGGGCAGCGTTCTGCAGATCGACGTTTCCGGTGACACTAATATCGGTATCGCGAACATGGGGATCAATCCAACCCACGCTGCGGCCCTGCCCAATAATCAGCGTGTTTTCGTGGCAAGCGCAGGCAGTTTGATTCCGGGAGACCCCGATACCATCACGTCGTTCTCGCCAGCGGCACAGAGCACCATAGCCACAGGCATCGGCAACCTGACGGTTTTCTCGCTGCCCAACGTTGGTCCCAATCAGTCTTCGGCGATCACAGCCATCAGCGAAGCCCTCAATAGCAATACAGTGACGGTAACCCTCAGCCAAGCGATTAGCCTGGCAGCAGTAGGGGGCCAGATCGTAATTTCCGGCGTAAATATCGGTGCGTACAACGGGAACTTCGCAATCACCTCAGTTAGTGGGAACACAATCCAATACAACAATCCCACCACGGGTTTATCGGCTACAACGGGTGGAACAGCGACCATACCGATTCCGACGTTCTGCTCATACTTGCCCGACTTCGTTACCACGACCCAAAATACCGCGGTCTATGTGGCGAACTACGGAGCCGAAGGCGGAGCGACCTGCGCGTTCTCGAGCACTGATTCTGTCGCTTTGCTGAATCCAAACACTGGAGCGGTTGAGAACATTGCATATCTGAATCCCGCAGGAAGCAGTCCTGCGCCCCATCCGGTCGCGATGGCCGAGACCCCGGACGCTCAAAACCTCTATGTCGTAAATCAGGGCGATGGAGTTACTCCAAGCACAGTGGTGAATCTCTCGCCCACCGATCTTACCCAGTTGGCCTCTATCACGGTAGGCGTCAATCCAACCTGGGTCGTCGCGCGGCTCGACAATCAGCGAGTCTATGTTCTGACGCAAGGAAATGGGCTGCTCGTTCCTATCGATGTCGCAACGAACACAGTGCTTCAAAGTCAGACCAATCTCTCGGTGGGCGCAGGCGCCAACTTCTTGTTGTACGACTCGAATCTGAACCGTCTCTACGTCACCAATCCAACCACGGGCAATGTTTTCGTCTACTCGGCAACGGGTGGTGTGGATCTGAGCGGGAATCCGAACGACACTCCAAAATTGCTGGCTACGATTTCGATGGGGAGCGTAACAAATCCGGCGTGCCCCGGCGGATGCACTCCTGTCTCGGTGACCGCCCTTCCGGACGGTTCTCGATTCTATGTGGCCAGTTACCGGTCAGAGGCTGCGTGTTCGGATGCGAACGTTGGCGGGACCGCATGCATCGTCCCCATGCTGACCGTCTTCGACGCACCAAGCATCACGGTAAAGACTGCAACCTCGACGTTGCTAAAGGGATCTCCGTCGCTTTCGCTGCTGACGGCACCGCCGTTCTCGGCCACACAATACGCGGTACCGCCAGTTACCTCATGCGCCGCCCCGCCTATCTATGCACCTGGAACTACGCGTTTCCGGATGTTCACCACGTCATCATCCGATAGCAGCCATGTCTACGTAAGCATGTGCGATGCGGGCGCGATTGCAGTTGTGGCGACGACGACAAACTCGATCAATCAGGGAACGAATGCTCCCGACACGCTCATCACCGACATAACCGCACCGTTTGGAGCATGTTCGGGCACAAACTGCAGTTTCGCGGCATCGATCACTTCGTTTTCGATTACCTCAAACGTGGTGACATTCCAAACCACGACAAATACTTTCATACCCGGTCAACAGGTCCAGATTTCCGGACTCGGCATCGGAACCTACTTGAATGGCCAGGTATTGACCGTCCTGCAGGCCGGACTTTCGACCACGCAATTCTCAGCCAACTTTACTTACCCACAGAACGTCGCACTCACCACGGACTCGGGCACAGCTATAGGCTTGCAGCCTGCGCAGATCACATCGCTCTCCATCAACTCGAACGTGGTCACCTTCCAGGGAGCAAACAAATTTACTCCCGGAACCAGAGTGGCAATTTCAGGATTGTCGAGCGCGGCGGGATCTCCTCTGAATGGGCAGACCTTGACAGTGATCGCAACCGGACTGTCCACCAAACAGTTCGAGTGCGTTCTCACCACGCCCGCAGGAAATGCCGGATCGACCACCGATTCAGGCGTCGCGGTGCCTCAGGTCCCCCCACAAACCCCAATTTTCCTGGTTACGGGACAGTAAAGCTGCAACCTCTCAACACTCAGAGAGGAAGGCTAGCTCCTGTTCGCTTCCGGACATCTGGACGCGTCGGTGAACACGTTCGCACACCCTTGTTCGCTCCCGATATTTTTTTGTTCTTTGCCATCAAGAAGTTGCGCGTTCCCGTGGGTTGGTAACTGTATTGCTCCGAGTGACGGAACGATCAGATGAGGACGTTCGTTGTTGTGCCGGGCAATGCCCGCGCGCTGTGACTCCGTGGCGCTATTAGGAGCACCAAACTGAGATGAGCGGACTAGCGCAAGACGTTCGTTATGCCCTGCGGCAGTTGCGCAAGAGTCGTGGCTTCACCATTGTCGCAGTTGCGATCCTGGCGCTGGGTATCGGGGCAAATACCGCGATCTTCTCGGCGGTTTATGACGTCTTACTCAGACCGCTGCCATTCAAAGATGCCGCCCGCCTGGTTTTCATCCGCAAGCAAAATCCCTCGCGCGGCTGGACGAATAATCCAGTTTCACCGCTGGAAATCCTGCAGTGGCGCGACCAGAGCGGCGCATTTGAAGACGTGGCCGCCTTTTCTGGCCGTTCCTGCGTACTGACGGGGTCTGAAGCGGCAGAAGAAGACCCATGCCAAACGGTTTCCAGCAACTTGTTCTCCGTGCTTGGGGTCAAACCGTTGCGTGGGCGCACGTTTCTGAGCGATGAAGACAAGCCAGAAGGCGCGCGGGTTGTGGTCCTCAGCTATGGCCTCTGGCGTAGGCGCTTCGGCGGAGATGAAACGGTGATAGGCCGCTCCGTCGATATAAGCGGCAAGAGCTACACCGTGGTCGGAGTGATGCCATCCAGTTTCTCCCGCCTATATGGCTCACCGGGCTATCCCTTGCCGGAACTCTGGACTTCCGGCATTGCGCTCTCCGAGGCCAATGCGTGGAACGATTATTTTGCTATAGGACGCCTGAAGTGGGGAATCACGCCCCATCAAGCGGAAGTGCAGATGAACCAGGTTTCAATTCGCTTGGAGCGCGAGAATCCAGGTCTGGTTGGGTGGCGGGCACAGCCCGAAAGTCTGCGCGCTACGCTCTCCAGTGACTCGCGTCCAGGTCTGCTCGTGCTTATGGGAGCAGTCGCTTTTATCTTGCTCATTGCTTGCGCCAATCTGGCAAATCTACTTCTCGCAAGGAACGCCGCCAGGACGAATGAATTCGCGGTTCGTCGAGCGCTCGGCGCCCGTGAGGGCCGGCTCGTTCGTCAACTCCTGACGGAGAGCCTGCTCGTTTCTGTTACCGGTGGGATCTTTGGAGTCTTTATCGGTTCTCTCGGCTGCAAAGCATTGGCCGCGTTCGCACCGCTGTCCCTGTTGCAATCCGCACCCGGACTCGCCAATGGAGCCGCAGATCCGCGCGTCCTTGCTTTTTCGTTTTTCATGATGCTGGCGACCGGCGTGCTTTTCGGTGTTGCGCCCGCTTTTCAAGGCGCTCACGTGGATGTGAATACCGCATTAAAGGATGAGGGCCGAACCTCTTCGCAGAGCCGCCGTGGCCGCGGGTTTCGTCGTGCGCTCGTGATTTCCGAAATTGCCCTGGCCATTGTGCTGCTGAGCGGCGCCGGACTCATGGTGAGAACGCTGGCCTTCCTCAGCGGTGTGAACCTCGGCCTCAACCCCGCCAACGTTCTTACTTTGCGCATCCCGTTTTCAGGGGAGCGTTACAACAACCCGCAGGCGAGGGTCGAGTTCTGGCGCAAAGTGGTTGCCGACGTTGAGAGCCTGCCTGGGGTCACAGCGGTAAGCGTTTCGCGTGGCGTACAGATCAGCGGCTGGGACTGGTCGGGACAATTCTTCGTTACAGCGGAGCAGCCGAATCCAGCGTCCGGTCAAATCCCCGACGCGAACTATGTCATCGCTGGCCCGGACTATTTCCGAACTTTGCAGATCCCCTTGCGGATGGGGCGGACCTTTGACGACCACGATACTCAGAGCGGCCAGCAAGTCGTAATTATTAACGAGGAACTGGCGCGCCTGCACTGGCCTGGACAGAATCCCTTAGGCAAGCAGTTGCGAGTGGGTTCGCCCACCGACCCTGCGCCGTGGCGTACCGTGGTTGGAGTTGTAGGAAACGTTCTAACTCAGGGCGTGCAGTGGGGTTTTCATGCGGAACTCTACGTCCCTTATCAACAGTTCCCATGGCTGATTGACGGCCCGCACAACTTGCTCGTGCGTTCGGCGGCAGGAGTGAATCCTCAAAACCTGGCCCACGCCATAGTCGATCAGATTCATCGCGAGGATCGAGGGCTCGCAGTCGCCGATATCACGACACTCGAACAACTGGCTGCTGAACCTCTTGAAGAGCAGAGAATCGTCATGGTGCTGCTGGTCGGTTTCGCGGGACTCGCGGCGCTTCTTTCCGCTTTAGGAATTTACAGTGTGCTTGCTTATTTGGTTTCGCATCGCACGCACGAAATTGGCGTGCGCATGGCGTTGGGAGCACGCTCGGCGGACGTGTTCGGATTGGTTCTGAGCGAGGGAATCCGCATGACTCTGTCTGGCGTCACCATCGGACTATTGGCCGCACTTGCGCTAACGCGACTGATGGCCAGTTTGTTGTTCGGTGTGCGCCCGACGGATCCCGTGACCTTTACAGCAGTGGCATTGTTGACTGCAGCGATTGCTCTTATCGCGTGTCTCGTACCTGCACGCCGCGCGGCTCAGGTCGATCCAATAGTGGCGCTGCAGAACGAGTAGTCTACCCCAAGAAAGCTTTGTATGCAGCCCGGGTGAATTATGGCGAAAAAGTTCTCAACGCGGTGCTTCCGGGCGCCAGCAAAGCGAAGGGACATCGGGGCAGCTACCTTCTGCGAAGAGATGCGGGCACCGAGCAGGATCGCGGAAAGCTGAATTTTACTTGGCGAACTCTGCGGATTTTCTTCGCGCTCTCAGCGGTAAAGGCTTTTCTTTACCGCCGAGTTCACCGAGAACGGCCGCAGAGTTCGCCAAGATACAGCTGTCAACCATCCGAGACGCTCAGGTGAAACTCGACTAGACCTTGGCGGGAACTTCTTCCTTCACTTCTTCTTTTGCAACATAGTGCGAGTCGACGTAGTCGTCAAGAATCTCGATAAACTCGGCGACGATCCGGTCGCCCTTCAGGGTCGTAAAAAGCCGCCCATCGACATATACAGGGGCCTTCGGCTCTTCGAACGTTCCTGGCAAGGAAATGCCGATGTTGGCGTGCTTCGACTCTCCCGGACCATTGACCACGCATCCCATGACAGCCAGCTTCATTTCTTCCACGCCCGAGTAGCGCGTCTTCCACGACGGCATCTGTGCGCGCAAATACGACTGAATCTGCTCTGCCATCTCCTGGAAGAATGTGCTGGTCGTACGGCCGCAGCCCGGGCAGGCCGTGACTTGCGGCGTAAAGCTGCGGATACCCATCGACTGCAGAATCTGCTGCGCCACGCGAACTTCCTCGCTGCGATCTCCCCCGGGTGCTGGGGTGAGCGAGACGCGAATCGTGTCTCCGATGCCTTCCTGCAGTACCACTCCCATGGCCGCACTAGACGCCACCACACCCTTCGCGCCCATACCGGCTTCAGTCAGCCCAAGATGCAGCGGATAATCGCATCTCGCCGCCAAAGAGCGGTACACATCGATCAGATCCTGCACACCGCTGACTTTCGCGCTCAAGATGATCTGGTCAGCCCGCAGTCCGTATTTTTGCGCCAACTCCGCGGAGTTCAACGCGCTGACCACCATCGCTTCCATGGTGACTTCACGCGCATCTTTCGGCTCTTCAAGCTTGGAATTCTCATCCATCATCCGGGTCAGAAGTACCTGGTCGAGCGATCCCCAGTTGACTCCGATGCGAACCGGCTTCTGATATTTCACCGCGACTTCAATCATCGTGCGGAAATTCGAGTCTCCGCCTTTTCCGATGCTGGCGTTACCCGGATTAATACGGTACTTCGCCAAATCTCGCGCGCATTCGGGGTACTTCGTCAGCAGAACGTGTCCGTTGTAGTGGAAGTCGCCGATGATCGGCACGCGGACACCCTGCTTATCGAGTTCCTCCACGATTCGTGGAACGGCGGCGGCCGCCTCATCGTTATTGACGGTCACGCGGACCAGTTCCGAACCGGCTCTGGCAAGCGCAGCCACTTGCTGGACGGTAGAAGGGACATCCGCCGTGTCGGTGTTGGTCATCGACTGCACCACAACTGGTGCATCCGACCCTACGCGTACACCTCCGACCACGGCCGTTACGGTCTTTCTGCGATGAATCGTAGCCATAGGAATCTCTAGTTTAACATGCAGGAAATTGCATTCCGTCGCCAAAGCCTGCTTGAACCGCGAACATCGCGTTACGGATTTCGTAACAGACGCAGCCTGCCCAAACTGAATCTTGCGCTCCCTTTGTCCCTGTTGGAATCTCTCAAGAATCGGATTACAGGTACTTTAGCGCCCGACCTGCGCTCGTGAGATCGGATTTCGTAACGCTTTCAGTTCATTTACACGATTTTGGGAAAATCCGGACTAGGATTCGCTCCCTGTGCGGACCAGTCCTCGGCCTCTGACTTAAGGGTAGGCTTTCCCAACTTCGTCCGGGTGTAGTTCTACTGGAGGTGAAGTGTGAATCACCGCATAAAAGCTACTCAGGTCAAGAACAATAAAAAGACGGCAGCACCGCCACCCAAGTTGCGCGTCGTTACAGCGCAAGGTGTTCCAGCGTGGCCAAGCTACACAGGGCAGTCTCAGCTTGTTGGGACCAGTCCGAGTGGAAGAGTCACCGTCTACGTCGATCCGACCCTCGGCCAACCGGGCTTGCAAAACGCACAAGATCTGCTGAACGATGCCGACCGTGTCGCCACTGCCAATGACGGAATCTTTGGCACAACTGGCGGTCCGGTCAGTGCGATCGTCTTTGCGCTCGGCGGTCAGACGGATGGCACCGGAGGCGCCGATCACAACGGTTGCGACTACACAACCGGCAATGCGATCGAGGTAGACGCATCATTCGGAAACTCAGCACGAGTTTCCGCGCTGTTTGAAGCCGAATTGAGCGAATGCTCGATGAACGGAAATCTCTGCGGAGAGAGCACTGGGGAGGCCTTGTCCCGCTGGTGCGCAGCGGTGGTCGGCAACAATGCCCTCGCAGACTTCGCCACCGCTCCCCAATGGCTGCAAGACGGAATGGCGGACTGGGTCGACCAGACTGAGGATACCGATCAGGATGGTGACAGCATCGGGTGCGGGATGGCATTCCTTTCCTGGATGATCAGCCAGAGCTACGGCTTGGAGAAGATCGCCCCGGCAATGGTCAATCTCGGGAACAGCGGCACTCTCGCGCAGTTGTACTCGAATCTTACGGGCGACGCCGCGTCGAATGCCTGGACGAATTTCCAGAACGCAGTTCAGAACCTGCCAAACGGAGTGACCAGCGACGATCCATTTGGCGGATTGGCTCAGCCTTTGCAGATGAAGCACGTATCTTCCCGCACGGCCGAACTTGTTGGGAGGATCTTTTCTTCGCTGGCTGCTGATGTGGCCGCAGGCCGGACCCCTGATCAGATGGCGGAAAATATACGCACGGCGATGCTTCCGGTTTCCAGGCCCGTAACAACTTCCATCTGTAGTCCCAAATCCAAACGGCTTCTTCCCCCAAACAAGCGCCGCTAGAGGCGCTTGTCGCATGAATGGGCCGACGGTAGCTCCCCGTCGGCCCCTTCGTTTTTCTGAGGCGAAGATTTGTCCCGTGCAAACTTGCGAGCGGAAGACAACACGCTTCCAAGAGAAAGGGCGCGCCGTTAAGCGCGCCCCATCTCGCCTCTGTCTTTACTTCATTCGCAGCAACTTTATTCGCAGCAACTTTTCAAACTAGCGATGACCGCCACCGGAGTGTCCACCACCGCCGCCAGAATGACCTCCTCCGCCTCCACCGCTCGGATGGCCACCACCTGCACCTCCACCGAAGTGCCCGCCTCCACCGCTGGGAGCGTGGCCGCCTCCGCCGTAACTTGGCATGCTGCGCCCACCACCGTAGCTGGGTGAACCGCGGTACCCACCGTAAGACGGAGTGCGAACGATCGGCTGGTGCATATCGAGCTGCGGACGCGAGGATCCGCGACTGTAACCGCCGGAGTAGCCACCTGAGTAGCTACGTGGCTGCATCGAGGAACTTGGCGCCGTACGGTTCCAGTAGCTTCCGCCGCCAGGCCGCTCCGAGCTTCCGGTCGATTCGCCCCGAGACATCTGACTGCTCGAAGGCGGAGTAAACGGACGGAAGCCATTCGAGGAAGGCTGGCTGGGTCGCGCCGATCCGGAGTTAGCCGGTTCTGCCGCGCGATTGCTCGAGCTCGGTGGCGTAAACGAACGGTAGCCTCCGCGGTTTGCCGTAGAAGACGCCTCGTTGTTCGAACGCCCAAAGTTTGAGTTGTTCGTCTCCGCCGGACGATTGCTATTATTCGGCGCATTGAACGACCGGTTTTGCACCGAAGAATTCTGGTTCATCGGAGCGTGATTGCCGAAATTCTCCGTGCCCCGGTTCGACGAGATACCTGCGCTCGGACGCTGCATCGAGCTGTTGCCACGCGATGCGAAGTCTGCATTCGAACGTCCGCCGGCCGGCACCGCTCCGACATGACTCTGCTGCATACTCTGACGCAAGCTCGAGGTCTGCTGTGAGAACGAGGCCGGACGAGCAATGTTGTTATGCGATCCAAAGAATCGCTGTGAACCGCTATTGCGAATTGTCGATGGCGCTGCCGTCCGTCCGCTGGCAGACAAACTCGCCCGCGAAGGTACGACCGGCAGGTTCCCGGCCATCATGCGCGCTCCGCTGAGCTGTGCGCCGCTTGCACGCATCGCGCTCACTCGGCCCGCCCCGAAGCGCCCAGCATTGACGGTCGACATCGCGCCGCCAATGTGGTTGTCGTGAATGTTCGCGACATTCGAGAACCGCGTGCCGCCGTGCAACGGCCCAATCCCGCCGAAACGATTGATATTCGTCACATGCACGTTTGTGACATTCACCACGCCGAACCGCCCGCGGTATCCACCCCACCACGGATGGAACCAGTCGCACGGTCCAAGCGGGAGCCAGCCGAAGCCGCCCCAGCCGCCAAATCCAACCCCAAATCCGAAACCGCCTCCCCATCCCCAGAAGGAGACATATGCAGGCGACCAGAACGGACGGTACCAGCCATAAGCCGGACCAGGCCACCATCCCCACGCGCCACCAGCCCACATCCAACGCCCATAGTGATAAGGAGCCCAACCCCACGGCTCATAGCCCACCCACGTCCACCCGTAGTAAGGCTCGTACACCCAGTTTCCGTTGCGATACGGAGCCCAGTCGCCCGACTCATTCGGATACCAGACATCGCCGTAGTCGTCGACGTGACGCCACTGGCCATAAGCGTCGAGGTCCTGCGATCCGGTGTAATACCGATTGGTGTGGTGCCAGGAATTTGCATCGCGGATCATGTGGTCGCGATCGCTGTTCCAACGATCCCAATCATCGCGATCCGGAGCAGACGAGATCCTGTATTGCGCGGAATCAGCATTTCCGCGTATGGTCGCCATTTCCCCGCTGCGAACTTCCGTGCTGCCTTGCGGCGTGGCGATCTGCGCCTCACCTTCACGCACTATCACCGTCGTGTCGCCGTCAGGACGAACCTCAATGCGGAACACACCGTCGTGATGCGCAGGGTGAACTGAGACGTTTGGAGTATCGATCTCCGGCTCAGCTTCGCTGTCTTTCGAGACCGAATAATCGGCGAGACCTTCGCTCAGCTGAATCTGAATATTCTTGTGCGTCAGGTTGGCAACATTCGCTTTCGAGTTGGATGACAAGCGAAGCGTGTTCGCGAAGTCGAGCTGCACTTCGGCTCGCGCTCCTTCACCCGTAGAAATCTTGTCGCCGGTCATCACGGGCTGGTTCAGTGCTGCAGCGGACCAATCACCAGAATCTCCGCGCTGCGTTGAGACATTGCCATGAATCAGACTGACGCGTGCCACACCCTGATCGGTTGTCGCCGGAGCTTCACCGGAAGGTCCGCCCGGCGCGGCTTCGGTAGGCTGCGCATCATTGGGCTGATCGGACGATTGGGGCTGGTCAGAAGACTGCATATCCGGAGGAGGCGCGTCCTGATTCTGTCCCTGGCCAATCTCCATCGGAGCGCTGGGTTGCTCCGAAGGACCGGGCCCTTCCTGCGTAGTCTGCGCCCACGCGCCGAGCGTGAAAAAACTCGACGCGGCTAAAGCCAGAATTGCGAGTTTTGTAATCGCTTGGCCTTTCATACTCACCTCTCTCACCCCTCGACCCAGAACCTGCCATCTTACGAAGTTCATTTTTATGAATTGCTCTGCTCTACTAGAGGGCAAGTACCGTGCCAAAAGCCGCGCAGTGGCAATCGCAGAACCCTATTGTTTTCAATAAGAAAACGGAAAGGCGAAATGAACGCAAAGGTGAAAATCAGCCAAATTGGCCGCCCACAGCCAAGAGTGGTGGTTTTCGGCCACCTAGGCTTCCCTCATGTAGTCGGCATACATGCGATGAAAGGCATGCACGCCCTTTTCCTGCTTCACGCTGAAGCGTCCGCGTGAGTAGCTGCGCGAGTGAAGGTTCTTTTGTACGGTTTCGCAGATCGCGACGTCCTCCATCTGAACTTGATCGCTGAATTCGACGGAAGCCTTGGCAGCCG
>Ga0070734_10001458_pt1 | contig 34310 bp, 33 predicted proteins | sample Coa_R1_8_FD_66444 | JGI IMG/M metagenome (GOLD analysis project Ga0070734, IMG submission 66444) | Surface soil microbial communities from Centralia Pennsylvania, which are recovering from an underground coalmine fire - Coalmine... | ecosystem: Environmental > Terrestrial > Soil > Unclassified ...
ATTCTTCAAGGACTTCCCAGATTTGCGTCTTGATCCGTTCTGATCGGATTCGACGCGTTCCGAGCATAGAACTATCACGTTTTTATCACGGCAAAGTTTGCCCGCATTGGACACACACCGGAAATTGAGATTGCTGTCCAGCTAAACAGGCGGCCCAAGTGTGGACCCACTTCTCACTGATGGAAAATGACATTTATGTTGGGTGGAAGAGCGTTGTAAACAAAATTTCCTATGACCAAATCTGACTTGCCGCGTCTATTAAGGTCCGCTTGAACCATGTCGACGGTAAATGCGCCTGAGGCAAAGAAGGAGCGCGAGAACTGGCCATTGCCGTTGTTGAAGAAGATGCAAGCTTGCTGGCTCAACATCAACCCAACGGCAACATCCATACGGCCGTCACCATTAAAGTCGCCGATGGAAATGGCTCCGGGATATTGTGCCGGATTCAGTTGAGTGGCTTGGTAAAAAGTTCCATCCCCCTTGCTGTAATAGACTCCGATATCGCTGTCGCCCGGAAGGTTAATCGCCACATCATCTTTGCCATCTGAATTGAGGTCGCCCACTGCAACAAGCGCACCATTCTCGAGAGGTAGGCCGCTCGCGACCTCCTGAAACGTACGACTTCCGGTATTGATAAAGACAGAACCGGCAGTGATGAGATCCAATCGGCCGCTGCTGGTGAAATGTCCCACCGCGAGTGGCGCCTGCTCAGAACTGGACAACGTCACGGCCGTGAAATGATAGGCACAATCACCGTACAGGATTTGCCCGGTCGCAACCACATCAGGGCAGCCATCTCCGTCCATATCCGCTACGAGGACCGGTCCTTGGAGCGGCTGCGAAAGCGTGATTGGGGATGATGAGAAATCAAGCGATTTGTTGTTGGGCCATATTTCCAACGTTCCGGAAGAACTTCCGCCCAACAGATCGAACAATCCAGAACCAGTGAGGTCGGCGATCCTGAAGGACAATGGGTCCGTGTTGGCCGCAAACTGAAACTGACTGTTCCCCATGTTCTGGAATACTGTTCCGGGTTGAACGATTCCATCAACCGGGTCATAGAAGCCGCTCTCATAAATTTCTGGGATTCCATCCCCGTTGATGTCACCTACGTATGCTTGGGTAACGAAGGATGGGTATAAAGCTTGTGGAGATGGGAATTCGCGATCCTTCCGCCCCAGAGACAATGAAATGAAATTGAAACGATCCGGAACAACTACGTCGGGAAAACCGTCTCCGTTGAAATCACCTGAAGCCACCCAAATACCTTCTGGTCCAACCACCGGTCGAATGGTGAAATTACCGTGTCCATCGCCAAAGTAATACAGGAGCTCGGATGGTTCGAGTCCGACCGGGCCTGCCAGATCAGGGAATCCATCGTGATCGAAGTCACCAGTCACGAGCTGGGCCGATCCCGGGATGTTAAGACTCGCAACTTGGGTAAACGACCCGTTCCCCAGCCCCGCGAACGACACTAATACGGCTGCGGCACCCTGCTGCATTTGAATGATGAGGTCGGGAATTCCGTCCAGATTAAAATCCACGACCGTTTCCATACCGACCATACCGTTCAAGCCGCCAGCAACTTGATCACTGAAACTCCCATTCCCTTGATTCATCAGGATGTGCAGAGATTGGGCCACGCCCGATGCATTCGGAACGCCATACAAAAGGTCGGGCTTTCCATCTCCGTTGAAATCGGCGAGCTGAAACCCGCCGGCCGCGATGGTCGCCAAAGTGACAGGCGGCGCAAATCCTGTTCCCATATTCTTCATCCAGTACAAAGTCGAGACAATATTGCCCTGCGCTGCGAGAACGAGATCGGGCTTGCCGTCGCCATCGAGGTCAACTAGGTTCGCAGGGCCTGGAAAGTCGCCAAAGAAGCTTTGCTGCGTGACTGGAGGCTGGAAATTCCCGTGGCCATCCCCTGTCAGAATGCTCACAGTAACTGTGCTGCCTACATCGGAAATCGAGACCAGATCAGGGGTGCCATTTCCATCCACGTCCCCAACGGCGAGAGCGTAAGGACTGACCGGTACAGGAATGTAATGAGCGGCGGAAAGCGTGCCGTCAAGCTGGCCATACAGAACAGCGATACTCTCAGAATTCGTGAGTGTCGGACCTGGCACGATGGCATCGGCGAAGCTATCGCCATTCAGGTCTGCAGCGACGACAAAAGGAGCGTCGTCTGCTCCCACCGGGAAACCAGGTATGGCCTGCATGACATTTGGGCCTTGTGCTGGCGAGTACACAGTAAAAGTGAGAGCGTTAGAGACAGTTGAACCATTTTGGACTGAGAACTGGTGAACTCCAGCCGTGTAGTCTAAAGACGTGTCAATCTGAGCTTGAATTGAGCTATCTGTACCAGCCAATGTATTTACCGCGTGCCCGTCTACCAGGACTTGAGAATTCGCAGAGAATCCTTGGCCGTACACGCTCACAAGTCCGAGCGGTACACCGACCATAATTGAAGAAGGGGATAAGAGAGTAATTGCTAACTGAGTTCCTCCCCCGCCTCCGACTCCGCCGCCACCACCGCCTCCGCCTGTGCCTGTGTTAGAACCGCCACCGCCTCCGCCTCCGCAGGAACAGAGTAGTGGCAGAATAAGCCCAGCGATAGAGATGATCTTGCGAATACGAAAAGACACTAATAAGTGAGTGGTTGACATAGCAGAAGGTCGTAAAGGCACCACAATTCAACGCTGCCTTGCATAGAGATCATCCATGCCGGATTCGTAATTCGCGTTCTTTGTCGGTACAACGTGACCTGATGCGATTTTCCAACCCCAGCCCGCGCAACCCTAGCGCGACTGTGGAGTTAGACCACGTGATGCCCTGATGCAGTCGGAGATTTTGGGGCGCGACCCCCTGATGCGGTTTTTCGAGGTTGACCATGCGCGCGGCCAGCGCTGGATCGGCGCACCACATCGGGAACGAAGAGTGCATTTCTTCTTTAGCCGCTTCGATCATGGACAGCAACATTCTAGGCCAGCAAGCGAGGGAACGCAGCTATATTCGGCCCTGGTGCAGCTTGTCTCTTCCGGTGACCTGATCGCAGGCACTCAGAAGTTTCTTCAGATCGCGGTCCAGTTCGGAACGAAGCTGTTCTTCGTCGTCGTTGCGATCTCTCTTTGCTGCAAACATCCGTTCGAGAGTGTTCTGCAGCTTCAGGATGGCCCGGCGTACATCGTCATAGCGCGCGAAGCGGCCAGCAGCCTGGCGATATTCCTCCAGCCGTGGCCCAACGATGGTTTGATCAAGAGTGCGATGGCTGGCTAGCTCCTCGACAAGCTGGCCGGCGACTTCTTCAAGGGCAAGGAACCGCTCAAGCTCTTTGGACCATAAGAGTTGCCTGCGCTCTTTGAGGAGAGTCAGCCGTGTGCCCACGAGGATTGTGAGCAGCGAACCAACAAGTGCGAGTAGTGAGGCTATCAGCGTGACGATCTGTGGTGTCACGATGTCGAGTATAACCGCGACGTGGCTACGTTTCTTCGTGGTCCTCGTCTGGATCACGATCAAGCGCCGTGAGCAGTTCCGTAATCTCTGCATGGGTAGGTTGCGGCGGCGGCGCGTTGTCCTTCTCGATGAACGCCGTGGGATGAGTGGCCGCGTACACCTGTTGCAGCGCGCGGATCGCTACGTGCGTGTAAATCTGCGTGGTCTTGATGTCCTCGTGGCCGAGGATTTGCTGGATGTACCGGATGTCGGCTCCGTTCTCGTGCATGTGCGTCGCCATGCAGTGGCGCAAGAGATGGCACGCTCCCACCTTGCCGATCTTCGCGGCCACGATGTGAACGCGCACCGTCCAGGTCAGATGATCGCGGCTGAACGGTTCGCCCTCGGCGGTCAGGAACACCGTGAGGTCATCGGGTTCGAGTGCGAACTGGGGCCGTGCTTCGCGAATGTATTTCTGAAGCCAAGCGATCGCGCGCTCGCCGATCGGCACGTAGCGGTCTTTTTTGCCTTTGCCCTGGCGCACCACGATCAACCCACGGTCTAGCTGAAGATCGAACAGTTTCAGGTTGATGATCTCCAGCCTGCGGAGTCCAGTTGCATAGATCACTTCCAGGATGGCTCGATCACGTAGGCCCAGCGGATCGGCGAGATTCGGCTGCAACATCACTTGCTCGATCTCCGGCACGGAGAGGATGTTCTTGGGCAACGTGCGGCCCAGACGCGGCAGATCGATCTCCGATGCCGGGTTGTGCAGGATGTGATTCTGCCGCGTCATCCAGCGAAACCACACGCGCAAGGGCACCAGCCGCGCGTGCTGGCTGCGGAACGTCAGCGGCTCGCCGTTCTTTTTGCGGTAGAAGAACAAGTACCGTTGATAGCGTTCGAGCACGGGTCGCGTCACCTCGATGGGTTCCCGCAAGCCATGCTCGTAAGCCCACTGGATAAAGAAGCCGATGTGAACCAGACGATTTTTCACCGTGTGCTCGGAGTAGCCGCGCACGCGCAGTGAGTTCAAGTGCTCCTGCATGAGAGTTTCGAGCGGCGTCTGCGGCTCCGGGTCTGGTTTGCGTTTTCGAGTGACGCGGGCCATCACTTCACCGCCGCGCGTGCGTGACCGTTCGCGCCGTTGCTCTTGCCTGCAACTACGATGGCGTCAGGCAGGCTTTCGTGGGCCTCGGCTCCCCTAGATATGTGTTTCCCGCTTTTTTCGGAAAAACCGTTTCCCGCCCCCGTCAACACTGGCGGTTTCGCACCGTAACCACCCCGTGCTACCCCCGTGACCTGGCCGTGACTCGACGGTGTCACCCCCGCCTCTAAGTGTGACACCCCCTCCGCAAAGCGTGACCGGTTCGCACCGTAACTCAACCCTGGCAGCACGGGTCTGCCGCGCTCGTCCATCTCGAAGTTGAGCGCATAGACGAAGCTCTGCCCCGGCGCGCCGCGGACTCAGCCAGGAAGAACTGGCGCGTCGCGTGGGAGCGATTCAGGTTGTGATTTCCGATTATGAAAACGGCAAGTCGAGGCTTTTTGCGGAAACAGCAGTTCGCTTTGCGGCTGCACTCGATGTTCCCGTTCAAGAGCTGCTTCAGGTTTCTAAGCCGGTCGCTGTCGAACCTGCCCACAGGCCCAGCCGCAGACTCTTGCGCCGCATGGAGAAGATCGAACGCCTGCCGCGGCGGAAGCAGATGGCCTTGCTGACCACGATTGATGCTTTTCTACAGACGGTAGAGAGCACCAAGGCGTCGTGATCGGGACATACTCCTCCCATTTTTCAATCACATTTTTTCCTAGCGGGACGCAACACAGGAGCGGAGAGCGAGCCGGGTCAAGCCCGCGCGTTTGGTGCGCGCCGGCCTTAGCGGTCGAAGCGAAGCGGAGAGGCTTGACGCGGCTCCCGCGCTCCGTACACTCTTCAGCGAAAAAATGGGATCACCGCTTCCCCTCGCCGCTGGGTTTTTCGCGCTGCGGTTTCTCTTTCTCCTGCGCCTGCTGCTGCAACTTGGCCGCGACCTGGTGCTTGGCATCGCTGATTTGATCCAGCAGTTGGTTGAACTTCTCCGGCGTCACCTTCTCACCCGCCGCCATTGGCTGCAGCACGTTCACCAGCAGCAAGCGCACTCCGATGATCTCGGCCAGCGCCGGATCGTGGGCCGCTGCATCGCTGGCACCCAGAATCATCTGGCGGCACCACTCCCCGAGCGTCTGCCCGCTCGCCTGCGCCGCCGTTTCCAGCTGCGCGTACTCTTCCTCGCTGACTTTGAAACCGATGGATTTCGTGCGCAGCGGCGGCTTCACCATGCCCGGCCTTCCTCTCTCGACATCACCGCCGAGAGTAGCAGCCGCGCTTAAGAATCAACAAGTTCGCCTGCGCTAACTTCAGGTTGCTGTACAGCACCCTGACGACGGGCTTTTTTCCTTAGCTGCTCTCGTTTCAACAAGTTCGCGCACGGTAACCGAAAGTTACCGTGCAGCACCCTTTCAGGGGTGGAGTGTCCATGCTTACACCCGGCGCAAAGCACCGCAAAAAACCTCAACCCCTCAACTGCGCTCCGGGAGGGCAAGAACGTCACCCCCACCGTGCCGGAATCGCCACACTCCCAGGTCGGCAATCATCCTCCGAATCGGACCCGGAAAGCGCGACTAAACCGACCCCGATCAGGGCGCGGATCAGCGGCTCCTCACCCCCCGGAATCGGAACCGGATCGGCCTCGGCAGACGGCAAGGCCGCACCACACCTCGGCGCGGCCAGAGAACGCAGCTAAAGAAGAAACTTCCTCGGAGACAGCCCCGGCCTATTTCAGGGAGTGCCCAACTGCCAGCACCCCGTAGGTCACCATGACGATCGAACCGGCTACGAGGACCACGCCCAACGCAAGCCGGATCACCGCCCTCAACCCAGCCGGAAGAGTCTCTGATTTGAATGGCCGGATCAGGATGGTGGCAACGATGTCGCCGTCGCCGATAGGGCTGCTAGCACCCACCAGTAGAGGTCTGCTTTGGGACCAGCTTCCTTGAGTCGCCACGCCTCGGAAGGTCGATCATAGTAGGCGCTGTAGATGGCGGCCCACCCCGCGTATGCGAGGCCCCAATGATCAACGGGAGCAGCGTCAGCCAGTAGTACCAGGATCGGTGCATCGAGTTGGGATTGGCTGTGCTCATTCCGCGTCCCGTCTCGTTGTTGGAATCGGGCCTCTACGCCACAATGCAAGACCCGGTGATGGCCACTTTAGATAAACCGTCTCGACACGAGCCATACCCCGACGACAACTCCCGTTGCGAGCAAAGACAGCAGCAATGCCAGCCCGTAGCGGGCCGAGAAACGAAGCCATGCGGAGCCGAGTTCCGGGTATTCCCAACGGAATCCGACAACGATGGCGGAGAACACCTCCAGAGCGATGAACAGGGAAAGGAACAGCCACGCTAAATGGCCGGCCAGTTGGGTTTCCTGCGCCTTTGATGCGAGGCCCAGTGTGGCACTGTAGGAGAATGCCCATTCGATGTATCGAAGGAAACAAAAGGCGGCTAATACGATCAGGCCCGAGATGACCCCTAGACGCAGCCATGGCCGTTCAAGCGTCATATTTCCTCCACGATCCCACTCGTGTCCGCTCAACTTATTGGCAGACGGTTCCTGTTCCTTGGCCTGAGCTATCGTGCGCCTCAACACAAGCTTTCGGTTGCTGCTTTTGTTGCTGGTTCAGGTACAACTGAAACAACCATTGCGAGAAGGGTGTTGTAATCCCAAAGTTTCGCGGGTTCCCGTACTCAACCCCAGTCTTCCGCGGAACAAAAAAGTTCTTGAACGGATTGTCCTGAGCCTCCGGGGCAAAGTTTCCGTACACGTGAGCCCAGTAGTTATCAGGAAAAATGTCTCCGAAGTCGAGTCCAAGATCGTGCAGGACATCCTCGCAAATAGTCGTGCAGTTATTTGAGAGAGCTGCGTAATCAGGAGGTTTTCCGTCTGTCAGGGATTTGATCAGATCTAAGACCTTTTGCGCTTGTTCAGGCGAGGTTCTGATGGTCAGAGTCGCAAACTGATCGCTCTGGGCTGCTCGATCCTGCATGTTCCCCAGGTTAAATTGTCCAGGCCCGTTCCCGCGCCCCTGTGGATAGTAGTCGAGGAATCCCACCTGGCCCGTGTTCTGATTGAGGGCGCCGATGAAGATGTGACCGAAGTCGGTTGGCGACAGGCCAGACGGACGATAGAAAATCGTGATGTCTTCGCCGTCTTTGTCGATGTACTTGAGCGGGTTGTTTGCGCCATAGACATACTTGTTGAGCGTGTTCGTTGGGTTGACCAGCCGGGCGCTAGTGAGGTTGAGAGGATCGGGCGTCATCCATCGCCCCATACTGGAGGCATAGTGCCTTGTCCCGAAGTAGTCGAGGTTGGATTCGGCATCCCGTTCTTTGCCGGTATAAAGGAATGGGTTAGCATCGCTCCCACTAACGTATGACACCCCTCCAAATGGAAAATAGTCCTTCTGCTGGCGCACGACGCCTACTGCTCCGCTGATCACGCTATTCGATCCCAAGTGATCGTTGAAGAAGTACTGCATGGTCCCACCAGGTCGGTTCACGCGGGCAATGCGTTGGCCGTTGAAATAAACATACTCCCAAAAAATCGACCCTGAAAGATTCGCCTCAGATAGTACCTGGCCGTCCGGACCGAACCAATATTTGGTTCCTGACGACTTCTGCACTCTGACACCGTCTGCATCGTACGAATATGTGACACTAGCATCCGTAATGATACGATTTTCCCCGTCGTAGGTTGGCACGTTGCCATTTCCATCATTGGTCATGTTTCCAGCAAGGTCGTAACGGTAAACGCCAAGAAGCTGGTTCTGCGTGCTGGCCGTCGTGCTAAATAATTCCGTCTTGCATGCTCCCATATCCGTCACACCGGAACGGTTGAGAAGATTTCCCCAGGAGTCAATGCCCGAAGTCGTTGGAAGCACACCGTGGGCGGTGGCTGTAGCGGAATAGGTCTCCCCCCAGCAGTTAGCGCTGGTTAAATTTAACGTGTATGCCTGTGCGATTCGGTTCAGCGAATCATAGAGATAGGCTGAGCTCCGGGTAGAGTCAACATTATTGACAATTTGAAAAACGTTTCCGTTATTTCCAGTCGAGTATGCAGCAAAGCTGCAAGGCGAATTATTGATCGCGACGTGGAGATGGAAGTCGTAACAAAGGCTGAAAATCGTACTTCCGCCAGAAACGGTAGCGGACTGCGAAATAGGCTGAAGGCGGTCATTGTAGACATTCAATGTTGTGATTCCCGCAAACGAGCTTGTGTAGCCGTTGACCATGCTCGCAAGAGCTCCATGAGGGGCGTACGTCGCCCGGTTCGTGCTGCTCCCGCCGACGTAGATGTACGTCGAGTCACTAAGGGCTGTTGTGCGTCCCGCGGCGCCCGCGGTGTACGTCACGACATCACCGCTTGGGTAAGTCAATGCGGCGAGTGAGCCATCCAGGTTGTATGTGTAGCCAACTCCAAACTGTGTGGGATACCCAGTGCTGGCGTTAATCCGCACGTCAGACAAAGGACGGCCCATTACGTCATAGCTCCAGGCGGATGCGCTGCTTCCTGAGCACATTACCGAGCGCAGCCCGACGAGATTCGGGGACGGCGTGATTGTTGGCGGCTGCTGTACACATAAAGCAGACTGTGTTGAGGTCAGAGCCGTGCCGTCGTAACCGTATACGGCAGCTGGTGTTGGGGGATTGCTGTACGTATCAGTGTAAGTCTTCCACGAGAGACGGTTTAGCGCGTCATAATTGTAGTGCGTCGTCACGGAATTACCGCTCTGGGTAGTGTTCGGCGAAGGCGCCGTTTTGGTTGCGAGATTGCCGTTGAGGTCGTAGCTGTACTGAATCGTGCCGGATTCTGGGTTGCTCGCGGTGATCAGGCGGGAAAGCGCATCGTAACTGAAGGTACGCGGCCTCCACTTCGTGGAATCCGTTGTGCCTCCCTTCTGAGTCACAGTTAACAAGTTATCAAGCGTGTCATACGTATAATCGGTTTCGAAATTCAACCCTGAAGGATCTTCGAACACTTCTGATAAACGACCCAGTCCGTCCGTACACGACTCGCGCTTCTTCCCTGTTTCGTCTGTCACAGTTGTGCATTGTCCGGAGTAACCGTAGCTCACTGTCGACCCATCTTGCTTGACAATAGAAGAAACGCGGCCGATCGCGTCGTAACTCGTTGTTGAATATCCCCACGTTGACTCACCGCAGTTGGTCGTGGGAGTGCCGCATCGCGTTGGGTTGTAAGCCAGTCTCGTCCTGCCAAAGCCATCGTAAGCCGCGGGTGTATACGTTTCCCCGTCGGGATCAGACGTCAGTAAACTGGCGACCTTGTGCCCGAAGCCATCAAAAGCCGTAGTTGTAACCTTGCTGGTGCTTGAGTTTATAGTCTGAGTTGCCGTATAGCTCGGTGTGTAATTAGCAGGGGTATACGTCGAGTCGTTGTAGGTTATCGCAGTTTTCCCCGAATCCGGGTAGTCGATCTCGGTGAGTCGGCCCATCGGAGTGCCATACTGAAAACTCGTTGATTGACCGTTCTGGGCGGCGTGAGAACGGATTTGTCCATCTGCGTATCCCCACGTGAAGCCTTCGCTGTGTGCAGCTCCCGTATTCGGATACGTAACCGTCGTGAGATAGGCGTTCGTCTGGCCAGGTGCAGTGCCTGTCCCACTCACATAACTATCCTTGTAGCAGTAGCTGGTTGTATGGCCGGACACGCTGGTACCGTCGCAAGCAGTGGTGCTGTTGACTGTGGGTATATCCGTGCAGCTTCCGTTTCCGCACGGGTCGGTTTTTGTGTAGACTTGGCCGGTGTCGTAGTACTTGTAAGTCGTGACTGGGGCTGAGCTGCCATTCAGCCATTGAGTGATTGACGTAGTATTTCCCCGTAATCCGGGTGGCGTTACTAAGCCGGTTTGTGCTCCAGAAGCAGTAACTGCACTCCCGTCGTAGGCATACGTCGTTTGCTTCACTTGAGTTCCGGAACCGTCCAAGACTGTGACGCCATCGGGCTCGTCCACAATATGGGTTGATGGGGTGCCACCCATGAAGTTGTGATAAGCGGTAACGGTCTGCCGCCGTAGCGGGCCTATACTGCCACCGGTACCGGATACCCCAAGTTTCGTACCACAATTGAAATTGTTCGGCGCGGGATCACCCGGGTAGCTCCCCTCGCTGGGGAACCCGTACTCATACAAGTTTGTCACCTGCTCGTTTGTGTCTAGGCAGCGAAGTTCGGTCATCGTTTGACCATTGTCCAGAACCGTTTGGCTGCCATCGACTGCATAGGCGTCTAGCCACTCCTTGTACTGGGTCTGTAGGGTGTTTCCACTACCATCCTCATAGACGATTTTCATGTCCAACGGAATGTTACTTGCAGTTGTGCAACCCGACCCGAAAGGAACCTGGTCCGGACAGCCGACACCATAATTGTATTGTGTGCTCGACGTTAATCCGCTCACAAGGTCGTGGCTGGTTACAGTCGTCGTTTTGAAGTAGGCTGAGGAACACCCAGCGACCCAGCTTTCACAGTACGAAAACACCTGATGAAGAACGTCACTCTGTCCATCGTTAACCCATCGGTCGGTCACTACGGGCACATCGTAGGCAATATTGCAGTTATATTGGGTCTGGTAACCGTTATCGTTGAACCACCAGGAACCGAACGCTGTTCCACCAGAATGGTTGAGTCCCCACGAGTATCGGACGGAACCGCCGTCTGGGAATGTGATTTGCGAGATTGTTCCATATGTAGAGTTATACGCAAATTTGTAACTTTGACCGTTGGGATAGTCAATCTCGTTGATACCAACAGTGCCGGCGGGAGGGCCTGTCGTTGGTACGGTGCAATTTGCGCTTCCGGACTGCTCGTATCCACTCATCGGATAATTCGCACCCACCGGCGTGGATGACCATTTCACGGTGATGTTCGAGCCAAGGCCGGAAACGGTTACGTGATTGGGGGTCTTGGAACCTATCGAGTTGTCCCAAGAGATCACAGTACGGCCCAGTGTGTCCTTGTAGCCGTTCCCGTTCAGGACGATCTGATTCCCGTTACGGTCTGTGATGGTTTGAGCCATGCTTCCGAAAGCAAAGGGGGCGTTTGGGTTTATGGTCGTATAGTACCCACCCAAGTTCGAAAACTGATACGTTGTTCCTGATTGATCGACAACCGTCACTGTGGGAAACAGCGGCCAGCCGGCGTAAGTCGGTGGGTAGGTAGCGAGAATCCCGTGGATGTTGCTAGTAGAATAGTTGAACGGACTGAGGCAGTCTTCGGGATTCGAACCCTGATAAGCTTCGTCGTTCCAACTTCCTGCTCCTAGCAAGAGCGTGTACTGCCGTCCGTCGAAGCCCCGAAAAACGAAATTGCTCGCGCCATCACACTGGTGCTGAGTATAAGTTGGGCTATTTCCCCCAGGGTTCGTGTAAGTGGTCCACACCTGTGTCGCAAGCTCCTGCGCGGCGAGATATGGGACGTCATAGCTCCAGCCGTAAAGCCCACTCGCTCCCCCCTGCGCAGTCCATTGAAAAATGCCGGTGTTATCAGGAGCGGGAATAGTCAAATGGTATAACTCTTGAAAGCTATAGCGTATTCCGAACGGAAAAGACAGCTCGCGCCCGGCGGGAGTATGGATGGGAAGATCAAAAGAAACCTGACCGTCGGCCGGATTTACAGTCTCGGCACCCATTCCGATGTAACTGTGTTCAGAGCCCGGTTGTGGTGCCGACGCTGCTAGGACTGGGTCCGGTACCTGCGCAGTCGCAAGACATGAAAAAGCAATAAAAACGGATGCGAATAGCAGAATCAGAGGCTTTGGTCGCGACATGAAGCGTTCTCTCTCAGTGATCACGGTTCTGGGGCAGCGTCCTTGCAGGCCACCCGTGCTGCAACTAATTGTTCGCACCGCGAGCCCAGCTTGCGTTTTAGGGCTCCACGCCAACACGTTCTCACTTCAAGGAAGCAGCTAAGAGGATTGATGTAACAGAGGAATCAGTCGGCTCTCGCGCCCCGCCGCACAGATTGGGACGAAAAATTATACCCGCCGAGGTTAATTGTCAACTAAAAAGATCATTTCGACCAGAAATGGACGGAAGATGCTATTTAGATACTCTTCGGCACTGGCTTGAAAACTCCACATCTGAATGCTCATTGGAAGCTTCACGCCGACAATTGAGCCAACCGTCGAACATAAAATTGACAGCCGGAGGCGAGTTGGCAATGAACAGCAAAGGCCAATACTTGTCAGACCACGATGCAATAGTCCCTGCAGCGCTACCCGAGGCCATGATCTGCGATACCGATACACAACACCCACGGTGACTCGGGGCGTTAGAAAACGTTTGTAAAAGCCGGGGCGAAAAGTCCGCATAAATCTTGGCCACTGTGATCTCCATTTTTAGTGTTAGAAACCTTTAATTTTCAAACACGACTCCTTTTCCTTCAGTCAGGGAACGAGCGCCTGTGCCGCGCCTCTAAGCACGTTGATGGACTCTTCCAACACCGGCAATCCGTTCCACTGGTGTGCCGAAAGGAACCGGCCTGGAGTAATACCGCGACGTTGTCTGGGCGTTACGTGGAAAGGAGGCCCGCTAACCAAGGACGTGAAGCTGGACCATGCCTTGTCGGACTTGTGGGCAATGGCGTTCCGAATACGTTTGAGCCGTGCAAGGTCAGCATTCTGCGGCAGGTTCATGACAAACCGATGGCCAGGGCCAAGAAATTCATCCGCACGCTTTACGACTAACCCGTAGTCGGACCACTCAGCAAAGCGATCAGGGTGGTCGGGATGATTCAGAATCCGTTCCGCGAGTCGGTAACGGGAGTTCACATAGCGAAAATGCCTTACGTCCTTAACGAGGATACCTTTCGGGTCTGTGGCGAGGTCGAAGGAGACTAAGGTGCGAAGAAAACCCTCCCAATAAGTCCAAGCACTCAAAAAAAGCCCTTCGCTAAGCTTGTGTACGTCAGGGAATGCAAATATTCCATGTCGACCGAGATTGTGGGTAAGCTTTGGAAGAACCTGGGCGACATGGTCGAGGGTCGCGAAATACTCATCCCGGATATCTTGTGCAGTCGGCATAAATCCTCATCCCCTCCTAGAGGAAATTGCTCACCACCTTCTGAATGAGGGCTCCCCGCCACTGCAAGGGAAGCCGATACGTCAAATCTCTGATCATTCGCGCAGCAGAAGCGTTTACTCATCGCCATCTCGCGTCAAATCTAACAGCTGTTTCTCATTCTTCCACCAAAGAAGAGTCAAAACTGCTGAGCGGGAGATCGGCACTGAGTCTTCGACCAACTCATACCATTGCGATCGTGGATGTTCAAGCCAGGAGTCCGCCTGAACGTCTGTTGGACCGAGGTCTGCTCTTATATCATTCGCTAGCTCCCATGCGATAGACGCACGTTTTGGCGACTCCCGAGGCCAGAGAGCAGGTGGAATATCGGGCCCCGATATGAACCATCTTCTATGTCCCTCGACGAGGTAAATGATCATGCCCGGATATGATCCCAGTTCAACAAGGCGAATAGCAGTGGCTGTCAGGCTTGTCTCAAAGACTGATGCGAGTGATCGCACCGAATCGAAGACCAAAGGCAGATTTCGCGCATACATCTGAAACATATGAGGAGGGAGCAATAGATCTGCCGCGAAACGATTAGCTAGACGCTCCGGGTTATCGGAGCGCCATTCGCTAATGAACGCATCCTCGGTGCAGGAGAATCCGATTCGATTGCGATCTTGCATCCAGTGACCCAGCTCATGGGCTGCCGAAAAGCGCTGGCGAGTTCGTGAGGATTTAGCATTAACGGTAATGATGGCTCGCTCTTGGTTGCCGACTATACGAGCCTCGCAACCGCGCAAAGGCTCGTACAGGACTGTTGCAGAGCAGTACTGTGCAATCGCTTCGATATCAATCTCGGACGGCTCTATGATACCGAGCTCTTCTATCAATTTCTTCGGAGACTTTAGCGGAGCACTCATTCTCCTGATGGTTGGACCTGAGCATCAAGGAGCCCGAGCTCTTTTAGCTGTCGCAAGAAGCTTTCCACGTCCTCATCGGACAATTCGCTAAAGTCCCGATGATGAGCTGTGAAAACGACTGAACCAATGTCCGGCCGTTGATCCAATACCAATACTAGCAAGGTACGACGCTCAGCGGCTGTGGCTGGCAAGTGATACTCGTTCTTCTGCAACTTGGTGGACAGTGCCTCGTATTGCCTTCTCGCTTCTCTAAGCTTACGCTCCGAAAAGTCCCTGAGAGCACTTCGTAGGACGGCTCGTACTTCAGCGCCCTGTGCCAGTTGATCCTGCTGCCCGCGCCGAGCTTCGTCGATAAGTTCCTCGTCGGCTGCGCCCTGGACAGAGGCCGCAAGGGCGTTCATGATCCGCCTGAGTTGCTCCTCGTATTTGTTACGCTTCAGCACAATCATTTTTCCTTTAACTTATACCGGATGCGCCTCACTGCGGCATTGAACCGATTCTCTGAAAGGCCCAGTTGGGCGATGATCTCCGGCCCGGTCATGCCCTCTTTCCAGCCTTCTAAGACAAATTGAGCATCTTCATCCGTCTCGAACATTTTGTCAATTAATGCAAGTTCTTCCTTCGCTGTATATGCCCTCAAAGCATCCGGGGCAAAGGAAACCGCATTCTCCACTGGTCTGACTAACTTTCCTTGTTCGTTCAGATGGGCAGCGTCAGAATCCGACCATTCCTCGGTGTCAAAAGCGGTGTCCCAGTGAGATGCAATGCTTCTCATCGCGCCGAAGAGGTGTTCGATGAAACTCACGCGTCCCTTGTCCCAGCGCCTGCCTTGGGTGCCACCCTCAGCACCCTCGACGGTAGCCCTGAGAGCTTCTTGCAGGAGTTCCTGGGAGTTGCGACCTTGAGCTGCCCGGCCAAGACCACGAACGAGGAAATACCCGAAATCCTTCAGGCGGACTAGGTCGCTGGCACTGAGCGATTCGATCGCGCGTGCTACATCAGCTTGCGAGGCAGCCTCTTTGGGGGGAATCCGGCGGTCTTTACGCTGACTCATAGGCCTGCCAATTCCCTATGCCCAAATCTGCGGTAATTCGGAGAATCGGGCACCGAAAAATCTTTCGCCCTTTTGTTTTCTCCAAATCCACCCCTCAGCTGGGCATATTGAAGCATGCAGGAAACTTCCCGCGTGGAGAAATAGGCTATGGACACAAACACTGATCAAGGCATCGCTGTACCAACTGAGCAAGGGCACGGGGCAAAGACGATCACTATCATCGTCGAGATTGACGGAAGGAACAAGGAAGTCAAATTCGACCATTCTCCGGTGAGTGGCGCCGACATCCGCTCTGCCGCTGGTGTGCCCGCCAGTGACGATCTGACCCGGCTGAAGGGCGGCAAACCCACGGGAGGTAACATCGCGCCCACAGACCTGGTGGAAATCAAGAACGGTGATCACTTTCTCGCTGCGCCTACGGGGGTCGTCAGTTAATGACAGCCCAGAACATAGATCGAATCGTGGCAGAACTTATCGCAGCCTACCGAGACGGCATCAGTGTTGCGGCCGAAGGGCCTCGCCGGCTAATACGAATTGCGGAGGTGGAGCTCTACCCCACATGCCAGCCTCCTCAAACTAGTCTCCTCCTGGTTCTAGACGTCGATCAGCCCAAGCCACAGGTATTTGTAAAGCCGGGGCAGTTGCTGGCAAACGGGAGGGTGCCAAAGAACAGCTCAAACGTGCTGGTGGGCGGGGAGACCTGGATGCAGTTTTCTTTCAACATTCCCTGGGCCGAGAACCAAGACATCATTCGGTTTGTAGCCGCAGCTCGCCAAAGGTTTGCCCAAAATGAGTAGCGTTGATCTCCGTATACCTCTTGGACTTGGCGAGAAGCTGCTCGATCACGTCTTTCAAACAGGAACGCACGAATGCGTTGCCTTCGGCCTAGTGAGCCACGCGCAATTGCGTAGACGTCCAACTCTGTTATTGCGAAAGATCGTGGTGTTGCGCGAAGAGGACTATCTGCCGACTAGAGCTCACGGAGCAACATGGCGTGGTGCGGCGATGTTTCCCCTGATGGGCGACGCGGTGGATGACAACTTAGGTATCCTCGTAATTCACGCGCACGATCACGAGGGCCCACCTCGGCTTTCAGGAGACGACCTGGCCAGTGCGGCCCGCCTCATTCCGATGTTTCGCAATCGAGTGCCCAGTCGTCCGCATGGAACGGTGGTGGTTTCGCGCACACACGCCACGGGCAGGATCTGGCTGCCGGACAGAACACAGCCCTCTGACCTGGGGGAGGTCCGTTGGTTTGGATCGGCGATAACCGACTGGACACCTGCCACGGCGATTAGTGGGGAAAATTGTTCAGCATTTGTGCGCCAATCGCTAGTGGTCGGCGGTCAGGGTCAGGGCTGGATCAACCGTGCGAAGGTGGCAGTTGTCGGTCTCGGTGGCGGTGGAAGTCACGTCGTGCAGCAACTGACGTACCTGGGCATTGGCGAAATAGTGGCGATTGATTCTGACACTTTCGAAGAGACTAACCACCACCGCGTCGTAGGGGCAGGTGGTAAGGATCTCGGGCGGCGAAAAGTGGACATCATGTACCGCCTCGTCCGGCAGATCAACCTGCATGGGCGTCTGAGGCGAATCCACGCGAGGATTCCAAATGCGGTGGCGGTATCCGCTGTCCGGGACTGCGACATTATCGTAGGCTGTGTAGACACACTCTTCACGCGGTCAGACCTCCAGGAACTTGCGAGTCGCTACCTCATCCCATATGTAGATGTAGGGGTAAGCATCAGGCCAGTGGAGACGAATAACGTAACAGATCGGCGAGTGAGCATCTCTGGCAACATCGTGACCTTTATTCCAGGGGGCTTCTGCATGTGGTGCTCCGGTTTTATTACCGACGAAAAGCTGAAGGCGGAACAACAAGGACCCACTCGCGGATATTTCGAGAAGAACAACGACGAAGCTCAGGTTGTTAGCCTAAACGGTGTCGTTTCCAGCCAAGCGGTTACCGAGGTTCTTCAATTACTGACGGGTTTCGGCGGTGCGAGTGTGCGGACAGCCGATACGCGCGTCCCTGGCGCGGACGTACAGCGAGGGTACAAGAAATTTGATGGCGTTAGCGGTACTCTTCAGGAGTGGGGCGCAACTAGGCGAAAAGATTGCAATCACTGCCGTGAGACTCTGGCAGCTGGTGACCTCATTTTTCGAAAGCCCAGCGCGTAACGAAGTGGAATGCTGCACCATCGCCCGCATCTCCAACGAATTGGATATCGGGCGCACCCGTGGGCGCCATCGTTTCCCGGAGCGCCGGCCTTGGAGCGGCAACGACGCCTTCGGGCGGATTTCCGCCAGCTGCGCTTCATGAAACTAGTCGCTTGATTAGAAAACTACAATTTTCGGACAGTCGCATCGGAACCGAGAAACTAAGTGTTTTCGCTATCTTGAAAGGCTAAATCCGAGAAGGTTTTCGGACTTCCCGAATTTCAGGCAGAATGTTCAAGAGTTCAAGACATGGCTTCCCTCATATGGAGAAATGACGAGTGCGGAAGCCGTGTCGACAATACGCTTGGTCACGATAGCCTAGAAAGAATCTTGTCCACCAGAGACTTCGCTACGCTCCTACTGGGTGAACATTCATAGACCAAGCTCAGCACCTGCTCGTATGCGCGTCTCTTCTGGGACGGAAGGTCAGCCAGAGCCTTGGCGCGGAAGTCTGCATTCAGGAGTTTGGATAGCGTTCGCTCAACCCGTTTGATGGCAGGACGCAGAGAGGATTTGGCCTCGCGACTGAGCGGGTCTTTTCCCGCAATTTTGCGCATGTCTTCTAGTGACCGAGCAATGTCAGCTTCCAGCTGCTTGCGCTGAACCAGATTCACGCCACCCTGTCGAATAATGGCCGCATTTTCCGAAATTGCAAACTTGTGCAATGCAAACTGTCGAAGCCAATTTCGTTTGATTGAGCTGGACCGGCACCGATTGCTGACTTCGCGGGCAATAGGTGAAAGGTGATTCACGAGATTGTAGTAATGGGCGTTTTGCTCGTAGTGATCCCGCCTGCCGTTTGGCAGGATGCGTTGATCGAGAATGTGAATCTCACCAACGCACCACGAGTTGAAGCGCGGCTCGGCAAATAGGTCCTCAAGTAACCCGCTTCCGCCAACCTGGATGTTGCCTGAGCGAAGCCTGAGCCCTTTTAGATTTGCGCTGGGAACAGCACCTTTGTATCCATGGTGCAGTATCCAGCCAACGGCCGCCGTTCCACCATCCAAGCCTGGAATGTCGACCCGCTGCAACTCCTCGAACATATCAGTCCCGCCCGCCACATCGAAGGAATCCCGATGCGGCCGGAAGGTCGGACCTTTATTGTTCGCCAACTTCAAAGACATGTTCGTCACCCCAACGTGATCCCCAAGCATCGACGCGATGTCGCCTCCAAAACGGAACTGAGGTGAAAATGAAATCGGCGCTACTTGTGACAGATACTCCTCAATCACAGTGGTGTTGAGCAGCCAATCGTTTCGAAGGCGCGTTACACCTCGGAGCTCAACTTCGAAAAAATGCTCCGGCCATTTCCTCCCGTCGACGCGCCTGGCTTGGACCGATTTGCCGACGACGGTAGTTAGGTCGCACGACGGGTCCGCAGAACGGAGCAATGTCCTCGCCTTTCTGCAGTCCCAACGCAATTCGGAAACCGAAGTTTCGCCGCTGTAACGTGACCGGAACAGCAGCTCCTGGCAATAACCGAGCCCGGAGAGTCGACCTACCCCTCGGAAACCGCGGGAATTTGTATTCCGCTTGCTACTTGCCCCGAAGGCAGTCATTCTCGTGTCAAATTCCGCTGCGGGAACGCCCGTACCGTTATCACGAATCTTCGCGGTCCTACTTGCGAGGTCGATCTCTATTTCGACATTGCCCTCTTCTTCTTTGCCCAGTATGCCCGTGTTGTGCGCTTCATCCACGGAGTCCGCGGCATTCTGGATGTACTCGCGGTAAATCGCAAGTGGGTCGACGTACATCGCACTGCTCAGGATTTCAAGGATGTCTTTGCCGACGATAATCGAGCCGTCCCGATAGCTCCAGGGCGCTTCGGGTGTATGCAAGCTCACCAATGTAGCCATCACAGTTGCACCTGCCGAATACCAGCAGATTTTTGGGAGACGCCTGAAAACTCACCAAGATTATCCAACAGACCAGCGTCTTCCACTTTCTCATCTTCCGGAAGATCCAATTCAGCTCCTATGAGTGACCGCTTGCGCCAGATCGCCGCCTCCTCGGATTTCGTCATTGGCAAGTAGAACCTCAGCGTCTCCCGCACCTTCTTGTTCTTCGTTTTCTCACGGAGCAGTTTGAAATTTCGGGGATCGGTGGACGACACCAGGTCAAGCAACTCTGCTTTTTCTGCGGGCGACAGCAATGAAAATTTGGATTTGAATTCATCGAACTCGGCCTGTCCCCCGAACTTCTCGTACCAATCTCTATTGAACGTGAATTTATGCGGCCAGAGCAGCAAGTCCTGGAATGCCTCTTCGCTGTCGCCGAACGCCCTCCGGAAAAATTCCGGAGCACCGCTCACCACGCCGTGAGTCGCTTGCAAGATGATCTGCAAGGATCGCAGCTGGTATCGCGTCCATTTTTCTCCAATGTGCGACCGATCTTCAAGATCGGTCGGCTGATAGCGCATCGGAAAGGACCAAATCCGAATGTCCAGTTGTTTATTCAACTCCACATTCAACCTCATCCGATAGTACAAATCGGCGGGAGAGTCATGGAAGTTGTAGAGCATGTAGTTCGATAGTTCATGCAACCCGAATTCATGGGCGTATCGGATGGCCTGCTCATACGGTTTCCGAAGCCCCCAGTGGTCAAAGGCGATTCGGAGCGGCTTCAGACATATCGTCGCGAGCTCTCTCAAGTACACCGGGTCCTTGCACAGAATACGGGCGTCCACTCCCTGATTGAAGTCAACCCGCCGCTGTACTGGAACACGCCCACGATTGAGCTTGGCACCGGGCGCGAAACCGAGATCACGTATTTCAGCGATGATCTCTTTGAACCGAGGCGAGGCGACAATATTGTTGTCCATCAGGGTCAAATCCTTCTTTGGCCCGTACAGCTCGTCCACCAGCCGCACAAGCAACGTCAGCGGAGCAACATCGCGTTGGTCACCCTCCAGTTTCGGAACGCCGCAGAAACTGCACTTCCGAATACATCCCCGAGATGCGTATCCAAAATACGCATCATTCACTGGGTATCGATAGCTGATCTGGTCCAGGATGCTGTAGTCAGGAATGAGGTCTTCGATGGGCGTGCCCATGACATCATCGGAGTACAGCTCCTCGGAGAAATCATCCAACTGCAGGGAGATTGCCGGAGCCTGTCCCAGCAACCCCTTAATGAAACGAATGCCGCACCATCTCGGCTCGGCAAGGAACCGCTCGTGCATCAGTGAAGCAGCGATTCCGCCAACGAATACCTTCTCGGCATGCCCATTCGCAACGTACAGCGCGAAGTCTATGCTCTGAGATATCCGCGGGAACTCAAACGAAAACAGGGTAGTCACATAGATTCGATCCCAGGCGGTTGTGAGCACGGTTCGATCCTCGCCCTTAATGAATCGGACGTGGTCGCGCTTGCCGCGGGAACCGTGGTATTGCGCGATTTTCATGAGCCCGAGTGGCGGATACTTATTCTTGTAGCCGGGCTCGATCAGGAGAATGTTTTTATCCGCCATTGTCGAATCGTTGCCCCTGTGATCGGACGATCATCCAGCGTTCCGGAATCGCCGCAAGATTCTTCAAAATCGATTGAATGTCCTACAGTGTATCCGACAGCATTGAGGCTTGTCGATCCGAATCTCGGATACACCAGGGCGCGAATCGCGTCATGCACCTCAGGGCCGAATATTCGGTGGAAGCAGCCTGTCTCTGATGCGGGTCCCCTCCTGCACCTCTCGTACTGCAAAGGAGATCACGTCAACGATGGACTGGGAACTCGCGACCTTGTGGCTGATTCCAGGCCGAAACGTGAAATCTGTTACGAAGTGAATCATGACCGCACCACCGGTGCCCCCATACAGAATCGCGGGCCGACACGTCACATCGAAGTAATTTGCCTCACCGGCATCCCGAAGAAGCGTGTTTAAGTAGAGCGATTGTCGCGCAGTATCAGGCGTGTTCGCGTCGCCATACCAGTCCATGATCTGATCGACTGCCCTGCGGGCGCTCTGATCGAGGGTTGCGTTCCTGAGCGACCGCCTCAAGTCCTCCAAGAAAGAAAGTTTCTCCCCGACGGTGTCGCCATCGCGAATGTGCTGCGTCACGATGAGCAGAAAGCTCGACTTGTATACGGCCTGGTTGCGTATCAGTTTCTGGATGGCTTGGGGCCGGGAGAAGTCGGAGTACAGCAATCCTCCGAAGTAATCGAGATTCACGAGCTGGTAGGGCCAGTCTGGGGACTTGCCGTACTGATCAAAGCCATCCAACAGAATCCGATCAAATTCGCCGTACAACGAGTGGAGCCGATGCTCGATATCTTTTACGTTCGCTCGCAGGAACATCAGATGCTGCTGATTCTCCTCGCGTTCAATGGTGGTGAATCGGCTCAGGTATTTCTCCCATTCGAGAATGTCCAGCATTTCCCAGGCAGGCAGACCGAGGTACTTGAGGGGCTGTCCGAGAGTCCGAAACCATCGTGCAACGTGCTCAGTGTCATAGCCCCGACGGAGGAAATCCTTGTTCGGATTGCTGCGAAATACCACTTCCCTCGTCGTCATGAATATCTCTTTCTCAAGGAGGTTTCGATCTTTCCGGCGACTTCGTAATAATCCTCGGGTGCCTTTTCGTAGTGCTGTGACAGAGTCTCCATGACGATCTGAAACACTTTTTTCGCTTTCGATGTCATGCCGAGTTCCGTCGCCACATCTGCCAGGCCGTTCTCGCCACGCACCTTTTTCGCCGCCTCAAGTTCCTTCTCAAGGCTCCGACCAAGCGTAACGACTTGTTTATTGAAATCCTCTATCTCTTTGTCGTCGCACTTCGATGCGCGACGTTTCAGGGTCTCGATGTTCTCATACAACTCCCGCTCGACGGTCTTCAGTTCGGAACGCAGAACCTTCCCGTCCTGCAACTTCTCCCTCAGGCGCTTGAAGTTCTCGCTCAGGTCTTGCGCCTCATCGAATGCCTTGCGCGTATCACTTATTTGCTGCGCCAGTTTGTTCAAACGCGGAGCAATGCAACCGGAGGCGGCAGCGTAGAACCGGTCCCTGGACTCGTTCTCCACAAAGTCTGAGCGGTCGGTCGTAGGAGAAATCTCTTTATCAATGATGTGGATTTCTCCGGTGAACCATAGGGCGCGCGGCGAGCTTTTGGGCCACAAGGATCTGAGCGGCAGGGTGCGGTCACCCACGGATATGCCGAACAATTTGAAAACCAACCCCGCATAGCGTTGTTTTGCCTTCGTTTCATTTCCGTCAACGCTGAATATCCTTCCGGCGGGGCGCACCTTCCCGAGTATCTGTTGACCCTTCGTCGCGTACCAGCCGTACGCGAGGACTTTGTTCGGATTGGCAGGGTCCGTCACTTCGACAAAATCGGGTTCGGCGACCGTCATGTCGTCGGTGAACGGTTTATAGATTTTTGTCCGCTGCTCGCCGGTGGAGAAGTAGATCGTCTTCGGAAAATAGTCGGGAACGTTTTGCCGAAGCTTCTGGGAGATTCTCTGCCCCCAGGAAAATTCAGGTGAAAAATCGACGGGAGCGACCTCGCCGATGTACTCCTTGAGTAACTTGCTGTCGAGCAATTCAGGGCATTTCTCGCTGATGCCCCGAATCTCCACCATGGTGTAGTGCTCCTTCGGGTCGATGTCATCGTCCCAAAGGCTGGTGTGGCGTTCGATAACCTTGGTAGCAGTCTCTTGTTTCCCGATCTTTTTCTTCTCACGGACATCGTCGCGCATGGCTTTGGCGCGAAACTCGAAGTGATGAAGCTTCGGGTCTCCGTACGATGTGGATGAGATTTTGAGCTTGTCCGCTACGGCGATTCCGGCCAGTCGGCCAATGCCCTTGTGACCTGCTTCGACGTCTGATTTTTTCTCCGAGTAGGCAATCCTCCGAAGCTTGGCCACTTCCTCGGCATCCATACCGATGCCGGTATCGAAGATGACGAGACTCCGACCCTGTATGTTCAACTTGATCAAGGGTTCCGTTGAATCTTCCAGTTGGTCGGCAATCGCCGCGAACGCCTCAAGTGCGTCGCTCGCATTTTGAATGTATTCACGAACGACTTCGAGCTTACGGGGATACAGGTCTTGGGAAAGAATCAGGAGGGCGGGGGCGTATACCAGTTCTTCAGTTTCGCGATTCGGCGCATCGACGGTATCTGGACTCAATTCTGCCTCCACAACGTCGCCCGTTTACGAAGGTCTGTAATGTGAACGAGGTGCCCTCGATTCCTAGTGATGAACAGGGCCTCACCTTGAGGCAATACCGCAATAGTTTCGTGAATCTGTTCGGGCGAATCGTAGTTCGTACACTTCGCTGCCAAAAATCGCGATACCTTGAGGGTCGGGTCCGCGGTCTGGAACACCAACTTCGTCGCACTGTTCGAAAACGCTGCGGGACTGAAGTCCTCCGGCTGTTGCGAGGCGAATATCAGCCCGACGCCGAACTTACGGGCTTCCCTGAGCAGTTGATCAATGGGTCCGCCATCACGGAACGAAAGATGATGTGCCTCGTCCAGCACACAGTAGACACGAAGCTTCTGCTGCCCGTGGGACTTGAGATAGAAGAACAAGTGCCACAGGAGGACTTCTACGAGGACCTTTTGGGTTTTTCCTTCCAGTCCGCGGAACTGCAGCACATGCACGCGATGATCGGGGTCCGCTATCAGCCGGTCCCATGACCAACCACTCATGTCAGAACGAAACGAACTCAGCATGAAGAAGGTCGTCAATCGAGCAGTCAAGCCGACGGCGTTCTTGGAATTCACGTATTCTTTGTCGACCGAAAGCTCCTCAAGAACCTGCTGCAGGTTCGTTATGGAGGGCGGGTTCTTCTCCCACGTCGTTCGATCATCACTTGAAATCCCCGACATCTCAAAAGCCGTAAGGATCGCATCAATTAAGACCTTCCTCTGGATCGGTCCGAGACTATACGCTGCGTCAAACACATCAGACAGGCGGCTCGCTACCGACTTGGGGCCGTGAACATCGGTCGGGAAGATCCGGAGAGGGTTCAGCGAAACACCTTCTTCTCCTAGCAGGTATTCTTTCGGCTGAGTGAAGATGCGAAACGATTCATCGAGAGTTTGGATCTCAAATCCCTGGCCATAGTCGAACACGATCGACGGAATGGCCTTTTGAGCCAATTCGGCAGTTAGGCACTGGACCGTATAAGTCTTGCCTGAACCACTCTCCCCCAGGATCATCAAGTGCGGATTCTGGACCTGTCCTGGATTCTCTGGCGTCCAATACAGAAGATCCGAAAATTCTCGGTCTTCACCGATCAACACACCATTCCCATCTTCTTCTTCTTTCACCTCCGCCTGAACTGCAACAGGCGCGGCTTCTTCCTCCGGGTGGGAGGTCCTGACGGAGTCTGCACTGCGGATTGAATCGGAATCTTTTATCTCGACAATTTCCGGAACCTGGTCTTCAGGTGGCTTTCTCCGATCCTTCTTCAGGTCCTCATGTGCGATGATCGCGCTGACTTGAGTCTTTTTCAGACCAAGGGTCGCTGCAATCTCCTCTAGCTCAACGCTATTGGCATGTAGCCGTAAAATCTCTCGCACTGCAGTCTCAGATACTTTTGTCAGAGCAGACCTTTCACCTGCCGCTGGGACGGCTTAATTTGGGGAACCCAGAATTGTACAAGGGTACCGAAATCCTGCAATAGCACCCCTGTGCACCAAAGCAGCTGTATTGGCAGCTGTTACGAAATCCGAACACTGCGATATCTGGCGTGAGTTCTAGTCCTCACTCGGCGGGTTTGCTCCCTAGAAGAAAGTGCTTCTTTCTTACAAATCCGCGATTAGTCTTTGTCATCCATAGAAGGCAAAGGAAGCGGGCCCGACGCTTGCTTCCCTGAATTTGGCTTCACGGCGCGTGTACCCCTGTGTGGAGGACGCACAGATCGGGACGGACGTGTTTGCTGCACCGTGATGAACTCCAGCGCGGGTGGAGAATCAGAGCAAGTCTGGATATGGACAATGCCATTGCCAAGCACGCTCTAGGCTGGAAGGCGCAGCTAGCCGAGCCAATACGGCCAGCCGATGACTCAGACGAATTGGATAGTCGATATCGGAAAATGTTGAACTAGCAAAATGGCCAGCATCCGAATTTGTCCATTGATACCGCAGGTACTAGAGTTCATCCACCACATCCCGGAATCGCACGTTCAAAAGCCCTGGCAATGTAAAAGAGATTGACAATTTTGACATTTCGCAATCGGCGTTAGATACCGGAAATGTACGTCTAGTGGAGAATCCGCTGCCTCCACGGGTTGTTCCTGAGTCAAGCGGTGGGTGGTTGCCGGTATACTTCATAGTTGCTGCAGTGAGCCACGACATTATGCTTGTGACCGATGCTCTCGTATCAGTTGTGGATCGCTTAATCAAGCTGGTTGAATATCGGAACGCTGGAAAGAATAAGAGGTTCAAGGAGTTGCTCGAACCTGCGTTCAATGAGCTGCTCGAAGTGCACGGTGACTACATCGACATGTTTGAAGTCACCTGTTCATTATTGCCGGGTCATGGATCTAAGAGAGTACTGAACCCAAGTTCGCCGGGCTACAAGCAGCAGATGCGGAAAGCCATCGCATATCTTCAGAAACAACGACGGGCATTTGAACCGCTTCGAACGAAGCTTCGTGCTCTGACCAGAGCGATGGTGACGATGTCTCTTTCTGCAAAAGAGAGGCGGTTCGTTGAGGCATTGATCAAATATTTGCGGGGGGATTCAATGCAGGAACCTGAGAGCAGCGACAGTTCGGATCTTCTCTGCTATTTGCAGGAAGCCCCGGCGGCCCATGGTGGAATCGACGAATTGTCGGATTCTGAGATGATGGGAATCGTCCCTCAGGATATTGAGGGAATCGTCTCCACGCTGGTGCTGAATCACCGGAAGCGGTGGTCCCTTGTGTGTGAAGCCTATGCACCGTTGAAAATAGACGCGGCAGACCGAAGCTAATGCATGATTGCAGGATGCGCCAGATGTGGTTGCACGATAATGCGGCATTGTCTGCGCCACCGGGTTGGGATTGAGCAATCTAACACTGCTCTGCACTAGCAGGTGCGACAATACGTCATGCGAATACGGAAAGCCAGCATAAGGAATATCCAGGCAATCAAAACTCTCGACTGGATGCCTCGGAAAAAAGCTGAGGTCGGATGGCATGTGATATTGGGCGACAATGGCTCGGGAAAGACTTCGTTTTTGCGCGCTCTGAGTCTCGCTCTACTGGGTCCTGAAGAGGCGCTTGGGGCTCGTCAAGATTGGGACTCCTGGATATGCCGCAATCAAGTTGAAGGATCTATTTCTTTAGAGGTCGTGGCCGACTCTCAGGATGGCGCCGCCACCGTTGCAGATCAACACGAAAGAAAAATTGACGCCCGTGTCTTATTGAGTCGGAGAAAGAAAAGGACGAGGACAGTCCCGATGAACGGGAGTACCAAGGCTCCTCCGTTTTGGAGAGAGAAACAGCGCTGGTTTTCCGCGTCATACGGCCCTTTTCGCAGGTTCAGTGGTGGAGACAAAGAAGCCGAGAGTGTCTCTCGCTCTAGTGCAAGACTAGGCGCTCACATATCGATATTTGGCGAGAACATTGCTCTCCCCGAGAGTCTCTTCTGGCTCCAGGACCTGCGCTTGAAGGAGTACGAAGAACGGGATAAGGATCCTTTCTTGCCGAAACTAAAGGCGTTTGTTAATCAACCTGAATTCCTACCATTCGGTGTCAAACTGAAGGAAGTTTCCTCTAGCGGGGTTTTCTTTGAAGATGCCTCTGGACTCACAGTCTCAGTTCATGAGCTCAGCGATGGCTATCGATCGATCTTGAGTATGACGTTCGAGCTATTGCGTCAACTGACCGAGTTTTTTCCGGAGAGCGAAATCTTCGATGGCGACTTGGTCACAGTCGGAGCACCAGGTGTTGTGATGATCGATGAGGTTGACGCTCATTTGCACCCTACGTGGCAGAAGAAAATAGGCTTCTGGCTTACTGAGCATTTCCCAAATGTCCAATTTCTGGTGACCACGCACAGCCCGCTGATTTGCCAAGCGGCAATACGCGGCTCCATCTTTCGTTTGGCATCTCCGAATACTGACGAAGGTAGCCATATGCTTAATGGAACGGAGCGAGACCGCTTGTTATATGGAGACATACTGGAGGCTTACAGCACAGAAGCGTTTGGAACTGCGAATACAAGATCACGAGAAGCTCAGCAAAAACAAGAGCGTTTGGCAGAACTGAACATCAAGGAACTCGACAAAGGGCTGAACGATCAAGAGAAACGAGAGCAAGAAGGGCTTAGAGCGATTTTCGCGACTTCTCCCCACACGCTGCGCCGCTCGGATTCAGGTTCATGATTCTGGTCCCAACTCGCACTCTCTCAGCAGGTGCGGTAGCCCAGTTGACGCAATACCAAAACCAGATCGACGCCGAGCTGGTGTACTCGGCTCGAGTGCTTCTTGCCAAACAGCGATTCAAGCAAGTGAATCGCAAATCTAATATGACCTTCCGAGAGATTAGAGACACCCTATCGCAAATGTGCTCGGGGTCTAGACGTTGTATGTACTGCGAAGATTCGGCGTCTGACGAAGTTGAGCACTACTTGCCTAAGGATTTGTATCCTGAGCGAGTATTTCAATGGGACAACTACCTATACGCTTGCGGTCCATGCAACGGACCCAAGAAAAATAACTTTGCTGTGTTTGACCAAGGAGGTGCCTTGGTGGAAGTAGCGCGCGCAAGACACTCTCCGGTACTACCTCCCACTCCGGGAAATCCTGTGCTGCTGGGTCCTAGGTTTGACGACGCTCTAAACTATATGAAACTAGACATTGCAGGTGACACATTTCTGTTTGTACCTATTGATACAAACAACGCAGATGAGCAGCAGCGTGCAGATTATACGATACGGATACTCGGTCTGAACTCTCGTGACTATTTGCCAAAAGCGCGGCGAGAGGCATATGCGAACTATCGTGCCCATCTACTCGACTACGTTAACGCACGTAACGGTGGAGGAACCGCGGTGCGGCTTGGACGAATCAGAGATACGGTCCGAACAATGTGTCATCCCACGGTTTGGGCAGAAATGAAAAGACAAAGCGCATCGATTGCCGAGCTCGCCCTTCTGTTCGGAACAGCCCCAGAAGTTCTTGGATGGTAGGGCATTACGGACGGGGCTCAATCTTGCCGCCTACTGGAAGCGTCCAGACCTTGAACCGGCATACGGTTCGTGGCGAGTTCTAATCCTATTGCCAGCGGTAAATCGGCGGATCGGTTCGTTTCGTAGGAAGTTACTGCGCGAAAGAATACAATGATCTCGGATTCAGCGACTAAACGGCAATCGAGTTGATTTCCCACAACAACACTGGTGTGCTTCCCCGATCCGATTGTAGTCACGTAGAGTTGGCGAAATAGGATTTCGAAGCGGATTACGAGTATTGGACCCGCTAGAGTTCACCGAGGAGATCGCGAACTCGCACCTTCAAGGCTGTGGCGATGTGAAACAGGTTAACGATTGAAATGTTGCGGATTCCACGCTCGATACCTGAAATGTAGGTCCAGTGGAGATCTGCAGCCTCCGCGAGCTGTTCCTGGGTTAAACCAAGCCGGACTCGCCTTTTTCTGATGAGTCTACCTACAACCTTGCGAGGATCGATTGGCGGTTCAGCCACTCGCCAATGGTTTTAGGTTTGCGAGCTTCAGTACATAGCATATAGTCTATGTTCGCCGAAAGACACTCCCCCTCGACGGGAGGACTGAAATGTTTTGCCAGAGTTGTGGGACAGAGCTTGCAGAAGCGCAGGTCGCATGTCCGAAATGTGGCGCACATGCGAAGAGTGGACTGGAAAAGCAAATTCCCGTGCCGGCAGTACAACCAGGTGCGAGCGGGTTTTCAATCGCGGCGATCGATGCAACACTCCCAGCAATGGTGAGGAATGAATTAGCTCGCCTCGCGCCCAACCAGCAGCTAGCGTTCCTGGAGGAGTATCGCCGAAAATCGAAAAGCAGCGGAGTCGGGTACTTGGCCTGGATTCTTTTCGGTTGGCAATATGCCTACGTTCGAAAATGGGGTGTGCAAGTGCTTTTTTGGATAACAGGCGGTGGGTTTTTGCTCTGGTGGCTGGTGGATGCGTTTCGGATTCCAAGCCTAATCCGGGATTACAACAAGGATGTTGCGGTTGAGGCGCTCGTAAATCTGAAGTCAATCTCTTCAACATGATTTGGCGAAGCAGGTCGGCAATAGGAAAATGTTCGTCTCCACGTTTGCGCGGTGGCCCGTGTCTCAGAGCCCCGCGCGGGGACCCCACGACAAGCTCTACAGCTCCGTAGAACACGAGCTCCGAATTTAAGAGCCAAAATGCGGTTCTGACGTGAAAAACGGTAGCTTTCCCGCTTCAAAATGATGGGATTACGTGGAAAATGCGCACATTTGCGTTTCTACGGTAGTTCGCCCTGGAACCGTCCTTTTCTATTGCCCCTGAACTTTCGATGCTTCCAGGAGCTGCCCAGCGGCAGCCAGAGCCGTCGCGGAGCTACGCCCGACCCGCATGGTCGCGTTCCTGGCGCGATTGCGACGAACCACACGCCCTTCTTTACGGGTATTTCGGCTGAGTTGCATACCGATACGCTCTACGATATCGCCGAAAGTGTCTCGGGTAGGATAGATCTGGCATGCCATCAAACACGCCGTGATAATCATGTTCCTTTCGTATTGATTCCGCTTTTCTTCGTTGTGGCTCCGCAGGAAGTCATCCAGCGAAAGCGAGAGAGTTGCAGGGAACGATTGGGTCCTTGCGATTTCTGCAACGTCCCGACTTGCACGCCACAGTTGGGACACCTCCTCAATGGAGTCTTCCAAGCCGCGAATTCCCTGAATTATTTTGGTTCGGTCAACGTCGACCAGAATCTCATGACTCGCGCAGTCGACTTCCTTTTGAGCCTGGAGAACGAGTTTGGAGAGTTCTTTCAGCAGTCGTTTACGCTTGCGCCACAGGGCTTGAAATTGAGCCGTTTTGGCGAAATCCTTGATGCGAAATGTTGTAAGGTCCTGCTCACAGGCTGCGGACAGACCTTTTAGTAGCTGGTCATCCAAATTGGTAATGCCTTGCTGAGCCAAGATTGTCCTGACTGATCTCGAGAAGTTGGCTCTTTGAAGCCTCACGTTCAAATCGCCCAGCCGACTTGGCGTACCCGATGTCTCCAGCATCTTGCCACACCTCCAAATAGAACAACGCCACGATGTTAGATCTCTTAGCCCAATTTGCAAGTGCGATTTTTTGACATGCTTGGGCACCTCCCCACGAGAAACAGATAACCGAAAAACGTCGCTTCCCGATCGCATCCGGAAGATTCGGTGATGGAAGGAATAGCAATGCAGTGGCACGCTGTGGGAGAGGAGAAGGGGAATGAAGGGAGTGTTCGATCACCTCGTAAGCTACGCAGCCTTTCTGGATAAGCTGTCGATATCGATATGGGGCGTTAGGCGTTGCAGACCACTGGCTGCCGTCAGACTTGGCAGGAATCGTTCGATTGGCGGGGGATGTTCCCACTACGGCAGGATTCAGGAGGGTCTGATTTGCGCGACCGGAAACCCATTTGAGTTGCGCTACGGCCGATTGTCGCAGGAAGAATTTATTCCGGAGCATCGGCTCACTCTACATTCCGAGTTCGCGGCGACGACTGAGTGTGGTGTCAATGCGGTGATCGGTGCGTTATTCCGCAGACCAGTTCGCTCTTCTGTTTCGCTTCTGGAATTTACGTTTGACACGCATTTTTCGATGTCGTTCGTGCAGCACCATTCACTACAAAGACTGAGATTCCACTCACTCGGGCACACGGCGTATGTTCGAACTCCTAGATCCATTTGGCAACTCAGGATCTATCGAAAAACGCCGTCAGTCTTGCGTATTGAGTTTGTCCTGCGTAGGGCATTTCTGAAGGCAGAGCGGATCGAGAAGCCGGAAGACATTTTCAGACTGCGAACGATACCGATCTCAAATAAGTTTCCCCTGAGAGAAATTCGGTCGCATGTCCGCCTGTTCGAGGCATCAGAGCCGGTTTGGCGCGTCATCTCGGATTGCCGTACCCAAGGGTGGAGTGCGCACGGTTTCCTCCGAGCCTGCCCAGAAGAGAGATTGCTGCGATCGATGCAACGGCGATTCGTGTGGTGAGCCGGGCAGTTTCGACAGTTTTGACAGTTTTTAGCGAGGCACAAAATATGAAGTTTCGCACCACGAGAAAGAGACAGGCTGCGATCGAGCGTAAGGCTCTTCGGCTCCTTTCCGATCCGCTTTTCCTTTTTAAGGCTAGCCAGACAATTGGAGAACTGGGAATTATCGGAGAGGAAAAGAACCGGCTGATCTTGTTCCTCGCCGGAATTTCTCGAACCCTCCGTGAACCAATTTCCATTCTAGTGAAGGGCTCCACCTCAAGCGGAAAGTCAACGCTAGTAAAAAAATCGATACTCCTTTTTTCGCCAGATTGCGTCATCGAGCGTGCGGGTTTGAGCGGAAAAGCTCTGGCCTACGGAAAAGGATCACTTGCAGCCATGATCCTCTTCATTCTCGAGTATCGGTGTGGTAGAGACTCGCAATTGCTTTTGCGTCTGCTTCAGACTGAAGGAGAGATCAAGCACGAATCGACCTCAATTCGGGGTTCTCGCCGTCGCACGCAGACGGTGAAGCGATTCGGGAAGCCAGTAGTTTTAACGACAACAACAGACGACACAGTTTTTGAGGACGATGAGACGAGATTCCTGTCAGTGCATGCCAATGAGCGACCAGAACAAACCCTCGCCATCTTAGAAGCTCAGGCAGCCGGCGACAGAGCGGTAAAGATGCATGACCTGGAGGTATGGCGAACTGCAACCTCTTTGCTAACGGCCCAAGATCGAGATTTCCGCAATCCCCCAAACTGGCTTCGTTATGTAGCCCAGCAACTCCCCTTAAACCACATCCGAGTCCGACGAGACTGGAACAAGGTTCTGACATTCTGCAAAGCAATATCGCTCTGTCGGCGTTTCGAATCAGATCCGACTCGGGCACTAAACATAGATTTCCGAGACTATTGCGTTGCGTACCGAATTTTGGAACCAGTCCTCTCAGCAACGATGGGAGGCGTGTATGAGCAAGAAGTGGATTTGGGAAACACGGTCGCGGCGCTCAATCGAAAACTTGGGCGCGCCGTCACGATCAGGGAAGTCGCAGACGAGTTGGGTTGGAAGAACTCATTGGTCTATAAGCACATAAAATCTGCAGCGCGACACAAGGTAATAGATTACGAACCTGGCAAGCGGGAAAAAAATGTCAAGCGCTTCCTTGCTACAGAAAACCGTGGCCAGAGATTCTTGCCAAGTCCTGCGTCGGTCATGGTGCATTGTCCAGAGGTTGGCAAAGAACTGACGTACAACGATCCCCTCTCGGGCGAATGGCGCACACTTCGCCGCCAACCAGTGAACTGAAACGCGCAGGAACGTAAGGCTCCGACGGAAGGATGGGAACGATGGATAAGCTGCTAACAGTTAAAGAAGCGGCAGAAAGGCTGCGAATAGCGGCTGGCTCGCTTTACCACTGGGTCTCGGAAGGCCGCGTACCCTGTGTTCGTTTCAGCGCACGTTGTCTGCGTTTCAGGGAGTCCGATCTCTCAAAGTTGATTGAGGAACTCGTGCGAGGCCCAGCTTACAAGTTTGCTCCTGATGATGCTCAACACAGAGGAGCCTCAAAACGGCGGTGAGGTGTAGACACCAAAACGTGCCAAGTCGGCGAGTCGGAACTGAAATAACCGGAGGAATGTACACAAAGAATGCTGATTTCTAAAAAAGGAGATGTAACAATGCGCGATCCGTGGGACGGAAGTTTGAATAACACAATATTGCTCGTGAAAGGCCTTGACAAACCGGTAAGTGGGGAGGATTTGAGCGAGTTATTTTCGCAATACGGAAAGGTGACTGAGTCATGGGTGCGCGAAGGGCGGGATGAAGAGACCGGGGAATTCTATCGTGTCGGGTTTGTGGAGCTGGAAGACTGGGAGCAAGCATCCCATGCCTATCATGCGCTTAGGAGAAAGCGATGGCGGGGCATGAGGCTAAAGGTGAGTTATGCACAACCCCATCTGTAACAGTCGGAGTGATACACACACAAACGGTCTGTGGTCTCCGTGCTTAGCTAGCGTGTAACCGCAACACCGAAGGGCAGATCAGCGGCGAGAGAATTCGTCTGTGCGCCATGGAGTGCACGGCCCCAGTGATTTCGCAGGATCTCAGACCGAGGACGGCGGAACTGGCCTTGACAGGTTCGCCAGCATTTTCGGCAGTGGAGGTGACGACGAGTGCAACCGGCATTCTTCGCTGAAATTCTTGCGAAAGCTAGCAAATCCGGCGCGAGGACAAATTAATCGTAGAACTACTTGGAACGCGAATGATACGTGAATGGTCCTGCGCTAAGTAGCGACCGCGCTACAAGGAAAGAAATGAGGCAGGGGTGGTTTGCTCGCTCGCGAGATGAAGCAAAAGGTTGTGGAGGCGGGATGAGAGCAAAATCACAATTGGCGGATACGTCGAGCACAACGAAACACACAAATATCAGTAAGTTCTGCCGTTCGAGCCCCT
>Ga0070734_10001459_pt1 | contig 34306 bp, 34 predicted proteins | sample Coa_R1_8_FD_66444 | JGI IMG/M metagenome (GOLD analysis project Ga0070734, IMG submission 66444) | Surface soil microbial communities from Centralia Pennsylvania, which are recovering from an underground coalmine fire - Coalmine... | ecosystem: Environmental > Terrestrial > Soil > Unclassified ...
AATTTGCTGGCAAAATATATGGACGGGAAAATATCTCTACAAAAATTGCTTGCTGATAAGTCTTTCAAAAAATATGATAACTCCTGGGTTCAACCTTTAACGCCTGCGGAACGAATGGCTGTGTACCAAAAATCCTGAAATGGAATATTATTTGTAAATGATGTCATGAGCATTGAAGCTATTATTCAATTAATGATTTCATCAAAAGATTATATGCATTATTATTGCATGGTGAAATATTTTTAAGCTCATATTTTATAATCAGTATGATTTTAGTTGTGGTAAAATTGGTTTTAATATTAGCAACGGTTTTTTTAGGATTGACGATAATAAGCTCATGCTCATTTTCTGCAAAAGCGAGCAAAGAATTATATAACAAAGCCAGCAATGAGCAATTCGATCTGATCATCGTTCCCGGCGCTCCGTTTCAGGATGGAAGATGGGGCAGGGTGGTGAAGGGTAGGATTTATTGGGCAAAATTTTTATTTGATAAAGGAATTGCAAAGAATGTGATGTTTTCAGGTTCGTCAGTCTATTCTCCGTACACTGAATCTGTGATCATGTCTCTTTATGCTCAGGCTGTAGGCATTCCCAAAGAAAATATTTTTATTGAAACAAAGGCAGAACATACTACTGAAAATGTGTATTACTCCTATCAAAAAGCACTTCAGTTAGGGTTCAAAAAAATTGCCATTGCATCTGACCCTTTTCAAACAAAGATGGTCAGAAGATTTGCCAGAAACAAAGTAAGCCCAGATATTCAATTGATCCCTTTTGTTGTTGATACGCTCAAGGAAATGCAGCCCACTATGAAGGATCCTGAAATTGATTATCAACAGGCGTTTATCCCGGATTTTAAATCAATTGTGAAGCGTGAAAGTTTTTGGAAAAGATTGAAAGGAACGATGGGAAAGAATATTGATAAGAGCGCTTATCGGTGAGAATTAATAATGGATAATTAATAATTAATAATGATTTTGAGGTCTTACAAACTTTCTCATTCCTTATTCCTTATTTCTCATTTTTTATTATCTCGATTCGGCTTTCATGAAATTTAAAATCGGTCCGGTCATACACGTCGTAATAAGCGCCATTATCACCATCATAGTAAAAACTTCTGAAGTAAGTATCCCCAGGTCATAACCAATATTTAAAACGACGAGCTCGACTAACCCACGAGTATTTATCAATGCACCAATAATAATGCTGTCTCTCCGGGATTCACCGACAAATCTCGCTGCAAGAAAACTTCCGCCGAATTTTCCCGCTATTGCAACTAATAAAATGATTCCGGCAACTGCCCATGCATGAGAAGAATTCAGCAATCCAATCTGCGTTCTTAACCCCGAGAATGCAAAGAACAATGGCAATAACAATACAACGGATATATGTTCTGTTTTTTCAGTTAATAGTTTTCGGAAATTGATTGTTGAAGGCATCACAACACCAGCGAGAAATGCGCCGAATAGTGCATGAATGCCAATCAGCTCGGTCAAGAATGATGAAACCAGCAACACCCCGACTATTAATGCAAGCATGTTGATGCTTAATGTGTCTCTGTCAAAATAGTTTTCGCATATTTTTTTCAGGATGGGCATTACTATTTTGAACATGAACAGCACATATATAATTGCCAATGCAATTGTGAAAACAGCACTCATCGAGGAACCTGCTTTTGCAATTGAAATAACCGCGGCTAAAATGCACCATGCAGTTACGTCATCTGCTGCGGCACAAGTCAGAGCAAGGCTTCCTATTGGTGTATCAGTCATTTTTCTTTCCTTCAAAATCCTTGCGAGCACCGGAAATGCGGTGATGCTCATCGCAATGCCAATGAACAAACTGAATGGTAAAAAATCTGCATTTGCAGGAGCATATTCTGTGAATAAAAAATAGGAGAGTGCGATGCCTAATGTATATGGAACAATAATGCTTGCGTGGCTAATCACGATGGCATGACCCGCTTTGTTCTTCAATGAATTCAGGTTCACTTCCATGCCAACGACAAACATAAAAAGTATAAGGCCGAGCTGGCTGAATAATTGTAATGTGCCTAATGAATTTTGCGGAAAAATAAAATGAGAAAATGAAGGGAAAAATAATCCGACAACTGAAGGGCCCAAAATAATTCCTGCTGCAACTTCTCCAATTACTGCCGGCTGTCCGATTTTCCTGAAAAAAAAACCAAATATTCTGGCCGCTAAAATAATTGTAATGATTTGTAATAATAAAGTGGACAGCGAACCTGAAATATTATGTGATATGCTGTTCCCGAAGCTTTCAATTACGCCGGAATTGTTGTTAGCCTCGGGTTGCATCGGTTTTGGTGTTTCAAGAAGATGACCAGCCTGAACAATTTTGTACATCACGAATAATAAGCTCGCTGTGACGATTACATAAAATAAAATGTTCTTGTATTTTTTCACTTTGCAGCTTTGCGTAATTTATTAAGCTTTCGAAACTAATATAAAACTATGTTGAGCGCCTTTGTAATTATTGTAGATAAGGATTTTCCTGAAATCTTTTTTTTCTGACGGATATTTAAAAAAATGTTTCGGAAGCGTTTGTTCTTGCAGAATATAACATGCGAGCCAAACCGCAACGGAAGAAACACTTGCATATTCTCCGGTAACATGTTTGAAATGGGCAATGGCAGTTTCATTGCTGATTATATTTTCACAGGCATCATAATATTTCTGCAAGCGGCTATCTCCATTTTCTCCTGAAAAAAATAAATCTAATTTTTCTTCTTCATTAAAATTTTCTGCAACAAACTTCTCCAATTCTGCAGCAATCAATTTTTCATTATCGGAATGGAACATTGTTAAGGCCTGCAATTTCGCTGTTGCTCCAGCTTCAATATTATTTGCTAAAAACATAGCTGCGCCTTCGCCAGCTATTGTGCCGATTGAATGTTGTTCATATAAATCTGTGCCGGTAATTTTTTCTTTCTTATACCAATCACCTAAAAGTTCGATATTATAATTATATGCAGAAATTTCATCAACGCCTCCGAGCAAATAGTTATATGATGGATTTTCTTTGAGAAGCATATCAACATCAAGCATTGCATTTTCAAATGCTAAACCTCTATGTACATGCGTGCAATTGTATCCTTTATTGGCATTCATTAATCCAATTTGCGCAGCAACAGCATTTGTTGTGCTTTGCACAAAATTGGTCGGCGTCAACATGCCTTCATTGTATTCAATAATCTGGTTCAGGAATTTGATGCAGTCTTCCATTCCGCCATTTGCAGTGCCGATGATAATCCCGTCGGGATTTTGTTTAGCAATCTTCAAAGCTGCGCCAACACCAATTCTTACAGCTTTTCCCATCCTTCTTAAAATACTGAGCGGAATTCCTTCATAAGAAGGCTCGACGACCAATAATTTATCCCCCTGAGGTGGATTGATATTTTTAATGTCAATGGCTGAAAATGTTTTTTGAGGAGAAATACAACTGATATCGTGGAAATAAAACATGTTCAGGCTTTGGAAAAGATTAATGATGAACAATTGCCGCCAAAACCAAATGAATTTGACATGACATGCCGTAATTTTTTTTTGCTATAATTGACCACTGGAGTTAAGCCAACTGTCGGAATTCGGTTACTGAAATTAATTCCAGGATATACTTCACCGTTAGCAAGGCTTAAGATACTGAAAACAGCCTCAATAGCCCCGGCAGCGCCCAGTGTGTGACCAGTGCTTGCTTTACTTGATGCAAATAGTGGGGGCTTGCCAAATAAACGAACCATCGCTTTACTTTCCACTTCATCATTATTCTCTGTTCCGGTTCCATGTGCATTTACAAAATCAATTTTTTCTGCAGAAAGATCGGCTATCTGTAATGCACCTTTCATTGCCAGATAAGGGCCATCTCCATTTTCAGAAAGTGATGAAGGATGAAATGCATCATTGCTATTGCAATAACCTGTCAATTCCGCATATACATGCTTGTTAGCAACATCTTCTTCTCTTTCCAAAACAAGAAAAGCAGCGCCTTCACCAAGGTTTAATCCTTTCCTGTTCTCATCAAATGGCCGGCACAGTTCATCTGATAAAATATGCAACGAATTAAATCCGTTAATTGTAAATTTTGCAAGACTGTCACAACCGCCGACAATCGCTCTTCTTGCCAATCCGTGATGTATTAATCTTGCTCCATACATAATTGAATTTGCAGACGAAGAACATGCAGTATTAATTGTGTTAATGATTCCGTTGATTGTATATCTTGATTGCAAATACATATTCACAGATCCGCAATCATACGATGAAAGATATTCAGACCCTTGTTCATTCGTGTTCGCATCGTGATACAATTCATCAGTGAGGCACATGCCACCAACTGTATCTGCACCTATCAGGGCCGTGTCAAAAGAATTTAATTCAGATGCTGTGAGCTTGCTGTCATTAATCGCTTCACCAAGCGCATGTAATGCGAGCAATGAAGTTCTTGTGACACCTTTTTCATGTGCTTTTAATTTTTCTTTTAAATCTTGTGTGCTGATTTTTACTTCTCCAAATAAAAGTGAAGAGGAATATTTTGTTGAAAGGAATTCCGCTTTTGCGACCCCGGATTTCCCCTGCATGAGCGAGCTGCGGTTAGCTTCCACGCTATTGCCAACAGCACTGATAATGCCCATGCCTGTTACAAAAATGCGGCTCAAGTGAAATGGAATTTATTTCGTTCTGTGTGCTTCAATATAATCAACCATGGTGTTCACATCTATCAGCACTTTGCGGCCTTCTTTGGGATCTTTAATATCGATACCATATTCGCGGTTAAGCAAAACAATCAATTCAATCGAATCAATAGAATCAAGCCCAAGCCCTTCACCAAACAAAGGCTCATCATCCTTGATATCTTCAGGCTTCACCTGCATTAAATTCAGGAACTCAACAATCTGCTTTTTTAACTGTGCTTTTAATGCTTCTCTTTCCATGATGTTATAATTCAAATCAGGTTTTTTCTTTTCAACCCGTATAATGTGATCAGTTGTATAAAAATTGCAATGCCAAATAACGGCAAAATATTCATCAGAACATCTTTTAGTTTTCCCCCTTCTAAAAATAGCCCATAATAAGCCTCGAGCGCCCAATGCAACGGTGATAATTTCATGATTGTTCTGAAAGAATCAGGCATTGCAAAACTTGGAACGAGCAGCCCGCCGAGCGCAGCGAGAATCATAATAGAAACTGCACCAAACCCATTAGCCTGTTCCTGCGTCCCTGCAAATACGCCAATGCAAATTGCGTAGCTTACAGCGCACCAACCGCAAATTAAAGAGACGATGAGCAAACCGATCATATCAGATGGCAAGTTCAATGCAGGCAAACCAATGTGAGGGAAAACCCATGCGCCTATTGAAAAGATAACGATTACTTGTGCAAGCGCTACTGCTAAATAGGTGATTTGCTTTGAAAGCAAAGCAACAAGATAGCTTGTTGGCAAAGTCTTTAAGCGAATGAAACTTCCACTTGATTTTTCTCTCACTACACTACTACCGAGAGAAATCACGATAAAGAACATAGCAAAAATTGTCCATGCAGGAATATTATGCTGCGTAGCGTTTGGTATGTTTCTGCTACCATCTCTTGAAACAGGAATCTGATTGATCGGGATCTGATTATTTGTAATCTCATTCTCGAGCGTGTCAGGGATTTCTTTTTCATTCAACGATAAATATAAAGTCCTGACGATTTGCTTGCTCTCAACCAATTGCAGAGCGCCCTTCAAAGTGCCATCCATCGATTCTCGGAAAGAACCCTGTAGTGCAGGATGATAATATAACGTTAATGGATAAACGCTTTTTGAAATGCTTTTTGCAGTGTCTTTAACTATGTCAAAATTCTTAAGTGCATTGCTTGCAACGTTATTTGCGGTAGCAGTTATCTGACTTGAAAAGCCATTGGGGATAATTACTGCCGCCATCGCATCTTTTTCGCGCATGATAACGGCAACTTGTTCGGGACTTGCGCCGGATGCAGTTTGTATTACATTGAACATGCCTGTTTTTTTAATGGCTATTGAAAGTTGCTGGCTTGCATCGCCCGTGTCTTTATTACAAAGCAGCAGATTGATTTTATTGTGGTTCACCAATTCAAAAGTGCTGTTCTGCACAGCCGTGATAATGAGTGCCAATAAAATCGGCATCACGAACATCAATGTGAGCCCGACTTTATCGCGCAGCAGAATGCGGAAATCTTTTATTATGGTAGCGATGAGTTTGTTCATTTCATCAATCTCTAAAATCCTTCCCGGTCAAATTCAGAAACAATCCTTCCAATCCTTTTTCATTATGCTGGTTCATCATATTGCTCAGTGAATCCTGTGCAATGATTTTCCCTTCATCAATCATGGCAATTTCTTCGCACAGCTCTTCTGCTTCAGCCAATTGATGTGATGTATAAACCAATGTTGTTCCATTGCTGTTCAAATTTTTTAAGTAATGTATGATGGCATGCTTTGTCTGCACATCAACACCAACCGTCGGTTCATCCAAAAACAAAATTTGTGGGTTATTAATAACACCAATAGCAAGATTCACTCTGCGTTTCATGCCGCCTGAAAATTTCTTCACCTGCTTGTTTCTTGCGTCTTCCAGTCCCAGCACCTGCAACAATTCATCTGTCTTGTTTTTTATTGTTGTTTTTGAAAGACCATACCATGCCCCGAAAAATTCAAGATTTTCTACAGGCGATAATTCATGATAAAAAGAAAAATCCTGAGGAACAAGACCAAAAAAATGGTTGAAAGTCTTATCGTGTTTTTTTACTTCATGTCCAAGCAAAAAAATTTTCCCTTCTTGCGGAGAAAGCAATCCTGTCATGCAATTCATCAACGTAGTCTTTCCTGCACCGTTGGGCCCAAAGAGGCCAAAGCGTTTTCCTTTTTCTATTTGAAGATGTAATCCGGAGAAACATTTTTTTCCTTGCTCTTCATAAGCAAAACTGATATTTTCTATGCTGATGGCGAGGCCACTCATTTATCCCATTTGATTTTTGACAAAGCAGTGAAAGCTTGTTTCTCAATTTCGGCAACTTCAAAAAGATATTCTGCCATTTGATCGTAATCTTTTTGTTCACCAATTCGCCCTTTGTAAATGCCCGCGGCTTGAACTGCAGCAGTGCGCCAGAGATCGCCTGCTTTAGTGAACATTTTTGAAATTTCAGGAAACTCATCAATTTTATTGAACTCATAAGCCTGTTGCAGAAAAGCTCCGTAAATATATCTGAAGCCTCCCCCGCCCGTCCCGATTTCTTCCTGCATGCGAACAAGCTGAGCGAGATATAATCCTGCATCATGTGGGCCAAGTTTGTCTCTCCACTTTTTTATTTTTTTGGCTGTATATCTGATTCCTTTCACACCAGCTATATTTCCCGGGATGTGAAGCATATCGCGAACGTTTCTTTTAATGCCTGTGCGTATGCCGTTTTTAATTTGCTCGTCAGTAACAATCCTGTTTTCTTTCGGATAATATAATTGCCCTCTTGGTGCAAGTGCTCCTTTTGCAAACCGCACACGTTCCAGTTCATAGCTGCTTAATGAAGTAGCAGTTTCCATCACAGGATCACTGATGAGATAATTGTCTTCTTCTTTACCGAAGACAATAATATTATGTGCATTGAAATGGAAGCGATATTCTTTTGGAAAATAAGTGAGATAAAAAACACCCACCTGACAACCGACCGGCCTTCCTGATTGCAAACATTCATCCAGCACTTTTTGCGCTTCTTCTTTCGACCTGAATTTTTTTCTGACAACAGGAATGTCGAGTGCTTTGCATGTTCTTTTAAAAATCAATCCGGGCTGCGTGCGAAACGCAATGGCAGGCCCTTTGTTGATTTTCAAGAATGGAACATAAATAAAAAATAATCCCGAACCAATGCCAAAAGCAAGCGGTTCAGTTAATTTATTAGCACCAACTCCTCTTAATAAATTTGTGGTGACACCATTTTCGCAATGCGCTGATTGCAGATGTTCAAATTTAACCCTCATTGACTTTCATTGTTTTTAGTTCTTCCACGCTCACATTAAAAGCATCTGCGTAGCGCTGCAATTTTTGTTCGCTTAACTTTTTAAACCCATTCGGTTTCATGTGCTGCTTAACAGTCCATTTCCAAAAACCTGTGTAAGCTGCTACAATCGGAACGTCCATCAATCTCCATTCCATGAAAAAAAGCAGCGGGCTTGCTTCGTTGTTAAGCACTTTTTGTTTTGCATTTGCAATGCGCTGCTCAATATCTTCCCAGGCAACATCAAGTGCTTTGGCTTTCACGTCCCAGCCTGTGCTCAGCTCGGTAGTGTATTTGCCCGATTCATCAACAGCATAACAAACTTCTTTAGTGAGTTTGTTCAGAGCGCCGCCATCTTGAGGGATTTCTTCTTTTTTCATATTGAAGTATTATTGGAGCAAGATTTTTTTGCGGTGACAAACATTTAAACATTCCCCGGCATCGTTGTGTCACTCACTTCAACTGTTGATTCATTGATGAGCTTATGGCTTCTGATTTGCCTAACTGCACTTTTTTTAATTCAACAATTTTTTAAAGTACTATACTAACTCAATATCACACAACAGTCATCATCGCATACATGTAAGAAAATCTTGAACTTTCAGGAACAAGCAGGAAAATTTTTTCTCCTTTTTTTAGTTTGCCGCTATGGAATAACTCATCTACCATCAAATAAACAGAAGCAGCACCCACATTGCCAACTTGTGGTAGATTCACGAACCATTTATCATACATAATACCAGTGCCATTCTCTATGAGTTTTGTGTAAATTTTATCTTTAAAAAATTCGCTGCTCATGTGTGGGAGGAAATGATCTATTTCAGATGATTTCATTCCGTGCTTCTTCAGCACTTCAATAACACCAATGCCACCAAGTGGAACAATATTTTCACTCAGCAATTTCACATCCTGCTTAATGCTTAAAATAGATTTATCAATAAGTTCTTCATTTGTAAATTCTTTAAAACTTTTTAAAGAACCATCGGCTTCTTTTTCGCTCGCCATGTACATACAGGGCTCCTTTTCGTGCGCGAATGAAAAGCCGTCAATCCAGTCGACCCGAAGGCTGATGCTATTTTCATTTGGCTTGTTTGATAACAAAAATGCAGATGCGCCATCAGAGAGCATCCATCTTAAAAAATCTTTTTCAAAACTGATGTATGGATTTGCTTCGAGCTGGCCCAGCTTCTTTGCTTCATCTTCAAAATTTTCGGCGCGCAGGAGGCTTGAAATTCTTTCAGAACCTGTAGACACGGCGGTTTCAACATCTCCCGTTTTTATAGCGAGATAAGCATATTTAAAAGCATGCATGCCAGCACAGCAGACGCCGGCAGCAGAAACTACTTCAATCGAATTTGTTTCAGGCAATTCTCCATGCACCATCACAGCATGTGAAGGCATCATTTGATCGGGAGATGAAGTGCCACACGTCAGCAACTGAACAGATTTGATAGTTTCTGGCTTATTTTTAAACAAATCCCTTATAGCAATAGCAGTCATCTGCGCATTCGTATGCGTGGGCTTTCCATTTTTTGAGATTGCATAGTATCGTTGCTTGATACCATTATTTCTAAGCACAATCCTTCTGGATTTTGAAGGCATTTTATTAATCACTCCTAAGTATTCTTCCATTTGTTCATTCCCTACGGGGTCGTTTGGAAGAAATTTTGAAGTGCCGGTAATGTACACATTGCTAAACTGCATCTATTGATAAGTATTAGTTCACTCCTGAATAATGTAATTTCTGTCTACTGATTTTTTTAGATAGAAACGGCTTAAAAAAAATCGCATCTACGGTTAGGATAATTGGAGCAGCTATAAAAAGCGCAATTAAAAGATAATATTTGAATGCAACAAGCCATGGGGTGCGGTTTTTTTTCTTCACAATGATGCCGGCCCACACTGCAAATATTTTTCTCGCTTTGGATTCAATGAACATCAACGGATATTTGATGACTACTGCTTTTTGCCGAATGAGCTCGTCCTGTAAACTATCCCAATCATTTTTTTCAAGATGGGAAAGCACTGATGTTCCATAAGTTTTTGTTCCGATAATATCTTCATCAGCAACACCGGGTTTTGGGAAAATGCCAAAAGGTTTTTTTTCTCCTTTGAACATCCAGTGAAAAATGGTGATGAAGCTTACGAAATTATGGTGCTTGTCAACCAGCGCAATATTGCCAACCAATCTGGCGCCAGCAGTTTTCAAAGTTGTTTTCACGCGTTCCATCGCACTGATCCACATGTTTCTTGCACCCGTGATCGTAATAACAGGTGTGTTTTTCAAAACTGCCTGCATGGTTGGATGAAGCATGATTGAATTGGAAGGAATGCTTGGTGAAAGAAACCATGCCTGATAGCCAAGAATGATAAGGTCATATTTATTTTCTTTCAAAGAAAACGGCTGCAGCTCTGTTGGGACACCTTTCACACAATCGGGCATTTGCTCAAAAAAAGTTTTGCCTGTCCATGGAAATGGATATGTGTTTTTTGGATAGACGCGGACTTTCTCAACAGTATTTCCGGCTGCTGTTAGTGGTGCAGAAAAATTGTCTATGATCTCTTCAAGCTGTCCGGTTTGAGTATAATAAATCGCTAATATTTTTTTGTTCATTCCTTGAAATTAAAAATCTGATGGGTCTAGTATTTTAGATTTTTTACTATAGTCGCTGATCGCATGCTTCACAACTTCAGGCAAATCCCCGAATGATTTTTTTATGAGATCACTGTCTTTTTGCAGATCGTTTTTGTAGCCTAAAAACCCCGGTGCATGCTCCTGGATCATTAATCTTAAAAAGTGAAACTCGGGGTTTAAGTTATCTTTAGAAATCGCATCTTCCAGTTTCTTATGGCCTTCTTTAAATAATTTGAGCTTACTAGAAGCGCCTTTCACAAGCGCAGCTTTTTTCATGAGCAAAGTGCCTTCAAATGCAGTCTTATCTGCCGAGGAAGAAAGTTTTACAAGTTTTAATTGTTCATCTATTTTAGTGACATCATCTTTAGCCATCGAATCATAGAAAGCAGATTTGTCAAATTGCTCCTGAGCTTTTAAAACAGGTGAACAGAGGACCATCACAGATAACAATATCAACCTTATCATTTTCAATCTCATCGAATTATTGAATAAATGGCAAATATAAAGAATAAGCGTCTGGCAGAAATGCTATCTGGATTTCCTGTGGATGTTATTATTGTCAGATGATTGAAAGGTATTACCAAAAAAAATCTACATCGTGTCAAAAAAATTTTGCAGAACTATATTTCGCCTTATCTTTGCACTCCGCAAAAAAGGGAGTTTAGCTCAGCTGGTTCAGAGCATCTGCCTTACAAGCAGAGGGTCGGCGGTTCGATCCCGTCAACTCCCACAAAGCCCCGATTTGTTTCGGGGTTTTATTTTGGTAATAAAATGTCTTCGTAGCTCGGTTGGTACAGCATCCCGATATTAATCGGGAGGGTCAGGAACCGGCGAATGCATAGTCGAAAATTTTGTCTTCGTAGCTCAGTTGGTAGAGCAGCTGACTCTTAATCAGCGGGTCCAGAGTTCGAGTCTCTGCGAGGACACAAACTTATCCTTGATGTTCTTTGTTTATATTCTTTACAGTGACAAGCTTGATAAATATTATGTCGGCTCAACAAATGATATAGATAAAAGATTGGTCAAACATAATAATGGCTCGGAAAAATTTACTTCAACAGGAATGCCGTGGAAATTGAAATATTTTGAAGTGCTTATGACTATCAAAGAAGCAAGGAAAAGAGAGTCGGCAATTAAAAAGAAGAAGAGCAGAAAATATATTGAATGGCTGATCGCAAGTTGGTAATGCATCCCGATATTAATCGGGAGGGTCCAGAGTTCGAGTCTCTGCGAGGACACACTTTCTCTTTTGAAATTTCATTGTTAATTAAATTGTATTAAGCTCATGAGCTATTGCGATGTTGTTAAGAACATGGAAAAAGACAATGTGCATGTGCATTATCATAACAATGAATATGGCTTCCCGATTAATGATGACAACGAGCTTTTTGCGAGATTGATTCTTGAAATCAACCAGGCGGGACTCTCGTGGACGACTATCCTGAAAAAGAAAGATAATTTCTATAAAGCATTCGACAATTTCAATATTGACAAAGTTTCAAAATATAAAGAAAAACAGACCGAAAGATTGCTGAATGATGCAGGCATTATCAGGAACAAGCTGAAGATAAATGCAACCATAGAAAATGCGAAGACTATAAAGAAGCTTCAGAAAGAATTTGGCTCATTTGAAAAATGGCTGCAACATCATCATCCAAAAACAAAAGAAGAATGGATGAAGATATTCAAAACAACTTTTAAATTCACGGGTGGTGAAATCGTGAATGAGTTCTTAGTAAGCACAGGGTATCTTCCCGGCGCACACGACGAAACCTGCCCCATCTATAAAAAAGCCCTCAAACAAAAACCTGCCTGGACATCTAAAAAATGAAAAGTAAAATCGGCAGGAAAATTAAGATTGTTATTGCAGTTTTGATTGCATGGTTCTTGCTCCACACAGCCTATATTATTTACGACGGCATGAACGACTACAAAGGAAATGCGGATGTTGCCATTATTCTTGGCAATGCTGTTTATTCAGATAGTTCTCTGTCTCCATGGCTTCAGGGAAGGGTAGATGCTGCCATTGAATTATATAGAGAAGGTAAAGTGAAAAAAATTTTTGCAAGCGGTGGCGATGGGAAAGAATATGGAGTTCACGAAGGAGATGCTATGAAAAAATATTTAATCGAAAAAAATATCCCTGCTGTTGATATAATTGCTGATAGCAAAGGAAATAATTCCTACCTGACTGCAAAAGATTTTATGACATTAAATGATTCACTGCATTTTTCATCAGCGATTGTAGTGAGTAGTTTTTATCACATCACACGCTGCAAGTATATTATCAGGAAACTTGGCTTCAAAAATGTTCATGGCTACGCATCAAAAAAATATTTTCGCAATGATATTTATGGAACGTTCAGAGAGTTCTTTGCTTTTTATAAATACCTTCTTTTTTATTGATCAATTCAATTGAACACCGGGAAGTCTGTATTGATTTCCATCAACAACAAACAGCTCGTCAATTTCAAAATCCCAATATTTCTGGAGAGGAGATTTGAGCAGATATTTTTTTACTTCAGTTTTGTTCTTTGCAGTGAATGTTATCCAGGTTCTTTGTGTTTCCATGGAAACAACATAATAATCAATGATACCTTTTTCAATCAGATGATTAATGTACGTCCTGTGTGAAGGCACAAGCGTCATGAATTCATCATCCATTTCAAACTTTATAGTTACCTGAAACTTTTTCATGATTTTAATCTTCAATAACCTATACCTTCCATTCTACAATTTTGTTCACCCATTGTTCGCGATATGGAACAGTGATACGAATGTAATTATCAGTATAGCCTTCCATCATTCCGTTTTTTGAATGCCCTTCAAACAATACTTTACGTGTTTCACCGGCATGAAGTTGCGTGAAGTGCTGCATTTTCATGTAAGAAAGATTGCGCAATGTTTTATTTCTTTCATGCCTCACATTCATCGGCACAACCGGTTTTATCTCCAGCGCTTTTGTGTTATCTCTTTCTGAATAAGTGAAAACATGCAGATAAGAAATATCGAGCGCATGAAGAAAATCAAATGTATCTTTAAAATCTTCATCGTTTTCGCCGGGAAAGCCAACAATCACATCAACACCAATCGCACAATGCGGCATCAATGTTTTAATAAGTTTCACTCTTTCAGCATATAATTCTCTTTTATATCTTCTGCGCATCAAGCCCAGAATTTTGTTGCTCCCGCTCTGTAATGGAATGTGAAAATGCGGCATGAATTTATTACTGTTGGCAACAAACTCTATTATTTCGTTCGATAATAAATTGGGTTCAATGGAAGATATCCTGAATCGCTCGATGCCGTTTATTTTATCAAGTTCCTGAATGAGCTGGAAAAAATTTCGCTTTATATCTGTTAAGGAGTTGTCTGTGAAATCCCCAAGATTAACTCCGGTCAAGACAATTTCTTTCACTCCATTTTTTGCGAGCTCATGTGCGTTCTTCAAAACATTTTCTATAGAATCGCTTCTGCTTTTTCCTCTTGCCATTGGAATGGTGCAGAAAGAACAATTATAATCACACCCATCCTGCACTTTTAAAAATGTTCTTGTTCTGTCGGCAACAGAAAAGGAAGAATGAAATCCATTCACTTCTTCAATATCACAACTGCATATTTTTGCGGCATCTCCTTTGGATAATTCTTTCAAATGAGCAGCGATATTAAATTTCTCCGCAGCGCCCAGCACTAAATCAACTCCCGGGATTTCTGCAATTTCCCTTGGTTTTAATTGAGCATAACAACCGGTGATCACCACAAGGCTTTCCGGAGCTTTGCGTTGAATGCGCCTAACCAATTGCCTGCATTCTTTATCAGCATTATCAGTAACAGAGCAAGTGTTGATGACATACACATCAGCAAAATCCTCAAAATCTTTTTTCTCAAAGCCTTCATTTTCCAACATGCGGGAAAGCGTTGAAGTCTCAGAGTAATTGAGCTTACAGCCAAGCGTGTGAAATGCTACTGATTTTGTTTGGGACATAAGGCTGCAAAGATAACAAATTCAAAAAGAGCACTGAATAGATGTAATAAGACTGTAAACTTTTAGCGTTTATTTATATTTGCACAAACCGCTTTCAATTGAATAAAATCTTTTTTAGCAGAATATATTTTTTAGCTTTTTCAGTCGCATTCATTTTTTTCACCGGATGCCAACAAGTCAGCAATTCTTCAGAACCGATTGACAGGCATGCAGACCATCTGATATACACACACCACGCCCGATGTAGGATGGATTGCAGGCATATTACAGAGACTGAAGTGAGAGAAGTTTTGGAGAAAGGGGAAATTGATTATAAAAAAAGCGAGCCCGATGCAAAGCCTGACCCAAAATATGCGCTTGAAGCATACACAAATGAAGGGCAGCATCTCAGAATTATTTTTGCACCTTCGCAGCGAGGACTTGTAGTGATAACTTGTATAGAGCTTGGCGTGGAGTGGCAATGTGATTGTCATTAGTGAATAGTCAATAGTCAATAGACAACAAAAGCATAAAATTTAAAATCTGCAATCAGTTTTATTATGAACAATATTATCATCAACTCTCTATTCACTATTCACCATTGACCATTCACCAGATGAAATTCATCATAAAGCCTTTTCAATTTCTTTACTGCATATATGCGCTGATATTATTTGTAGCGTTGATGCTGGTTGTTTTTCCACTTGTAGTAGTTGCTTCTTTTTTTGGAAAAATCAAAGGCGGAAATTTTATTTATGCACTTTGCCGTGTGTGGACAGATATCTGGCTTTTCTTTATTGGCGTTTTTCATAAGAATATTTTTCTGTCGTTTTTAGATACTGACAAGCAGTATATTTTTATCGCGAATCATATTTCGTATCTTGATATTCCTGTCATTCTTAAATGCATCAGGCATCAACGCATACGCGCATTGGGGAAATTTGAAACTAAAAACATTCCGGTTTTCGGTTTCATTTATCGCAGTAGTGTAGTAATGGTTGACAGAAGCAGCGCAAGTAATCGTGCCAATAGTGTTAGGATTTTAAAATCTGTTTTGAAAAAAGGCATTTCCATTTTTATTTTCCCCGAAGGCACTTTTAATGAAACCAATCAACCACTGAAAGATTTTTACGATGGCGCATTCCGCATTGCCATTGAAACGCAAACTCCCATAAAGCCTATTTTATTTTTAGATACCTATGACAGATTGAATTATAAAAGTATTTTTTCTTTAACCCCCGGAAAAAGCAGAGCTATATTTTTGGATGAAATCAGCACTGAAAATCTTTCATTGAATGATTTGCCAAATCTCAAAGAAAAAATTTATCATTTGATGGAAGAGAAATTGATTGAATACAAAGCCACGTGGATTGTCTGAACCTGGATTTATTTGATTGATGGGATTGCGCAGAAATAAATCATCTCCCAAAAATCTCTACTCTTCCATGTCTCCCCGATCAATCTTCAAAGACGAAATTTAAAATTGTAAATTGCCTTTTTAACATTCATAGAATTTGTTCGCAGAAATCATCATACCACTGGCGCTGCCAAAAAATTACACCTGGCATATTCCTGACCATTTGCTTTCAACTGCAAGACAAGGTTGCCGTGTTGAGGTAGCTTTGAAAAATAAAAAATATGCTGGTGTAATAAAACGCATTCATCAAGAAAAACCACAAGCATTTGAGCCAAAAGAAATATTGAATGTACTGGATAATGAGCCGGTAATTTATCCTGAGCAATTGCAGCTTTGGGAATGGATTGGCAATTATTATTTATGCAGTGAGGGGGAAGTGATGGCTGCAGCATTGCCTGCGCATTTCAAATTAAGCAGTGAAACTGTTTTGATTGCGAACGAAGAATACGGCGAAGATTTTTCCGCACTTGATCATGACGAATATATGGTAGCTGAAGCATTGCTCATAAAAAAAGAGCTAAAGCTTCCCGAAGTGCAGCAGATTCTTGATTCTTCGCATGTTTATCCTGTTATTAAAAGATTGATTGATAAAAAGGTTTGTTTCGTTTGGGAAGCATTGAAAGAAACATATACTGCCAAGAAAGAAACTTATATTTTATTGAACAAAGAATTTGATGACGAAGAACATTTGAGCAAACTGTTGAATGAAGATAAAAAACTGCAGCGTGCAGAAAAGCAAATGGAATTACTGCTAAGCTACCTGCATTTGATGAAGACACAAGGTGAAGTAACAAAAACAGAGCTGCTCAAAAAATCCGGAGCAACTGATGCGCAGTTGAAAGGTTTGATTGACAAAAATATTCTTTGGTCAGAAAAGAGAACAATTGACAGGTTAAAATATTTGCCACGGAATATCAATATCGATTTTGAATTGACGACAATGCAGCAAGAATGCCTTCAAACAATTCGTCAGTCATTTACGGATAAGCATGTCTGTTTGCTTCATGGAATCACATCAAGCGGGAAAACGCTGGTTTATATTAAATTGATTGAAGAATTTATCAAGCAGGGAAAACAGGTTTTATATCTTCTTCCGGAAATTGCATTGACCTCACAAATTATCCGGAGACTGCAAAAACATTTCGGCGGGTATATTGGCATATATCACAGCAAATTCAGCCAGAATGAAAGGCTTGAAATTTGGAACAAAATAAAAACCGGGGAATTAAAAATTGTGCTTGGTGCACGTTCTTCTTTATTTCTTCCTTTTGAAAATTTAGGATTGATTGTGGTGGACGAAGAGCATGATGCTTCTTATAAACAACAAGATCCTGCTCCACGTTATCATGCTCGAGATGCGGCTGTTTATTATGCTTCTTTATTTAATGGAAAAGTTTTATTGGGAAGTGCTACGCCATCTGTCGAAAGTTATTACAATGCAGCAACAGGAAAATATGGCTTGGCAGAATTGAATGAGCGCTTTGGAAATATGAATCTTCCTCAAATTGAACTTGTCGACACAAAAAAAATCATTAATAAAGAAAAAAATAAAGTCATTCTTACGCCAGAACTTCAACAAGCCATTGAAGAATCTTTAAATAAAAACAGGCAGGTGATCCTTTTTCAAAACCGGCGCGGATATTCTCCATATCAGGTTTGCCAGGTTTGCGGATGGATTCCGAAATGCAATAATTGCGATGTGTCGCTGACTTACCACAAACTCAGCAATAAATTGCAGTGCCATTATTGCGGAACTACATATCCACCTGTTACTGTTTGTGGCGCATGTGGCAATCACAATTTTGCTCAGCGCAACTTTGGCACGGAGAGGATTGAAGAACATCTTGATGAAATATTTCCAAAAGTAAAAGTAGCGAGAATGGATATTGACAGTGTCAGAGGAAAATCTGCACACGATAACCTCATCCAGCTTTTTGAGCAACAGCGTATAAGCATACTCGTTGGAACGCAGATGGTGGTGAAGGGGTTGGATTTTGAAAATGTTGATTTGGTCGGCATCCTGGACGCAGATAGTATTTTAAGCTTCGCTGATTTTCGTGTAAATGAACGTGCATTTCAATTGATGGAACAGGTGAGCGGAAGAGCGGGAAGAAAAGATGTGGAAGGCAAAGTGCTGATTCAGGTTGCGAATATTAAACATCCGGTGCTAGCCTATGTGCAGGCGCATGATTATAAAACTTTTTTCTCCAACGAACTGGAAGCAAGAAAGCGTTTTTTCTATCCGCCATATTCACGCACAATATTGATCACATTCAAACATAAGATGAAAGATGTTGTGGAAAGTGCCGCGCAATTATTTGCGATTGGATTGAAAAATGATTTCGGAAAATATCTCATCGGTCCCGGAGTGCCACCGGTTGGCCGGGTAAGGAATCAATATTTAATGGAAATTTTATTGAAGCTTCCGAAAGACGCGAGCACCATTCACCAGGCGAAAATTTCTATTCAGCAACAAACTGCCATTCTCCATAATAACAAAAAATTCAGGAGCGTTGTGATATTGCCTGATGTGGATGCAGTGTAGGATTCAATCATTTATTTTCCTGATGATATAAATACTTGCTTCGACTGATGAGATTGTTGTGATATCAATTCAATAACATATATGCCAGAAAAAACATTTGCTGTTTCTATCATAACAGATTCTTCCTGTCCAGTTGCTTTGAGTGTCTTCAATATTCTTCCCTGCATATCTACCAACCTCAATGTGCTGGCTGATGAGTTTTGTGGCATTATCACTTTGATATTGTTTTGTGAATTATTTACAATCACTTTCATTTCATCTGGCAGAGTAATTTCAATTTCTTTCACTACAGAATAAGAAGGGTTGCCATCATCAGATAATAATTTTATGCGATAAAAATTATTGCCGACTACAGGTGAATAATCCGTAAAACTATATTGCTTTGTTGTTGCAGAATTCCCCGCGGCAGCAACAGTTCCGATAGTAGAAAAATTAATAGCATCGATGCTTCTCTGAACTTCAAAAACATTGCTGTTCTGTTCAGAAAAAGTTGACCAGTTCAAGAGCACTTTGGATCCTGAGCTGCTTAACGCAAAATTTCCCATTACCATTGGTAATATAATAGCACAGGTATATTGATCACAACCTGTGTTGACAAATACATGTGGTCCCCATGCTGCACTCGTTGCCGAAGTGCCAGTAACGGAAGGCCCTCTGCAAACATTCAATATTGAGGAAGACAAATAGTTCGTGCTTATGTTCGCATTTCCTGTATATGAGATGCACGCTGAACTCCCTGCGCCTACGCTAACAACACTGTTGGCGTTGTTGACTATGCCGACAGTGTTGTAAATAGCATTGTTGTTTAAGCACACATACGAGCCGCTGTTAAATGTGGAAGTGCCACTAATATTTATGATGCCTCCATCCATGTAAACAGTTGCTCCATTCAGTGTCAGACTACCTGTGATATTGGTTACAGCAGACGCTCCAGTTGTTATTAATTTTCCACCATAAAAATTCGACCAGGATGAAGAAAGGTTAAGTGTGCCATAATTCACATAAGTCGGGGCAGCATAAAAATTGCCCGGTTGATTTGTTATTGTTAATGTTTTCCCTGCATTCACTATGATTGATACGCCGGTGCCGTTGCCTCCAATATTTGTAATTGTAATACTGCCACAGATGTAAACGGTAACATTGTTCCCGTTGATTGTTAATGTGGAAATGGTAGATGATCCGCTATAGCAAACCGATGCGCCATTTGTACTTAATGTGATAGTGCCCGAAGGATTATTGGTGCATCCACTGCAGGCACCCTGTGAAGGGACAGTTACACTGCATTGGGAATAACTGTTTTTGACAATACCCAAAAGAAACCCGGATAGGATATAGGTAATTAATTTTGTGTTCATGTTAAGCCACAACAAGAATGATGAAAAAATAATAATCGGTTTAAATGATTACAGCCGATATGGCTTTAATACAAACAGATAGGAATTCAAGTTTAACAGGAATGGACAACCGTAAACGACAATTTTCATGCCTTATTATAATTCACAGAAAAAATCAGTACTTTCCATGAGTAGAAGTACTAAGCTTCATTTATTATTAACAAGTAAATTTTATTTCGAAGAGAAAATTGTCTCATTTACCAATGAGACAATCTAGTTTTGTTTAATTAAATTTATGTGTCCGTTAGACATTTATCAAGATGGTGCTTGTTTTAAACAACATAAAAAAATAATATGAAAAGAAGAAAATTCGTGCAGTCATCATTATTAGCTGCTTCAACATTAGCAACGGGGAGCACATTCTCACAGAAAAACCCTGATGAGCAAAAAGCAATTCTTGAATTAAGAGAATACGAAATGCATTTCGGCACCAGTGAAAATGAGTTGCACAACTATTTTCAAAATGCGCTTATTCCTTCGCTTAATAAATTTGGAGCAAAGAATGTGGGGGTCTTTAAAGAGCTTGGCAAATCAGAGCCTGTGAAAATTTATTTGCTGGTTACATATCCAACGTTTAACGATTTTGTGACTTTTAATACAAAACTTAAAACAGACGACTCGTATAAATCTGCTTCAGCCGGTTATATGAAACTGACGGCCGATAAATTTCCTTACACGAGATATAAAAGCAAACTGATGATTGCTTTTGACGGACTGCCTCAACTCGCAGTTCCCAAAAAAGAGCCGCGCATATTTGAGCTTCGTACTTATGAAGGCTACAATGAAGATGCGCTTGCACGAAAAATAAAAATGTTCAATAAAGAAGAGTTCACGATTTTTTACCGCACCAAATTAACGCCAGTTTTTTTTGGCGAAGTAATAGCGGGGCAGGAGATGCCATGCCTTACTTATATGGTCACATTTGCCAACATGGAAGAACGCGATAAAAATTGGGGTGCGTTTGCTAACGATCCTGATTGGAAAAGAGTTTCAGCAGACCCGGAATATGCAAATACCGTTTCTCGCATCACTAAAATATTCCTGGAGCCAGTGGCTTATTCACAAGTATAATAGATTGAGGAACGATATATTGAGAAAACTAATTTCCTTCATCAGGATCATTCTTGTTTGATTTTTCTTTATCATCTTTTCATCTTCAATAATTTTTTATCTTGCTAATAAATATTCATGCATGGAATCAATAGTACCGGATTATCTGAACCCCGGTTTGCCTAGCGGCCTAAAACATTTCAGGATCCCTATTATTGAAGCAACTCATGAAAGCGTGAAAGGTTATGGCTGGCTTATCGATGATCCTGCAAATTGTTCAGTTGAAATAACAAGATGGCCTGCGAAAGGATGGAGGCCAGTGGACATTGATAGCGGCGATGAAGGCGGGACAACGGAAGGAGTATTTTCAAGTGAATGGAAAGGCGATATTTTATACGGAAAGAATGAAGCTGTTGGTGGCCATTATATATTAGGCTACGCAAATGATCCTGATTTATGTTCAGAGCTACACGATGCAAAACCAGAAAGAATCCTGATGTGGCACGCTAATTATCATCCCGATGGCGGGCAAATGTTTTTCCCCCTTGATAACAAACCCTATCTGGTTCCTGTTGCTCTTCCCGGAGATGATATCCGCCCCGATAATTTTATATGCTTTTTATGCAACGGTCGTCAGGGTTTATATATTCATGCTGATATATGGCATGAAGGTGTTTTTTCTATTGATGGCAAACAGCGTTTTCTGGATCGGCAGGGAGCCATTCATGCGCGTGTGTCTGTAGATTTCGCCCGTGAATTTAATTGTTTGCTGGAGATACCACTGGCAGGATTGATTTGAGCATCCCATGCATTCTGCAAATTTTTACCTGTTCCCCGAAATCAAATTGTTTTGCTTTGAGGTGTTCAACTGTTGATGAGAAAATATCGGATAGCTTCCTCTCTGAACGCTGAAGCTGCCTGAGATAGAAAATGTTCTTGCGTCGTTCACATACATTAGCCCCATCTCAGCTCTTGAATATAAACCAAGGTTGTTTGAATTATAGAAGTTGCTGCCCGGATAAAATTTGTTGACATCAGAAGAGAGGAAAGAGCTATTGAAATTAACATAAGCCGGCGCAACAGATATCCCTGCAAAAGCATATAGATTATTATTGAGCCTGCGATTTAGTTGTAAGCCTACTGGTGCTGATAAAACAGTTGCGCTCCCACCATTAAAAAAAGCAAAGCTTGTTGATATAGCACTATAAGAACTCAAGAACCATTTTTTATTTCCTGGGGTATCAAAAGAATGATTACTGTTTAGAAAAATTCCTCTTTGTGCAAATTCAGCAGAAGGCAGGGGCAATGCAGTCTGTGCTTTTAGTCCGAAAGGAGAAATCAATATTATAAACAAAAATGTTACGCGCATGCCATTCATTTTCTATTATAAAATTACGTTTTGTTTTCCATCATTAATAAAAAACGTGAAAGTTAACAATTGAGATTTTGCCTTTACATTTTGATTGACTGAGTGCAAAAAAATGCTGCTGTGGACTTTTCTTCTTAAGTGCCACTGATTCTTTTACAAGAATCATAGTTGATCCGTTGTGTTCTTTAGTTTATTGCAAGATAAAATAGGGATTTTATTGATTTGCAAATGTTTGGTACGTTTTTTGTTATTTAAAAAAGTCTACACAACCTCTGTAAACCCGCCCCCATAAAGACTATCTGAATTTCCTCTTCCTTATTGAACGTGCGATTGATGAGTTGATATTATTCTGCTTTAAGCTGTTTGCTTAATACAAAACTGTATTTGAGTATTCGCATTCGTAAATAATATAAATACATTAAAATGAAACCCTCAGCCTTTTATAACCCATCAGCTTCTGGAACTGTAAGCACTGTTCATGTCCTTAAATCTGGAGAAATTGTTCATGGTGTTCATGAATACATGAAAGTCGAGAATCATTTTTCCTGGGTCGACAGAAAATCTATCGTTGAAAAAATATTAAGGCTAAGAACGCTCACTGACGAAAAGAAAAGCTCCATGATTGTTTTGTACGAAGATGGCCATCACATCAAAGAGTTTGTGAACGTTGATTATTCATTTACACCTCTTGCTTATTGCTGATAAAATTTTTTGCTTCTGAATGAACCCGTCCACCACAAAAAGAAGCATGAAAAACCAGGATATAAATTTTAGTATCGGTCGCTAACCCTTGCTTTTTGCAAGGGTTTTGGCGTTTTAAGAACAAGTTAAAAGCTAAGTTCAGCTTTTGGGTATTGATGAAGTATTGCAAAACTGAAGAGCTTTCAGCAAATCAGCTTCCTTGGAAAAATTGATCTTATTAGCTTTGATATATTCTTCTATTTGATCTTGATTATTCTTGAATATTCTCAAGAGCGAAGACTTTGATGCGGCTACGATATCAGCATATTTTTTTTCAAGAAAATAATAGCTTGATTGATTGCTGACATAAATGTCAACATTAAGAATTAATTCCTTGGTGTTGGCTCTATCATCACTAATGGTAGCGAAGTTGTCAATGGCTGTGCTGTGAGATGGCACGCCCATGGCACCGATTTTAACGGGCTCGTAGCTTGTTTTCCTAAAAACAGCAAGCCTAACCGGGCTTAAAGAATCGTTGGGGATTTGAAAATATCCTTTTTTAAAAATATAAAAGAATACACTTCCCTGCAGATATATAGAATCAACAGTTTCAGGTTCTGATAAACTCAAGGTGTCTCCTTTGGGGCCAATGAACTGCATATCACAGGTCACCAAAGTAAAATTCATTTTTGCAGTTATATTTTTACCATCTTTCATTCTCACCACACCTTCGGTGAAAGCTGGGAGCAAATAATAAGAAAACGTTGATACGCTTTGCCCGGCAGGGATAATTTTTTTTTCAAAGACTTGTGCGTTTGAATGAATGCTAATTATGCAGATAGATAAAAGGCTTAAAAAAGATTTTATTCTCATGCGATATGATTTTTGGTTACGCTAATTTAATCAGAATAAACAATATTAAGTGCAGTATTAATTTAAAACTGATTTTAACTGTTCAAAAGTCGACTGATAATCCACATGCCTGATCCCACGGATGCCGAGGCTTTCTGCAACCTGAACGAACATTGGCCTGTCCTCTACATATATAACCTGCGAAGGATCTACTTGTGCAGTATTCAATGCAACTTTAAAAATATCCTTATCTGGCTTTCTGAAATGTACAAAGCCAGAGCATATAAAAAAATCAACAAAAGATCCGAGCTTGAAAGTTTTAATACGATATTCATTAAGCTCTAACCCTTCATTGCTCACCACGGCTATTTTCAAATGATGTTCTTTTTTTAATCTTGCCATCATATCAATCATTTCAGGAAATGGCTTGGTTTGTTGAAACATAAATTCGCGAAATTGTTTCTTGGTAAAATTTCTTTTTTCATAAAACACAACCCGGTCAAGATATTCTTCCAGGCTCAGTTTGCCCACTTCGTAAGTGTCGAATGTGAGATGGTGCCTTTCTTCTGTTTCTTCAGCATCCAGCTTAAAAAGTTTGATTGCTTTTTTTCTTGCTTCGCGGTCCCATCCGTTTGTGAGCAGCACACCTCCAATGTCTGTGAATATGGTTGTGATTGGCAGTTTTTTCTTCATTATTAAAAACTAATTTTTAGTGCTATGCAACTGTTATTTCTTTTTCGAGATACACATCCTGAATGGCATTTAAAAGAGCAACTCCATTTTTAAATGGTTTTTGAAAAGATTTCCTTCCGGATATCAAGCCCATTCCACCTGCTCGTTTATTAATAACTGCAGTTCGAACGGCTTCCATCAGATCTTTGCTTCCTTCTGATGCGCCACCCGAATTGATCAATCCGGCTCTTCCCATATAACAATTCAAAACCTGATAGCGACAAAGATCGATCGGGTTGCTGGTAGTGAGCTGCGTGTAAATTCTTTCATCTAATTTTCCATAGCTTGAACTGCCGGTGTTGAGCGCTTTGTAACCGCCATTATTTTCAGGAAGTTTTTGTTTAATGATATCTGCCTGAATGGTAACGCCAAGATGGTTTGCCTGTCCGGTCAGGTCGGCGGAAACATGATAATCCACGCCGTCTTTTTTGAATGCATTATTGCGCAGATAACACCAAAGTATAGTTGCCATTCCAAGCTTGTGTGCTTCATCAAAAGCATAAGCAACTTCTGTGATCTGTCTGTCTGATTCTTCTGATCCAAAATAAATGGTTGCGCCAACTGCTGCTGCGCCCATGTTCCATGCGTCTTTCACTTTTCCATACATGATCTGATCTGCCTTATTGGGATAGGTGAGCAGCTCGTTGTGATTTATTTTTACAATGAATGGAATTTTGTGTGCATATTTTCTTGACACCGACGCAAGCACTCCAAAGCTCGATGCCACTGCATTGCACCCTCCTTCAATAGCAAGTTTCACGATGTTTTCAGGATCGAAATAAATTGGGTTAGGCGCAAAAGAAGCTCCGGCACTGTGCTCTATTCCCTGGTCCACAGGTAATATTGATAAATAGCCTGAACCAGCAAGTCTTCCTGTCGAAAATAAAGAATGAAGATTGCGGAGCGTTTGGTTCACTCTGTTTGAGCTTGCAAAAACATCGTCCACGAAATCTGGTGAAGGCAAATGCAAATTATCTTTTGTGAGTGTTGAACAAACATGAGTGAAAAGGTTTTCATTTTCTTTGCCAAGCAATTCCGCAATTTGTGAATAGTTCATGAATAAGAATATTATGAAGTGAAGAGAAACTGAAGTATAAAATTATGAATTTGTAATTTCAGAAATCACTGAAGAATAAAAAGAATTGAACAGTACTAGTAAGTGAACAAAACTTACTTTGTAAATCCATAATCAAGCACTCTTTTCAAATATTGTTTGTCCTGGATGATCCATGTTACTTCATAGCTTCCAGTGTCGTCTTTGTTGAGCATATAAATATAAAATGTTCGTTTATCTGGTGAAAGATAAACTGCATCTTTGGTTTTAATGGTGCCGTTTTCGTTGTAAGTAAAGGTGGGATTATAGAGTGCCGCCCATGCACTCTCAGGAATTGCAACGGTGTCCTTTCCAATTGTGACTGTAACTTTACCAATTGCTGTTGAAGGTATCTTCCCATAGTTCCCATAATATGGCCGGTTGTCAATCTTCACTAGATGCTCACCTTCTTTTGCAAGCTTGTGCTTGGTAGAAAAAAATGGAGCAGCTTTGATTGTCACTCTTATTTGATTACTATCAAAAATGATGAAATCCGGTCCATATTCCTTCACAGGCAATTCCTTCAGCTTGCCTTTGCCCATGCTTTCTTCAATTCCACCAATGGTGAAACATGAAAGGTCGCTGCGCAAAGATTTATCTGTTACGTGTGCAAAGCCTTCATTTTTTCTTCTGAAATCATTATATTCCGGATCTTGAGAAAAAGAATTGAAAGCAACGAAGAAAAACAGCAACGCCAAAAGGATACGCATAAAATAATTGTTTGAAATTACCCTCAACTTACGCAAAAAATTTTATTCGAGGCTTGCATGTAAGGCTTCAGAAAGTTAATAGATTTACAAAAAGATTTTTCATCCCGCAATTTATTTCAATGAAAAAGAAATACAATATGATTTGAGATATGACGCATAAATGCACAATTCATCTTTTCATTAACTTGTGTTTTATTTATTATTTCCTATGCAAATTCAGCAAAACATTTCTCTGAAACAATTGAACACTTTCGGCATTGATGTCTCAGCAAAATATTTTTCCACGTTCAATAACTCTGATGATTTATCCGAGCTTATAGCTCTCAACTCTCAACTCACAACTTTTATCCTCGGCGGAGGAAGCAATATCCTTTTCACAAAAAACTTTGATGGCATTGTTTTGAAAAATGAAATCAAAGGAATCGAATTGATAAAAGAAGATGCTCAATATATTTATGTGAAGGCTGGGGCAGGAGAGAACTGGCATCAATTTGTTTTATATACACTTCAGCGCAATTGGCAAGGACTTGAAAATCTTTCTTTGATTCCGGGAAATGTTGGAGCAAGCCCGATGCAGAACATCGGTGCTTATGGTGTTGAGATAAAAGATTTGTTTTATGAGCTTGAAGCCTTTCATCTGAAAGAAAAAAAGGTTTTCACGTTTAGTGTTAATGATTGCGGCTTCGGCTATCGCGAAAGTGTTTTCAAAAATAAATTGAAAGAACAGTTTGTGATTTTAAATGTCACGTATTGCTTAAATAAAATCCCGAAATTCAATACAAGCTACGGCGCGATTGAAGAAGAATTGAATTCAATGGGCGTGACAGAATTATCAGCTAAAAAAATTTCTTTGGCGGTAATCAATATCAGAAGCTCTAAACTACCGGATCCTGCGAAGATTGGAAATGCGGGAAGTTTCTTTAAAAACCCTTCGGTAACTTCAGCAAAGTTTAATGATCTAAAAACAGAATTTCCATTGATTGTCGGGTATAAAAACCCGGACAATAGTGTCAAGCTCGCTGCAGGCTGGATGATTGAGCAATGTGGCTGGAAGGGCTTTCGCAAAGGAGATGCAGGCTGTCATGCCCAACAGGCATTGGTGCTGGTGAATTATGGAAACGCGAAAGGAAAAGAAATTTATGATCTGAGCGAAGATATCCTGCAAAGCGTGCAAAAAAAATTTGGAGTAAAGCTTGAAAGGGAAGTGAATTTAATTTAGTCTTGTCAATATCATTTTGATATACGTTTATATTTCTAATTGCGATAAATAAAAATTTATGAGAAAGTTTCTATTAGTACTTCTTGCATTTCTTTTAGTGATAATAGATTGTTCCGTTGCTCAGCAATCAAAAATTATTTATCCTACCACCAAAAAAACGGATTGGGTCGATGACTACCATGGAACAAAAGTTGCCGACCCATACCGCTGGCTGGAGAACGACACTAGCGCAGAAACAAAGGCTTGGGTGAAACAGGAAAATGATGTTACTTTTTCTTATCTAAGCGCAATCCCTTATCGCCAGCAGATGAAAAAAAGAATTGAAGAGGTTTATAATTACCCGAAATATTCTGCGCCATTTAGAAAAGGAGAATATTTTTATTATTACAAAAATGATGGATTGCAAAATCAATCTGTGCTTTATCGTCAACAAGGCTTCGATGGCAAGCCCGAAGTGATCATTGACCCTAACAAATTATCATCCGATGGCACGACAAGGCTTGTGGCTTTCCAGCTTTCTAAAGACGGGAAATATGCTGTGTATGGTTTGTCAAAAGGTGGTTCCGATTGGGAAACTTACTTTGTTAAAGACATGACCACGGGAAAAGATCTGGATGATACAGTAAATTGGGTGAAAGCTTCAGGAATTGCATGGCAGGGAAATGGTTTTTATTACAGCCGTTATCCTGCTCCAGAAAAAGGAAAGGAGCTCTCTTCAAAAAATGAAAATCATCAGGTCTATTTTCATCTCATCAATACCTCGCAACAAAAAGATGAATTGGTATACGAAGACCCTGCGAACCCTCAGCGTTTTCATTTTCTTGGCACGAGTGAAGACGAGCGCTATTCTTTTCTTAGCATTTCAGACAGAGGGAAAGGGCTTGAAGGAAATGCGCTATTCTATCGCGATAACCTGAGCGGTGACAAAACTTTCAAACCTTTGATCAAAGACGTTGGAAAATTTTCGTATGGTGTGATAGATAATATCGGAAATAAATTTTTGGTTCAGACAAATGATCATGCAAAAAACAGCAAGATCATTTTAATTGATCCTGCAAACATTGACAAAGCCAATTGGAAAACAATTATACCTGAAAAGCCAGAACCACTGGAAAATGCCGGGACAGCAGGTGGAAAATTATTTGTGAGTTATCTGAAAGACGTGACTTCACGGTTATATGTATGCGATTATAACGGAAAAATTGAGAAAGAAATAAAACTGCCGGGAGTTGGCACTGCCAGTGGCTTTGGCGGAGAAAGAGATGATAAATTTGTTTTCTACACATTCACTTCTTTCACTTTTCCGCCGACGATTTATAAATATGATATTGCAACCGGAGCAAGCACTGTTTTTCGTAAGCCTGAAGTTTCATTTGTGCCTGATGATTACGAAACAAAACAAATTTTTTATCCAAGCAAGGACAGCACAAAAATCCCAATGTTCATTGTTTATAAAAAAGGCTTGAAGCTTGATGGAAATAATCCGACACTCTTGTATGCTTATGGCGGTTTCAATATCAGCATGCAGCCTGCATTCAGTGCAACATTAATTCCATGGCTTGAACAAGGTGGTGTTTATGCGCTTGCCAATTTGCGGGGCGGTTCCGAGTATGGCGAAAAATGGCATGAAGCTGGCATGCGTTTCAAAAAGCAAAATGTATTTGATGATTTTATTGCAGCCGGTGAATATCTCATTTCAAAAAAATATACATCAAACACAAAACTTGCAATTCGTGGCGGCTCCAATGGTGGTTTGCTGATTGGTGCAGTGATCAATCAGCGCCCTGATTTGTTTAAAGTGGCGATAGGTCAAGCTGGTGTATTGGATATGCTTCGCTTCCAGAAATTTACCATCGGTTGGAACTGGATTGCAGAATATGGCAGCAGCGATAGTGCAGATGATTTTAAAAATCTTTATAAATATTCTCCATTGCATAACATCAAAGAGGGAATAAATTATCCGGCAACATTAATCACGACTGCAGATCATGACGACAGGGTAGTTCCTGCTCACTCATTCAAGTATGTGGCCACTTTGCAGGAAAAATATAAAGGCTCAAATCCTTTGCTGATACGCATCGACACAAATTCCGGTCATGGCGCGAGCAACACTTCTAAAGCAATTGAAACCATGGCTGATATTTATTCCTTTATTTTTTATAATACAGGCGTGACTCCGAAATTTGCCGCACTGTCAGGAGATAAGAAAGCATTTTAGGGAAGAAAATTTTATCAAAGACTGAGGATGCAAAGATCTTCCGTCTTTGATATTTCAAAAACAATTGTCGGACGTCTTATACGTTTTCAGGGGTGTATATTTTTTCAGGCAGATAAACTTCTGCCATCATACATCTTGCGCTTCCTCCGCCATTCGTTTCAATAACTCTGAGATCAGAATGGATAATTTTATTGTACTGGCTGAGCTTCTTGATTTGGCTGTCTTGCAGTGATTCGTATGCCTGAGTTGACATCACTAATAATCTTTCATTATTTTTATTTGTGACTTGCAGCATATTTCCGGCAAAATGATTCATCTGATCTAACGTAATTTCAAAAACTTTTTTTCCTGACTCTTTGATTGCATCCATCAGTTCTTCTCTTTCATCACGAATATTTAATGAATCAAGACAAACTATCACATATCTTTCTGTAACGCACATCATCACGTTGGTATGATAAATTTGTTTCTTGTTCTGATCCACAGCACTAAAAGCCATTCCCTTATAGCCCATTGTTTTGCAAAAATCCTGCAGCACTTTTTTATCAGTGCGCGGTGAAAGGCATGCATAAGCAATGCGCTCTTCTCTGTCAAGCACAATACTTCCTGTTCCTTCCAGAAAATGATTTTCATCTTCATAATAGCTGAAGTCGATCAGTTTTGTAATCTTGAATTTAGAAGCAATTGCATCAATCACATGTTTTTTTCTTTCAAGCCTTCTGTTGGATGCAAACATGGGATATAAGCAAACTGTTCCATTGCTGTGAAATGAAATCCAGTTATTAGGGAAAATAGAATCAGGTGTATATGGCTCAGGTGTATCGTCAATCACTGTTACATCCACACCATTTGATCTGAGCACTTGCACAAAACCATCAAATTCTTTTGCCGCTTTTTCCTGTGCATTGTTATCTTTTCCTGCAACCTGAAATGCATTGTTCACTGCAGTTTCCGGATTGAACGTGAAGTTCACCGGTTTGATCATTAAAAGATGAGAAGTTGTTTGCATTATTTTTACAGCTTTACTGCTACTGAATTTCAGATAAGGCATTATAGGAAAGGTTTTGTTGAAAACGCAATATAAGGAATTTGGGATGTTGGAAAGAGTTGTGAGATACGAGATGCGGGATACGAGATTGAAAAGTAGCGAGATCAATTTAGTAACATCTCGTATCTCGTATTTTTCATCATATCTCATCCCTCAGCAGAGGCATGCTCATGCAATGAAATCCGCCTCTTGCTCTCGATAACTCCGCTGATGGCATTAATATTAAAGTGTCTTTCATTTCGTCGGTTTTTATTTTTCCTTTCTCAAGGTTTTCGATCAGTTCGTTTGCATGAATGGTTTCAAAACCATTTTCTTTAAATGCTTCAACAGTTTTATCATTTCTGTCATAACCTAGCACAACACCTTCTTTCAATGCAAGAAGATTGCATGAATCTGTCCATTGCTCTCTGGCATCAAATGGAAATTCATTATTACCAGAATAAATAAATTTTACTTTGTCTTTGCAGCCCAGATCATTTTCGCTGATATCAATCAGCAAATCTTCGAGGTTATCAAAAGTCTTTGGGTTTTCAATGTCTTTCTTTTTGAATTGAATGATTTTTAGTTTGTCCTCTTTTTTGCTGCCTTCTAAAACGCGCTGTACTGAGTCAGAATCTTCATGTTTCATTGATTTTTTCGAAAAATTGCCGAGCATTACCCACACATTTTTTTTCACCTGAGTGAACACAGTATCGATATGCATGTAATCTCTTTTCTTCGGAATTTTTACAATCGTTATTTTCTTCAATAAATTTTTTTCGAATAAAATATTAATCGCCTGATGTGCTGCTTCCATGGATGTCCTCTCACTAACGCCAATGAGTATGTGATCTTTGCTCATGACCATCACATCGCCACCTTCCAGCGTCACTTTCTTTTCATCACCTTCTTTCGGCAATAAAAAATGATGTGTTGTGTCTGGCAATTCAATAATATTGTTGTGATAGTCTTTGAAAAGAGAATGATTAAAGAAAATATATTTTGCAATCAATGCTTCCCTGGTCCTCGCTTTTTTTGCAGGCTTGTTCAAAAGAACATGGTCATTAATAACGATGCCGATATCTCGTGTGAAAATAAAATTCGGGATGGGCGCAAAAAGCATTTTGCCGTCATTCTGTGAACCAGTGATAAATGTTTTTGATAGTGAAATAGCATCAAGCTCCAGTAATTCTTTTTGTGTATCGTAGGAGCAATTTTCTATCGCGCAGACCGATGCAACCAATTTCAATTTTATTTCATGGTCAGTTAGAATATCTGCAAGCAGCCATTGCAGTTCCACCACATTTTCAGATTTGAAAAACCCTTCATTATCCGGCTTATAAAAATTGCGCTTGCTTTTTTCTGCATCAATATCTTTCAGCTTGCCCTTTATTTTTTTGGGGTCAAGAAAGTATAATAAAATTTTTGTGTAAAAATCATATTCTTTTCTCCGGATAGTGTCAAGATGAACGATATCTTCGAAGAGCCAGTCCTGCGCTTTTGAGGGCACTACTTTCCCCAGGCCGCTGTCAGGACTGTGCACTAATAACCGGCGCAGGGTGCCGACTTCAGATGATACATTTAATTTGGTGGAATTATTTTTTGCCATAATAAAACAATGAATTGTCAAAAAAATTTGAATCTATGAATCAGTAAAAGGGTAAGAAAGAAACTGGCAACTTAATCAGGGATATAAAAGTTCACCGGGAGCATTAGCTTCGCGAATGAAGAAAAAGCAATATCTTTTTGATGAAGTAATTTCATGCAGCCAGCAATTAAAGCAAAGTTAGGATTTTCGGATGATTCGGGAAGTGCGTGAAGTTCAAGGCAATTGAATAGCATTATAGAGATTGTGAAAGCCTACAGCTTGATTTCCATGATCCTCTTTAGTAAGGCATTTCATTAAGACGTACATTCGTGATTATGAAAAAGAACGTTCAATCACTGGCGGTTTTTAAAATGCAGCGACGCGTGCATTGTACCTAATATGAACTGAAAGAAGAAAGGAGTAAACAATGATTCCAAACAGCGAAACTCACAACATAATTTTATTCGTGTTCTATATTTCAGTAATTGCTATAGCCGTGCTCATAATATCAATGATTATATCTTTAGTAAAAAATAAAAAGCACAAACAAGAAACAGAGAATACTTCTAGTACCGAAACAGATAATAAAATTTGACTTTTTTTATACGTTCTTGTCCCAATTTGTATATAGTTGCCATTTATTATTACTAACGCTTGTTAGTTTCTCTTTTTATTTTCTATTTTTGCACACCTTAATCTTTTCACATGCAGTTTCAGTTATCAGAAGAACAATTAATGATTCAAAAAGCAGCAAGGGATTTTGCCGTGAATGAATGTTTGCCGGGCGTTATTGAACGAGATGAAAATCAGAAATTCCCAAAAGAACAAATCAAAAAATTAGCAGAGCTTGGCTTTATGGGAATGATGGTGGACACACAATATGGCGGCGCAGGAATGGATACGGTTAGCTATGTGCTGGCCATGGAAGAGATCAGCAAGATTGATGCAAGCGTGAGTGTGTGCATGAGCGTTAATAACAGCCTTGTGTGTTGGGGACTGCAGGCTTTTGGCTCGGAAGAACAAAAGAAAAAATATCTCACACCATTGGCGCAGGGGAATAAAGATGGTGAATTACATATCGGCGCTTTTTTATTAAGCGAGCCGGAAGCGGGCAGCGATGCGACTTCGCAAAGAACCATTGCAGAAGATAAAGGCGATTATTATTTGCTGAACGGAACAAAAAACTGGATCACCAATGGCAACTCTGCAAGCGTGTATTTAGTGATGGCACAAACAGATGTGGCCAAAGGCAGCAAAGGCATCAATGCATTTATTGTTGAGAAAAAATGGAACGGTGTTGCAGTTGGAGCAAAAGAAAATAAATTGGGCATTCGTGGAAGCGACACGCATAGCATTTCTTTTACTGATGTGAAAGTGCCGAAGGAAAACAGGATTGGCGCAGATGGTTTTGGTTTCACGTTTGCGATGAAGACATTAGCAGGAGGGCGCATTGGGATTGCTTCACAAGCATTGGGTATTGCTAGTGGCGCTTATGAACTATCATTGAAATATTCAAAGGAAAGAAAAGCATTTGGCAAGGAAATCATGCAGCACCAGGCAATTCAATTCAAGCTGGCTGATATGGCAACGAGGATAGAAGCAGCAAGATTATTGTGTCTGAAAGCAGCATGGGAAAAAGATAATGGAATGGATTATGCGCTGAGTTCTTCGATGGCGAAAGTGTATGCAAGCGAAACAGCGATGTGGGTTTCAACGGAAGCAGTGCAGGTTCACGGCGGATATGGCTATGTGAAAGAATATCATGTTGAGCGATTGATGCGCGACGCA
>Ga0070734_10001460_pt1 | contig 34264 bp, 29 predicted proteins | sample Coa_R1_8_FD_66444 | JGI IMG/M metagenome (GOLD analysis project Ga0070734, IMG submission 66444) | Surface soil microbial communities from Centralia Pennsylvania, which are recovering from an underground coalmine fire - Coalmine... | ecosystem: Environmental > Terrestrial > Soil > Unclassified ...
CCCTACGTGGGACGGGCGGAGATGCGAGCATTGCCGCGCGAGTATCGCGGCGAGCCCCGCATCGGCCTCGAGGCGGGCTTGGATGGGCTCGATGCGGTGAGGAGCATCCTCGCGGCGGCGCGTCATCATCTCGTCGACGAGGGATTGCTGGTGGTGGAGGTAGGCAACAGCGAGCGAGCGTTGCTGCGCGCATTCCCCCGCCTGCCGTTCGTCTGGCCCCAGATTGATATCGGCGGCGGTGCCGTCTTCATGCTGCGGGCGAGGGATTTGTAGCTCGACAGAGGGTCCCAAGGGAGCGCCAATGTCCGGGAACATCTTCGGCAAACTTTTCACCGTGACGAGCTTCGGCGAGAGCCACGGCCCGGCGCTCGGCTGTGTGGTCGACGGCTGTCCGCCGGGCCTTCGCCTGAGCGAGCAGGATCTGCAATCGGACATCGATCGGCGCCGCCCGGGGACCTCGCAATACACCAGTCAGCGGCGCGAGCCCGATACGGTACGGATTCTTTCCGGGGTCTTCGAGGGCAGGACGACCGGCACGCCGATCGGACTGCTCGTGCAGAACGAGGATGCGCGCGCGCGCGATTACGAAAAGATCAAGGACCGCTTCCGTCCGGGACACGCCGACTACACCTATCAGCAGAAATATGGGTTTCGGGACTACCGCGGCGGTGGCCGCTCCTCGGCGCGCGAGACCGTGATGCGGGTTGCTGCAGGGGCGATCGCGCGCAAGTTCCTCGCCGAGTCTCTCGGCGTGACGATCCACGGATATCTGAAGCAACTCGGGCCCCTCGTGCTCGAGCCGAAAGACCCGGCCGCCGCGCGTGACAATCCCTTCTCGAGTCCCGATCCGGCGCGCTTACCCGAGCTCGAGGAGTTCATCTGGCGCCTGCGCGAGGCGGGAGACTCGATCGGCGCTCGTGTCGATGTCGTGGCGCGGGGTGTGCCGCTGGGGCTGGGTGAGCCGGTGTTCGCGCGTCTCGATGCGGATCTCGCGGGCGCGATGATGGGCATCAATGCCGTCAAAGGGGTGGAGATCGGAGCCGGCTTCCGCGCCGTCGAGCAGCGCGGTTCCGAGCACCGCGACGAGCTCACGCCCGCGGGCTTCAAGAGCAATCATGCGGGCGGTGTGCTGGGAGGAATCTCCTCTGGACAGGACATCCTGGTGAGCATCGCTCTCAAGCCCACTTCGAGCATCACCGTGCCGGGAGTCACGATCGATGTGGCGGGTCGCCCGACCGAGATCACAACCACCGGTCGGCACGATCCCTGTGTTGGACTGCGCGCCGCGCCGATTGCAGAGGCGATGATGGCGCTCGTGCTGATGGATCATTATCTGCGCTGGCGGGCGCAATGCGCCGATGTCAAGCGCACGACGCCGGATATCGCGCGGGGGCCGGGGTGAGCTCCGCGCGCGCCTTGCGCATCGCCGTGGTCGGGGCCGCGACGCTCATCGGGGAAGCGGTTCTCGAGGAGCTGCGCGCGCGGCGCGTTCCTTACGCGGAGCTGCACGCGCTCGATGAGGCCCATGCGCTGGGCGGTGAGCGGGGCGGCGCCTCGATCGAGGACGATGAGCCCAGGCTTGCGATCAATGACGTTGCGCGCTTCGATTTCGAGCGCGTCGATCTGGCGCTGTTCTGTGGCCGGGGATCCTTGAGTGAGCGCTATGCGGAATCGGTGGCGCGCGCCGCCTGGGTAATCGACGGCTCGGATCGCTTCAGCAACCGCGAGGACGTGCCGCTCGTGGCGGCGGACGTGAATCCGCAGGTGCTCGAGGCCTTGAGCGCTCCGCGCTTGATTGCGCTCGCGGGCAGCGCGAGCGTTGCGCTCGCGACCGCGCTCGCACCGCTCGATGCGTGGGCGGGCGCCGAGCGAGTCGATGTGGTGAGCCTGCACGCCGTATCGGGGAGCGGTCGCGGCGCGGTGGATGAGCTCGCCGCCGAGACGGTGTCGCTCCTGAGCGGCCGTCCCGCCCGGGGCCGTGCATACGGCACCCAGATCGCCTTCAACGTCATCCCGCAGGTGGGCCGTTTGCACGAGGAGGGGGGCTCCGGCGAGGAACGCAGAGTTGCCCGAGAGACCTGCCGCCTCCTCGGCTCGCCCGCCTTGAGCATCAATTCAACCGCGGTGCGCGTTCCTGTGTTCTTCGGCCACAGCGTGGCCGTGCATGCGCAGTTCGCCCGTGCGGTGAGCGTGGCGGGAGCCCGTGAAATTTTGCAGCGCGGAACAGGTCTCGAGCTGATCGAAACCGACTCGGATGCCGAATTTCCGACGCCCGCCACATTCGCGACCGCGCCCCATAAGGTATATCTGGGGCGCCTGCGCATGGATGGGACCCGTGATCGGGCTCTAAATTTCTGGGTCGTGGCCGATAATGTTCGGAAATGTGCGGCACATAACGCAGTTTCGGTGGCCCAGATTTTGGTAAATCATTACCTGTAAGATATAGTTACCCGCTTATGTAAGGCAAGTGAGCAAACGCGCCCAAGTGTTTATCGCACAATGAAATATTCACGCTTGCCCAGCCGAATTCTGGGAGTACCGATGTCATTGACGATGCCTCGCATGATGCTGATGGCGTGGTTGTTACCGCTGTCCTCGCTGTGGCCGTCCGTGTCGTGCGCCTTGGGCCTCGGCGAGATCCATCTCAACTCCGCCCTGAATGAGCCGCTCAACGCCGACATCGACCTCATCGCCGCCTCGCCGGATGAGCTCGCGGCGCTGCGCGCGACACTCGCGAGCCGCGATGCCTTCACCCGTTATGGCATCGATCGACCGCCCTTCCTGTCCTCGCTCACCTTCAAGGTCGCGAAGAGCAAAGATGGCCGCGACATTCTCCAGGTGCACTCGAGCGAGGCGATTCCGGAGCCCTTCGTCACCTTCCTGGTCGAGGTGAACTGGGCGCGCGGGCGCCTGATGCGCGAGTACACCGTGTTGCTCGACCCGCCGGTGTATACGCCCGGGGAGAGCGCAGGGTCTGCGCCCGCGGTCGCCGCTGCAACCACGAATCCTGCGCCGAGCAGCGAGCCCGCGCCCGCGGTGGCAACGCCTGCGCCGGCTGCGCCGGCCGCGACGTCGACCGCGCCGCTTCCGGAGACGAGCCCGGCGCCCCCGGTCGCCAAGGCCCGGCACGGCAGCGGTGGTGCTCGACGTCACAAGACGCCGGCCGCCTCGACGCCGTCTGCGCCGGCCGCCGAATCGCCGAGCTCCGAGGCGGCAGCCCCAGCAGCTCCGGCAGAGGCCGCCGCTCCCGCGCCGAGCGAGGCGGGGGCGAATCCTGCGACCGTGCAGGTCATGCAAGGTGACACCCTCACCAAGATCGCGCGTGGCCTGCACGCCGAGAGCCGTGCGGCGCTCGATCAGACGATGATCGCGCTCTTCCGGTCGAATCCCGAGGCGTTCGGCGGCAACATCAACGTGCTCAAGCGCGGTGCCGTGCTGCGGGTGCCCGAGGCCGATGCCATCGCCGCGCTCAATCAGAAGGAGGCGATGAGCGAGGTGCATCGCCAGCTCGAGGCCTGGCGCAACGCCGGCGGCGCCGCCACGGCGGCGAGCGGTGGACGGCTGCGGCTCGTGACGCCCCAGGGCGGAGAGGGCACCGCCGGGCCGCCGAGCAAAGAGGCGGCCAGCGCGAGCGCCGAGACCGAGGCGCTGCGTTCGCAAGTCAAGGATCTGCAAGGCCAGCTGGCCGACTCGAAGCGGCTGCTCGAGCTCAAGAACTCCGAGCTCAGCGCGCTGCAACAGCGACTCAGTCAGAGTCAGGCCCCGACCACAGCGAAGCCGCCCGTCACGGCGGCCCCGCCGCCCCCGCGACCCGCGGTCCCGCCGCCGGTCGCCAAGACCGAGCCGTTGCCGCCCCCGCCGGCCGCCGAGCCGCCCGCGTCGGCCGTCGCGCCCGAGCCTCCCGCGGTCGCGCCGACGCCTCCGCGCGCGGTGCCGAAGAAACCGGTCGCATCGCCGCCGCCGAGCGCCACCGGCTCGTGGATCGACTGGATTGCCGAGAACTGGTACGTCGCGGCGGTGCCGCTGCTGCTGGTGCTCGCGCTGCTCGGCTTCAATGCCTGGCGCAAGCGGCGCCAGGCCTCGATCGAGCCGCCCGGCGGTGGCTTCGATTCGATGCTCGAGGAGACGCATGTCACGGACATGCGGGACGAGGCGGCGAACAAGCTCGCCGCGCTGCGCAAGCCGACCGACTCGTACGAGGTCGAGGAGTCGGGACCGCACGTGGCGCCGGACTTTCACGAGACCCAGCGCTTCAGCGAGACCGGGGAGCTGAAGTCCGCGGAGGACACGCTCTCGAGCGAGAGCGCGGTCAACATCGATCAGGGTGATCCGCTCGCCGAGGCGGATTTCCACATGGCTTATGGCCTCTACGATCAGGCTGCGGATCTCGTGCGCATTGCGCTCGAGCGCGAGCCCGACCGCAGGGATCTGCGCATGAAGCTGCTCGAGATCTACTTCGTGTGGGGTAACAAGGAAGCCTTCCTGCAGACGGCGAAGAGCCTCGAGTCCACGCGCGACCATGCGCCGGCGGGCGAGTGGGACAAGATCGTCATCATGGGCAAGCAGATCTGTCCCGAGGAGCCGATGTTCAGCACGAGCACCGGCGGGGGTCGCGGCGCAGGGACGCTGGTCGACCTCAATCTCGAGGGCGGCGAGAACCGCGTCGACATCGATCTGTTCGGCGAGCCGGACGCGGCCGCAGACGCCGATTCGACCGCGGCGACGGGCGAGTCGCCCCAGCTGCGCACCTCCGATCCGGGTGCCGGCCTCGACTTCATGCTCGATTCGCCCGAGCGTGACGCCGATGATTCGCCGACGCGCGAGCAGCGTGCGGCCCGCGATGAGCCGACGATGGAGTCCGAGCAGCTCACGCAGCTCAGTGAGCAGCCGACCATGGAATCGCCGGCCCTGAAGACCGCGGAGATGCGCTCGCCGCGCATGCCGCCGAAGACCCCGAGCAAGGCCGAGCAGACGGCCGAGGTGTCGATCGATGACCTGGGGCTCAATCTGGACCATCTCGCCGAGACTGACACGCCCTCATCCGACAGCATCCCGCAGCTTGCGGAAACCGATCATCCGGCCGATGCGCCGACGATGGTGGCCGGTCTCGACGAGCGCTCGCGCCGCTTGATGGAGCAGGCCGCGCAGCGGCGCGACAGTGATCTGACGGAGCTCGAGCGCGAGCTCGAGGCCTCTTTCATCTCCGAGCTCGATGCGCAGCAGGATGAGATCAAGACGGCGGTGCTGCCGCCTGAATCGGCTCCGACCGTGCTGATGCCGCGCGAGCGCGAAGCTGCGCCGCAGCCCACGCAGCGGGTCAAATCCCCGGAATTCTCGGATATCCAGGATCCCGAGCGAGTCGACATCGATTCGACCTCGAAGCTGCGCGGCATCAAGGCCGACAGCATCGACCTCGATCTCGATCGGCTGGCCACCGCGCTCGGAACGGGCGATACGGTCGAGCAGCCGCGCGCCGCGGAGGAAGTATTCTCGAACGAGGTGTTCGAGGCGAGCCAGCGGAGCCGGCGCGTCGATCTCGATGTGGGCGAGGCGATGAACGGCGCGGAGCATCCGACCAATCGCCTGGCCGCCACCAACAAGCTCAAGTCCGTCGATCTCTCCATGACCGAGCTCGAGCCGGTCACGATGAGCGAGGTGGGCACGAAGCTCGACCTGGCCCGCGCCTACATGGACATGGGCGACCCCGAGGGTGCTCGCAGCATTCTCGAGGAGGTCGTGCAGGAAGGCTCGGCCAGCCAGAAGCAAGAGGCCTCGCGACTGATCGAGTCGCTGCCCGGCTGAGACTTCCATGACGGCCGTCGCGGAGCGGCCCGAGGACCTCGGCCCGCCGCCCGAGATGCGGCGCATGGCTGCGCTCCTCGAATACGCGGGGGGCGCCTATGCGGGCTGGCAATCGCAGCAGCATGCCGCCTCGCTCCAGCAGGCCGTCGAGCGTGCATTCGGTTTCATCGCCGCGCATCCGCTCACCGTGGTGTGCGCCGGGCGCACCGATGCCGGCGTCCACGCGGCGGGTCAGGTGATCCACTTCGATACCCACGCCTCGCGTGCGGCGCGCTCCTGGGTGCTCGGCGCCAACACGCGCCTGCCGCCGGACATCGCCGTGCTCTGGGCGGCGGAGATGCCCCGGACGTTCCATGCGCGCTACTCGGCCCTGCGGCGCACGTACCGCTATCTCATCCTCAACCGCAGTGCGCGCTCCGCCCTGAGCCGCGAGCGCGCCGCCTGGATCCATCGGCCGCTCGATGCCGCCACCATGCAGCGCGCCGCTCAAGCACTCATCGGCGAGCACGATTTCTCCGCCTTTCGCGGGATCGAGTGCCAGTCGAAGTCGCCGCGACGTCGCATCGAGCGGCTGCGCGTCGAGCGCGTGGGCGAGATCGTCTCCATCGAGATCACCGCCAATGCGTTCCTGCATCACATGGTGCGCAACATCGTTGGTACCTTGATCGAGGTGCAGGAGAGAAGCGATCCGCTCGCCGCGCTCGCGCGCATCCTCGAGAGCCGCGACCGCCGCCAGGCCGGTGCGACCGCGCCCGCCTGCGGCCTGTACCTGTGGCGGGTCGAGTATCCAGCGACCTTCGGCATCCCGGCTCCTGATCGCAGCCGCGCCGCCCCGGGCATTTTGCTAGACTGAGCCGGGCGCGCTTTTGCGCGGTTTTCAGGCACGGGATCACGAGCAACATGTCCTGGTTCGAGCGCATCGTTCCCTCGCGAATCAAGACCGAGCGTCGTACGCGCTCGGTTCCGGAGGGGTTGTGGATCAAGTGCCCGGCCTGCGATGCGGTCCTCTATCGGGCCGAGATCGAGCGCAACCTGCACGTGTGTCCCAAGTGCAGCCACCACATGCACATCGGTGCCCGGGAGCGGCTCCTCAAGTTTCTCGACACCGGCTCGACGCAGGAGCTCGCCGCCAAGGTCGAGCCGGAAGATCCGCTCAAGTTCAAGGATTCGAAGCGGTACAAGGATCGGATCGCGCAGGCGCAGAAGCAGACCGGCGAGCGCGATGCGCTGGTCGTGATGGCGGGGCAGCTCGCGAGCCTGCCCATCGTCGCCTGTGCCTTCGAGTTTCGCTTCCTCGGCGGCTCGATGGGCTCGGTGGTCGGCGAGAAGTTCGTGCGCGCGGTGGAGCACTGTCTGGAGCACCGCATGCCGCTCGTGTGTTTCTCGGCGAGCGGAGGTGCTCGCATGCAGGAGGCGCTGTACTCGCTCCTGCAGATGGCGAAGACGAGCGCGGCTCTGAAGCGTCTGTCCGAGGCACGCCTGCCCTTCATCTCGGTGATGACGGATCCGACGACCGGGGGTGTGTCGGCGAGTCTGGCGATGCTCGGTGACATCAACATCGGCGAGCCGAAGGCCCTCATCGGGTTTGCCGGACCGCGGGTGATCCAGCAAACCGTGCGCGAGACTCTGCCCGAGGGCTTTCAGCGCAGCGAGTTCCTGCTCGAGCACGGCGCGCTCGACATGATCGTCGATCGACGCGAGCTGCGCGACCGGATCGGCGCACTGCTGAGGCTCATGACGGGCAAAGAGCCGGCGGCCGCGGCCTGAGGAATCTGCATGCACGGCCCCGCCTCAAGCCCACCGCCGCTCGCGCTGAGGAGCGATGCGCAGTCTCGATGAGTGGCTCGAGCACCAGATGCGTGTGCACCCGCAGACGATCGAGCTCGGGCTCGAGCGCCTCGCCGAGGTGCTCGAGCGGCTGAAGTTTCCCAAGCCGCGCGTACCCGTCATCACCATCGCCGGCACCAACGGCAAGGGCTCGGTCGCCGCCTACTGCGCCTCGGTGCTCGCCGCCGCCGGACAGCGCGTCGGACTCTTCACCTCGCCGCACCTGCGTGACTACCGCGAGCGCATTCGCATCGATGGGGCGCCCGTCGAGACTGCAGCGCTCGTCGCGGCATTCGAGCGCATCGAGGCCGCGCGCGGTGAGATCTCGCTCACCTTCTTCGAGTTCAATGCGCTTGCCGCCTTCGTGCTCTTCGATCAGGCGCGCCTCGATGCCTGGGTCCTGGAGATCGGCATGGGCGGGCGGCTGGATGCCGTGAACATCATCGACCCGACCGTTGCAGTCGTCGTCAGCATCGGACTCGATCATCAGGAGTACCTGGGCTCGACGCTCGACAGCATCGCCCGCGAGAAAGCGGGGATCTTTCGCCGCGCAGTTCCGGCCGTGCTCGGCAGCCGCGATGCGCCTGCGGCGCTCGCGCAGCGCGCCCGCGAGCTCGGAGCGCCGCTCAAGCGCCTCGGGGCGGAGTTCGATTTCAAGCGGCAGGGCGCCGAGTGGAGCTATGAGGGGCTCAAATGGCATCTCAGCCGCCTGCCCGCGCCCGCACTGCGCGGCGAGCACCAGTTCGCCAATGCAGCCACCGCGCTCGCCGCGCTCGAGGAGCTGCCGATCGAGGCGGTGCTGAGCCCGGAGGCCGTTGCGTGCGGTCTCGCGCGCGTTGAGCTTGCGGGCCGCTTCCAGCTGATCGAGCCAGGCCGCCCGGGCGAGCCGGTGTGGATTCTCGACGTCGCGCACAACCCGGCCGCCGCCGCGGTGCTCGCCGCCAACCTGCGTGCGCTGCCGAGGCCGGGACGCACGTACGCCGTGTGCGGGATCCTCGCCGACAAGGATGCGGTGGGCGTCGCACGGGCGTTGGCGCAGGAGATCGATCGATGGTGGGTGTGCTCCACCGAGGGACCGCGCGGCACCGAGGCGCGTGCCCTGGCGGCCCTCATCGAGCCGCAGGTGCGCGGGAAGATCGAGACCGCGCCGAGCATCGCCGCGGGTTGCGAGGCAGCGCGGCGTGAGGCGGGCGCCGCCGATCACATCGTCGTCTTCGGCTCATTTCACGTCGTCGGCCCCGCTCTCGACTGGCTCGAGGCGGAAGGTGTGCTGCACCCGGCTCGGCACACCCACTATACTCACGCGCACCGCCCATGAACGAGATTGCCCTGCGCATGGACCGTCACGTCAAAGAGCGTCTGGTCGGCGCCACGATTCTCGTGGCGCTCATCGTGATCGTCGTACCCGCTCTGCTCTCGGGACCTCATCGGATGAGCGAGCCACCCGGCAACAATGACCTCGCGCAGCGACGTCGGGTGGTGCTCAACGTACAGACCAGCAAGACGACGCCGACCGTTGCGCCGGGCGAGCCGCGCACGGGACCGGAGGCGGCCAGTGGCTCGAGCGCTTCGAGTGGCCCGACCGCCTCGAATGCGGACGCTCGGACCAGCGACTCGGGCTCGCTCAATGCAGCGCCGGGCGCAGGGGCGAGCCTGCAGGTGACTCGCCCGGCCGAGCCGCCCGCTGTTACCCCCTCGTCCGGCCGGCCCTCCGGTGCCTCCGCAGCCGCCGCAGCGCCGCTTGAAATGGCGCCCTCCGCCCCCAATTCCTGGTCGGTGCAGGTGGGCAGCTTCGCGAGCCGTCCCAATGCCGAGCGGTTGGTCCATCAGCTCAAATCGAGCGGCGCTTCGGCCTACGTGCTCGCGCGTGGGAGCGGTGCCAAGCTGCGCTACCGCGTGCGCGTCGGACCCCTGGCCGATCGCGCGGCCGCGGAGCGTACTGTGACGCGGCTCAAAGCCGCGGGACACGCCGCGACCGTCGTCGCCCCCGGTGCCGTTGGCTGAGGCGCGGCGTGTGATGCTTTCACGGCATCCCCCGCTACGCTTCGCGTAGAATGCGCGCCAGCCGGGTGGGCCGGGCAAAAGATCTCGGGGGAGCGCGATGCCGAGGGCGGATCATTGACCGGGGCCGACGTCCTGATACTGCTGGTTTTGTTGGGCTCGACGTTGATCGGATTGCTGCGCGGCTTCGTCCGCGAAGCGGTTTCGGTCGTGTTCTGGATCGTTGCGATCTGGGCGGCCTGGCGCCTCGGGCCGATCGTCGAGCCGCATCTCGGGGGCTATCTGGCCGATCCGCGGGTCGCGCCCTGGGTCGGTCGACTGGTGATTTTGATCGTCGTGCTGCTGATCGGCTGGGTGTGCGGGATGCTGGCGAGCTATCTGGCGCGCACCCTGATGCTCGGCACCCTCGATCGGGTGATGGGACTGCTGTTTGGCATCGTGCGCGGCATGGTGCTCGTCGGTCTGCTCGTCATCGGCGGTGAGCTTCTGCACCTCAACCAGGAGGAATGGTGGGGACGCTCGAAGCTCATCCCCTACGGAGAGGCGCTCGGCGACTGGCTGCGTGCGATGGTGGGTGAACACGGCGAGCCGTGGAGGAGCCTAGAACGGCTGACGGGCGTGAAGGTCAAGCCGCAATAGCTCGGAGGTCATCATGTGCGGAATCGTAGGAATCGTCGGCACGAGCGCGGTCAATCAGCGCCTCTACGATGCGCTCACGGTGCTGCAACACCGCGGCCAGGATGCCGCGGGCATCATGACGAGCGAGGGGGGCGAGCTCTTCATGCGCAAGGACGCAGGCCTGGTGCGCGATGTGTTCCAGCAGAAGCACATGATGAAGCTCGCGGGCAACATCGGCATCGGCCACGTACGCTATCCGACCGCCGGCACCGACAGCGCGCACGAGGCGCAGCCCTTCTATGTCAACTCTCCCTACGGCCTGTGTCTCGCCCACAATGGCAATCTGACGAACGCCCGCGAGCTCACCGAAGTGCTGGTGCGCGAGGACCGGCGTCATCTCAACACCCGCTCCGATTCGGAGGTGCTGCTCAACGTGCTCGCCTCCGAGCTGCAGCGGGTGGGCACCCCGCGGGTGACCCCGGCGGACATTTTCGCGGCCGCGAATGCCGCTTATCGGCGCTGTCGCGGCGCGTATGCCGTGGTGGCCATGGTCATCGGGCACGGCATCCTCGGGTTCCGTGACCCCAACGGCATCCGCCCGCTGATGCTCGGCAAGCGCCAGACGAAGAAGGGCGCCGAGTGGATGCTCGCCTCGGAGAGCGTCGCGCTCGACATGCTCGGCTTCGAACGAGTGCGCGACGTGGCGCCCGGCGAGGCGGTGTTCATCGACGAGCAGGGGCGATTCTATGCGCAGCAGTGCATAGCCCTCGCGCGTCACACGCCGTGCATCTTCGAGTACGTCTATTTCGCGCGCCCCGACTCGATCATCGACAACATCTCGGTCTACAAGGCACGCCTGCGCATGGGCGAGCACCTCGCCGAGAAGATCCGGCGCGAGCGCCCCGATCACGACATCGACGTCGTGATTCCAATACCGGATACGAGCCGCACCAGCGCGGTGCAGGTCGCCCAGCTCCTCGGCGTCAAGTATCGCGAGGGCTTCATCAAAAACCGCTACATCGGGCGCACCTTCATCATGCCGGGCCAGGAGCAGCGCTCGAAGTCGGTGCGCAGCAAGCTCAATGCGATCGATCTCGAGTTCCGCGGCAAGGTCGTTTTGCTGGTGGACGATTCGATCGTGCGCGGCACCACCTCGGCGCAGATCATCGAGATGGCGCGCGAGGCGGGCGCGCGCAAGGTGTACTTCGCCTCCGCCGCGCCTCCGGTGCGCTATCCGAACGTGTACGGCATCGACATGCCGGATGCCTCGGAGCTCGTGGCGGCGGGTCACACCATCGGTGAAGTGCGCAAGATCATCGGCGCCGACTGGCTCATCTATCAGGACCTCGAGGACCTGGTGCACGCCGTGCGACACGACCATGCCAAGATCACCGATTTCGACACCTCCTGTTTCTCGGGAGAGTACGTGACCGGGGACGTGACGCCGGAATACCTTGAGCGCCTGCAGGGAGAGCGATCCGACGAGGCTAGACAGCAGCGTCGCGATGGCGTCGGCCGTGGACTCAAGCCGGTCCGAACCCTTTAGAGCCGCACCTGCGAAGGCTCGGGGTGGGGGCCCTTGAGCTTCAAGCTTCTGCTCATTGCGGAGCGATCGGACCATCGTTTATTGGTGCGCAAGCACGTCGAGATCGAGTGGCCGACCGCCACGGTGGTCGAGCACCGACTCGGTGAAGATGAGCCTCTGCCCGCCGAGTTCCTCGCGGCGGGATACGATGCCGTGCTGGTGGTCGGGGCTCCGCCCACCGAGACTGCGGAGTCGCTCGCCGTGGCGCTGCGCTCGAAGCCGGACTTTGCGCCCCTCGTGCTGGTGCTGCTCGAGGAGGCGCCCTCACCGGCGCCCGCGCCCGCACACGGCCTGCATCGACTCTATGGCCGCAAGATCGACCGCGATCAGCTGATCCGCGCGATCCTGCGGGCCGCGCGCGAGCAAAAGCAGGCGACCTCGGTGCGACGCGGACACCCTGGCTACGAGCACCACTATCGTTTCGGCTCCGTTCTGATCCGCGGCCATCGCAACATCCGTCAGATCGGCAGCGGCGGCATGTGCAAGATCTATCTCGCCGAGAGCGAGCGAGCGGGGGCGCTGGTCGTGCTCAAGGTCTTCAGCCAGGTGCCGGATGTGTCGGAGCGCATCATCAGCTTCGACCGCTTCCTGCAGGAGTACGAGATCGTCGCGCGATTGAAGCACCCGAACATCGTGCGCATCTACGATCTCGGCATCGCGGATGACCACTCCTACATCGCCATGGAGCATTTTCCACTCGGCGATCTGCGCCAGCGCATGAAGTCGCCGATCGCGCCCTCCTCGGCGCTCAAGTACCTCGAGCAGATCGCGAGCGCGCTCGAGGCCATTCATGCCGTCGGTGTGCTGCATCGGGATCTGAAGCCCGCGAACGTCATGCTGCGCGCGGACGGCTCACTCTGCCTCATCGATTTTGGCCTGGCGAAGGCGAACGAGCTCGACGCGGAGCTCACCGGTACCCGCGAGATCTTCGGCACCCCGTACTACATGAGCCCGGAGCAGGGACATGCCGAGCTCGTCGATGCGCGCAGCGACCTCTACAGCCTCGGCATCGTGTTCTACGAGATGCTCACCGGCCGCAAGCCCTTCACCGGCGGCTCGGCGATGGAGGTGATCTACAAGCACAAGCGTGCCGACCTGCCGCCCCTGCCGCTGCAGCTCGCGATCTACGAGCCGCTCATCAAGCGACTGCTCGCAAAAGCCCCCGAGGACCGCTTTCAGTCGGCCCGCGAGCTGCGCGAGGCGCTCACCGAGCTCAAGGTCCCGGCCTGATGGGGCCCAGCCGCGGCGCACCCATGCGACGAGCGTTCGCCCAATGACCCTCAGTTCGCTGCTGCGAGCCGAGACGCCCGATGCCTGGGTCGAGGCGGCACGCCGCTCTCGGGAGGTGCTGCTCATCGATCACGCGAACTGCGAGAAGAAGGCAGCCTCGACCGCGCTTGCGCTGATGTTCGCCTATGCCGAGGACACCGGGCTCACGCTGCGCCTGTCGCGCCTCGCGCGCGAGGAGCTGAGGCACTACGAGCAGGTGGTGAGGCTCATCGAGCGACTGGGCATCAAGCTCGAGCGCCTGAGTCCCGGGCGCTACGCGGAGCAGCTGCGCCGCCCCGTCGCCCGAGCCGAGCCCGAGCGCGGCGTCGATCTCATGCTGTGCGGCGCGTTCATCGAGGCGCGCTCGTGCGAGCGCTTCGCCCGGCTGAGCCGCAGCCTCGAGGGGCCGGTCGCCGCCCTGTTTGCCGGCCTGGAGGCTGCGGAGGCGCGTCATCAGGAGCTCTATCTCGAGCTCGCGCATCGCGCAGCCGAGGCGGCGGGCCTCGATCTCGCCCCGCGCATCGAGCGCTTCGGGCAGCTCGAGGCCGAGCTCATCATGAGCCCCGACCCCCTGTTTCGCTTCCATTCGGGCGCGCCGGCCGAGGCACCGCCCGCGCGGGTGGGCGCCCATTCCTAGCGTGCGAGCGAGACGAGCTCAGGCCCGCTCTCGCTCCAGCGCAGCACGCTCCCCTGCGTATACCAGTCTCCGAGCACGATGCGCGAGCACGGGCGCCCGTCGACCTCGAGCGGGAAGATGCCCGGACGATGGGTGTGCCCGTGAAGGACGGTGGCGGTGTCCGCGGCCCGCAGCGCCGCGGTGACGCTCGCCGCATTGACATCCGCGATCATCTCATCGAGCTGTGCGGTGTGCGCCTGGCTGCCGGCGCGGGCCGCGCCTGCAAGCGCGCGACGTTGCTCCACGGAGAGCTTGAGAAAGCGCCGCTGCCAGTCCGGATCGCGCACCGTGGCGCGCAGCCGCTGATAGGGGCGATCATCCGAGCAGAGCGCATCGCCGTGCATCACGAGCACGCGCTCGCCGTAGAGCGTGATGATCAGTGGATCGGGCAGAAGCTCGACGCGCGCCTGCTTGCAAAAGGAGGATCCGAGGAGAAAATCCCGGTTGCCGTGCATGACGAAGCACGGCACGCCGCGCGCAGCGAGATCCGCGAGTGCGGTGATCACGCGTTGCTGGTCGGCATCGGGCGCATCATCGCCCACCCAGGACTCGAACAGATCGCCCAGCACGTAAAGCGCGGCGGCGCCCGCCGCCTCGCCCGCGAGGAATCCGAGGAACTGCCGCGTGATGTCCGGGTGGGCCGCGTCGATGTGCAGATCCGAGACGAACAGAATGGGCGAGTCCGGCACGGTCAGATCGACGCTCGCAGCGCGCGGCCCTCAGGAGCTCGGCACCCGCTCACTCGCCGGCACCCGCTCGATCTTCTCGATGGTGATGTTCTTCAAGGGCGCATTCTCCTTGAACGGTCCGCGCGCGCCGGTCGCGACGTTGCCGATGCGGTCGACGACGTCCATTCCCTGCACGACCTTGCCGAATACCGCATAGCCCCAGCGGGCGGCGCTCGGATCGAGCGCCGCATTGTCGTTGAGGTTCACGTAGAACTGCACATCGCCGTCATGCGGCTCGGACGGGCGCGCGAGTCCCACGGTGCCGCGTGTGTTGGTGAGCCCATTGCCCGACTCGTTCACCACGTTCGGCGGATTGCCCTTGAGCTTGTAGTCACCGTCGTAGCCGCCCCCCTGGATCACGAAGTTCGGGATCGAGCGGTGGAAGATCGTGCCCGAGTAGTAACCCTGATCGACGAATTTCAGGAACTGAGCGACCGTGAGCGGCGCGCGCTCCGGATTGAGCTCGATCACGAAATTCCCGAGCGAGGTGACCACCTGCACCTGCGGGGGCAGGCCTTTCCCGGCGGGCTTCGCATCGCCTTTGGTGACCGCCTTGGTGTCCGTCTTGGCGTCCGATTTGGCGCCCGATTTAGCCTCGGTGTTCGAATCGGTTTTTGCGGCAGTTTGCGCGGTATCGGCGGCCTGGCTCGCAGGAGAGAGGGCGGCGGCGAGCAGCGCGGCCGCGAGCATCAGTGGTTTCATGCTTGGGGATTCTACTCGAATGGGTACAATCTTGAGATATGTCCTCGACGCTCGTCACGCGCTTCGCGCCCTCACCGACCGGCTCACTGCATCTCGGCAATGCGCGCACGGCTCTTTTCAACTGGTTGTGGGCTCGCCGCAGCGGCGGGCGCTTCATTCTGCGCATCGAGGATACCGATGTCGAGCGCAGCGCCGGGCGCTTCCTCGACGAGCTCATCGAGGACCTCGACTGGCTCGGTCTTCAGTGGGACGAGGGTCCGCGCGTTGGAGGCCCGAACGGGCCGTACTTGCAGTCGCAGCGCGCCGATGTCTATCGCCGCTACTTCGAGGAGCTGGAAGGTGAGGGGCGGGCGTACCCGTGCTACTGCACGGCGCAGGAGCTCGAGCTGTCGCGCAAGCTTCAGCGCATGGCGGGCCAGCCGCCGCGCTACGCCGGAACCTGCCGCCACTTGAGCGCCGCGCAGCGCGCCGAGCGCGAGGCACGCGGCCTCAAGCCCACCCTGCGCTTCGCCGTGCCCGCGGCAGCGACGCTCGAGTGGGTGGACTTCGTGCACGGACCGCAGGTATTCGCGGCGGCGGAGATCGGGGACTTCATCATCCGACGGGAGGACGGCACCGCGGCTTTCTTCTTCTCGAACGCCGTCGACGATGCGTTGATGGGTGTAACCCACGTGCTGCGCGGGGACGATCATCTCACCAATACGCCGCGCCAGATGCTGCTGCTTGCCGCGCTCGGGCTGCGCGTCCCGGGCTATGGGCACGTCGGGCTGTTGATCGGGGAGGACGGCGCACCGCTGTCGAAGCGCCATGGCAGCGCGAGCGTACGGGATTTTCGCGAGCGCGGCTTCCTGCCCGAAGCACTGCTCAATCATCTGCTGCGCCTCGGTCATGCGAGCGACGTCGATGGATGGCTCACCCGCGAGGAGATGCCGGCGCATTTTCGCCCCGAGCACCTCGGGCGCGCCGCGGCCCGCTTCGAGGAGTCGCAGCTCATGCACTGGCAGCGCGAGGCCGTGCAGCGCATGAGCCCGCAGCAGGTGCGCACGTGGCTCGGCTCGAGCGACTCGAGTGATTTCCTGGAGCTCATCCGGCACAACGTCGTGTTGCCAGCGGATGCGGCGGCGTGGACGGCGATCGTGCACGGCGAGCTGCCGCCGCTCGGTGACGATGAGCAGCGCATGCTCGATGCGGCGGGACCGGGCTTCTTCGTGGCGGCGCTCGAGGCGCTCGCGCAGGCGGGCACCGACCTCAAGCGCCTGACGCAGATTCTCAAGGAGCGCAGCGGACGCAAGGGGGCGGAGCTGTATATGCCGTTGAGGATCGCGCTCACCGGCCGCGAGCACGGGCCCGAGCTCGCGCCGCTCCTGAAACTGATCGGCCCCGACAAGGCGCGAGCGCGCCTGGAGTCGCATGCTCACCATCCATGATTCGTTGACGGGTCAGAAGCAACCGTTCGTGCCACTGCGCGACAACGAGGTGCGCATGTACGTGTGCGGCATGACCGTGTACGACTACATCCACATCGGCCACGCCCGCATGCTCACGGTGTTCGACCTCGTGCAGCGCTATCTGCGCGCCTCGGGCTACCGCGTCACCTACGTGCGCAACGTCACCGACATCGACGACAAGATCATCCAGCGCGCCCAGGAACGGGGCGAGGAGTGGTCGGCCCTGGCCGAGCGCTTCACGCGTGAGATGCATGCGGACTGCGAGGCGCTCGGTCTCGATGCGCCCGACGCCGAGCCTCGCGCCACCGAATATATCGATGCCATCCAGGCGATGACGCAGACGCTCATCGACAAGGGCTACGCGTATGTCGCCGAGGACGGCGACGTCATGTACTCGGTACGAAAGTTCCCGCGCTATGGCGCGCTGTCGGGCAAGAAGATCGACGAGCTGCGCTCCGGGGCCCGGGTGCAGGTGGATGAGTCGAAGCGCGATCCGCTCGACTTCGTGCTGTGGAAGCGCGCAATACCGGGTGAGCCTTCCTGGCCCTCGCCGTGGGGGGCGGGACGCCCCGGCTGGCACATCGAGTGCTCGGCGATGTCGACGAGCCTGCTCGGCAGCTACTTCGATCTGCACGGCGGGGGCATGGACCTGAAATTCCCGCACCATGAGAACGAGATCGCCCAGAGCTGCGCGGCGTGCGACACGCCGTTCGTGCACCGCTGGATGCACAACGGCTTCGTGCGCGTCGACGATGAGAAGATGTCGAAGTCGCTCGGCAACTTCTTCACGGTGCGCGACGTGCTCAAGCGGCTGCGCGATCCGGAGGTGCTGCGCTTCTTTCTCCTGAGCAGCCACTATCGGGGCCCGATCAACTACTCCCAGGTACAGCTCGAGCAGGCGGATGAGACACTGCTCGGGCTATACCGCGCTCTGAAGGGGAGCGGGGCGGGAGCGCGAAAACCAACTGCTACGGCGCACCTGTCGATCGAGTCGCACAGCACGCGCAGTCGCTCCGCCGCGTGGAGTCGCTTTCGGGCCGCCATGGACGATGACTTCAACACCCCGGAGGCGCTCGCCGTCATGGCGGGGGTCGCGCGCGATCTCAATCTCGCGAAGGCAGGCGACCGCGGGGGGGCGGCTGACCGTGGGGGGATGGCCGATCGTGCCAAGGCGGGTGAGGGTGAGGGTGCGGGGGCGGGCGGCGGCGGGGGCGAGGGGGACGCTGCGGCGCGCCTCGCCGCCGAGCTCATTGCGATGGGGGCGGTGCTCGGACTGCTGCAGCAGGATCCGGAGGCCTATCTCAAGCGCGCCCGTCCCGCTGCGGGTGCGGCCGATGAGCGGGCGAGCTTGAGCGACGCCGAGATCGAGTCCCGGCTCGCGGCGCGGCGCGCGGCGCGCGGCGCGCGCAATTTTCGCGAGGCGGACCGCATCCGCGATGAGCTCTCGGCCGCCGGGGTGCTGCTCGAGGACACGCCAAGCGGCCTCACCGAGTGGCGGCGCGCCTGAGTATCAGCCGCGTCGCCACCCGGTGCCCTGGTTGGGAGCTCTCTCAGTCGGAACGTCGTGTCATCAACATGCCGAGAACGACGCCCACCACCGCTGCGACGCCCACCACCTGCCAGGGATTGTCGCGCACGTAACCGTCTGTCTTCTGGGTGACTTGCCGCGCCTGACCACGCACCTGAGCGGCGCCATCGCTGAGCGCGCTCTTCGCGGCCGCAACGGCAATCTGCACCTTGGCGCGGACCCGCTGGATATCGGGTGTCGCAACGTCCTTGATGGCCCGAGTCAGATCCTCGACGTTGTCGAGGAAGTCGTTGAGATTGCCATTGGTGGCCGTTTTCTTGGTTTTTCGAACCTGGCTCGTGTCGACTTGCGGGTCCATGAAAGTCTCCTGCTGGGCTATTCGACTGGTTCGGAGCCCGTCAGGCGCGCCGTCCCAGGCTCATCAAGAAAGTCACCAGGGCGCCAATCAAGAACACGATGAACAGAATCTTGGCGATCCCCGCGGCGCCCGCTGCGATGCCGCCGAAGCCAAAGAACGCCGCAATCAGCGCGATGACGAGAAATACCACTGCATAATGAAGCATGACCGCACCTATGTATGTAAGAACAGCGACTCGATGCGGCTGCACTCTGCACCGGATCGCACGACGGGTCAGTCAGGGGGCGAGAGGCACCCCCCGTAGGACATGGCTCACGCTACCGCGTCTTTTGAGCTCTTGAAAGGGGGGAAGGGGGAGAGCGGCGCGCGGAATGAAGCGAGCCCATCGGGCCACGCCCCTTCAATCGGCCGGGAGGCTGCGCATCGGCCGACCCGGTGCCAGCAGATCGATGCGGAGGCCCCCTGCGAGCAGGTCCGGCGGGACCGGATTCTCGAGCGCGAGCGCGGCGGCGAGCCGCGACAACGCGGGGGCGGTCTGGATGCCATAGCCCCCTTGACCCGCGAGCCAGAAGAATCCGGGTGCATCGGGCGCAAAGCCGACGACCGGCGAGCGATCGGGCGCAAAGGTGCGAAGACCCGCCCAGCGGGCCTTCAGACGCTCGATATGCAGGGTGGTCGCATTCTCGATGCGCTCGACCGCGACGGCGACGTCCCACTCCTCGGGCTGCGCATCCCCGGGGGCTACCGGGGTCTCGTCGGCCGGTGAGATGAAGAGAAGACCCGCCTCGGGCTTGAAGTAGAAAAGCTCTTCGATGTCGTTGACGAAGGGCCAGTCGGCCACGGCGATGCCGGGCGGCGGCTCGATCAGGAGGGCGGTTCGGCGCATCGGGGTGAGGCCTAAGGGCGCGACACCGGCGCGTGCGGCGATCTCATCGGCCCAGGCGCCTGCGGCATTGACGAGCAGTGGCGTGCGCAAGGATTCGCCGCCCGCCCGCACCGACCAGCCGCCGGCGACGCGGTCAAGCCCGTTCACGGGCGCCGCGGTGAGGAGCTCGCCGCCGCGCGCGCGAAACAGACGCAAGTACCCCTGATGCAGGGCCTGCACGTCGATGTCGGCGGAATCGGGCTCAAAGAGTGCGGCCGCGACGTAGCCGGGACGCAGCACGGGGCAGCGTCGCTCGGCCTCCTCGCGGCTGATCGGATGCGTCGCGGGCGCGACGTCGGGAAGCGCCGCGAAACGCTCGAGCAGCTCAAGCTGCGCGGGGGTCGCGATGAACAGGCAGCCGCGTGGACGCAGCAGTGACCCCGCGGTGAAGCCGGGGGGCGGCGTGCTCAGGAAGGCGCGGCTCGCGCGGGTGAGCGCGCGGATTGCCTCGTTGCCGTAGATCTCGGTGAAAAGCGCTGCGGAGCGCCCGGTCGAGTGATAGCCGGCGCGCTCCTCGGCCTCGACGAGAACGACGCGCCGGTGCTCGGCGAGATGGGCTGCCACCGAGGCGCCGGCCATGCCGGCGCCGATCACCACCGCATCGACGGCGCGCATCAGAGTTGCAGGTGGCCCAAGGGCATGCGGGTCGAGCGCTTGACGGTCGCGAGCACGACGCTCGATTGCACGTCGCGCACGTGCGGAATTCGCAGCAGCTTCTTCAGGATCACGGAGCTCAAGGACTCGAGGTCCTTGCCGAACACCTGCAGAATGAAGTCGAAGGGGCCGGTGGTCGCAAAGCAGTGGGTCACTTCCTCGAGCAACGCGATCTCGCGCTCGAAGCGCGCGACGGTCTCATCGGTGTGCTCGGTGAGCTTGACGTGCACGAGCGCCTGCACGGCAAGCCCGATGCGCGCCGGATTGAGCACGGCGGTGTAGCCCTCGATCACCCCGGCCGACTCGAGCGCGCGGATGCGCCGGGCGCAGGGCGTCGGGGAAAGACCGATGATCTCGGCCAGCTCGACCACCGGCAAGCGCCCGTCCCGCTGCAGCTCGGTGAGGATGCGTGCATCAAAGCGATCGAGCTCCACGGTGTAGCCTCGTGCCGGTTGGGCGATATCGCCAAACATCATGCCGAAAAGAGCGGTTGTTTGCGATATTTTTCGTGGACGTGACGAGATCAGACGGATCCCGGCCCGCGGGGCGGCTGCTCGCCGGGAGGCTACCCCGGAGGCGGCTGCTCGCCGGGAGGCTGCCCGTGAGGGGCTGGGCGCCTTTCCGCGAGCCCGAGCACGACGGGCATCACGAGCAGTACCAGGGGCAGCTGCACGAGCACGCCGGCGATGATCGCGATGGCGAGCGGCTGCAGCATCTGATCGCCCGAGCCGGAAATGGCTGCTCCGAGGGGTAGGAGCGCCAAGATCATCGCGAGCGTGCTCATGAGGATGGGCCGTAGACGGCTGAGCGCCGCGGCGCTGAGGGCGGCGCGCGTGGGCAAGTCGCGGGACAGCCGCTGGTATTCAGAGGCGAGGAAGATCGCCATCTCGGTCGCGATGCCGATGATCATGACCATGCCCATCATCGCCGTGATGTTGAGCTGGGTGCGTGTGATCCACAATCCGACGAAGACGCCGCTGCTCGCGACCACCGTGCTCGTGATGATGATCAAAGGCAGCCAGAAACGCTTGTAGAGGAACAGCAGCAGGATGAACTCCGCAATGATCGCGAATGCAAAGGCCTTGATGGTGCCGCGCGCCGCGAGTTGCTGCTGCTCGTAGGCGCCCCCGATCGTATACGAGACGCCGGGCGGCAGGAGGTCCGGGCCGCGAAGCGCCTTCTGGACCGCCCCGATGGTCGATCCGAGGTCATGACCGTCCCCGATCTCGGCCGTCACGGCGGCCACCTGCGCGAGATTATTGCGGGTGATCTCGGGCTGGCCGGCGACGAACTCCACCGAGGCGACGGTCTCGAGCGGAAAGAGCCGTCCTGTGGGCGAGCGAATCAGCAATTCGCCGAGCTGAGTACGATGCAGCGCCTCGCGCCGCGGCTCGAGCCACAGCCTCACGCCGACATCCTGGACCTTGCCGAGATAGCGCGTGGCGATCTTGCCGTTCAAATGCTGCTCGAGCTGCTCGCGCACGTCGGCCGGCGTCATGCCTTGCGTCGCGGCCGCGGCTGCATCGACGTGGACCTCGAGCGCATCCCCGGCGGGGATCACGCCGCTGTCCACCGAGGCGGGCTGCACGCCGGGTATCTTGGAGATTGCATCGGCGACCTTGACGGCGACGCCATCGAGCACGTCGGGATCCTTCGCGGTGAGCTGAACGACGACGGGCTGGCGGCGTCCGACCATGTCGCCGATCATGTCGTCGAGCAGCTCGTGCGTGTCGAACTTGATGCCGGGCACGCGGGTGGTCACCTCGTGATCGATATCGTCCATGACCGTCCAGATCGCCGGCCGCTTCGATGGGTCGATGAGCCGCACGAAGAAATCTCCCTGGTACGCCTCCTTCAGATCGCCTCCGAGACCCGCGCCGGTGCGGCGCGAGTAGGTGTCCACGTTCGGGTTGCTCTTGAGGATCGCCTCGACCTCGGAGATCTCGCGATTGGTCTCGGCCAGAGAGGTGCCCGGGGAAGTCTGGTAATCGAGAACGAAGCCGCCTTCATCCATGTTGGGCAGAAATCCGCTGCCCACATGGCGATAAGCCAGGTACCCGGCCAACGTCACCAAGAGCACGCCGAGCGCCATATAGGCGGGGTGATCGAAGAACAGTCCCAAGGCACGCTTGTGGGTGCGCGTAAGCCAGCTTTCGTGGCTGCGTTCCGGGTCGCGCCATGATCGAAAATCGATCAGCCCGCGGGCGAGCAGCGGAACGATCAGGGCGGTCAGCATGAAGGAGATGACGAGCGCCGAGGCCATCGTCAGGGAGAGGAACTTGAAGAAGGCGCCGGTGATGCCGGACAGGAAAGCCAACGGCACGAAAATGATGATCGTCGCGAGGCTCGAGCCAAACAGGGGTGAGAGGAATTCCCTCGCCGCGGGCAAGACCTCCGCCTGCGGATCCTCCCGGCCCGGCTCGGCGGCACGCCGGGCAATGTGCTCCACCATCACGATGGAATCATCGATGAGCAGACCGATGGCCGCCGCGATGCCTCCGAGCGTCATGATGTTGAAGCTCATGCCGAGCAGGAACAGGAGCAACGCGGTGATCATCATCGACAGAGGCACGATCATCATCGCAACTGCGGCGACCCGCCAGTTGCGCAGAAACGCGAGCACCACGAGCGCGGCGAGGACGAGTCCGATCAGGATGGCCTCTTCGACCGCGCGGATCGAGGAGCGCACGAGATCGGTCTGGTCGTACCACTTGTACAGGCGCACGCTTTTCGGCTGTCTTTGCATGAACGCATCGATGTGTTGCTGCACGGCCTGGGCGAGCTGCGGAGAGTCCGCATCGTCCTGCTGATAGACGTCGAAGGTGACGGCGGGCTTGCCGTTGTCCATGACGAGGAGCCACTGAGGCACCGTGCCCATCTCGACCGTGCCCAAGTCGCGCAAGAGCACGATGCCATCGTGGGCGGTGCGCAGGGCCACCCGGCGCACCGACTCGACGGAGGTGAAGGCGTCGCTCTCGAGCGTGAGATACAGTAAATCGTTGTCCTCCAGACGGCCCACCGCGCTGATGGTGTTGGCCGCGCCGATGGTCGCGGCCACGTCGGCTGCCGCCAGCCCATAGGCCTGAAGCTTCAAGGGATCGAGAGCGACCTGGATCTCGGGCGTCTGCCCCCCCAGGACGCCGACACGCCGGATCCCCGCGATGCCCGTGAGGAGCGGTCCGATCTCGTAGCGCGCCATGCGACGCAGCTCCGCCGGCGATCTCTCGTCGGAGATGAGCGCATAGGAGACGAACGGCATGATCATGTTGGGGCTCATCTGGATCGCGTCATAGCTCGTGCCCGGCGGCAACTGCGGCAACGTCTGCGCGAAGGCGCCGTCGACTCGAAGCAGCGCCTGGGTCATGTTCGATCTCCATGGAAAATCCACGAAAATCTCGGCGGCGCCCCTCGAGGTCCGCGACACGACATTGACCGCACCCGGTATGGCGCGGGCCGCCTCCTCGAGCGGCTGAGTCACCTCGATCAGCATCTGTTTTGCGGGCATGCTGCCCGCGTCCACCTCGATGCGAATACGGGGAAATGCGATGACCGGGAACAGTCCGACCGGCACGTAGAAGCCGGCGAACAGCCCGGCCAGCGCGAGCGCAAATGCCAGGCACAGCAGCGGGCCCCGATTGCGCTCGAGAAGAGACACGAAGCTCATGGGCGGGCGCCGGCCACCTTACTTCGCATAGCGCACTTTCATGCCGTCCTGCAGCTGATGGTTGCCCTCGACGACCAGCGGCGACTTCGCATCGAGCGGACCCTCGATCGCATCCTGCTCGCCCGCGCTGGCGAGGATGCGTACCGGCACGCTCTTCGCGACGCCCGCCACGACCTGCACCACGTACGCGCCCCCCTGATCGTTCGCGAGGATCGCGGCATGCGGCACCACGAAGCCCTGCGCTTCGCCGACCGTGATGGAGGCCCGGGCGGTCTCGCCGGGGAGCAGCGCGCCCTGGGGGAGTGCAATCTCGACGGGCACGAGCCCGCTGCTGACATCGACCGCCGAGCCCCGCAAGGTCACGCGGCTCGTGAAACTCCCCGCACGGCCGATCGCCTCGACGAGCGCCGCATCGCCGCGCTCGATCAATGCGGCCTGTGCGGGGACCACGCCCGCGGCGAGAACGAGGCCGGTCGGTTTCGCGAGCTCGACGAGCGGCGCGCCCTCGGCGACGATGGAGTTGGGCACGGCGCTCACTGCGGTCACCACCGCTGCAAACGACGCCCGCACCACCGACGGCCCGTCGGCGCCCTGCGAGCGCAGGGCCGAGAGCGCGGCGCGCGCATCGGAGTCCGCCTTCTCTGCCGCGGCGAGCTGTTGTCCCGTTGCGAGCATATCGGTCACCATCTGCCGGGTGCGGGCCAGGGCATCGGCCGCCGTGCGCTGCTGCGAGAGGGCTGCCGCATAAGCGGCCCGGGTCGTCGGTGTCGGTCGAAGCTCGAGAAGCGGCGTGCCCTTCTGCACCGCCTGGCCGATTCGCACGTGGACCGTGGCGACCACCGCGGAGATTTGCGCCACGACGCTTTCCCGGGCTGCCGGATCGGCTTTCGCCATGCCATAGGCGCTGAGCGTGCGGGGTAAGCTGCCGCGCTTCACCGGAATCGTGCGCACGAGAACGCTCATCTCCGCCGGCGGCGCCTGCTCGTCGGCGGCAGCGGAGAGGTGCGGGATGCCCGCGGCCAGGACGGCGGCGAGCGCGGCGAGGGAGCAGCGGGAAGCTTTCACGATGCCGGTTGCACCTGCGTCCCGGTCACCGTGGCGAGCGCGATGGCATCGCTCCACAGATTCTGCAACAGATCGAAACGGGTCGTGCGCGCCGTGACGAGCGCGTTCACCGCAATGAAGTAGCTTGCGGCCGGCAAGTTGCCCGCGGCGAAGCCGCGTTGCGAATGACCGGCATCCTGCTCGAGACTCGGCAGCTGCTCCTCGAGCTCTCGGAGCTCCGAGCGCAGCTGCTGGATCTCGTCCCACAGCTTCCAGACATCCGCCGTCGCCTGATCGAGGCGCGCCTGGTACTCGGCGCGAAGCTGCTCGCGCGTCGCCTTCTGGATCGCGACGTCGCCGCGGCTGCCGTCGAAGATCGGCAGGTTGAACGAGACGGTACCGCCGTTGGTATGCACGTCCGAGACATCACGGGCGCGCGTGATGCCGACGACGAGATTCGGAAACTGCGACAGAACCGCGACACGCACCTGCGCTTCCTCGCTGCGATAGCCTTGGGCGAGGGCGCGCAGATCGGGTCGCGAGTCCTGAAGATGCTCGGCGGCGCGCGCGATCTCATCTCTGACGGGAATCTGCGGCGCTCCGAGCGGTCGCAAGGTCAGCTGCGTGTCCGGGGAGAGCCCGAGCAGAGCGTCGAGCGCGTGCGCGGCGCTCTCGGCATCGCGGGTGGCGACGCCTTGCTGAGCGCGCATCACGGCCCAGGCGGCGGCATCCGCGCTCGCCTGATCGAGGGTCACATCATGCCGGGCGAGTGCGCGCCTCGACCGTGCGGCGGCCAGCGCATACTGTTCCGTCGCGGGCGCAAGGAAGGCTCGCCGCTCCGCGGCGATGCATTGCGCCACATACAAGGTGCGCGCCTGCGCGACCGTTTGCCATTCCTTCCAGAGCAGCTCTTCGCGACTTTGCCGGTACGCGGCATCGGCGGCGGCGCGCTTGCTGGTGCGCGTCAGCAGCGCGCGCACATCGATCGCCAGGGTGAGTCCGTAGGCGTGATATTCCGGGTAGCGCGGATCGCGGGGTGAGCTCACGTGATCGTAGGGCACGTCGCTGCTCGCATTGAGCTGCGGGTCCGGCAGCAGTCCGGCCGCAAAAGCCTGCGCTTCGCTGACCCGGGTTTGCGCCCGGGCGGCCTTGAGGTCCGGGTTGTTGAGCACCGCCAGCGTGGCGATCGCGTTCATATCGAGCGCGCTCGGCTCGCTTTGCGTCAGCGCGCGAGCCGCAAGGTCAGGGCGCGTCGGCAGCGGATGGGGCGCGTAGCTCGCGCAACCGGAGAGAGCGACCCACGCCAGCAGCAGCGGAAGGGTGCCTGTCGATGGATTGGCCGGCGGCGCTTCATCTGTCACGTTCACGTCATCAATTCCGAGCCGCGGAGTCAGTGCACCCATGTTAGAACAATAACCTGCCGAGAGATTCTAATCCCCGGGCATTGTCCACGTGGACGGCCGACGGCATTTCGTCGACAATGGACCAAACAGGATCGATGGAGCCCGGATGGCCACAGTTGAGCCCACCGTGGATGTGAGCAACCGCATCCCCAGACAGTTGCTGCAGTCGAGCGTGCTCGAGCGTTTGCGCGAGGAGATCATCGCCGGGGTGTGGAAGCCCGCGATGCGGCTGCAGGAGCGGTTGCTGTGCGAGCGTTTCGGGATCTCGCGGTCGCCGCTGCGCGAAGCGCTGCGGGTCCTTGAATCCGAGGGACTGATCGAGCTGCTGCCGAACCGCGGGGCCGTCGTCTCCGCGCCCACGCTCGAGGATGCGCTCGATCACAACGTGCTCGAACGCTCACTCGAGTGTCTCGCCATCGGTCTCGCTTGCGAGCATGCGACGCATGCCGAGCTGTCGCGCATCGAGGCGCTGCACGCGAAACACAAGCGTCTGGCGGGCGGGCGCGACCGGGCGGCGTTCGTTCAATGCAACAACGAGGTGCACCGCGCGATCGTCTGTGCGAGCGGCAATCGTCCGCTCATGGACGCGCATCTGCTCAATGCGCGTCAATTGATCCGCATCCAGAATCTGCGCGGTTTTGTCGAGCACTCCGCACTCGAGTCGTGGACGGAGCACGATGCATTCGTGCGCCCACTGCTCGAACGCCAAAGGGGCAAGGCCGTCGCGGCCCTCGGCCGGCACTTCGACACGATCGAGGATCACCTGCGCGCGCGCCTCGAGCGCCCGCCTGAAAAGGCAGGCGGCTGACGAGGGTCGGCGCGCGGCGGCGCGGCGGCGTGGCGGTCGGCGGTCGGCGCACGGCGGTGCGCGCGCGAGGGTCGGCTCACGGCGGCGTGGCGGTCGGCGCAGGCTCGGGTACCACGCGATTCTCGATGGCCCCGAGGGCCTGGATCTCGATCCGCACCACATCGCCGACCGATAAGTAGCAGGGCGGCACCATCGCGGCGCCGACGCCGCCCGGGGAGCCCGTCGTGAGAATGTCTCCGGGCTCGAGCGTCATGACCGTGGTGAGCTCCTCGAGCATCTGGCCAATCGTGTAGATGAAGTCGCTGGTCGAGCCGTTCTGCCGCAGCTCGCCGCTCACCCAGGTTTTGAGGGAGAGATTCTCCGGATCCTCGACTTCCTCGGCGAGCGTGAGCCAGGGCCCGGTGGGTCCGTGCGTGTCGAAGGATTTTCCGAGGGTCGCCGTGGGCGCCCGCAGTTGCCAGTCCCGAACGCTGACATCGTTGCAGATCATGTAGCCCGCGATCACCTCGCGGGCGCTGTTCGCCTTGAGGTGACGGCAGCGGCGGCCGATGACGAGCGCGAGCTCGCCCTCATAGTCCAGCATGTCGGAGATCGGTGGCTTGTGAATGTCATCAAACGGACCGTTCACGCACGACACCTGCTTGGTGAACCATACCTGATTGGGTGGGATCACGATGTCCTTGCGGCGTGCGCGAATCTCCTCGACATGTGAGCGGTAGCTAAATCCCAAGCCGAGGAACTTGCGAGGCTCGGGGATCGGTGCGAGCAGACGAGCCTCGTGCAGTGGCAATCGGCGAGGCGCATTGGTCGCAAGCCGCCGCACGGCCTCGAGCGCTTCCGGTCCGGCTTCGAGCAGCGCACGCAACGAGCGCGGCAGGCGGGGATCGAGCGACGTGAGGTCGACCAGCCCATCCTCGATGACGACGCCCACGGAGCTGCGCTGGCCCACGCGAAACGTGGCGAGCTTCACGGGTGCCGCTCCTCGTGCGCGTTCGGAACACCGGGCAGCCGGCTTAGGAGGATGACGTCCAGGCGGCGCGACTCGAAGCGCCAGCCCGAGCTCAATCCCTTGACGACCACATCGGTCGTTTCGCCGAACATCAATTCGACCACTGCTTCGGCGCCACCGCCGCGCGTTGCGGTTTGCACGTGTGCCTCGACGGTGGCGCGCGAAGGGTCCGTCGAGGTAATACGCACGTTGCTGAAGCTGTGCTGGGTGATGCGTCCGGCATCCTGGATGCGGGAGTTGAACCAAGCGTCGATCTGCTGCCGCCCGCTCAAGGTGCCGCGGGGGGTCACGATCGTCCCCGGCTCGGTGAACAGGTCCGTGACCGAGCTCGTTTTTGGGTGATCGAGGCGCCAGTAGAACTCCGTGAGCAGGCTTTCGATGGATGAGCGGTCATCGCTTGTCAGTGTCGCCATGGACCCACCTCCGGTCGATGAGCTTATCGACCGATTCCACGACTGTCGAGTGTCGATTGACGATTGTCGACAATTTATATAAGGTCCGGATAGAACCCCGGGGAGCCCATGCGCGCCATTGCCCTGCTCTGTGTGCTGACCCTGCTCACGCCGGCGCGCGCCTGGTGCGACGCGACGTCGGACTACCGCATCGTCGGGCGGGTGCCGGTCAGCGATGCGCGGTGGGATTACGCGGCCGTCGACCCGGTCGCGCGCAGACTTTACCTGGGCCGCTTCGGCGGTGTCCTGACCCTCGATCTCGACACGCGAGTGGTGACCCCGGTGCTGGTGCCGAGCGCCCTCATTCACGGGGTCGTGCCGCTCGGCGCGGGCAGAGTCATGGCCACTGAGGGCGAGGCCAACCGGGCAACGCTCTTCGACGGCCTCTCGGGCGAAGTGCTCGCTCGTTACCCGACCGGTCGCGAGCCCGATGCGATTGTTTTTGACCCGCGCTCAGGTCTCATCGTCACAGCCGATTCCGGCAGCCGCGCGCTCTCGCTGATCGACCTGAGCGCGCGGCGCATCGTCGGGCACGTGAGTCTGCCGGGTATTCCGGAATTTCTCGCAGTGGGTCCGGCCGGCGTCATTTTCGACAACCTCGAGGATCGAAACGCCGTGGCCGTCGTCGATCTCGACCGTCGTCGCGTACGCGGGCTCTATCCCCTCAAGGGATGTCACGGCCCGACGGGACTGGCGTACGACGCGGTGCAGGATTTGCTGCTCTCCGTGTGTCGCAACGGCGTCGCGAAGTTCCTCGACGGACGCACCGGTGAGGAGCGTGCGACGCTCGCGGTGGGAGCGGGTCCCGATGCGGCGCTTTTCGACGAGGCGCGCCACCTCGCCTTCGTACCGGCGGGTGGCAGCGGAACGCTGGCCGTGATCTCGGTGGCAAACGGCGCGATCCGTCTGCAGCAGACGCTCGTGACTCAACGTGGGAGCCGCACGGCGGCACTCGATCCTTCGACCGGCCGCCTTTACGTACCCGCGGCGCGCTTCGCTGTGCCGCCCCGGCCGGGAGCACGTGCAAGTGCCCTTCCCGGCAGCTTTGAAATACTCATCATCGAACCAGGAGCCGGCCATGGCGCTTCCTAAAGCACGCTCGATCGAGGCGGAGAACCCGGGACCGGTTCGACCCGCCAAGTTTGCCCACGTCGTGTTGCGCACCACCGACCTCAAGCGCGCGCGCGACTGGTACCTGCAGTTCCTCGACGGTCGAGTCGGCTATGAGAACGAGATGGTGTGCTTTGTCACCTACGACGATGAGCACCATCGAGTGGGTCTGCTGGCGCTGCCCGGTCTCGCTCCGCCGGTGTCCGGTGTGGCGGGGCTCGAGCACTTCGCCTTCACCTACGCATCGCTCGGCGCGTTGCTCGCGAACTATCGACGCCTCAAGCGCGCAGGCGTCATGCCGTTCTGGTGCATCAATCATGGACCGACCCTCTCGCTCTACTATCGAGACCCGGACGGCAACAAGATCGAAACGCAATACGACGTCTTCGATACGGCCGAGGCGGCCACCGAGTTCATCCACCGTCACTACGGTGAGAACTTCATGGGCATCATCTTCGACCCCGATGAGCTGGCTGCGCGCTACGAAGCCGGCGAGCCGCTCGGCGATCTGGTCAGACGTCCGCCGCTGCCCGCCGGCAAAACTCCCTGGGACATGCACATTCCATGAGGGCCGTGCAGATCCGCGCTTACGGCCCTGCGCGCGAGGTGCTCGAAGTGGCCGAGGCTCCATCGCCGGAAGCGCCGGAGCCTGACGAGGTGATCATCGCCGTGGAGGCGGCCTCGGTGAATCCCGTGGACTGCGCCATACGCACGGGGTACGGCAAGGATTTCTTTCGCGCGAAGGGCCGGGTCGGGACGGCAGCCTTCCCGGTGCGTCTGGGTCGCGATGCCGCCGGCCGGGTGCATGCCGTGGGTAGTGCGGTCAGCGAGTTTCAGGTGGGCGAAGCCGTGTTCACCGCGCCGAGCGGCGCCGCCATGGCGGAGCGCATCCGAGTGCGGGCCAGCGAGGTGGGCCGAATGCCCGCCAATCTCGACCCCATACGAGCAGCCTCGATCCCCTTCGTCGCGCTCACCGCATGGAACGCCCTCGTCAACCAGGCGGGGCTCACCGCGCACAACGCGGCGCGACGACGCGTGATCATCACCCGCGGCGCGGGCGGAGTGGGAAGCTTTGCGATTCAGCTGATGAAGGCGTGGGGTGCGCATGTGGCGACGACCTGCAGCAGCAGCAACGTCGAGCTGGTGCGTGGGCTCGGCGCGGACGTCGTCGTCGACCTGCAGAGCGAGCGCATCTCCTCACGGCTGCGCGACTACGATGTTGCGCTCGATTCGTCCTTCGATCTCGAGGAGGAGCTGCTTGGCGCACTCAAGCGCGGGACGGGCGCGACCTATCTCACGATCACCTCACCCAAGGTACGGCTGATCGATGAGTTCGGAGTCGAGGAGGGAACTCGGCGGGCGCAGGAGCTGCTCGAAGCGCGACAGCGCTCGCAGCGCGAGCTCGGCCGGCACTATGACTGGGCTTTCATGAAGCCCGACGGCGCTGCGCTCAACGTCGTCACCCAGCTGATCGAGGCGGGCGTGATACGGCCGGTCATCGATCGGGTGTATCCGCTCGACGAGATCGTCGCAGCGCACGAGCGGTGCGAAAGCGGGCGGGCACGCGGAAAGATCATCATCGATTTTCGTTGACACGCCATCGAAGCGCGGTGGCCGAAGATTCAAATGTCCGACAGGGGGGCTGGCAGCAATGCAGATCGAATACCGGTTGAGCCGTGGGCACGAGCGTACGCACCGCGTTTGGACTCGTAACCACCTTATCCCGAGCCTCGCTGTCGCAGCAAGCCTGTCGAGCCCGGTGTGGGCCGACAACGGCGATTTTGCGACGAGCGCGACCGCCACGACGCTCACGGAGATCGTCGTGACCGCGCGCAAGCGCTCGGAGGACGTGCAGGTCATCCCCGAGAGCATCGATGTGGTCGGCGCCCGGGAGATCGATGAGGCGCACGTGATGCGAATCGATGACCTCGGGAATCTCGTCTCCAATCTCAACATCACGACCCGCAGCGATCATACGCCCGACGTGGTCCTGCGGGGCGTCGGCGCGTTCGGCGTGACCCGCGGCGTCGGCTTCTATCAGGACGACGTGCAGCTGTTCGACGGTCAAACGGTGCTCCTCGAGGACCTGGACCGCATCGAGGTGTTGAAGGGTCCGCAGGGCACGCTCTATGGCGGCAGCAACATCGGCGGCGCGATCAAGTATGTCTCGAAGCTTCCGAGCGACGTGCTCGAGGGGCGCGTGGCGCTCGAGAGCGGCAACCACGCCACTGAAAACGCCTCCTTCATGCTCTCCGGGCCGCTCATCGCGGGAATGCTCGATGCGCGGCTGAGCGGGTTTTTCAACACGACCGACGGGTACATCTACGATCCCTTTCTCGGGCGCACGGTGGACGCCGGACAGGAGTTCGGCGGTCGCGGCATCCTCAAATATTTTCGCGATGACACAACCGTGCTGCTCTTTCTCGACATCGACCGCACGCACACGCTTTCGGAGAACATCTACTACCGGCCCGCATCGCCGACCGACTACTCCTACCAGGTCGACGACGGCACGCAACCGCAGTTCTTGCGCAGCATCTACTCCGCGACGCTCAACATCCAGCAGCAGCTCGGCGGCGGACTCGAGCTGACCTCGATCAGCTCCTTCTTCGAATCTTTCATCGATGCAGTGACGGACGTCGACAAGGGCCCGGTTCCCTTCCTGGCGAACTATGCCACCTCACGGCAGACGGTGGAGAGCGAGGAGCTCAGGCTCGCCAATTCGGGGGCCGGCCGATTACGATGGCTCGTCGGGCTGTTTGCGCAGGCCAACGATCTGCCGCGCGCGTTTTCCGATTCACGCTCCTTCAACGGCAATCCGGCGGATGTCGCGAGCTGGGCGGATCCCGCGCTGTACAGTGATCAGCTGGTCAATCCCACGCAGAAGCATCGCGACTACGCACTTTTCGGCAACGTTCAATATGCGATCAGTCCGTGGACTTTCGAGGCCGGCCTGCGGCTCGACTACAACGACAGCTCGATGAGCGACCCGCTCAACGCAATCTCGCGCAGCCAGAATGCCACCGAGGTGATGCCGAAACTCTCGGTTTCCTACCAAGCCGCGGAGCACACCCTGCTCTACGCGACGATTGCGCGCGGTTTCGAGCCTGGCGATCTCACGGAAGATGCAATCGTGGGACCTTCGGGACAGCCGGTTTCGATCATCGATCAGTACCGACCCGAGACGGCCCTGAGCTATGAGCTCGGCATCAAGTCGACCCCGTCGGAGTGGCTGCGCGTCAACGCCGCGCTCTTCTACCTCGACTATCACGACCGCCTGTTCCAGTCTAATCGTCTGGAGCGAGGTCAGTTCGTCAACGTCATCAACAACATCGGCGATTCAAAGAACTACGGGGCGGAAGCGGACATCACCGCCCGCATCACGCAGGATCTGCGTCTCGATGCGGGTCTTGGCGTCACGCGGGCGGTGTGGGGCAATGTTCCCTATCTCGATCCCGATCTCGGTGCCGCGGTCAACCTGAACGGTCGCATCGGCCCAAACACACCCGCCTATCAGGGTTCGATCGCGCTCGACTGGTCGCATTCCATTGCGCGGGACATCGCCGTGGGGGCGCGCATCGATGCGACCGCCATCGGACGGCAGTACTGGGACGTGACGGATCATTACTGGCAGCCGGCCTACCGGCTCGTCGGGGCGGGCCTGCGCCTGTCGGTGTCCGGCTTCGAGCTCTCCGCGCACATCTCGAATGCGTTCGACGCGAAGTACAACACCGCCTACATCAGTGCCGCCGAGGTGGGGGCGCCCTTCAACGTCGCCGGCATCGGGCTGCCCCGCCTGTACAGCGTTAAGCTAACCTACCGGTTTTGACCTCCCAGAAACTGGATGGGTCGAGATGCCCAAAAAATCGGGTGAGCGATCGATGCGGCGCCGCTCCGACGTGATCACCCGAGGTCTGACCCGGGCGCCGCATCGGGCCTTCTTGCGCGCCCTGGGCCAGGATGATGCCGACCTCGAGCGTCCGGCGCTCGCCGTGCTCGGGCCCTTCGGCGAGCTCACACCCTGCAATCTGCACCTGCAGAGCCTCGCGCGTGAGGTCAAGGCCGGAGTCACCGAGACCGGCGGCGCCGCCCGTGAATCGGGGCTTGCGATGGTGGCCGACAGTTTGTCGATGAATCATCGAGGCATGCGCTTCTCATTGATCGGTCGCGAGCTGATCGCCGACGGCGTCGAGGCCGTGGTCCGCGGTCACGCCTTCGATGCCCTCATCGGCATCGCCGGCTGCGACAAGAGCCTTCCCGGAATGCTCATGGGCATGATCCGCTGCAACGTGCCTTCGGTCTTTCTGTATGGAGGCAGCGCGTTGCCCGGCCGATTCGAGGAACGCGACGTCACCATTCTCGATGTCTATGAGGCCGTGGGCGCCGTGCTCAAGGGAACGATGACGCGCACGCGGCTCGATGCGCTCGAGCGTTGCGCCGTGCCGACGGTCGGATCGTGCCCGGGCCAGTTCACTGCGAACACGATGGCGATGGTCGCTGAAACACTCGGTTTCGCGCTCCCCGGAGGTGCCACCCTGCCTGCGGTGTTCGCCGCGCGCGCGGCACTCGCGCGCGATTCGGGGCGGGCAGCGATGCGGGTGCTGAGCGGGCTCGCGCCCCTGCCGCGCGATCTCATCACCGCGCAGAGCCTCG
>Ga0070734_10001461_pt1 | contig 34240 bp, 30 predicted proteins | sample Coa_R1_8_FD_66444 | JGI IMG/M metagenome (GOLD analysis project Ga0070734, IMG submission 66444) | Surface soil microbial communities from Centralia Pennsylvania, which are recovering from an underground coalmine fire - Coalmine... | ecosystem: Environmental > Terrestrial > Soil > Unclassified ...
CCCTTGCCGGATGTTACGACGATTACCTTGCCCATTTCGTCACCTCCAACGCCTATCAGTCTATTTCGGAAACAATGAGTGTCTCGCCCGCCAACCAAGCCTGGATCGGCTTGCTTCGCAGATTCGCGTCAAGGTCCTCGGCAGTACGATAATAGCCGTCGATCGCCAGGAGCTCGGCCTCGAGATGGGTGCAAAAAATGCGCGCCTTGCGATTGCCCGATGTACCCGCCATGGCTCGGCCGCGCAGCGTGCCGTAGATGTGGATCGACCCGCCGGCGATGACCTCAGCACCCGACCCCACAGATCCCAGCACGGTTACATCACCATCCGGGTGGAAGACAGCCTGGCCGGAACGAATGGGGCTTTCGACCAAAAGTGACGTCTGCTCGGGCGGCCGCGAAGCCGGCTGCGACCGGGCGCTGATCGCTTCAACGGGAGCCGGCCGCCCGCCGCTCACCAGCGGCGGCAGGCCAGGGCCGAGTTTTTCTGCAGCAACGCCCTCCAGGCCCATGATCCTGATACCGCGCGCGCCAAGTTCAGAGATCAGATGCCCGATGGCCGAGCTTGTCAGCGTCACAGCTGAGAGATCGAGCACCACCGGCCGCCCCGCAAAAAAGCCGCTCGAGCCACGCAGCCACGCATCAAGTTCGCCGAGCCAGTCGGCGATCGGGGGCTCCGGCGTCAACGCAAATGCCATGTAGGAGCGCCCGCGCAACGGCATGGCCCCCCGTTGGCGAGCGGTGTTAATGACAGCGACCTCACTCACTTGACGACTCCTGCCCGGCGAATCAGGCCGGCGCGGTTCGCGGCGATTGAGCACCCGCCGCGTCCTGGCAGCAATGGGAATCTGGCTGATTCGCCCCGAGTCCCCAAGCCACGGCATCACCGCGGCGACAACAAGGCGGGCGTGGGGCGGCCATGAGTCAGGCAGCACCACGTACTTCTCCGGTGTTTGGTGGAGGGACTGGGACGCCATCGGCTGCATACTCGTTGAGCTTGTTGCGCAGCGTGCGAATCGAGATCCCGAGAATGTTTGCCGCATGGGTGCGGTTGCCGAGGCAGTGCTTGAGCGTCTCGATGATGAGATCGCGTTCAACGTCGGCGACGGTGCGGCCTACGAGGGCGCGGGTTACCGACTCAGCCGCCAGCGCCGCATGGGCCACTGCGGGCGGCTTCGTCGAATCGAGCCGGCCGCCGTCCGGAGCGATGATTGCCGCGACGCCGATCTCTTCACCGGTGCCCAGCAGCACGGCACGATGCATGGTGTTCTCAAGTTCCCGCACGTTACCGGGCCAGCGGTTGATCGTGAGTTGGCGCTTTGCTTCCGCCGATAGCGGGCGCAACGTGACCCCGTTCGCCTCGGAATATTTGCGGACAAAGTGCTGGGCGAGCTCGATGATATCGGAGGGTCGTTCCCGCAGCGGAGGAATCTTCAGATTCACGACGTTGAGGCGAAACAGCAGGTCCTCGCGGAATGTGCCTTCGCGCACCGCCTCGCCGAGATTGCGGTTCGAAGTCGCGATGACCCGAATGTCGACCGGCACCGGGCGGGTACCCCCGACCCGATCGATGACGCGCTCCTGCAGGGCGCGCAGAAGCTTTGCCTGCAGACGCACGTCCATTTCGGAGATTTCATCGAGCAGCAGCGTGCCGCCGCTTGCTTCTTCGAACTTGCCGACCCGGCGCGCAATGGCGCCCGTGAACGCGCCCTTCTCGTGCCCGAACAACTCGGACTCCAGAAGCTGCTCGGGAATCGCGGCGCAGTTGACGCTGATGAACGGGCCACGCACGCGCGCCGAATGCGAATGCACGTAGCGGGCCATGACTTCCTTGCCGGTTCCGGATTCCCCGGTGATCAAGATCGACGCATCCGATGGCGCAATCTGTTGGGCAAGCTTCATGAGACTTGTCATCGCCTCGTCGCGATAGACGAACTCGCGGGTGTCGTCCGCAACAGCCGCCAATATGGCGGCGATCATCTCCGGTTCCGGCGGCAGCGGGATGTACTCCTTGGCGCCCGCATGAATCGCCGCGACCGCGGCGCGAGAGTCGTTACCGGTGCCGCAAGCCACGATCGGCACGTGGATGCGCTCGGCTTCGAGGCGTAAGACGAGATCGCGAATGTCGATCGCAACGTCGACCATCAGAAGGTCGGCGCCCTTTCCCGAACGCAACACCGCCATGGCGGTATCGATGCGATCCGCGTGGGTTACAGACGCACCCCTGTCCATTGCCATCTTGGTGGCCGTGGTGAGCTGCCCCTTGAGGGTTCCAACGATCAGCAGCCGCATATCATGCCTCCATTGCTATCGGACGACAGATGACGCACGACAGACGACGGAAAGCGGATGCGCCCTTCTCTGTCATCTGTCCCTCTGACATCTGTCCTCTGAAATCTGTCATCTGTTACCCGCGATCCGCCTTAATGATTTCCGTCATGGTGACGCCGAGCTTCTCTTCGACCAATACGACTTCGCCGCGCGCCACCAAGCGATTGTTGACATAGATGTCGATCGCCTCACCGACGCGACGATCGAGTTCCAGCACCGTTCCTGGGCCGAGATTGAGGAGGTCGCCAACGTCCATGCGGGCTCGGCCGAGTACGGCCGAGACCTGAACCGGCACGTCGAATACCGCTTCGAGATCAGCGGCGCTGCGCGCGGTCGTCCCTGGGTCCGATACCGCCGAAGTTTCCTCAAGCGCCACTCCCCCGCCGTCGCGGTCGAGATTGGGGAGAGGAATGTTGTTCTTGTCGTGATCGGACATGATGTCGGTCTCGTTCCACTCGGATTCACGTTGTCCGGCGCGCCGCTACGTAGCGCCCGACCAGATCATCGATCGCTGCTGCGATGGCTGCGCGGTCGCGAATGACGCCACCGTCCGCCCACTCGATGCGACAATCGCCGAGCGCAATGTCGGCTTCGCCGAGCACCACCAGCCGGCCCTCGAAACCGCGGTTGCGCGCAATCTCATCGAGGCGCTCACAGGCCATGGCATAAAGCTCGTTGTTGACCCGCACCACCAGATGCGGCGCCGATAGCAATGCAGTAAAGGATTCGGTTGCGAGCGCCGCAATTTCGGCAATCGGTTCACGTGCGATCAGCGCCGGTGCTAGTCGGTTGGCCACGGCCATCGCGACTTCGACGGCTTCGGCCTCCATGCGCCCTTCAATCGTCTTCATCTCGCGCGCGATGCCGGCAAGTGCATCGGCAATGCGTTCACATGCGGCGGCGATTCGTCGCTCCGCTGCGGTGCGCGCCTGAACCTCGGCTGCTGTCATCCCCCGCTGATAGCCGCGCAGTTCGGCGGCCGCGACCGCGGCCTCATGGTCCGCAGGCGAGATCTTTGCTGGCGCCTCTTTGACGGGACCGAAATCGGTATTGAACAGGAATTTCGCGCGTGCCGTCATGAGTGAACCCCATTGGTACTGGCGGCGCACGGCTCCCTATCGCGTATTAATGAGCTCAATAGACCAGCTCCTCGTCGCCGCCGCCCTTGGCGATCATGATCTCGCCCTTCGCGGCAAGTTCTTTGGCCAGGTTGACAAGTCGCGACTGCGCCTCATCGACATCCCTCAACCGCACCGGCCCCAGTGCTTCCATGTCCTCGGTCAACATCTTGCCAGCGCGCTGCGACATGTTGGTCAGGAAGATCTTGCGGACGCTTTCGCTCGCACCTTTGAGCGCCACAGCAAGTTTTTCTTTATCGACCTGCCGCATCAGCGTCTGGATCGCACCGTTGTCGAGCTTCGCGAGATCGTCGAAGGTGAACATCAGCTTCTTGATGTTCTCGGCCGCCTCCTTGTTCAGCTCTTCGAGCGCGGACATGAAGCGCGTTTCCGTCTGGCGATCAAAGCCGTTAAAGATCTCCGCCATCACCTCGTGAGCATCGCGCCGCCGTGTTCGAGCCAGGTTGGAAATGAATTCCGTGCGCAGAGTCTGCTCCAGCCGGTCCATCACGTCCTTTTGCACCGTATCCATCTTCAGCATGCGGATGATGACGTCGATCGCAACCTCCTCCGGCAGGATGGCGAGCACGCGAGCCGCATGGCTGGTGGTCAGCTTGGACAGCACGACCGCAATGGTCTGCGGGTATTCGTTTTTCAGATAATTGGCGAGCACGTCTTCCTGGACGTGCGAAAGCTTCTCCCACATGTTGCGCCCGGCCGGCCCGCGGATTTCATCCATAATGCCGGCAACCCGCTCCGGCGGCAGGAATTGCCGCAGCAGGCGCTCAGTCGCGTCGAAATTCCCCATCACAGCGCCGGAGCTCGACAGTCTCGTGACGAATTCGACGATCATGGCTTCAACGGTCGATGCCGAGACCGTGCCGAGCGTCGACATTGCGACGCCGAGCTGACGCAATTCGTCGTCGTCGAGTTGCGCCCAGATTTTCGATCCGTACTCATCTCCGAGCGCGAGCAGCAGCACGGCAGCGCGCTCCGCTCCGTTCAGCACTTTCCCGGCGGCGGCCCCGCCGCTCGACGGCAAGGTGCGCTGCCCCTGCCCGTTCAAGGCGGCTGCTAAAGCGGGATGCGGGGCGCGGGTTGCGGGGGTCATGGCGCGTATGATGTTCAGTTAGCGGCCGCTTCGGCGAGCCACTCCCGGATGATTGCCGTGGTTTCGTTCGGATTCTGGTCGGCGAGTTCGCCGATCTGCTTGATGGTTTCGGCTTGCACCTTTCCTTGGATCTGGGCGGACTCCAGCATCTTGCCGGTTGGGCTCGCGACCGCGGCCGGCGTCGGCTCGGCATTGCCTCCCGGCCCGGCCGGCCCCGGCAATGCCCCCTGCGCCCGGTCTGCCGCTGCTGTTTTATCTGGTTCGATGATGCGGCGAACCAACGGACGCACCACCACCAGCACGACGATGATACCGAGCAGCCCCATCACCAGGAGCTCGATACCGCGCATGATGTCGTCTTTGGTGAATTGGAACATCGCCAGCAGGCCGCTGGGCTCTGCAACGACAAGGCTGGGCGTCTCGGCGAAGCGCAGATTGACGACCTCGACCTGATCGCCGCGGCGCTGGTCGAAGCCGATGGCCGAACGCACCAGCGCGGCGATGCGATCCAGCTCCTGCCTCGAGCGTTCCTGGTAAGCGACTTCGCCATTCTGGTTCTTGACATAACTGCCATCGACCAGCACGGCGACCGAAATCCGATTAACCCTGCCGCCCTCGACAACCTCGGTCTTGGTGGTGCGGGAGATTTCGTAATTGGCGATCTCCTCGGATTTCTTGCTGCTGTCGCGGCCTGCCGTCGCGTTCGGTTGGCCGCCCGGCAACTCATTAGCAACCGAAACTTGGCCAGCCGGATCGACCGCGTTGGAACTCTCCTCTTTGGTCTGCGTCGAGCGCAGGACGCGTCCCTCGGGATCGAATCGCTCGGAGGTCTGGGTGATCCGGTTGAAGTCGAAGTCGGCCGTGAGTTCGACCTTCGCGCGGCCCGGTCCGACCACGGATGAAACGATCGCCTCCACCTGGTCGCGCAATCGGCGCTCGAAGCCGGTCTTGCGCTCGTCGGAGACGCTCCCGGCAGCTAGGTCGTCGCCGGATCCGTTGGCGAGCAAGCGTCCACTTTCATCGACGATAGACACATGCTCCGCTTTGAGCCCGTTAACGGCGGATGCCACCAGGTGCCGGATGGCCCGGACCTGCTGGGCCTCGAGTTGGCCACGGACTTTGAGCACGATCGAGGCCGTCGGTTCGGCCTGGTCGCGCGCAAACAATGTGCGCTCGGGCATGACCAAGTGGACGCGCGCGAACTGGACACGATCAAGCGCCTTGATGGTGCGGGCAAGCTCGCCTTCAAGCGCACGCAGGTGATTGATGTTCTGTACGAAGGAAGTGCTGCCGAGAGCGTCGGACTTGTCGAATATTTCGTAGCCGACGCCGCCGCCTTTGGGCAGGCCACCCTCAGCGAGCTTCATGCGTAGCCGCGACACCCGATCCTTCGGCACCAGGATAATGGCTCCATCGTTGCGCATCTCGTACGGGACCGCCTGGCGCTCGAGATCTTTGATGATGGCGGCGCTGTCCTCAAGCGACAGGTCGGTAAACAGCGGCACCATCGTCGGAGCGGTGACGCGGGCGATCAGGAACGCGAAGAAGCCGATCAACGCGACTGTGACGGCGCCCATGGCGGCGAGTCTGGTCGGTCCCAGCGTCCTCGCGAATTCCACCAGACCCTGCACCCGAACCCCCGACTGTCCCTGCGATGACGGCCGGGCACGACGCTCCGGCTAGGCAAGTTTTGCCGGGCGGATGGTTTCGATTTCGTTAATGGTGCAAAGAACGGTCGTTTTGCCGGGACTGGATTCGTCCTGCAGGCCCAGATCGCGCACCGGTGTCGGCCGGTGGGGCGGGTTTGCCCTGGTCAGCCGCTAGCGGCGCGGCTGGCGGATTGCACTGGCCGCTATCCGCCCTGCTTCCATCAGAGCAGACCGCTCGAATCACATATCAGCGGGGTTGCCGGGCTTGTCCGGCGACCCCGAACCTGAAGGTGCAATGTAGAAGCCGTAGGGGCCGGAACAGCCGGCCACGGCCGGGAAGAGAATGGAGGCGCCTCAACCTGACCGGGATGCTTCCGCTTTACTGGCGATATTGCTGGATACGGGTGGTGCGCAGACCAGCCAGGCCATGGCGATCGATCGAGTATTGCCAGGCGAGGAATTCCTCAACCGTGAGCGTGTAGCGGCTGCACGCTTCTTCGAGCGAAAGAAGGCCGCCACGCACCGCCGCAACGACTTCCGCTTTGCGGCGAATGACCCATCGCTTCGTTCCCGGCGCGGGAAGATCGGCGATCGTAAGCGGGCTTCCATCGGGCCCGATGACATACTTCACCCTCGGGCGGTGGGGCTCGTTCATGCTACTCTCACGCACTTCAAAATAGGCGGCACATGACTAACTCTGGGTGAATTTAGCCTGCGCGGCTTAAAATTTAACTAAGCCGCGGGCGTGCAAAATCTTCCCGCGATACACCCGGAAACGGGTTTGCATGTTAACGAAATTAAAAGAGGCCGCGTCCACGTAGCCGGAGCAGCCGACCGCTCGCGTCAGATGACCCCTTAAAGCCCGCTTCTGCTCACGCCCTTAATTTGATTCACCGTGAAATTCTGCCCATTAACAGAAAGCATCGGTGGGGTTTGCGTGAGATCGACTGAATCTACGATTCCGCTGACGAGGGTCGATACGCCGACCGATTGTCCTGTCGCATCCGTTGCCGTGACCGCCATTGTGTAGGTCCCATCCGGCCATTGCGTGCCATCGTTGCCCTTTCCGCTCCATTTGAAGGTGTTCGATCCGGTCTGCAGCGCCGTGGCGCCTGAATAGACGAGTTGGCCGCTCGCGTTCGATATGTTGATGGTGGCGTTCGCGGGCTTGGGCGACGACATCGTCCAGCTCGCTGAGCCGTTCGCGAGCTGCGCCGTGTTGCCGCTGACCGTGACGTTTTCACCGACGAAACCCAAGGCCTGGGTGGCTTGAGCTGTTTGCTGGAGCGACACCAGCGTCGCGAGCTGATCATTGGATTTGAGCTGTTGCTCGACCTGGGCGAATTCCACGAGTTGTTGCGTGAACTGGTTGGTGTCGAGCGGACTGGTCGGATCCTGGTTTTTCAGCTGGGTGGTGAGCAGCGTCAGAAAAGTCTGGAAATTGCCGGCAATCGTTTGGGTATCGATACCAGAACCGGAACCCGCGCCGGAGGCTGATGATGTTGGCGCCGTGGTGGCGGAAGTGACCGTGTTGCTGATGCCGGGCAGAATGCTCGTCATGATCTCACCTCGCTTACCTATGCTGCAGAGTGTCCGCTGACATTGGTCCCAACCGCGCAACGTCCTCTAGACCGTGATGTCGAGCCCGCCGTTGCGACGCGCCCAGACGGTGTAGCTCTGCAGCGGCGCGACTGGCATGGCGTCGCCGTCGATGTCGCGGCTCGCGGGAGGGCTTGCGAACTCGTTCTGCTCAGCGAATCCGTTGCGGTTCGCGGATCCCTGGTCGGCCAGAGAGAACTGCATGCCTCCAGCGGTGTTGAGCCCGGCATCCTGGAGCGCACGCTGAAGCTGCGGAGCGTCGCGGACCAGAAGGTTCAGCGTTTCGGGCCGCTCGACGACGAGCCGCGAAGTAACGGTTCCGCGGCTATCGACGTTGAGCTCGACGTCGATGCGCCCGAGTTCGGGTGGGTCGAGGCGAATTTCAAACCGGCTTTTCCCCAATTGCGCCTGCATCGCGATTGTCACGCCGACCTCGGCGACCGGCACAGGAGCCGCTGTCGTCGGACTCGGCGCGGAGGCCGCAGTCGAATGCGTTGCCCCCGCAGCGCCAGGGGGATTGATCAAGGGCTGAGTCTGGAGTGCCAGTCCACCATTGCCGGAGGAGTCCGGAAGCTTGACGATATCGCGGGTACGATCGCCCGATTCGATACTGGCCTTTGCGAATTCGCCAGATCCGATGGCGCCGGCATCAGGGGGCGTCGTGGCGTCGGGTTGCGAAATCGGCGCGGCTGGTGGCGACGCGGCGGTACTAGCGGCTGCGGTCGTGGTTGCGGTTGCAATCGGGGCGGCCGAGTCCGTCGGCAGAGCCGCGCATGCCTTGTGCGGCTGATCGCCGTTGCTGATCGGAGTTGGTGTCTGATGGGATGCGTCGACTGCGGTCGGCGTTCCTGTGGGGTCGGGCGAGACCGCGGGCGTCAGGGCAGGCTTTGGCGATGTCACGCCGAGCAACGGCAGATCAATCCCCGGAGATCTCTTTTCAGAGACGGTTAGCGGGTCTGTATCGGCTCCGTCGCGATTTCGTTGACTGCCATCAAGCGCAACGGGCATCGGTATCGCAGCGGCAACGGCCGCGACCGGCTGAGGGGTTATCACGGCTGCCGTCGATGTGGCAGCGTCGGAGCCGAGTTGCGAATTCTGGGGGGATGAGTCCGGAGCGCCAGCGATTAGCGTCTCGCCGCTAGGTTCATTCTTTGCGGCCTTGCCGTCTTTATCCGTATCGGTGTCGTCAAGAGCCGGCGCCGCGGTGTCGCCTGCTGCGCCGGCTCGGGCCACTAGCGTAGCTGCGGCTCCTGCCGATATATCCGTAGGCTCCACATTCGCGGCTGATGTATTCGGTACTGGCGCATTTTGTGTCGGTGATTGAACGGGCGTCGGTGCGGTCGCGGCCAGCCAAGCCGATCCGTCCGCCGAAGTTGTGGCTTTCCGGGCGATCTTGGTGCTGGGCAGTCCAAGCTCGCCTGCAAAAGTTGCGGCGCCGAGCGCGTCTTTTCCTGACCCCGGTCCTGAACCCGGCAAGGCACCAGCCTCCTTGTCGTGCCCATCGTTGGCCGGCAACGGGAGGTTGGTGACTTGGCGCGACGGACTGTCTCCCTGCAACGAGGGTGGGGCGGAAGGGCCGTGCTCGATCGTGCCGACCGGAGGATTGTCCGTTTGCGCGTCGAGAAAGCTCGCGAACCCGGAGGGCTGGTCGAAGTCGCGCTGAGCCAGACCATGCTGGCCTGCAGCGGCGCCCGGAGCGAGTGCGCGCGACGGCACAGCCGTGGCATTAATCGATACAGTCGGCACGACAGCTCCTCGTAAACGGATCGCCTATCGAGAACCTACGCTGCAAGCGCCGGGCCACTCGGCTCTTCGAAAAAACACAAGAAAAACCAGAATGTTAGCGACGACACCAATCGCGTCACCAAGTGCGTTGGGCAAGCCTTGCTGGTCGCCCGGCAGGAAATGCCGCGCCGGCATGCTCTTAGCCGCCAAGATGCGTTGCCGATGTTCGCGTTTTCCAGGTATTACCGGCGTTGCATGAGGCGGCTGCACACCTATAGTAATGGGAGCATTGGGACCTTGGGATCAGCCGGGAGACATCCCGGCAGGAGTAGCCAGTCGGCATATGCGCAACAGTCTCGACATCGAAGGTCAGCCAGCGGACACGCGGGTCGTTGTCGCTATGTCGGGCGGCGTCGATTCGTCGGTAACGGCAGCGCTTCTTAAGGCTGACGGCTACGATGTGGTGGGCGTTACGCTTCAATTGTACGATCATGGCGCCGCGACCCATCGCAAGGGTGCTTGCTGCGCCGGCCAGGATATCCATGATGCCCGCATGGTCGCGGGCAGCATTGGCATACCGCATTACGTTCTCGACTATGAGAGCCGCTTCAAGGAAGCGGTGATCGATCGCTTCGCCGACAGCTACGTGGCGGGCGAAACGCCTGTGCCTTGCGTGGATTGCAATCAGGCGATCAAGTTTCGCGACCTGCTGGCGACGGCCCGCGATCTTGGCGCCAAGGCATTGGCGACCGGGCATTATGTCGCTTCCCGCGCGCTGCCCGCCGGAGGTCGCGCACTCTATCGCGCCCGCGAGGAAGAGCGGGACCAGAGCTATTTTCTGTTTGCAACGACCCGTGAACAGATTGATTTCCTGCGGTTCCCCCTCGGCGATCTTACCAAGGCGCAAACGCGCGAACTCGCCCGCCGCTTTGGACTACCGGTTGCTGAAAAGCCTGACAGCCAGGACATCTGTTTCGTGCCGAGCGGCCGCTATGCCGACGTGATCGAGCGGTTACGGCCGGGCGCCGCAGCGGCCGGTGACATCGTTGATCTTTCCGGGCGGGTGCTGGGCCGCCACGCGGGCATCATCAATTTCACCATCGGCCAGCGCCGCGGGCTCGGTATTGCGTCCGGAGAGCCGCTCTATGTGGTGCGGCTCGACGCCGTAAATGGCCGGGTGGTGGTCGGACCCCGCCAGGCGTTGCGCACGACGCGGGTACAGCTGCGCGACATCAACTGGATCGGTGATGGTTCGCTCGATGCCCTGACGGCAGACGGGCGCGTGGACGTGTTCGTGAAGGTGCGATCGACGCGTCCGCCGCAGCCGGCCTGGCTGATGCGCGGCGCTACGGGCATTGAAGTGGAACTTGCCGGCGGCGAGGAAGGTGTGGCCCCTGGCCAAGTTTGCGCGTTGTATGATGCGGGATCGGGCCAGGCGCGGATGCTCGGCGGCGGCTTTATCCGATCGGCGGCACCGCGTGGCGAGATCAGCGCAATTGCGGCCATGCGATCTAACCCCGAGAGGGTCGAAGCAAGAGAATAAACCGGACGAGTGGGGCGATGAGCGGGACTGGGGTTGAAGCGTACACGTTCGACAAGGACGTGGTCGAGAAAGCTTATGCCGGTTGGGCGCCGATCTACGATGTGGTGTTCGGCGCGGTGTTCGCGCCAGGCCGCGCCGCCGCCGTGAGAGCGGCCGAGCGCATCGGGGGGCGCGTCCTCGATGTCGGCGTGGGCACCGGAATTTCGCTCGCCCAATACTCATCCCGCAATCGGATTACCGGCATCGACATCTCGGAACCGATGCTGCGCCGCGCCAACGCCCGTCTGCGCCGGCAACCGCTACCCAACATCGAGATGCTTGCTGTGATGGACGCCGAGCGGCTTGGCTTTGCCGATGCATTCTTCGACGTCGTCGTGGCGCAATTCGTGATCACGGCAGTGCCCGACCCCGAGGCCGCCCTTGATGAGTTCGCCCGCGTGGTCAAACCAGGAGGCGAGATCATTTTGGTCAACCATCTTGGCGCCGAAACCGGACTGCGGCGCGTGTACGAACGCAGCTTTGCCCCGTTGGTCCGCCACCTCGGCTGGCGAATGGAATTCCCATTCGCAAGGCTCGAAGCCTGGGCGCGCAGCGCCGGATATCGCCTTGTGGAACGCCGGGCGGTCCAGCCGCTCGGGCACTTCAGCCTGATGCGCTTTCGCAAAGCTGTGAATTAGAACGCCTCCCACACCCCGGAACCCAGGCACTGCCTTAGGCGTCATATCCGATTGCAGTGGAGGCACGACATGCGACCCTCACAGCTCTGGGTGGCCGCGGCGGCGCTGCTTCTCCTTACCGGGAGCGCGTCGGCGCAGCCGGAAAGAAACACTGGCCCACAGCGGGCGCAGCCTTCGGATCAAAGTGCCTGCCCTCCGGGCAGCCGAAATACCCGCCCTGACGAGACGACGGGCAGCCGGCCGCTGGGTGAGCAGCTTTCGGAATCGAAGGGTGTGATATGCCCGCCCTCGGGTGTCGATCCCGGCATCTCGGTCCCCCCGACAGGGGGCGGCCGCACGCCGGTGATTCCCCCGCCCGGAACCCCCGGAGGCGATCAGAACGTCCAGCCGAAGTGACCGCCCGAAGTGACGGCCTCTGCCGCCGCTCAGGCAGCGCGCCTGCGTCCGCCGGCTGAATTCGGTACGGCGGGCAGTGGCTGTTCACTGTCGCAATACTCCGTCCAGGCGCTCGACCTTGCGATGAGCCCTGGTGCCGTGCGCATCGTGAACCGGCGGGGATCGAGCCCCTTTTTGACTTGCCCCCAGGTGAGCGGCATCGAAACCGGTGCGCCGGCGCGTGCGCGCGGCGACAGCGGCGCCACTGCAGTGGCAAAGCGGTCGTTGCGCAAATAGTCCAGAAAAATGCGACCGCTCCGCTGCTTCTTCGCTGCGACCACAAGGTAGCGCTCTGGACTGTCTGCCGCCATCTCGGCGCAGACCATGCGGGCGAAAGCTTTTGCTTCCCGCCAACCCCATTTCCGACCCTTCCGCGTGGCGAGCGGCGTCACCACGTGCAGACCCTTGCCGCCCGTGGTCTTGCAGAACGCAACGAGCCCCAAGGCCGCAAGCCGGCTGCGAAATTCCTGCGCAGCCTCAACAACCGCATCAAACGCGACGTCGGGTGCCGGATCAAGATCGAATACAAGCCGACCCGGACGGTCCGGGTCGCCAGGCGCGCAGTTCCAGGGATGAAGCTCGAGCGCGCCCGCTTGCGCCACAGCCGCAAGCCCCTCGATCCGGTCGATTTCGAGGTAAGGCTTGCGGTCGCCCGTCACCGTCCTGAATGATAAGAGATTCGACATGCCCCGGATGGCGTGGCGCTGATAGAAATGCTGCCCCGCGATGCCGTCCGGCGCCCGTATGATGGAGCAAGGCCGCCCCTTGATGTGTTCCATGATCCACGGACCGGCAGCTTCATAGTAGCGGGCGAGATCGAGCTTGGTGACCGGCCTGCCGTCGCCGCCGTCCGGCCACATCGCCTTATCCGGGTTGGAGATCGTTACCCCCATCACCACGTTGGACGCGGTTGCCCTGGTGCGTCGGACGATAGCGCTGGGAGCGACACCAGCCGCCGTCGGCCCCTCGGTTTCGACCTCCGCGGCTGGTTTGTCCTCGCGCAGGCCCTTGAATGCGGCCTGCCGCACCATCCCATCACTGGTCCATCCAGCGAACTCGATTTCCGCCACCAGGACTGGCTTCACCCAATGGACATTGCGCTCGCGGCGGCGGAGCGCATTGGCACCACTAAACGGGTTCGTATCCGTCTCCTGCGCTTTGAGGCGCGGAAAAATCCTGTCCACCATCGCCCTGCCAAAACCGGTCCCCACCCGGCCCAAGTAAATGAGATCTCCTCCTCGATGCGCTCCGACCAGAAGCGAACGAAGCCGCCCGTCAGTCTCGCTCCATCCGCCGATCACGACCTCCTGGCCAGCGCGGCATTTGGCTTTGGTCCAGGACTCGCCTCGACCCGACACATAGGGCGCATCGAGTCGTTTTGACACGATGCCTTCGAACGACATGCGACAGGCGGACCGTAGCACCGCGTCGCCGGCCGCTTCGAAGTGCTCGACATAGCGGATGGTTGGCCCGGGATCGTGCGCGGCGAGCATCGCCTCGAGCCGCGCCTTGCGTGCGGCAAGGGGCAACGAGCGAAGATCCTCGCCTTCAATGAACAGGAGGTCGAAAACGAAGCACACGAGCTGATCACTTCTGCCGTCGGCAATGGCCGCTTGCAGCGCCGCGAAGTCCGGCGCGCCGTTACGATCGAGCGCAACGACCTCGCTGTCGATGAGGCAGTTCGGCAACACTCTGGCGGCTTTCGCGACGGCACGAAATTTGTCGGTCCAGTCGAGGCCTTTGCGTGTGCGTAGCACGGCTTCGCCGCTCTCAACACGCAGTTGCACGCGATAACCGTCAAGCTTCACTTCATGGGCCCAGCCCGGACCTGATGGAGGCCGACTCACCAGCTTACAAAGCTCCGGCGCAACAAAGTGCGGCATGGCCGGCGTCTTTTTGCCTGCCGTCAACTTCGACGGGGCAGCGTGCGCTCTTTTGCTTTGCCTATTCCCCACGTTGGCCTCGGTGTCATGAGCCGAATTCCATACTGCATCTGGTCGCATCTTTGCATTGCCCGCTTGCATGAACAGCTTTGGCGCGCGGCCCCGTCCGGCCGCAATTTCGGCCATTGATCGACCGGATGCGACGGAGCGATCTTCGCTCGCGAGGTCATCGCCTTCCCTCGCAAAGGAGTCGCGATGCTTGATCAGGAGCCAGCTGCGGCGTGCCTTCGCAAACTTGCCGCCGCGCATACGCACCAACACCCAGCTGCCATTGAGGCGCTTGCCACGAAGCGTGAACTTAAGTTCACCCTTGCCCAGAGCCTCGGCGGCTGACCCCGGCCCCTCGCATTTCCAATAGCCGCGGTCCCACAGCTGAATAGTGCCGCCCCCGTATTGCCCTTTCGGGATCGTCCCTTCGAAATCCCCGTATTCCAGCGGATGATCTTCCACCTCGACCGCAAGGCGCTTGTCGCGCGGGTCGAGCGATGGCCCCTTCGTAATCGCCCACGATTTGAAGACCCCGTCCAGTTCAAGGCGCAGATCATAGTGCAGCCGGCGCGCGGCATGCTTCTGGATGACGAACCGCAACTTTGGCGAGGCCGCGACTTTGCCGCCGCCCCTCGGTTCGGCTGTCTGCGCGAAATCGCGTTTCGCGCGATACGACGTGAGGTTGGAGTCCGCCAAATCTGTCTCCGACGACATCCCGCGTGAATAAACGTTGCAGCCTCTGCCCGGTTCGGTCTCGCGCCGGCGGGGGGTTGCGTTCCAGGGTGTGGTCTTCGGAACTCATCCGGGACTGGCGATGTTACCCGAGAGCGACGGCAGCAGCAGGCGCCCCCAATGGCTTCAAAGAACGCTGATCCCAGTTCCCAACCGGGAACAAGCCGAAGAAAATTTCTCATGGCAACCGCATCATCGGCCGCATTCCCGGCGGTCGCGCAGACTCTCTCGCCTGAACCGGCGGGCGCCGAGACACTCCGAAGTAACGGCGGGGCTGTGAACATGTCGCTCCGCGTCAACGGCAAGGAACACCGCGTCTCGCTCGACCTTCGCACCACGCTGCTTGACGCATTGCGCGAGCATCTTGGCCTCACGGGGTCGAAAAAGGGTTGTGATCACGGCCAGTGCGGTGCATGCACGGTGCTGGTCGATGGTCGGCGCATATTGTCCTGCCTCACGCTAGCGGCTGTGGCCGAAGGCAGCGACATCACGACGGTCGAAGGGCTCGCCGCAACAGACGGAACGCTGCACCCAATGCAGCAGGCCTTCATCGATCACGACGCATTTCAATGCGGGTACTGCACACCGGGACAGATTATGTCGGCAATCGGCTGCGTGCGCGAGGGTCATGTGCGCGATGACGCCGAAATTCGCGAATTCATGAGCGGAAACCTGTGTCGCTGCGCGGCATACCCCAACATCGTGGACGCAATCAATGAGGCCAAGCGTTCCAAGGAGGGAGTCTGACATGAGGCCTTTCATATTTGAACGCGCCGACTCGCCGGCAGCCGCAATTCTCGCGGCCGCCGGCCGGGCGCCGGGGGCCGAGGCCCAGTTCCTCGCTGGCGGCACGACGTTGATCGACTTGATGAAGCTCGACGTCATGCGGCCGGAAATTGTGGTCGACATCAATGCTCTTGAACGCACTCCACTCGGGCGCATCGAGGCCGATGCCAGCCGCTTGCGACTTGGCGCGCTGGTGCGCATGGCGGACGCCGCCGATCATCCCGTCGTTCGCCGCGACTACCCGGTGATCGCTCAGTCGCTGATGCTGGCAGCAAGTCCGCAGCTTCGAAATATGGGAACCCTCGGTGGCAACGTCCTGCAGCGGACGCGCTGCACGTATTTTCGCGACGTGTCATATGGCGCCTGCAACAAACGCAATCCCGGCTCCGGCTGCGCCGCCATGGACGGTGTCAATCGCATGCACGCTGTGCTGGGAACGAGCGATCATTGCATCGCGACCTATCCGGGGGATTTTGCCCAGGCCCTGATTGCGCTTGATGCAAACGTGGAAGTTGCCGGCCCGACCGGGGTGCGCGGTCTTCCTTTCTCGGCACTTCACCGCATGCCGGGCGATGCGCCGGACGTGGAGACAACATTGCGCCCCGGAGAAATAATCTCGTCATTCTTCATTCCTGCGACGCCGTGGACGCGGCGCTCAATCTTTGTGAAGGTGCGTGATCGCGAATCCTATGAGTTCGCGGTCGCTTCGGCTGCTGTGGCCCTCGACCTCGTCGACGGCGTTGTTCGCACATCGCGCATTGCCCTTGGTGGGCTTGCGACGGTGCCGTGGAGGGCGGAGCGAGCGGAGGAAACGCTGCGCGGCAAACCAGTCAATGAGGAGAATGCACGCGCTGCGTCAGAGGTGGCCTTCGCGGAAGCCCGCCCTCGCGAGCACAACGCCTTCAAAGTCGAACTCGGCAAGCGCACGCTGGTGCGTGCCCTGCAGGGCGCCGCCGCGTTGCCGGTGTGATATCCGCTAGGAGAATTGGACATGGCCAATGCCGCAGCTCCTGCGCCCCAGGCCAATATGGGCGAACCCGCAGTCAGGCGCGACGCGCGCGTGAAAGTCACCGGCGAGGCGCATTATCCCTCCGACATACCGGTCGGCAATCCGGCCTATGCGTATCTGGTCATGAGCACGATCGCTCGTGGCCGCATCGAGCGGCTCGACCTCGACGCTGCATTTGCTGTGCCGGGCGTACTCGATATCCTCACGGAGGAAAATACGAGCGAGCTGAAGACTGTCGCGTTCACTGGTGGAGGTGGCGGCGCGTCGACCTCGATCCAGCAGCTCGGTCCTGAAATCGCCCATGCAGGTCAGATCATCGCCGTAGTGATAGCAGACACGTTCGAGGCCGCCTCTGAGGCTGCTCAAAAAGTCGAGGTGACGTACGCGGCCGAGTCCCCCAGTGCGACGTTCGGGTCGCCACGCCTGACGGAAGACGATGCCGCTAAGGTGTCAAAAATACACACCAGATTGCCGAACGTCGGCGATGCTGAAGCAGCCCTCGGTGAGGCGGAAATGACTGTTGACGTCGAATACGCGACGCCAACCCAGCACCACAATTCAATCGAGCTGTTCACGACCACCTGCTCCTGGGTGGACGACAGACTGACGATCTATGAGCCCAGTCAGTTCGTCTACGGATTGAAGAGCAGCGTCGCTCAACGGCTTGCCGCAGAGGCCGAGAAGGTGGAAGTCGTCAGCCCGTTTGTGGGCGGGGCGTTCGGTTCCAAAGCCACGATGACGCCGCGCACCGCGCTGATCGCACTCGCCGCGAAGCGGCTCAACCGCCCGGTCAAGCTCGTCGCCACGCGCAGCCAGGGCTTTACGGTTTCTACCTATCGGGCAGAGACGCGTCACCATGTCAGACTCGGCGCGCGTCGCGACGGAAAATTGGTCGGCTACGCGCATGAAGGCTGGGAAATCAGTTCCCGCCCAGACGCCTACGTGGTTGCCGGCGTCGAAGAGAGTGCCCGCCTCTATGCATTCGGCGCGGTAGAGACCAACGTCAACGTGGTCCACGCAGACCGCAGCACTCCGGGTTTCATGCGGTCGCCGCCGATGGTTCCCTACATGTATGCGCTCGAAACCGCCATGGATGAGCTCGCCGTCAAGCTCGCAATGGATCCGATCGAGCTGCGGCGCATCAACGACACCATGATTGAACCGATCGAGGGCAAGCCGTTCTCAAGCCGGTCTCTGATGAAATGTTACGACCGGGCGGCCGAAGGCTTCGGCTGGATACGCCGCAATCCGCAGCCCGGGTCGATGCGGCAGGGCGAGTGGCTGATCGGCTGGGGCTGTGCGACGGCACTTTATCCGACCCACATCGGGCCGGCAGCAGTACGCGTGCGGCTTCTGCCGGCTGGGGATGTCACGGTGCAAACGGCGGCCCACGAAATCGGGACCGGCGCCTACACAGTGATTGGACAGATGGCCGCCGAGCGCCTCGGAGTGCCGCTCGGCTCCGTTACGGTCGAAATTGGAGATTCACGCCTGCCGCCGGCGCCGGTGGCCGGCGGCTCCAATACCACGGCGAGCACGTGCTCGGCCGTCATGAAGGCGTGCGATGGGATCCGACGGAAACTCTCTCACGCCGCTGTGACCGCCAACGAGGGCGCGTTGGCCGGGCGCGATCCCACACAGCTCACGTTTCGCAACGGCCAGATCGTGGCGCCGGACGGTGCGGCGGAGCTGGTCGAGGAGACGTTCCGGCGCCTCGGCACGAGCGTAATCGAAGAATATGCCGAGTTCATTCCCCACGGCGCGCCGCCGGAGGCCGTCAAAGACCTGTACGCCGGCAAGGTCACCCTCGTTGGCGGCCCCGAGGGCGAGAAGATGATGTTTGCCATGGGGGCCGAACTTGTCGAGGTGCGGGTCCACAAATTGACGCGGGAAATTCGCGTGCCCCGCATCGTCGGCGCGTTTGCGGCCGGCCACCTGATGAACACCCGCACCGCCCGCAGTCAGCTCATGGGTGGAATGATCTGGGGGATCGGGTCGGCACTGCATGAGGCGACCGAGATAGACCCGCGCAATGCCCGCTACGTGAATGACAACCTTGCCGATTACATCATTCCGGTAAATGCCGACGCGCCTTCCGTCGAGGTCATCCTGGTGCCTGAGGAAGATCATGACGTAAACCCGGCCGGCGTGAAGGGGCTGGGCGAACTTGGGAATGTCGGAACGGCCGCCGCCATCTCGAATGCGGTCTATCACGCGACTGGCATCCGCGTCCGCAAACTGCCGATCCGGATCGAGGACCTGCTCGCGTAGGCGGTTGAGGTGTAGCCCGGGTTGAGCGCCTGCGAATCCCCGGACACGTCGCCTAAAATCGATGGCCTGGCCGTGCATCAAAGATGCAGATCTGCGAGCCACTTGGCGACGGCATCCGCCAAAGGCTGCTCATTTCCTTCGAAGGAGTGACCTCTGAGGCTCGGCGGCTTGGCGTCGGGAAGAAGAATGAAGTCCACCTTCGGCGGCAATGCGCCCTCGGTATGCGCTGCGCTCAGCAGCATATGTGGCTCGAACGGAGCAATTACACCATCGGATTGATCACGGATCATCAGGATTGGATTAGGAACGCGTCGAATCCAAAACGTACCGTCGGCGATGCTGGTCTTGTCCCAGCGATAGGTGAGAAAGTGCTGTCCGGTAATCGGAGCCTCCGCGGGGGCAGAGCTCACAGGAGTCGAGAAGAGCATTTTGACTGGCAGGACTTGGTCAAGCGTGCCTTCGCGAAGTGATTTCACGGAGGCGTCGGCGAGTTGCTGATAGCGTTCTTCGTCCTGTACGAGAATATTCCGCGATTTCCATGGCAAATTAGCGAAGGCCCCCAACAAAATAACGGCCCTGGTATCGCGATCCCAATTCGTCGCGGCATAAAACTGGACTTGGATGTTGCCGAGGCTGTGGCCCAACAAGACCAGGGTCTTGTAACCGAGTGCCCGGCCAACTTGCACGGCCGCGCTAATATCACGGCCCACGTCGAGAAAATTGTCGGTGTTGATCTTGTCGTCATGCTGGCGCGTACTGATGGCCAGCGACGCATAACCCTTCGCTGCCAGTCGTGGGCCAAGTCCGCTCTGCGGTGCCTGCCGATAGCTCCCGCCGCTGCCGTGGACCATCACGATCAACGTCGTTTCCGCGGATTGCTTACCGCTCGGTTGCCATAGCGCAGCGTCGACCTCAAATCCGTCGATGGCCTTGATAGCGAGAAATCTGAGAGAAGTGCCATCGCGCTGGTCAAAGTCAGGCGAAAGCCCTGTCGGGCGCGCGACAAAATCGTATTCAATGCTTGCGGCGATTTGTGCCGCATTGCCTGGCAAAGAACCCAGCGTCGTCAAAATCGAAACAAGTCCGGCCAAAAGGCTCATTGAATATTCTCGCCTGGTCATCGTGATGCCCTCTCCCTGTGACGCTTTCGATCGTGGCTCGCCTGTGGGCAGATTTCGTTGTGCTGGAATCGCCAGACCTTGTCATCGCCCGCGAAAGCGGACGATCCAGAAACCCGGGCGATGCTGGAGGGTACTGGATTCCCGCTTTCGCGGGAATGACACCGCAAAGCTGGTCGGTAAGCACCTGTTCCATTCACCGAAATGCGCTCTATCGCGCTTCCTTCGCAGAGGCGAGGATGAGGTGATCGGCGGTCGGCAGGTCGAACCGCGGCTCAAGCCCGAGCAGTGGCGCAATCCTGCTGATGACCTTGGCGGCGACCGGTGCCGCATTCCAGCCCGAGGTGGCGAAGCCGTGGGTTTCGGGGATCGGCTTCGGCTCGTCAAGCATGATCAGCACGAGAAAGCGTGGATCATCGGCGGGTAGCACCGCCATGAAATCCGTCATCAGCCGATTTTTCGAATAGCGCCCGTTGATGACCTTTTCGGCCGTCCCGGTCTTGCCGCCGACGTAGAAGCCCTTCACGTCCGCCTTGGTGGCAGTACCTTTTTCGGCGTTGAGCCGCATCAGGTAGCGCATCGCGGTGCTGGTTTCAGGCTTGACGACACGCTTTGCAATCGCGCGCGCCTCGGCTTGGCTGCGCTTGAGAAAAGTCGGCGGGATCAGATAGCCACCATTGACGATCGCGGCGACCCCCATCACGGATTGCAGGGGAGCGACCGACAGCCCGTGCCCAAACGCAATCGTAACCGTGTTGAGTTCGCCCCAGTGCTTCGGCACGATTGGCTCGGCGCTCTCCGGCAGTTCGGTGCGCAGCCGATCGAGTTGCCCGACTTTGCTCAAAAACGCCTTGTGGTTCTCGACGCCCTGGGCGAGTGCGATCTTGGCGGCGCCGACGTTCGATGAATAGGTGAAAATTTCCGGCACCGTCAGCACGCGATTCTGAGCGTGATAGTCGCTGATGTTGAAATGACCGTAGCGCAGCGATCCGCGCGCGTCGAAACTCGAATTGAGCGTGACCTTGCCAGAGTCGAGCGCCATTGCGATCGTCAGCGCCTTGAAGGTCGAGCCCATTTCGTAGACGCCGGTGGTGAGCCGGTTGATCCGACTTGGTTCGAGCGCTTCGCGCGGATTGTTCGGATTGTAGTCCGGCACTGACACCATCGATACGATCTCGCCGGTGCGCACGTCGAACACGATGCCTGCCGCCGCATCGGCCTTGAATTTGTCGCGGGCGGCGACGAGTTCGTCGTGGAGCGCGTGCTGCACCCGTAGGTCGACGCCAAGGCGAATCGGCTCCTGCTCTCGGTCGACGCCGAAACCGGCGCGATGCAGATCCGCAAGCCCGCGGTTATCGATCCATTTCTCGATGCCGGCGATGCCCTGGTTATCGATGTTGACATGACCGATGATGTGCGAGAGTTCGTTGCCGTTCGGGTAGACGCGCTTGTTCTCGGCCAGGAACCCGATGCCCGGGATGCCGAGATGATGCACTTCCTGCTGCTGCGCCGGGGTGATGTCGCGCTTGAGCCAGGCAAAGCCGCGTTTCGATCCGAGCCGGTCGCGCACCTCGCGGCTATCGAGATCCGGCAACACGCCGGCTAGTAGCTCGGTTGCCTCATCGGGATCGATGATGCGGCGCGGCTCCGCGAAGAGGGAGGGAGTCTTGATGTCGGTCGCGAGAATTTCGCCGTTGCGGTCGATGATGTCGGGCCTCGCCGTCGCAACCGCGTCCGTCGATCCGCCCCGGCGGACCGAATGTGTATCGGCCGCGACAGCATACAGCACGAGGCGAAGTGCGATGATCGCATAGACGAGAACGAATGCGAGCACCGCGAGGCCGAGGCGCGCCTGCGCCTTACGGGCGCGATCGACGCTGCGGCCATAAAGCAGCGACTCCACGATGCGACGACGCCAGGACGCCGCGGCAGGCGTGGCTGTGTTGGCACGCCCGTTCACCGCCTCACCTCATCACACCGGCTGTGGTCGATGCAGGCGCAGCGGCAGCCCCGGTCGGAAAATCAGGCTCAAGCGTATCGATGATGGCTGCGATCCCGTCCGACGATGGTGCAGGCGGCATCGGCGGCCGCTCAGGCAAGCGATCAAGATGCTCGATCTGAGTTGGATCCATCATCTTCAGAGCGAGGTGGCGCTGCACCAATGCCTGAATGCGCGCCGGATTATCGAGTAGCGCCCACTCGGCCCGCAGCGCCGCAATCGCCTCACGCTCGCGCTTTATCTCGGCGGCGAGCCTTGCGACCTGCTCGGCCCGCACGGTCGATTCGAATTTGATCTTGTAGACGTCGACTGCCGCTACGACCAGTGCCGCCACCACGATGACATGCACAAAGCGCATCATCATCGTCCTCCTCGCAGTACGGCCGCGAGCGACGGCAGTCGCAGCGGCGCAGCGCCCGGGATAGATCGCGCCGGAGCATTGGTGCGTTCGGCTACGCGTAATTTTGCTGAACGTGCACGCGGATTGTCGCGGGTTTCTGTGGCCTCCGGAGTCACCGGCCGGCGCGTGAGCACTCGAAAGGTCGCCGCCTGCGACTTTCTTTCGGGAAGATGACGCGATCCCCCGCGAGATCCGGCGCGCGCCGCAAGGAAGGTCTTGACGGTCCGGTCTTCCAGTGAGTGGAACGAAACCACCACCAGCCGGCCTTCGGGTTTCAAGACACGCTCGGCCGCCGCAAGACCGGCCTCGAGTTCCTGAAGCTCCTCGTTGACGAACAGCCGTAGCGCCTGGAACGTCCGCGTAGCCGGGTGAATGTCGCCCGGCCGGCCACGAACGACGCGCGCGACGATGTCGGCGAGCGTGCCAGTGGTCACGATCGGCCGCTCCCGCCGCGCCGCCACAATGGCGCGCGCGATCGCGCGAGACTGCCGCTCCTCCCCGAGAGTGAAGATGATGTCGGCGAGGTCGCGTTCTGAGGCGACCGCCACGATGTCGGCAGCGGAAGGTCCCTCGCGGCCCATGCGCATATCGAGCGGCCCGTCATGCCTAAATGAAAATCCACGCTCTGGCGTATCGAGCTGCATGGAGGAGACGCCGAGGTCGAGAACGACGCCATCCGCCACCACGACCCCGAGATCAGCCGCAATCGCATCGAGCGCGGAGAATCTCCCTTCGACGAGGGTCAGGCGGCCGCCGGAGGCCTCGGCCCGGGGTCGGCCACCCGCAATCGCGTCAGCATCGCGGTCGATGCCGATCACCCGGGCATCGGCAGCAGCCAGGATCGCGGCCGCATAGCCACCGGCGCCGAACGTGCCATCGATGTAGATGCCGCCGTCGCGGGCAGCGAGGTAGCCAATCGCTTGACGCAGCAGCACCGCCACGTGCGAAGCCGGCCCTGTGAAGGCTGATTGCGAGGAGGGGGAGCGCGCGTTCATTTTCTCCGTAAGCCCCCGTCGCAGCATGAGGCGAGTCCCGCGGACAGGCCATTCGCACAGCGTCGTAGGGTGGGCAAGGGCGCAAGCGCGCGCCGTGCAATTCACGCGGTCGTTGGAGCGCCTTTGCCCACGCGGTCCGGCTGCGCCATTCGGCCGCCTGGGCAAAGGCGCGCGATGCCGGTGTATTACGCCCTCGGTCGGTGACGGCGACTTTGCCCACCCCATGCGCAGTCGGCTCAAGGAAAACAAACGATTAACTTCGGACACCATGGGGCCTATATGGGCATCAACGCAGCCCCCGCCCGCCGGGCGGGATGAGGCAGATCAGGGCAATTAACAACGGTTAAACTTAAAGAAACGTTGAGATCCGATCCGTTCGCGAGTTCCGGCCAGATCAACCCGATGCAAGCATTTGACGCCGATTCCGCCCTAGTCCGACAGCTCAGACCGTCGCCCAACCAGGACGCGCGGATGCTTTCCGCCGACATTCTGCTTCTCCACTATACCGGCATGGCAAGTACGGCGGCCGCAATCGACCGGCTGTGCGATCCTGCCGCCAAGGTGTCTTCGCATTACGTCGTGGAGGAGAACGGCAACATTCTCCAGCTTGTGCCGGAGGCGCAGCGCGCCTGGCATGCAGGTCAGTCGTCGTGGGAAGGTGTGAGCGACATCAATTCGCGCAGCATCGGCATCGAGATCGCCAATCCGGGCCACGGTTACGGATATCCGGATTTTCCGGAGGCGCAGATCGCCGCTGTCATTGCGCTGTGCCGCGACATCGTGGAGCGCCATCGGATCCGGCCCGACCGCGTGCTGGCGCATTCCGACGTAGCGCCGCAACGCAAGCTCGATCCCGGCGAGAAGTTCCCGTGGGAGCGGCTGCACCATGCGGGCGTCGGCGTGTGGGTCACCCCGTCACCGATCCAGCCCGGTCCCGGGCTTATGCTCCGCGATGCAGGCCCCGAAGTCGCAGACCTGCAGACTGCGCTCCACAGCTACGGCTATGGCGTCGAGACTACCGGCGTTTATGACGATTTGACCGAAGCGGTTGTCGCTGCGTTTCAGCGCCACTTTCGCACGGGCTGCATTGACGGCTGCGCCGATCGATCGACGATGGAAACCCTGCAGGCGCTGCTCGCCGCCCGCGATCGTGGGTCCTGAGCCGGCGACCACTGCGCTCACGCACGCTCCTCGATCACGCTCGCGCGCACATCGTCCTCGATCAGCCGCCAGATACGGTCCACATGAGACACGAATTCCGGAGTCCGTTTGACGGCGAGCGAGCGCGGACGCGGCAGCGTGACGTCGATAGCTTCCCGGATGCGACCGGGCCGCCGCCCCAACACTAGCACCTGGTCCGACAGGAACACGGCCTCATCGATCTGGTGGGTGACGAACAGCACAGTCTTGCGGCCCTCCTCCCAGATGCGCATCAGCTCGGTCTGCATGATTTCGCGGGTCTGGGCGTCGAGAGCTGAGAACGGCTCGTCCATCAGGAGGATATCCGGATCGATCGCGAGCGCCCGCGCCAGGTTGACACGCTGGCGCATGCCGCCGGAGAGCTGGCGCGGGAAATAGTTCTCGAAGCCTTCGAGCCCCACGAGACGCAGCAAATGGCGGACTCGATCTCGCTCCGCAGGGCCGGAACGGCCCGCAATCTCAGGGCCGATGATGGCATTGTCGAACACGGTGCGCCATGGCAGCAGGTTGTCGCTCTGGAAAACAAAACCGCGGTCGCTCCCAGGTGCCCCGACGACGCGGCCGTTGAGCAGCACCGCGCCCGAACTTGCCGGCTCAAGCCCCGCCACAATGCGCAGCAACGTGGTCTTGCCGCAGCCGCTCGGACCGACCAGCGAGATGAACGCGCCGCGCTCTATCGCGATGCTGATTTCGCGCAACACCTCGAGGTCGCCGAAGCACTTGCTCAGTCCGTTGAGAGAGAGCTTGGCCATCGCGTGCTAGTCCCGTGTCCACGGCACCAGCACGCGCTCGAGCCAGGTAAAGCCGGCGGTCATGACGATCCCGGCAACCGCCAGGATCACCACGCCGGCAAACAGCTCCGGCATGTTGAAGGCGTCTGCGGACTGGCTGATGAGGCGGCCGAGGCCCGCGCGAGACCCGAACAGCTCGGCTACCACCACGCCGATGAGGCCACGGCCGATTCCGAGCTTGAGGCCGGCGAGGATGAAGGGCATCGCGGACGGCAGCGACAGCTTGAAGAAGATCTGGCGTGGCGTCGCCCCGAAGCTGCGCAGCATCTCGATGAGGCGCGCGCTCGTGGTGCGCAAGCCCGCCTCCGTATTGATGGTGACCGGAAACAGCACCAGGAAGATCACGACCAGCACTTTCGACCAAATACCGATGCCGAGCCAGAGAATGAACAGCGGCGCCAGCGCGATAGTCGGCGTTGCGTAGAGTCCCGCAATCCACGGCTGCAGGATTCTCTTGCCCACCTCGCTGCTTGCCATGACGAAGCCGGTCACGATCCCAAGCAGACTGGCGATCACATACCCGATTGCAAACTCGGCGGCGCTGATCGCGATATGCGGCCCCAATTGGCCACCGATCGCGAGTCGGTAAATGGCGCCGAAAATCTGTGTTGGAGCGGCCAGGAACAGCGCATTGGCCACGACCACGCGGCTGAAGAATTCCCAAAGGGCAAGTCCCGCCACGATCGACAGCAGCCCGGCAAGGTGCGGTCCCCGCACGCGCACACGCGCAAAAGCGTGAACCGGAGCGCGCGGCGCCGGGCCGACTTTGTCCGGATTGCTGGATTCGATCGTCACCATCGACGCCCAGACCACTTTGCGATCATGTTGAAACCATTCGATGTCATCGGAACATGCTCCGGCAGCCGGATTCAATCCGACACCACCGTCACTCCCGGCAGGAGCAGGCGATTGACGTCCATGCCGGGCGGTAAATCCCCGAGGCTTTCGAGGGCGCCCATCAGGGCCTTGAGCCGCGTGATCGAGACCCGGCCGGTCGGCTCGAAGAACTTTCCCTTTCGATAGAAATCGTAGGCCTTCTCGACCTCGTCCGCCTTGAGGCCGCTTGCCTTCACCATCATGGCTACGGCCTCCGTACGATTCCGGTCATCCTCAAACCACGCGACGGCCTTAGCGTGGGCATCGAGAAGGCGCAGCAGAACCGCCCTGTGGGCGTTTGCCCAAGGCACGCCGACCACGGTGCCGGAGAACGGCAGTTCGGGCGTGAAGTCGGCTGTGAGGCCGAGTTCGTTGAATCCGTTGGCAACCGCCTGGAAATTGGATGGCGGCAGCAGGATCGCCGCGTCTACCGCGCCCGATTGCAGCGCTGCGGCCCGCGCCGCAGTGGCGCCGGCGAACACCATGTCGAACTCGCCAGGTTTGATGCCGCTGGGCGCCAGCATGCGCTCGACGTAGATGCGGGTAATGTCCTTGGCACCCCCCAGCGAAATCACCTTGCCCTTGAGATCGCGCAAGCTCCTGATGTTCGGTTTTGCCACCAGCGCGTAAGGCGGCGACTGCGATTCAAAGCGCACAATTGCAATCTGTGCGCCCTTCTCGATGGCGCGGATCGGATCGACAAGACCGGTCGACATCGTGACATCAAGCGAGCCTGCGGTTAGCTGCTGAATGACGGCAGCGCTCGATTGCACATAGACGAGATCGATCTTGAGGTCCTTCTCGGCGAACATTCCCTTGTTGAGGCCGATGAACACCGGCCACAGATTAGCCGACGCGGAGCCGACTGTGCCGACCACCACTATTTCAGCCGTGCGGGCCGAAGGCACGACCGCGAGGGAGAGGGCGAGCGTAAGCACTGCTGCGCTCACCGCATGTCGAAAAATGCCGCCTGTTCGCATGGCCCTCTCCATTCGCGTAAACCGGGCGACCCTTGTGGTCGCCTTAATCGCTCAGCTGCGTCAGCCCTGGCATGAACAGGCTTTCGATCGGCATTGCGCGAGGAATATCGCCAAGCTCCTGAAGCGCTTCCAGAACCTTGCCGAGCTTTGCGCGGGAAATCAGGCCGGTGGTTTCGAAGAAATGGCCGTGTTGAAGGAAGTCGTAGCTCTTCTCGACATCCGTCGGCGCGAGGCTGCTCACCGCGAGCATGATGTCGATCGCCTCACGGCGGTTTGCAGGGTCCTCCAGCCACAGGATCGCCTTTGAATAGACCGCGAGGTAGGCTTGCGCGGTCTTCATGTTGCGGGCGGCCCAGTTGCGGTTGGTGGACACGCCGGAAAACGGCATGTCCACGGTGTCGGCCGTCATGCCGAGGTTGCGATACCCTGCGGCCTCGGCGTGGAAATTGTAGGGCGTGGTCAGCAGCGCGGCATCCGCGGCTCCCGATTGCAGCGCGGCCATGCGAGCGGACGTAGCGCCGGCAAAGATCAGATCGACATCGCTCGGCGCGACTCCGCTGGAGGCCAACATGCGTTCGAAGAAAATGCGCGTGATATCTTTTGGCCCACCAACCGAAACGGTCTTGCCTTTGAGGTCCGCCATGGACTTAATCGCCGGTTTGGCGAGCAGCGCATAGGGCGGCTTCTGGGTCTCGATCCTGACCAGTACGACCGGCGCGCCTTTTTCGACCGCACGGATCGGATCGACGAGGCCGCTGCCCACGCTCACATTGATGGAATTGGCGGCGAGCTGCTGGATCACACTCGCATTCGATTGTGCGAAGACGAGGTCGACGTTGATGCCCACGGCCTGGAAGAAGCCCTTCCGGATGCCGATGTGGATCGGCCAGAGATTCGTGGAACCTGATGAAACGCCGCCGGCGATCACGGTCTCGGCGGCATATATGGGCGATGCAAAGAGAAGCGAGGCGATGACGGCGACGAATGCGACCACGCTCGGGCCGTGGGCATCCCGCCCGCTCTCTTGGCGTGCGGGCAGGATGCCCGCAATCCCGGGATAAACCATCATGCGTCTCCACGATGTGCCGCAGCGGCGGGCGAGAGATAGAATTCCGCAATCTCGGCGCCGGTGGTGCGCCACACGCCCTCATGGCGGCAGATGTACTCGAGCGCAGCGTCGAGCGCACCGATACGATGCGGCACGCCGCTGATGTAGGGATGGAGCGCAATTGGAAGCACGCGGCCGGAATCGGCGCCCTCACGATAGAGCACATCGAAGCTGCGGCAGATCATGTCGCGAAACTCGGGAGGCGATACGTACATGCGCTCATAAGCGGGTTTGTCGTTGGTTTGCTGCGGATAGGGCACCGACACGAGGCGACGACCGCCGTCGAGATGCATGATGTAGGGCTGGTCGTCATTGCACCAGTCGCACACATAGCGGCAGCCTTCGGCAGCCAGGAGATCGAGCGAGTCCCAGGTCTCCTGCAGCCCGGAGCTGAGCCAGCCCTGCGGCCGCGTCCCGGTGGCGCGTTCGATCGTCGCGAGGGTACGCCTGATGATCTGGGCCTCCTCGCCGGGCGGCGCCTCGTTCAGCCGGCGCGTGTTGCTTTCGTTGTGGCCCATCCATTCCCAATTGCGCTTATTGCCTTCCTCGATGATAACAGGGTGGTGGTCGCAGAGCAGGCTGTTGAGCGCGACGGAGCCGCGGATACCGTAGCGGTCGAGCACCTCCATCAGCCGCCACACGCCGACGCGGTTGCCGTAGTCGCGGTCGGACCACATGACCACATCGGGAATCCTGGCGCCGGCGCCGTAACCGGCCGGGCGCTCTTCCAGCGAAAAGAACTCGATGTTGGGGATAACCCAGAGCGCAACGCGAGCGCCATCAGGCCAGGCAAGCTTGGGACGGCGGATAATCGGCGAGTACGGAAACGGGCCATAGGCGCGCGGCTTCATGTCGGCTCACTTTGCGCAGGAATTGCCGCCTTCATCAGAACCGTTCCGCGATGTGGTTTCAATAGCCGTTCGGATCGGCCAATCGGCGGGGATACCTTCAGGCGCTCCGCGACCCGGCCTTGACGCCACGCCCACTACCCCCCATTCCTTAAATCATCAGTCGGCCGGACGGCCGCCCCGGTTCCTCTCCCTACCCTCCCCGCAAACGAGGGACGGCAGGGAGGGACTGGGGAGGAAAGTCCGGGCTCCACGGACATACGGTGCCGGATAACGTCCGGCGGGGGCGACCCTAGGGAAAGTGCCACAGAAAGCAGACCACCGCGGTCTCACCTTCCTAGGAAGGTGCCCGCGGTAAGGGTGAAATGGTGCGGTAAGAGCGCACCGCGCTTGCGGCAACGCAAGCGGCACGGCAAACCCCACCGGGAGCAAAACCGAATAGGGACGGCGTGGAGCGCGGCGGCGCGCAAGCGGCGGCGCTGCTCCAGGACCGATGTCTGGGTCCTGCCGTCCGGGTAGGTTGCTCGAAGCGCCGGGTAACCGGCGTTCCAGAGGAATGGTCGTCACGCGCCAGGCTTCGCCTGACGCCATACAGAACCCGGCTTACAGGCCGGCTGATGCGTGAGGGAGGCCCGGCGTCGCAACCCGCCGGGCCTCCGCCAGTTTCGGAAAACAGGTGCCGGACGACAGAGGACCGGCGATGCGGAGCCGCCGTTCGATCATAGGCCGCATCTCATGTGCTCTTTCTGTCGTCCGTCGTCCACCTTCAGAACACCCCGAGGTGCTGACGCAGATCGATCTGTCGCGTGCGCAACTCCGCGGCCGGCGCTGCCAGCGCCACCTGACCGCTGTTCAGGATCACGATGTCGTCGGCGATCTCGAAAACGAGCTTGGGATTTTGCTCCACCAGCACGATCGACAGGCCGCTCTCCTTGAGCTTGCGGATCGTCGCCATCACTTCGGCGACGATCTGTGGAGCCAGTCCTTCGGATGGCTCGTCCATCAACAGCACGCGCGGGTTGGCCATGAGGGCGCGGCCGATCGCCAGCATCTGCTGCTCGCCGCCGGACAGATGCACAGCCATCTGACTGCGGCGCTCGCGGAGCCGCGGAAACATGTCAAACACGGTATCGAGCGTCCAGTCGGGCCGTCGGTTCGGCGTGCCGTTGGTCCGGCCTGATGCCGCGCTCCGTCGGGCCGCCACCATTAGATTTTCCCGCACCGTGAGGCTCTTGAAGACGCGACGGCCCTGCGGCACCAACGCGACACCGCGTGCCGCGATGTCCTCCGGGGCAAGGCCCGACACGGCCGCGCCGAACAACTCGACCACGCCAGTGCGCGGCGGCAACAGCCCGAACGTCACGTTCATGCACGTCGATTTGCCGGCACCGTTGCGGCCCAGCAAGCCAAGCAAATGGCCCTCGCCGAGCACAAACGACACCTTCTGCAGCACGTGGCTGTCCCCGTAGAAGGCGTTCACGTCGCAAAGGCGCAGTGCGTCATTCGCCAAGGTAGACCTCCCGGGTGCGCGGATCGGCCACCACCTCGGCGCGGGTGCCCTCGACTACTACCTCGCCGAAATGCAGAAGCGTGATGCGATCGGCGAGATCGAGGGCCACATCCATGTTGTGCTCAATCATAACGATCGTCACCTCGCGCGGAATCGCGGCGAGCGATTCGCGCACGCCGCGGCGCTCATCGATCGAGAGCCCGGCAAACGGCTCGTCCAGCAGCAGCACCCTGGGATTCTGTGCCATCGCCATGGCGATCTCGACTCGGCGGCGCTCGCCATAGGATGTCTCGGCAAGCGCCCGATCCGCGATGTGGTCCAGGCCAACACGGGCCAGCGCCTCGCGTGCCCGGCTTGCCAGATGGTGCTGTCGGTCGAGGCCAACCAGCGGATTCCAGCGCAGTCCGGACAAGCCGAGCAGCGCCAACTCGACGTTGCGCAAGATGGTATCGCGCGGAAACAACGTGATGATCTGGTAAGTGCGGGCCAGGCCAAGATGGGCGCGGCGCCGGCACGGCGTGCGGGTGATGTCCTGCCCGAACAGCGTGATCGTTCCAGCTTCCGGGGCGAGTTCGCCGGTAATCAGATTAAACAGCGTGGTTTTGCCGGCCCCGTTGGGGCCGATGATGAGCCGCCGCTCGCCGGACGCGACAGTGAGATCGACGCCGTTCGTGACGCGCAAACCACCAAACGATTTCGTCAATCCGGTAACAGCCAGAGCCGTCATGACGGCGCTCCGGGAAGAGATTTACGTGTGGCCCGGCGAGCAAGCCAGCGCCGCTGCGCAAATCCCCAAATCCGGACCGACCCTGGCACCAGTCCCTCCGGCATGAAGCTGATGATGGCGACGAAGATGATGCCAAGCACGAGATTCCAGCGCACCACGTATGCGCTCACCACGTATTTCGTGATGACCACGATGGTGGCGCCTGCGACCGGTCCGAGCAGCGTCGCGGTACCCCCGGAGATCACCATCAGTAGCACCTCAGCCGACGCTTGCAGCGCCGATACCTGGGGACTGATGAACTGCTTGTTGTAGAGGTAGAGAAGGCCCGCGATGCTGCACCAGAAGCCGGAAAACAGGAACGCCAGAAAGCGGATCAGCCAGACATTGTAGCCGAGCGCGGTCATGCGCCGTGCCTGATCGCGGGCGCCACGCAGACTTGCGCCGAACGGAGAGCGCTCGAACGCCGCCATGACGGCGAGTGCGACAAGGAAGACCACCAGGGTCGCATAGTAGAGCGACGGCGCGCTTGCGAGGCTGATGCCGAACGGTGACGGCCGCGTCGATATGCTGACGCCATTGTCGCCGTTGGTGAGGTCCGCCCAGCGATAGGCGATGCCCCACAGGATCTGGCCGAGCGCCAGCGTAATCATCAAAAAGCCGATCCCGGTCGAGCGCAACGACAACACCGCAAAAACCGCGGAGGCGAGCAGGGTCACCAGCACGGCGCCGGCTGCAGCGGCGCCGTGCCCGAAGCCGGCTTGCAGCATCAGACCTGCCGTGTAGCCGGAGACCGCGAACAGGCCTGCATGGCCGAGCGACACCAGGCCGCCATAGCCCACAAGCACGTTGAGCGCGAGCGCAAACACGGCGAACAGCAGGATTTGGCTCGCCACATCGACATAATAGGAATTGCCAACCCAGAACGGCACCGTCGCGAGGCCGAGCAGCATCCCGAAGCCGGCACTCGCCGCCGACCGGCCTTTCATGCCCCACCCCTGCCGAACAGCCCTTGCGGCCGCACCACCAGAACAATCAGCATTGGCAGGAACAGAATCACATAGGCGAGGTCCGGAAACCGCGCCTGTCCGAAATTGTAAAGAAACCCGATCAGGAAGCTGCCGACCAAAGCACCAAGCAAGCTGCCGGTGCCGCCTAGGATGACGACGATGAGGGCGAGCGGCAGCATGTCCGCATCAAGGCCCGGATAGACCGACAGGATCGGAGCCCCGACCACACCGGCAAACGCCGCGAGCGCGGCGCCGAGCGCAAACACCAGCGTGAATAGCCGCGACACCCTGATCCCGACCACGCGTGCGATTGGCGCATCGTCGACCCCCGCCCGGATCATGGCGCCGAGGCGCGTCCAATCGACCATCAACCACAACGCCACCGCCACGATGACCGCGATTACCACCACAGCAAGCCGGTACAGCGGAAAGATCATGCCGCCGGCGCGGACAACGCCGCGAAGCTCGGAGGGTGCCAAGGGCTGCCAGGGATCACCGGTCCAGATCATCAGGCAGAGATCGGAGACGACGAAAGAGAGACCAAGCGTGAGCAGCACCTGTGCGAGTTCCTGGCCAGCAAGGCGCCGCAGCAAAAGCCGCTCCACGCCGCCGCCGATGATCGCCATGGCAAGCGCGCTCGCCAGCGCCGCCACCCAGAAATTGGCCCCGACCGCGAGCAGCGTCACGCCGAAATAGGCCCCCAGCATGAAAAACGAGCCATGCATCAGGTTAGGGATGCGCATCAGCCCGAAGATCAGGGAGAAGCCGGCTGAAAGCAGGAACAGCAGGCCCCCGAAGGCGATGCTGTTCACCGCCAGGGTAAGCCAGAGAGTCATTCGTGATCGCTTTTAGCTGAGAGGGCGCGTAGGAAATTCCCACCTCATCCTGAGGAGCGCGCTCTCGCGCGCGTCTCGAAGGATGGCATCAGGCGGGGCGTAGCAAGTGGCCATCCTTCGAGACGCCGTGCTGCGCTCGGTTCCTCAGGATGAGGCCGCAAGTATTTCACAACCTCTGTCCAGAATCCAATGGCACCGGATCACTCCAAATACCGAGCCGGCGGATAGTCGCGCGCATACACCGGATTGGCGAGAAAAGCCTTCTCGTCGTAGGTCCAGAACTGGCTGACGTTCGGGTATCGCTTGATGACGGTATTCACCAGCTGGCCCCTCTTGCGCTCGCATCGGCGAATGAACACGTCCCCGACGACGTTGCCGAGGTGGTCGAACTTCACCGGCCCGCGCGGCGTGTCGGTGAGCGACACCTGATGCAACGTCTCGGCGAATGCCTTGCGGTCGCCGGATTTGCCGCCAAGCTTCTCGATTGCGGCCTCGACGCACTGGCCCGCAATGTACATGCCGGCGGCGTAGCCGCCGGGTAGTACCTTGTAGTCTCGCTCCAAGGCGGCCACTAGACGCTTGTTGCTCGGCGAATCGAAGTCCGCCGAATACCAATGCGACGAAACAACGCCAAGGGCCTCATCTCCGAGGCTGCGCAACAACGCATCATCCATGGCGGTCCATCCGCCCAGAAGCGGGATTTTCCCGGCGAGACCGAGATCCGCGTAGGAGCGCATGAACTTCACCGGGTTCGAGCCGGCAAAGCCGTTGAAGACGCAATCCACGTTGCCAATCTGCGCGATATAAGGCGCGTAGTCCGGAGTGACCAAGGGCGGCCACAGCTTCTTCACGACCTTGCCGCCGCCGTCCTCGAAGACGCGCTGGAATCCGGACATCTGCTCGTATCCGAACGCGAAATCCTCCGAGAT
>Ga0070734_10001462_pt1 | contig 34232 bp, 12 predicted proteins | sample Coa_R1_8_FD_66444 | JGI IMG/M metagenome (GOLD analysis project Ga0070734, IMG submission 66444) | Surface soil microbial communities from Centralia Pennsylvania, which are recovering from an underground coalmine fire - Coalmine... | ecosystem: Environmental > Terrestrial > Soil > Unclassified ...
GCCGGACGGCAATTTCCTGTTTGCATCGAGCAATGGCCAGATTCAAACCTTTACCATCAACGCCGGCGGGACCCTGACTCCGTTTGTGAACCCTCTTACAGGGACATCTCTTACACCAAACTGCTGCTCGCCCAATGCCGGCATGGTGATTTCGCCCAACGGCCAGTTTCTGGCGACTTCAAACCAAACCAGCGTATCGATGTTTACTATCAACGCCGGAATACTGGCGCAGGTCACAGGCTCGCCATTCGCCAAAACAGGTTCGGGAAGCCTTTCTGGTCTCGATTTCAGTTGCGCCGCTGATCGTCTATATGCCGGTGAAGCCACTGGCAGTCCCGCGCTTGCGGACGCATGGACCATTGATAACAATCCAGGCAGCGCAACCTTGGGCGTGCTTACTCCGGTGCCGGGAACGCCGTTTACCTCTTCAGGAAACAATTCCAACCTGGTCTTATATAGCCCGGACAATTCATTACTGTTTCAAAGCAATCAGTTCACCAACAGCATCAACTCTTTCACGGTGAATCCTGATGGCAGCCTGGTGAACGTTGGAAGATTCGGAACAAGCACGCAAGTTCACACGCCCGCGGGAATGGCCACCGATGCTACCGGCACATTCCTTTATGTAGCGGACGATGCTTTTGGCGTCGCGGTATTCAGGATCGGCCAAGGCGGCGTGCTGGCAGCCTTGAGTGATGTTGCCATCAATCGCCCCGGTGAAATTCAGGACCTGGTGGCATATCCCGCGCGCAGCTGCTTCACGGCAGATCTTACACTCGCCATGGCGCCGCTTTCGCCCACGGCCGCTGCGGGCGCGCCAGTTCAATACAATCTCCAGATCACGAACAACAGCACCTCCACGGTTTCGTCGGCCGTGGTGGCGGACACGTTCCCGCCCACGCTGACTGCGGGCGGAAATGCGCCTATCGTGAATCCAGCAGGCGCATCGCGTCAAAACGATGTGACCAATAATATTTACACGGTAACGATCACGACGACCGTTCCACACCTGTTACAGCCCGGCCAGACGGTCACGATCAGTTCTGTGCCCGCGCCAACAACGCCGAACCCGATTCAGCCTGGCTTCTTCCTGACCGATCCTTCGTTCACCGGCGTGTATCAGGTTCTTCCGACGTCGATCTCAGCAAACAGCTTCAGCTATACGCAGCCGCTTTCAGTGTCTTCGTTCCCGTCGCCCACTCTTGCGATCGTCGCGACCAACGGCGCACAGCGTTTGGGTGGCACCGTCACAATCACTACGACTCAGCAGTTCACGTTCCCCGCTGGGCAGACGATGATGATCACCAACGTGGCCGACAAGAGTTTCAACACATCGGGCCAGGTCGCCGTCACTCAGATTGCGCCGACAAAATTTACGTATCAACAATCCACAAGCCTGCCTGATGCCGTAAGCGGCGGCGGAACTGCAGTTGCGCCTCCCCACGTGCCCCCTTCAGATCAGGCCGGCGGCGGAAGCGCCAATAGCGCAACTTGCCTTGTTCCCGCTGGTACGGGCACTTGCAGCTTTGCCAACTTCGCTCCGCACCCGGTGATCGTCGCCGGCACGGGAGCAAATCGCGTGGGCAATGTGGTGACCATCACGACCACCGCGCCTCACCAGATTTTTGCCGGGCAGTCTGCCACCATCAGCGGAGTTGCCAATACAACTTTCAACGGAGTGTTTACGGTAACTTCTGTTCCTACCCCGACGACATTTACGTATAACCAGACCGCGGCCAACGCAATCAGCGGCGGCGGCAGCGTGAGCGTGCCGGCTACGGCGACCCAGTTGATTACGTTCCCCGCCCTTGCTCCCACGAAAACACTCACTGCCACTCTGAACGCGACCACAAAGAGCAATCTGGCCAACGGGACCGTGATCAACAACACGGCAAACATCAGCAACAAATCCACGGTCGATCCCATTCCGGGTGACAATTCAGCTACCGCAACGATCACGATTGGCACCCAAACCGGGACAACGCTTACAGTTCCGCCGGCCACTGGTCCTTACGGCGGAAACGCAACCGTGACTGCCACGCTGAAAACCAGCGGCGGCACACCGATTCCGAACGAAACAATTGGGTTCAACTTCAACCAGAACAACAGCAACTACAACGCCGTAACGGATGGCAACGGCGTAGCCACAGTCATCGTCCCGCTGGGCTTCACCACGGTCGGCTTCCACGCCAAGGCGTTCACTGTGACCTTTGGCGGCGATGCCACCTTCAGCGCCAGCAGCGCCACGGGCGATTTGACTGTGACTAAAGCGCAGTTGACCGTCACAGCCGATAATCAGTCCCGGCTTTATGGCGATCCTAATCCGGCGTTTACCTACACCATCACTGGATTTGTAAATGGTGACACGATTGCCGTTGTAAGCGGAACGGCAGATTGCACCACCACCGCGACCCAGGCAAGCCCGGTTGGCGCTTATCCCATTACCTGCACGATTGGAACTCTTTCCGCGCAGAATTACGTGTTCGCGTTCGTCGCCGGAACTCTCACCATCAATCCGGCGCCCTTGACCGTGAACGTGGCTAACGCATCGCGCGCTTACGGCGATCCGAATCCCACATTCACCGGAACGATCACAGGCCTGAAGAATGGCGACGTGATCACCGCGAATTACAGCACCACGGCAACGCAGCTCAGCCCGGTGGGAACGTATCCGATCACGGCAACGCTGGTTGATCCCAACAACGTTTTGGGCAATTACACCGTCACCATCAACAACGGAACTCTGACGATCACTCCGGCTGCCCTGGTCATCACGGCCAACAATGCCGCGCGTCTGTATGGTGATCCGAATCCGACATTCACCGGGACGATTGCCGGAATCAAGAATGGCGACAACATCACCGCGATCTATACAACTCCGGCAACGCCTGCCAGCCCTGTGGGAACGTATCCGATTATTCCTTCGCCCAGCGACAATGGCACAGGCGCGCTGGCGAACTATGTTGTTACGCTGAACAACGGCTCGCTCACCGTCAGCCCTGCTCCATTGACCGTGACGGCGAACAACGCAACCCGCGCTTTCGGCGCACCGAATCCGACGTTCACCGGAACGATCGTCGGCATCAAGAACAGCGACAACATCACCGCAACTTACAGCACTACGGCCACAACCAGCAGCCCTGTGGGAACGTATCCCATCGTGCCTGCAGTTTCTGACAACGGAACAGGCAAGCTGAGCAACTACTCGGTGACCCTGGTCAATGGAACGCTCACCGTAACTTCTTCAATCTTGACGGTGACGGCCAACAATGCCAGCCGATTCTATGGCGATCCGAACCCGGTCTTCACCGGCACGATCACCGGAATCCAGAACGGCGACAACATCACCGCAACTTATTCAAGCGTCGCCGATCCGACCAGTCCAGTGGGAACGTACCCCATCGTGCCCACGCTTTCAGATAACGGCACGGGCGCGCTGGCGAACTATGTTGTGGTCAGCAACAACGGAATTTTGACCGTGAATCCGGCCCCGCTGACGGTGACTGTAACCAGCTTCAGCCGTCTCTATGGTGATCCGAACCCGGCGCTCAGCGTAACGATCGTCGGAATCAAGAATGGCGACAGCATCACGGCCAGCGTAAGCACCACGGCTGATCCGACGAGCCCCGTTGGAACTTATCCAATCGTGGCAACGCTGATCGACCCGACAAACAAACTTGGCAACTACGCAGTGACCATCAACAATGGCACACTCACCGTCAATCCTGCTCCGCTGAGCGTGACTGCGGCGAACGCCAGCCGTCTGTTTGGAACTCCCAATCCGCCATTCAGCGGAATCATCGTGGGAATCAAGAACGCCGATCCGATCACTGCAACGTACTCGACCACGGCAACTGCCACCAGCGCGCCCGGAACATATCCGATTACTCCGGCACTGGTTGATCCTGCCGGCAAACTCGGCAATTACACGGTCACCTCCACCGATGGCACACTGACCGTGAACGCTGCGCCCACGGCGAACTTCCTGTTCGTAAATAACCAGGCCGCAACCGGCAACAGCATCGCCGGCTACTCAGTGGCCGTTGACGGAACTCTCACGGCCCTGGCTGGCTCGCCTGTTGCAACCGGCGGTCTGGGCGCGAACGCAGCTTGCTCTTCTGTGAATCGCCTGGCCCTGAGCGCAGGCAATAACCTGCTGTTCGTCTCCAACGGCGGCGACCAAACCATCAGCGCATTCGCTATCGATCCAACCAGCGGCGCGTTGACTGCAGTAGCCGGTTCACCGTTTGCTTCCGGCCTCACGCTCGACGCGTGCTCTGGAATCTCGCTGAGCGCCACGCCTGACGGACGCTTCCTGATGGCATCAAGCAACGGACAGATCACTACCTTCAGCATCGGCGCGGGTGGCGTGCTTACATCGCTCTCCACCGCCGCAAACCCGGTTGTCCCGAACGCCAGCATGAAGATCTCGGCCAACGGACAGCTTTTGGCAGTCTCGAACGGCGCCAGCGTCTCAGTGTTCTCCATCAATCCTGATGGGTCGCTGACCGCGGTCGCGGGATCGCCGTTCGCAGAGGCCGGGACCGGAACGCTTGCGGGTCTTGACTTCAGCTCCACCAGCGGCCTGTTGTTTGGCGCGGAAGCCAGCGCAACTGCCGGCTTTGCTGATGCATGGACGATTGGCGCGAACGGAGTTCTCTCATCCGTTGCGGGCAGCCCGTTCAGCACCACGGCGATTAACTCCAACGTGGTACTGCTCAGCCCGAATGACAGCTTCCTGTTCGCCAGCAACCAGGGCAGCAACAGTGTGAGCTCATACGGCGTGGGAGTTGGCGGCAGCCTGAGCAGCCTTGGCAGCTTTGGCAGCGCAGCTTCACTGCACGCTCCGGTGGGCATGGCAACAGACCGCTCCGGCAGCCTGCTCTTTGTGGCTGACGATACTTTCGGTGTGGCCGTGTTCAGCATCAATGGCGCGGGCTCGCTCAGCCAGCTTGGCGATGTGGCGATTGCGAATGCAGGCCAGGTCCAGGACCTGGTTGCGTATCCGCCGCGCATGGCCAGCAACGCAGATCTGAGCGTCGCGATCTCGGCTTCGTCGCCCAACGTGGTGGCTGGCCAGAACGTGACCTACACAATCAGCGTAACCAACAACGGTGCTGATCCGGCGGCCGCAACTGTCAGCAACAGCCTGCCTTCCGGCTTCACTCTGGTCTCCTGCGCTGCGACCGGTAATGGCGCTTGCGTCGGCAGCTCAGCGGCAGCGAACTTCTATCTGCTGCAGAGCGGCGAAACGCAGACCGTCACCCTGGTTGCGCAAGCGGGGACAGCAATCCCTGACGGCACGGTAACTACTGATACCGCCAGCATCAGCAACAGCTCAGCGGTTGACGCGAACGCTGCCAACAATTCGGCCAGCGCCAACGTAACCGTTGCTCAGCCTGCAACTGCCGGCTTGGCGGTGACGGCGGCAAGCGCGACCTACGGAAGCGCCAGCACTACGCTGTCAGCAGTTTTGACAACATCCGGTGGTCCTCTTGCCGGCAAGACGGTGAGCTTCACGCTCAACGGCTCGCCTGCGGGCAGCGCCGTAACTGACGCAACAGGTCTTGCTTCGGTGACCGCCAGCATCACTGGACTCGGCGCGGGATCGTATCCGGTCACGGCCAGCTTCGCCGGAGACGTAAACAACACAGCCGCTACGGGCAGCGCAACCTTGATCATCAATCCTGCGGTCTTGACTGTAACTTCGGCCAATGCCACGCGGATTTATGGCGACCCGAATCCGGCCTTCAGCTTCACGATTACTGGATTCGTCAACGGTGACACTGTGGCTGTGGTAAGAGGCAGCCCGGCTTGCACCAGCGCTGATCCAACGTCTGCTGTCGGCACGTATCCAATTACCTGCACCACGGGAACGCTCGCGGCGGCGAACTATACGTTCACCTTCGTCAGCGGCAACCTGACGATCACGCCCGCAGCTCTGACTGTCACGGCGGCTGATGCAACTCGCGTTTACGGCGATCCCAACCCGGCATTCACGGGAACGATCACCGGAATCAAGAATGGCGACAACATCACCGCCACTTACAGCACCACGGCAACGGCTGCCAGCCCGGTGGGAACTTATCCAATCACTCCGGCGCTGGTTGACCCAACAAGCAAGCTCGGCAATTACACGGTAACTTCCACTAACGGCACGCTGACGATTACTCCGGCTCCGCTCTCAGTGGTCGCTGCCAATGCCAGTATGTTCTATGGCGATCCTGTCCCAGTCCTGACCGGCTCGATTACCGGCATCAAGAATGGCGACAGCATCAGCGCAACTTACAGCACAACGGCAACCTCAACGAGCGCGCCAGGCACATATCCAATCGTGCCCGCGCTGGTTGATCCAACTGGAAAGCTGGGCAACTATACGGTGACTTCCACCAACGGTGTCCTTACGGTGAACGCGGCCCCGCTGGTTGTAACCGCCGCAAACGCCAGCCGTCTGTATGGTGATCCGAACCCGGCATTCACGGGATCGATCAGCGGCGTGAAGAATGGCGATACGTTCTCGCTGAGCTTCTCGAGTGTTGCTGACGCCACGAGCGCGGTTGGAACTTATCCCATCGTGCCCGCGGTCGGCGATCCGAACAACAAGCTGTCGAACTACGTTGTGACGATCAACAATGGCACGCTTACGGTCAACCCGGCTCCGCTGACGGTTTCAGCCGCTAACGCCACGCGCGTCTATGGCGATCCGAACCCGACTTTCACCGGCACGCTCACTGGAATCAAGAACGGTGACAACATCACCGCGACTTACTCCAGCGTGGATGCCACAGCCGCAGTGGGAACTTATCCAATCGTGCCGGCGCTGGTTGATCCCACGAACAAGCTCGGCAACTACGTGGTGACCTCGAACAATGGCACGCTGACGATTACGCCGGCTCCGCTGACGGTCGCAGCCGCCAACGCAACTCGCTTGTATGGCGATCCGAACAACCTGAGCGGCACCATCACTGGAATCAAGAATGGTGACAACATCACCGCCACTTACTCCAGCGCAGATCCAACGGCCGCCGTAGGAACGTATCCAATCGTGCCTGCGCTGGTTGATCCAACAAACAAACTTGGCAACTACACCGTAACATCGACCAACGGCACGCTGACGGTAACTCCTGCTCCATTGAGCCTGGTTGCTGCAAATTCAACCCGCGCTTATGGCGATCCCAACAATCTGAGTGGAACGCTTACGGGCGTGAAGAACGGTGACAATATCACCGCGGTTTACAGCACCACGGCCACCGCGACCAGCGCGCCAGGAACATATCCGATCACGGCCTCGCTGCTTGATCCAACCAGCAAGCTGGGCAACTACAGCGTGACCATCACCAACGCCACGCTGACCGTGACCCCGGCTACGCTGACCGTCACCGCCGCTAATGCAAGCCGCCTGTATGGCGATCCGAATCCTGCATTCACTGGTACGATCACGGGATTGAAGAACGGCGACACCATCGGTGCCATCTTCTCGGCCCCTGCCGATCCAACCAGCCCGGTCGGAACCTATGCGATTATTCCGACCGTGTCTGATCCCAATAACGTGCTGAGCAATTACTCAGTCACTCTCAACGATGGCGTGTTGACGGTCGCTCCTGCGCCGCTGAGCGTCGTCGCCGCCGATGCTTCCCGCTTGTATGGCGATCCTAACCCGGCATTCACCGGCACGCTGACTGGCATCAAGAACGGCGATAACATCACTGCCACCTTCAGCAGCGCGGCTGATCCAACCAGCCCTGTGGGAACGTATCCAATCGTGCCCAGCCTGGCTGATCCAACCGCCAAGCTCGCCAACTACGTTGTTACTTCAACCAACGGAACGCTTACGGTAAGTCCAGCGCCTCTGAGCATTCAGGCCAATGACGCTACTGCACCGGTCGGCGGGCCGTTCCCAACCTTCACCGGGACCATTGCCGGCCTGAAGAATTCAGACGTGATCACGGCGTCCTACAGCACTACGGCTGATACTACCAGCCCGGCTGGACAGTACCCGATCATCCCTGCGGCGGACCCGAGCCCCGCGCTTGGGAACTACGCGGTAACGTTGATCAATGGAACTCTGACTCTGCAATAAATAGAAGTTCCGGGGCCGGTTGAAAGCGACCGGCCCTAGATCTCTTCAAAACCAAATCCCAGCGAATCGCCCAACGCCTCAGAAACATAGCGCGATTAGTTTTTTTAACTCCCCTTTATTCCCGCTCTAATCCGCTGCGCCCATCATCTCCACAACAGGGGTTACGAAAGTAACAAAGGCTTCTCCCTCAGGCTCGAAACTAGCGAGAATCCCTGCGCGTACCGGCGCGTCATCTTCCCGGCTACCCCATTAAAAATTGACCAGGTAATTCTTGCTGTTCTTCCGGGCAGCGAGCCGTGAACCAATTCGTGCGTTCGATGACGCCGGAGGTGTCAGCAAGGCCCACAGCCCTGTCTACTCAACTCTTCCTGTCTCGATAAAAGCGCACGAGCCGAAATCACGATTGCAAGAACCCATGCGCATCGGCAATGCCCGTGTGTAGGGACTAGTGTGCACACGTCCGACGAAAACCGGGACTGCGTGAAGCAGAAGTTTCGATCGGGTCGTGGCAACACCTTCCGGAGGATGAAATGCCAGCGCTCCATCACCACACAACTCTCCGTCCACCATTCCCTACAACCAATTCAACAGACTTTTCTCACGCCGCGCTGCGGTTGATTCCCGCGTTTTTGCTGGTCCTTATATTACTGTCGCCGCTGGCGCTGCACGCCCAGGGCAATTACGTTTACGTAAACAACCAGGATGTTGCCAACAGCATTTCCGGCTTTGCCGTGTCCTCGACTGGGGCTTTGACAGCGGTACCCGGCTCTCCATATCTGACCGGCGGCGTCGGCTCAACAACTACATGCATTGGGTTGGACAGGATCACCATCAGCGCGCCCCAAAATCTTTTGTTTGTATCGAACAGCGGTGATCAGACAATCAGTGTCTTTCAAATCAATCCTGCGACAGGTGCTCTGACCGCGGTAGCCGGTTCGCCATTTGCCAGCGGCCTCACGCTCGATGCGTGCCAGGGCATCTCGCTCGCGGCTACGCCCGACGGCGCATTCCTGATGGCCTCCAGCAACGGCCAGATCCAGACGTTCGCAATCGGCGCAGGCGGAGCATTGACCCCGGCTGCAACCACGGCGAACTGCTGCTCCCCCACCATCGGAATGAAAATTTCCGCGCATGGACAGCTTCTTGCCGTAAGCAATGAAAGCAGCGTCTCGGTCTACAGCATCAATGCTGATGGATCTCTAACTCCCTCCGCTGGATCGCCCTATCCGCGCACCGGCACTGGATTGGTTTCCGGCCTGGACTTTAGTTGCGCCGGCGATCATTTATATGCTGGCGAAGCGAGCTTTGCTTCCAACACCATTACCGATGGATGGTCCGTGGCCGCTGATGGCACGTTGACTCCGCTCGCTGGCAGCCCGTTTCTTGGCAACGGAACTGATGGACAAGTTGTCCTGATGAGTCCGGACAACTCGTTGCTCTTTACCAGCGACCAGTTCAATAACAAGATCAATTCTTCCAGCGTTGCGTCCGATGGAAGTTTAAAGGCGATTGGCAGTTTTGGCGGCGTCACCTCCGTCCATGTGCCCACCGGACTTGCCACTGATGCATCGGGCTCATTCCTTTATGCGGCGGACGAAAACTTTGGCATCGCCGTTTTCAGCATCAACGGCACCGGGGGACTAAAAGGACTTAGCAATATCCCGATTGACCGGGTGGGTGAGATCCAGGGCTTGGCTGCGTATCCTCCGCGAAGCTGCACCAGCGCTGATCTTGCGCTCGCGCAAACCGCGTCGCCGACAACGGTGGAATCAGGCTCGAACGTTACTTACACAATCACAGTCACCAACAACGGCCCGGATGCAACATCGGCGACGATCATTGACAATCTGCCTGCTGGAGAGTCTCTCGTTTCCTGCGCTTCCACTGGTGGCGGCGTTTGCAACAACAGTCCGCAGCTGAATCCCCATACGGTAACGTTTGCTTCGCTGGCCAGCGGTGAAACTGAGACCATCACTATTGTGGCAGCGACCAGCGCCAGCCTGCTGAACGGCGCTTCACTGAGCAACACGGTCAGCATTGGAAATAAATCAGCGGTTGATCCCGACCCGACGAACAATTCAGCCACAGCGACGATCGCCATCACTGCTCAGGCCGGGCCTTCTACATTGACCGTTTCGCCAGCAGCTGCTCCCTTCGGCGGGCTCGCAATCTTGTCCGCCACTTTGCAGAAGGCGTCTAACGGCGGATTGATTTCAGGTAAGACTGTAACCTTTTCTGTGAACGGCGCCAGCGTAGGCTCTGCCACGACCAATGGAGCGGGCCAGGCGATTCTTACTGTGAGCATTGCCGGCGTCCCGCTGGGGACATATGCCGGAGCAATCAGCGCCAGCTTTGCCGGCGATTCTTTATTCACGGCCAGCAGCGGCACTGGATCGCTCACGGTAAATCGCGCTGTACTCACCGTGGTGGCCAACAGTGTAGTAAAGATCTATCAGGACCCAAATCCGCCATTTACTTATGCGATTACCGGATTCTTGAACGGCGATACCGCCGCTGTTGTTAGCGGAAGCACAACTTGCAACACAGTTGTGCCAACTGACGCCAGCACACCTCCGGGACGCTATGCCATTCATTGCCCCGTGGGATCGCTCACCGCCGCCAACTATACGTTTGCAACTTTTGATGGAACGCTCATCGTCAATAAGCCGCCGCTAACGGTAGTGATTGACAACGCGACGCGAGTCTACGGCGATCCAAATCCCACATTCACCGGAACGATTACGGGCCTGCGCGGAACGGACGTAATCACCGCGACCTATAGCAGTCCGGCCACGCCTGCGACTCCAGTCGGAACGTACCCAATAGTTCCCACGTTTATCGATCCTGCTGGAGTGCTCGACAATTACAACCTGATCATAACCAACGGGACTCTCACAATCACTCCAGCGCCATTGACGGTGACCGCCGACAATGCCAGCCGCGTTTACGGCGATCCGAATCCCCTGCTTACCGGCAGCATCGTGGGCATCAAGAACAGTGATGGCATCACTGCCACCTATACCAGCATTGCTAACGCAGCCAGTCCAGTGGGAACTTATCCTATCGCGACAAACCTGATCAGCCTCACAAACAAGCTGGGAAATTACATCATCACCAAAACGGACGGCGTTCTCACGATCACTCCTGCGCCGCTCACGGTGACAGGGGCAAGCGCCAGCCGTTTGTATGGCGATCCGAATCCCATATTCACCGGCACAATCGCGGGAATTAAGAACGCCGACGCAATTACCGCCACGTACTCGAGTTCCGCAACGGTATTGAGCGATGTGGGAACGTATCCGATTATTCCCGCCCTGGTGGACCCAACGCTCAAGCTCGGCAACTACGCCGTGACTTCGATCAATGGCGTTCTCACGATTAATCCTTCGCCGCTGACTTTCACGGTTGCGAATGCCAGCCGCGTTTATGGCAATCCCAATCCGGCTTTCACCGGAACGTTTGTTGGACTCAAGAATGGCGACGTTCTTACGCTCACCTTTACCTCTGCTGATGTCACCAGCTCGGTGGGAACTTATCCCATCGTTCCTGTGCTCGGTGGCGCCAAAGCGATTGATTATTCCATCGTCGTCAACGGTGGAGTGTTAACGATCACTCCAGCTCCGCTCTCGGTTACGGGCGCGAGCGGAAACCGTTTGTATGGCGATTCCAATCCGCCCAGCACAATTACTGGAATCAAGAACAATGACAACATCACGGCTACCCTGGCTTTGCCAACGGCTACCAGCGTCCCCGGGACGTATGTCACGGTTCCCATTCTTCTCGATCCGACAAACAAACTTGGCAATTACACGGTGACTCTCAAGAACGGCTCGGTCACCGTCAACAAGGCCCCGCTTTCGGTGACGGCGAACAGCTTCTCGCGGCCCTTTGGCTCGGCCAATCCAGCTCTGACCGGGGTGATCACCGGCATCAAGAATGGTGAGAACATCATTGCCACTTACAGCACCACGGCCACCCAGACCAGTAACGTGGGAACATTTGCCATCACTCCGGCAGTTTCATTCTCGCCGTCAGGTCTAAGCGGGAATTACAACCTGACGACGGCCGCCGGAACGCTCACCATCTCCGCCGTGCCGCTTACCATCACATCAAATAACCAGACCGTGGTGTTGAACGGCGCGGTTACCGCCAGCGCGACTTACAGCGGCTTCGTGCTTGGCCAGGGTCCAGCAAATCTGGTGGGCACTCTGGGTTGCAGTTCGAACGGCAGCACTATTGGCACGCACACACTCAGCTGCTCAGGACAAAGCTCAACCAATTACGCCATCAGCTTTATCAACACCGGAGTAGAAACCGTGATTTATGCTCCGGTGGGGACTTGCTCCAACGGTCCGGGCCACCAGATCCTGTCGCCGATTGCGACCAGCGGCAGCACGCAGTTTACGAAAGCTACAACGCCCACGATTCCAGTGCAGTTCAGGGTTTGCGATGCGAAAGGAGCAGCCATCTCCAGCACCGTAATCTCCAGCTTCACTCTTGCGTCGATCAATGGCGTCCCGGCCAGCACTCCTGCTCCGCAGGGTGGCCCGTTCGCTTTCGTCGGCGGCACGCTGCTGAGCGGTGCAGGGTCGGCTGGATGGCAGTTCATTCTCTCCACCAGCAACCTGTCTGCCGGCAACACTTACGCTTACACCATTAACCTGAATGACGGTACTTCGATACCGTTCCAGTTCAAACTCAACTAAAAGCACACCCGTAAAAAGGGACGGCAGCACGCCGTCCCTTTTTTGCGTCATTTGCGTCCCGATCTTTGGCTTTGAAACCAGGAAAGCTTCTCGAGCGAAGGCTGCCAGGAAAATTCGGTGGCCTTTTTTCTTGCAGACAAAGAGGAAAATCTCTGCAACACTGCACGCTCGCAAACACGCGCAAATACTGTGGAAACGCTCAAGATTAAAAACTTTAATTTTTCTCCAATGTCGGTCTAATTCCTAAGGCCTAAAACTGAGGACACTAATTGGCGAATCTTCGCCTTTTTAATGGGCACAGCTCGCTCTTCCGGTGTTTGCGAGGCTGGGCTTGGCGAAGATCGCAACTGTCCGCATTCACGAGGGAGTAGCTCGCAATAGCGGCGGTCTTTAGTTTTGCACGGGTGATACCTTGCCACATTTAAAAGCAAGGAAGATCCTGGGGCTAAGCTCCGGGACAAAAGGCGAAAAAAATGAGCTCCTCCACACGGACCACAGCTGCCCAGGGCAAAAACTGCGTTCAAACACTCTCAACACGCAATTTGTTCTGTCTGGTAACAATTCTGATGCTCGCCATTGTCACGGCGAACGCCCAAACCATCGTCACGCCACCCACTACAACAATTCAATATCTTGGCGTACCAAACCCGCAGGGAACAACCAATGCCTCGGTTACAGCGCCTCTGGGGGGCATCATTCTACAGGGTTCGGCTCCTAGTTCGCTCAACCCGATTAACCCCGTCTCTGGACAGTTTTTTTGTGTGGAAACCAGTACGCCTTGCATTCCGGAGCGCCACCTGTGGGTGGCTGACGCCACTTCCGGAATCTGCCGTGTTGACCCGGACCTGGACTCGCCCGGACCATACGCCATGAACCTGCAAACTTGCCCGTTCAAGATCAATGGAGCTTCCATCACCGGCGGCCCCATGGCATTTGATCCTACGCCGCATTTCCTTGATCCCGCGAATCCTACGGTCGCAACGAATTATCTCTATTTCGTAGATGAGCAGCGCGCTTCGCAGGGGATCATGCGCATCGGCTATCAGGCCACGGGCGACAGCGGCCATGGATTTCTGAATTTCGCCAGCTTATTTGTAATGGCCGGTAATACAACCGGCGCGCGTTTCGGTGGAGGCACCACGGGTTGCGCTCTTCCTGGCAATCCCGGACTGCCGGCTGCGGCGACTCTTAGTCCTCTCGGCGATCTTTGGGTTGGCTTTAAGAAAAACGGATCGATTGTTCGTTTTAATCAGCCGGGCACCGCCTCCGACACCGGCTTCGGCACTTGCGATACTTTCATTACGCCTGTTGCCACGGTCAACAAGCTCTCCAATGGTTTGGCTTTCATCGGGCATGACCTCTGGGGCGCGGACGGCACATCGCCGTTCTTCGTGAAAAATGCCGACACCACCTGCGCCGTTCCTCCGCACGGATTGTGCGTCGCCCCAACGGACGTGATCAGTGTGCTGGCCGGACCGGTTGGCGCGGCTCCCACGGCCACCATGAGCGACCAGTATTATCCTGCCATCAATGGCAACAACGTGTATTTCTCGCTCTCTCCCGCCGGTGGTCCTTTTAATACTGCGTGGGTAGGAAACGCAGCCGCGGCCACTGCGGACATGTCCGCCACGACTCTCGACACGACCTTTTACGGAACATTTAATCCCGCAGCCGGCCCCTCTCCGGCGCTGGCAAACATCAATGGATTGGGAGTGGATGCTACTGATCCCGCGAATATTGTTCTGTATAGCGCCGACGATTACAGCGGCGCGGGCACGCTCGCGAACGGAATGTGGTTCCAGACTTGCCAGGGCACGCCTGGTCCCGTACCGGCACCGGCGCCGGCACCTTACGTGCTGAATTGTCCTACTCCTCCCGCCACGGCTGCTCCCGGCGCTCCGCTCAACGTTTTTGGAGTCGCCAGCAACAATGCCGTCACCGTAAATTGGAGCCCAGCGCAATCGGATCAGCCGGTCACCAGCTATACCGTTACTACCAGCACTGCCGGCCCGGCGGTTGCCCCAATCACTGTGACTCCGGCTCCTGGATCGCTCTTCCCGCCGACTTCGCTGTTGATCAGCGGCCTGGTGAATGGCACCTCATATACTTTTACTGTCACGGCGACGAATGCTTCCGGTACGAGTCCGGCTTCGGCTCCGAGCGTTCCGGTTACGCCTCCGGGCATTGCAATTCCTGCTCCGCCTACGGGCGTCTCGGCCATCCCCGGAGACACGCAGGCTTCAGTATCGTTCACAGTCTCACCGCCTCCACAAGGCGCGCCCATCACTAGTTATTTAGTGACGTCCAGTCCTGGTGGAGTCATGGTAAGCATTCCGCCACCGGCTACCGGAAGTATCGGCACGGCATTAGTCGGCGGTCTTACCAACGGCGTGAGCTATACATTTACGGTCCAGGCGGTTGATCCTGCTGGTGCAAGCGCGCCTTCTGCGCCTTCGAACGCAGTGGTTCCGTCCGCAGCTCATGTGCCGGTTCTGAACGTGACGATGAGCGGTCCTTCGTCGGTCTCTACAACGCCGTCGCAGGCAACTTATACGATCACTGTTTCCAATCCGATTACTGCCACGTCGAACTTCCCCGCTAACGTGTCAGTGACTCACACTTTGTCCCCGATTAAGGCCACGATCGTTGCTGGCGGAGCATCGCGCAATGTGTCCACGGGCATCGTCACAATCACCACGAGCAGCCCGCACGGGTTGAACATCGGACAGAGCATTACCATTGACGGAGTTACCGATACATCCTTCAACGGAACTTTCACGATCTCGGATGTTCCAACCGCCACCACGCTGACATATGCTCAGGCTGGTGCGGCTGCTACCAGTGGCTCCGGCACTGTTACAGGTTTGCCGCTGTCTAACATTCTGGTGGCTCAGACCAGTCAGGGCACCTGCACTTCAGGCGGCGCTGGCGTAATCAGCATTTCCTGCAGCCAGGGAATCCTGAATGCCGGATCTTCAGCAACCATGACGGTGACTGTACAAGTCCAGAACCAGGCTATCCTTAACACCGTGGTCGCAAGCGGAACTGACCAGGCAGGGACTCTGCTGGCAAATGCAACTACCAGCGAGACAACCACCGTGCCATTGCCAACCGTTTCCACTGTCTCGACTGCGGTCTCGGTGACAGGCAATGCTCAGGCTCCAAACCCCAACGTGGGCCAGGCAGGTAACATCACCTGGACCATCTCCAACACAAGCTTCACACCGGCTCCAAACGTTGTTTTCACTATCTTCACTCCAAACGGATTGATCATCAATGCTCCAAATCCGCCGAGTGTGACGGTAAACAACGGAGGCAGTGCTGTTTGTGCGGCTGGTACAGCGGCGACCGTGAATGGCGTCTCTGGAACGCAGTTCGTTTGCTCTGTCTCGGCAACCGCGACAAATCCGACAGCGGCCCTTGGCGGATCCACCAAGGGTGGCGCTAAACCGCCGCAAACCATGATCGTCACTCAGAACGTGACTCCGGCAGCGGGCACGTCCAAAGCGGTGTTCAAGGTCATCGGCACGGTGAGCTTTGGTCCGGGAGGCACTGATACATTGCCTAACTCGGCCACGGTAACCATCACCGTAAGATAAAAAAGCGCGGACTGCCGGGATGTGAACAACATCTCGGCAGTCCGCCAGTACAAAAGAAAGCCATTTTTGTTTCTGGATCATTCACGCAAAAAATACGGGCTCATCCATGGGCCCGCTTTTCTGCGCCAAAAAGAGGACTTGTTATTGCGAACCGCTATACTTACTGGCCACTTTCATTCCTCTCTTGATTGAAGAATGAAAGTCCAACTGGGGGAAACTCTGTACCAATGTGCAAGATACCCGCGGTTTTGAAACCGAAATTGATGAGGTGAAAGGCGTGAAGATTTGACGCCGTGATTCGCTACACAAATGAGTTCTTTACGGCACTTCCGGATGTAAATCGTGCCGGGCAGTTGGATGATGCCTTCTTTTGAATGTCAGCAAAAGATCCTGGAAGCCAAGGTTTTCAGGACGGGAAGGCTAAAAGTGAGACCCTCAATCAAGGCTGTTACATTGGCGCCAGGCAAATCTGTTTTACGTGGAAAGTCCACGTCAGTTTTGCTTAGCTTTGCAGTTTTCATCGCGTTCGCGACTTTTTCAGCGAATGCCCAATCAACGATCACCCCCACCACCAGCACAATCCAATTTGCCGGCACGCCTGCGCCAAGTTCCGTTACCGCTCCCACGGGCGCTCAGGTGCTTTATGGCGCAGCTCTGAGTTCAGTCACGAATCAGCCAGTCCGCCACCTCTGGGTAGGCGACGCCACCGCCGGCCTCTGCCGCATGGATCCCGATCTTGATTCTCCCGGACCATATGCCATCAATCCCGGCACGTGCCTTGCGGGATTTGCGATTCTGGGCGGAGCAATGGCTCTTGACCCCGTAAACAACCTGCTTTACTTCGTCGACAATCAGCGCGTCTCTCAAGGTGTCTTCAGAATCAATTATCTTGCCGCCGGAGACAGCGGCAATGGATCGCTGGATCGAACTTCTCTCTTCAGTCTGGGAGGCAGCCCCTCAACCAGCACATTTCCCGCTGGTCAGACAGGTTGCAGTTTCGCGGGAACGCAGCTCTTTCCCAACTCCGCCGATCTCGATCCTGAAGGCAATCTCTGGGTCGGCCTGGCCAAGGCTGCGCTGATATTCAAGTTCAACAATCCAGGTGCTGTTACATCTACCAACTTCGGGACCTGCAGCCAGTTCATGCAGAACGTTGCCACCATCCCGAACAATCGAGTCGGCGCCGGCCTTGCATGGATGGGGCACGACCTCTGGGGCGCCAGTCCTGAATCTGTTTTCGTGATTCCCAATGCTGATACGGTTTGTCTGGTGGGCACCAACCCGGCGTGCAGTTCCACGAACGGCACCATCAAGCTCGCTTTGCCGTCGATCATCGGCGCAACCGCGCTTGCCGGCGATCAGTTCTACCCCGCCATCAACGGCAACAACTTATACATTGGCTTGCCGACGGATGTCGCCTGGGTTGGCAACGTCACGGGTGGTTCCGCAGGTCAAACTCTAACGCTGACTTACACGAATTCGTCCGCGAATCCACTTTCCAACGTCACGGCCGTAGGAATTGATGGGACCGATCCTGCAAACCTCATTGTGTACGCCGGTGACGATCCCAGCGCTCTTGGCACAGCTGGAGTAGGTCGCTGGTTCCAGACAACGCAAACCTCTGCCGCGCCCGCGCCTCCCGGAACTCCGCTCGATGTCATCGCTACCGGTGGCGGCTTATTGCCCACAGCTACCGTAAGCTGGAGTCCCGCGCAAGTCGCACAGCCGGTCACCAGCTACACGGTCCATAACAACTTCGCGTCCAATGGTCTTCTGCTTCCAGACGTGTTGGTCGCGCCGCTCGGCGGCGGTCTCTTCCCCCCTACATCCACCAGCATTAATGTTGCGCAAAACGTGGCGTATCAATTCCAGGTTTCCGCCAGCAACGCACAGGGTTCCAGTCCGTTATCAGCACCAAGCAATGTGGTGCCGCTAGGCGCCGGAATTCCTGCCGCCCCAACCGGCGTGAGTGCGATTGCCGGAGATACGCAGGCATATGTCTCCTGGACAGCCCCCGTCAACAGCAACGGCACGTTGATTACTTCCTATACGGTGACAGCTCTGGTGAACGGCGTTTCCACCGGTACCAGTTCAACCATTGCCGCCCCGAGCAACAGCAGCGTTAATACCATCGTCTCCGGACTCACTAATGGCACGGCGTACAGCTTTACCGTCCATGCCACAAGTGCTGGAGGAAATGGTCTGGAGTCGGCTCCTTCAGCTCCAATCACGCCTTCAGCCGCCAACGTCCCGGTGATGAAAATTCTGGTCTCGGGACCGCCGTCGCAAAACCCTGTGCCGGCGATTGTCTCCTATGAAGTCATTATCACCAACACTTCGCTCTTCCCCGTAACAAATGTGATTGTGAACAACGTTCTCAGTACCACGGACGGAGCGTTCATCATCGTTGCCGAGCCGCCGCAAGGAACCTGTACTGCGGGCGGCACGGGCGTAACAAACGTGGCTTGCGGGCTGGGTAGCATGGCTCCTGGCCAGGTCGTTACCATCGATGTGGCCGTGCAGATGCAGAAAGCGCAGATCACGCTTACTTCGCGCGTCACGGCGAATGACGTGGCAGGTTCATCAACCACCTTTAAGGAAGAACACCGCACTACTTCTCCCCCTGGATCTCCAGCGCCAACCGGCGCGGCGCAAATCTCCGTGCCAATCTCTGCCAAGGGCGCGCCTACAAGCCTCAACCCGGGCCAGGCAGGCACTTTGACCTGGATTGTCCAGAACACAACAGGTGTTCAGGCCAACAATCTGTTGCTCGCGCTGAACATTGACAGCGTGCTCACGATAACCGGGGTGAGTGCCTCTCCCAGCACCGGCAGCAATCCGGTCACATGCAATGCGCCGGTTCCGGGATTGATCAACACCAATCTGGTTATTTGCAGCATTGCCAGCCTGGGCGGTCCCAAATCGGCCAATCCGGTTACGGTGATGACCGTGACAGTAAATATTACAGCGCCAAACCAGCCTAACTTGCAGTTGCTGCCCACAGGCACGGTTAGCTTTGATGGGATCGATACGTCAAATCCGACGGCAACTATAACGATCCGAGTCCATTAACCAACCTCCGGACTGCCGAGGCCCAATCGCACTTCGGCAGTCCGGGGCTTTTAAACATAACAAATAGATCTATTCGTAACAGGGTTTATCAAAACGATGCTGTTTGCAGCACTCTCCGGAGGTAATGCAGCGCTGCAGGCCGCATCAGCGGCAACAAACGGATGACGCCTTCTTGAATTTCAATCGGTATCTCCAGGCCGAGGGGTCTGTGAGACGGGAAGGTAAGACCATGAAATCTTCAATCAAAGCTGCACCTATTGCGCAAAGCAAAAACATTTCAAGCGGAAAGCCCGCAACAGTTTGGTTTTGCCTTCTAATCCTGCTGGAGCTCGCAACGTTCTCAGCTAGCGCTCAAACAACAATCAGCCCGACCACAAACTCGCTTCAGGTTGCCGGAGCGCCGCTCGCACAGAGCGTAATCACCGCTCCCACGGGCGGCCAGGTGCTTTACGGAACGGCAATCAACCCGATCACCAATCAGCCAGTCCGCCATCTCTGGGTGGGCGATTCAACCGCTGGATTGTGCCGCATGGACCCGGATCTAGATTCGCCTGCGCCTTACGCTATCAATCCGGCCACATGTTTAAGCGGTTCGTCGGTTCTCGGCGGAGCCATGGCGTTTGACTCGATCAACAATCGGCTCTACTTTGCCGACAATCAACGCCTTACGCAGGGCGTTCTACGCATCAGCTATCTGCCCGGCGGAGACAGCGGCCAGGGCCTGCTTGATGCGTCAACGCTATTCGATCTTGCCGGTAACCAGGCCGGCAGCACTTTCGTCGGCGGACAAACAGGCTGTGCGCTCCCCGGCAGTCCCGGCGCGCCGAATGCTGTGACTCTCGATCCCGAAGGCAATCTCTGGGTTGGGTTCGGAAAAAGCGCGGAGATCATCCGCATTAATAACCCTGGAGCGGCGACTTCAACGAATTTTGGGACCTGCGCTCAATTTGTTCAGGTACCCGCATCGGTCTTCAACACGCGACCGGGTACCGGTCTGGCCTGGATTGGCCACGATTTGTGGGGTGCAAATTCTCAAACGCCGTTTGTTATTTCCCACGCAGACACCGCCTGTCTGGCCGGAACAAATCCAGCGTGCAGCACGGCAAATGGAACTGTTGTCCAGGCGTTAGGTTCGATTGTCGGCGCGACGGCGCTGGTCGGCGATCAGTTCTATCCGGCAACCAACGGCAACAATCTCTATTTTGCTAGCGGGTCGAACATCGCATGGGTCGACAATGTGGTTGGCGGTTCAGCAGGACAGACGCTTACATTGACATACATCAATGCAAGCCAGGCGCAATTAGCGAACACCGGCGCACTGGCGTTAGACGCTACCGATCCCGCCAACCTGGTGCTCTACAGCGGAGATGATCCGAGCGGTCTCGCGACAGCAGGCGCGGGACGCTGGTTCCAGACCATTCAGACCTCGGCTTTTGCTGGACCTCCTGGCACACCACTCGATGTGCAGGCCAGCGGCGGCCAAAACCAGGTCACCGTAAGCTGGAGCCCGGCGCAGGTAGCGCAGCCGGTCACCAGCTACACAGTGCACAACAGCTTTGCTTCAAATGGTTTCCCAATCAACGATGTTCTGATCACTCCCACCGGAGGAAGCCTTTATCCTCAGACTTCGGCGGCCATCACGGGGCTAAGCAACAATGTCACGTATCAATTCAGCGTGCTCGCGTCAAACGCGCAGGGATCAAGCTCGCTTTCGTCGTCGAGCAACTCGACGCAACTTGTTTCCGTCCCCACCGCGCCCACGGGCGTTCAGGCCGTGGCGGGCGATGGACAAGCGTCGATCACGTGGACTGCTCCCGCTAACACCGGCGGCCTGCCTCTTTCAAGCAATACGGTCACGACCCTGGTGAACGGTGTTGCTTTCACCACAACCACGGTTTCAGCTTCGGCGACGAGTGCACTGGTTTCCGGCCTGACGAATGGCGTTTCCTATACCTTCACGGTGCACGCCACAAATTCAGTTGGGGATAGTCCGGAATCCGCGCCATCGAATGCCGTCACGCCGCGGACCGCCGTGGTTTCGATCGCGGTCAGCGGCCCATATTCTTTCGTCAACACGCCGGCGATTGCCAGCTACGCAGTTACCGTCAGCAACATTTCATCTTCGGCGGTCAGCAACGTCTCCGTCAGCAATGTATTTTCTACCATCGATGGCGCGTACATCATTGCGGCGCAGCCAGGACAAGGATCATGTGCTCAGGGCGGCGTGGGAATCGCCAACGTGAGCTGCAGCCTGGGCTCGATTGCCCCCGGCGCAGTTGTAATCGTTGACGTGGTGGTGCAGATGCAGGGTGGACAGATTACGCTCTCGTCCAGTGCCAGCGGAATTGATGGTCAGGGCGCTTCATTTACCGTTGCGCCGCAGCAGCGGACGACGATCCATGGAAATCCGCCAGCGGGGACACTTGTGGTCTCCATCTCGCTTTCCGTGAATGCCGTACCCACTGACCTTGGTCCAGGCAAGCCCGGCACCATCAATTGGAACCTGCAGAACACCACTGGAGTCGCAGCCAGAAACCTGGTGCTGGCCATGGTGCTTGACAGCCGCATCAACATCACGTCAGCCGCGATTACAGGATCGAACAGCACTGATCCCGTTTCCTGCAACGTGCCTTCGCCCGGAGTTGGAGGCACGAATGTGCTCACCTGCAATATGGCCAGCCTGGGCGGTCCCAGTAGCAGCACGACCGTGACCGCCATGAAAGTAACCGTGAACTATACGGCCCCGTTGCAAACGCCGCTCACGCTGTCTACCACTGGCTATCTCAGTTTTGACGGCAGTGACAGTTCAAATCCGGTGGCTGCAACATCCGTTCGCGTTAAATGACCCCATAGGACTTTACGCAGCAAAGGCGGGTCTGCATTAGACCCGCCTTTTGTTTCAGGTTGTAAGAACTTAGTACATTTTTTTCGCTGGGGCCTTCTTCTTGGCCGGATGCGCCGGTGTGGGCGTGGCCTTGGCGGGAGCGCCGGCGCTGCAATAGTGCAGGGTGGAAGCAGGCATGCCGGCAGCTTCCGCAATAGTCATCACGAACAGCCGGTCATATTCATTTTCGCCGATGGGCGCCACTGTGCCGCCCTGAAGACGTGCAATCACAAAGGGCACTGTGTCACTGTGTCCTACCACCAGAATGTTTCCGCCGCCCGTATAAACTAGGTTCTTGATCAACGCGTTGGGGTCCTTGGCGGGAAGAATTGTGGGCTTGATTTTTAGTGCGTTCGCTAGTGGAGCCGCTGTCTGCTGTGTCCGTAGAACATCCGTCACATAGATTTGTTTTATGCCTGCGTCCTTAAGGGTGGTGGCCAGGCATTCTGCCCGCTTTTCCCCTTCAGCGCTCAGCGGTGCGTCTGCGGCGGAAGAGGCCTTTTCGGCATGTCGCACCAGGAATACGGTGCGCACATTTTGCTGGGCGGCCGCCAGTTGGCAAAGCAATAGAGCAGGAAAAATTGCGCGTAAGAATAAAGATTTCATGCGTGAATCATCGACCTCCGTGGTCTTCCTGATGTTTGTATCACCTTTTAGCAGTTTGCCTGAGGGGAAAATCCACATGGGCGGCAGCGCCCGGATCCTCAACAGCACTCACTGTGGTGATGCCGCATCAGGTGATCGCCTTATAAACCAATGCGGACGCAAAGGAACCATAAACATATGGTAGGATAGCGCATCTCCCCCAAATTTCTTGCCATCGTTGCTGAGGAAGGTCTCGTCATTCATGATCCGAATTCTTATTACCACTCTTCTGGCTGGAATATGTGCGTTGGCTCAGACATCCGCTTCTCCGGCGCAAGGTCTTTCTCGTCTAACCCTCGCCCAGCAGCCTGCACCTCCTTTACCGCAACAGTCTTTTAATCCCGATAGCGTGGCCCCGAATGCCCCGGTCGTGACAATTCAAGGTGTTTGCCCAAAGACGACGACTTCCGCCAAATCTGATTCTTGCCAGACCGTGATCACCAAAGAGCAGTTCAACAGAATGCTCTCCGGGATGAATCTTGCCGCGCAAATTTCCAATCCGGCCGCAATGCGTACTTTTGCGGAAAGCTATGCCCAGTTGCTGGCCCTGGCCAGTGAAGGTGAAAAGGCCGGCGCGGAAAACGATCCGCGCTTCCAGGAATTGATGAGGGTAGCGCGCGTCCGGGCATTGGCTGACACCTACCGCCATTCCCTTGAAGAAAAATTCAGCAACCCGCCGCAGGAAGAGATTGAAGCCTACTACAAGGAAAATATCGCCAAATACGATTCCTTCAAAGTTGAGCGCATCATCATTCCTTCAATCAACACCAATCGCACGCCCGCCGCGCGCGCTGAGTATCAAAAGAAATTCCAGCAGATGGCCAATGACATTCATGATCGCGCAGCCCGGGGTGAAGAGACACAAAAGCTTCAGGATGAAGTCTATAAAACTCTCTCTCTTCCCTCGCCTCCAAAGACCGACCTTGGGATGAAGCGCAAAGGCGGCCTCCCTGCCGGGATTGAAAAAGATCTGCTCGCTTTGAAGCCGGGTGAAGTCACCAGGCTTGAGAATGAAATGTCCGGATTGAATATCTATAAGCTTCGCAGCCGCGACACCATTCCACTTGAATATGTCAAAGCCGAAATCGTGCGCGATCTGCACCAGAAGAATATGGAAGCTGCCCTAAAGGCCGTGACCGGGAACATACATCCGGAGTTCAACGAGCAGTTTTTTGGCCCTACCGGCAGAACGGGCGGCCCGATCCTGCGAAATCCACCATCATCGGGTGCCATCTCTCCCCAACCTGGCGCGCCGGGAACTCCAATCCCAGGCACGTCGACTGGGAATCCGGCGCAACAACCTGTATCGCCGAAATAAAAACCAGTGGCCATATAGAGATGATGGCCACTGGCCTTCTAAAAATAGCTGAAAACTTTCTATGGATGAATTCGCGGCAGCTCGCCGGAATCAATAGTTTCGCCACTCCGTGAAATTGTCTGGAAATACAGTCTGTCCCCCGCAATCTCCACCAGCATAAAACTCTGGTCGGAATCAAAGCCTTTCACCCGCTCCCTGGCTTCGCCAAAGTCATGCGTCATCAGCTTGCCGGAATTGCCCAGAACAAAGTAGTAGATGTTATTTTCCGGCTTGATTCTCTGGTAGACGTGTTCATGGCCTGAGAACACAGCATTCACGCCGTAACGCTCAAATAGCGGCAGGACCTGTGTGCGCAAATCAGCGTCAGCGCCATGATGACGGCCATCATTATATAAAGGATGGTGGAAGAAACAGATTTTCCATGTGCCTTGCGAGTTCTTCAGGTTCTGATCCAGCCAGCTAAGCTGTCTGGGGTCCATGTAATTGCTGTCCAGCGCGAAGAATGCGGCCTCGCCCTTGCGGAACGCATAGTAGCGTTCGCCGCCCATGTTGAAGGGTTTGTAGAGTCGTTCGTCATCAGGATCGTCGTGGTTCCCCAGTGACGCATAAAACTTCACCCCGGCATCCAGCAGAGGCTTGTACGGCTGCTCAAATTTTTTAATGAAGTCCCTGGGTGCGTGACTACCGTAAATGTTGTCGCCCAGCATGATCACGAAATCGAATTTCGTAGCCTGCCGGTAAGCTTCCATCATTTGCGCAACTTCATATTGCGCGTGATCGCCGGTCCCGCTGTCTCCGATCACCGCAAATCGCACTGACTTATCTTGGAGCGGAATTCTGATATTGAGCGTGCCGGCGGATTCCTGCGAAGCCAGGGCTATGGGGTCTGCCTGGACTGTCCGAAAATGTCCCGCAAGAGCAAGCCCGCACGTCGCAATCAGCAGGAACGCATATACACGTATCATTCGCCCGTTTTGTTTCATGCCGCCGGTACCGCTCCGGGGATAAAATCCGCAACCAGGCCGGACGACATGTCATACAGCACCAGCGTTGATCCCACGATCCGGTATTGAAGGTCTTTGGGAAGGGGCGGAAGGTTCTTCAGCAGCGTCGGTGGGGTCGATTGCAGTGGCAAATTCCTGGGATATTTTGCATTCACCCGTAGTTGCAAATTTGGTAACGGCTCCGCATGGCGTAGGCTCGCGCGGACTTTGCTGCCTTCCGGCCCACGCAACGTGCTCTCAATCTGCTGTTTGAAATAGGCAGAAACCGCCGGCGTAAAGATATCTCCGCGCTGCGCCTCTGGGCGTGCCTGCTGGATCTTTTCCGCCGTCTTTTGCTTTTCTTCAGCGAGCTTGCTGGGAGACTCCGTCGGCTTCTTCGCTATGTCTTGTTTCTTCTTCGCTGAAAGATAGTTGTCAATCCGGTCCTGAAATTCCTTGACTGCGTCCTTATCGCCCTTTTGTGCGAGCACGCATGAGAACAAGAAAACGGACAGCAGACTCAGTGACAGCCAACTTCTTGAAGCATAAAGCTTCATAAAAAACGTCATCCTTATTAGTGCTTAGATGCAGGGAACCTAATATGCCGGCAGAGCTGCTACTCCGCTATCGCTTCTTCCACAATTTTTGCGGCCGCCTTCTTTACGGCTTTTGCCAGCGCGCCTTTCACGATTTCGCTCGCTTCAACGCGATCTACTTCCACTTTAGCTTCCTTCTCAATTGTCTTTACAACCTGCTGTACGACGGGCGCGGGCGCAAGCTTTGTTCTCACAGCCTTGCTGACTTTCCTCGATGTCCGTTCCGCTTTCGCACTCACGCGTTTCTTGTCGGCGCGACGGTCCGCCGGAGTTGATGCCTTCCAGTCATCTTCAAAAACCGTAATCATTGAACTCACGACTTTCGCATTGTTCACGATCATGCCGATTTCGCGCCGCTCATCCAGTTCAAGCTTGCGCATGCTCTGGCTGCCCAGAAACGCCTGCTTGCAATCCCGGATGATTACCCGCGTGTGCAGACGCATGCGCTTAAATACGCGTGCGGCAAGGCGCTTGTTGCGGGAAACGTACCCGATGATCTTGACCTGCACTCCCGCCTGCAATCGCTCCTGCAAGATGCGCAGGATTTCTTTGTCCGCAATGTCAACGTCATAAATAAGAAGCTCCTTCTTGGCTCCTTTAAGGAACGTCTCCAGCCCCTTCCGCGCATTCACCGGGCTCACCAGAAATTTCTTCGAGCCGGATTTGTAAGTCTGCCGCTGCGTATCGCAGGCAAAAAGCCGCGACGCCTCTTTTACCAGCTCGCGGTTTCTGGTCACAATGCCAAAGCTGCGGCTCCGCTCCGTGTCCAGGTGCGTAAAGTTGTAGGTCAGCAGGTAAAGTTCCTTGCCGTCCACAATCATCATTTTGCCGTGATAGCGGATCAGGTCGTCCGCGGTCCGCGCCACCGTGATTCCTTTTTCCAGGAACCGCATTTCCAGCTTGCGCAGGTTCTTCTCACCACCGCGATTGGTAAATGCGATCAGCGCATGGACAAAAACGCCTCGCTGGGCGGCATCTTCCAGTGCGTGCTCGATCTCTGTCTGGTCGAAGCGGAAAATAACAATTTCAATACCTTTTTTGGCCCTTTTGATGGCTTTGAGCAGGGGCGCGGCGCCATCCGCCGGCTGAACGATCAGCTTCAATGGTGCTCCTTTGTCTCACATCAGTGAATTGGGACGTCTTGGTGGCCGCGCGCTTACCAGGATAGTTAGATGCAGCTCTGGCCTGCGGCTTTGGCCGTGGCTTGGCTGTTCCTCCGCCTTTGAATTCAGCATCCAACTTCCGGGTACTCTCATGCCTTTTTGCCGATGGCAATTTGCACTCGCCGTGCTCCTCGTCGCCACAGCTCTGCCCGCTTTGGGCCAAAAAGAGAACGGAGACAGTTCGTCCGTCGCACATGCTATTTGGCATGACCCTGGCGACATCAAGTCAAAAGATCTGTTGAACGGTCCCGGCAGTGAAAAACATCGTCCGCAATTGCCTCTGAAGTTCTTGAAAGAAGATAGGCACGGACAAAATTCCAAGTTCGACGTCGAAGACGCGAACGGGACAAAGTGGAAAGCCAAACTGGGAATTGAGGCGCAGCCGGAAGTGGTGGCAACCAGGCTGCTGTGGGCAATAGGATATTTCACCAACGAAAATTATTACGTCCCAAACTTGGAAGTGAAGGATCTGCCCGCCCTGCATCGCGGACAAGGCCACGTAATTTCTCCCTTCCATCTTGATGGAGCGCGCCTTCAGCGCCATCGTGGCAATGAGAAGAAAGAGGCAAACTGGAACTGGCGACACAATCCATTTGTGGGTACCCGCGAGTTCAACGGGCTGCGGGTAATGATGGTCTTGCTGAGCAACTGGGACCTTAAGGACGAGAACAACGCGATCTTCACCGATAAAGAAGGCCGGCAACAATATCTTGTCACCGACGTAGGTACTGCTTTTGGCGCTTCCGGCAAGCACTGGGCCGAAGCCGCGTCAAAAAATAATTTGCAGGAATATAGAAAGGCCAGATTCATTTCCAAGGTTGCGTTGGATTACGTGGACTTCAATTTCCCCCGCCGGCCTCCGCTGCTCCACCTGCTTGTCCTGCCCAGCTACCTTCGCCAGGTCCATATGCGATGGGTCGGAAACCACGTGCCGCGGGCTGACGCAAAGTGGCTAGGCTCGCTGCTTGCTCAACTATCTCCTGATCAAATCCTCGATGCCTTCCGCGCCGGCGGCTACCCGCCCGATAAAGCTGCAGCCTTCACCAAAGTTGTACAGAGCAGGATTACTGAACTGAATCAATTGTGATGGAAAACTTTTCTAAGCGGCTTCTTCACCCTTGAACTGAAGTTTATGAAGTTCCGAATACAGCCCGCCTGCTTTGAGCAGTTCTTCATGCCTGCCTTGCTCCACAATGGCGCCTTCATTCACGACAAAAATCACGTCAGCGCGGCGAATCGTAGAAAGACGGTGCGCGACCACGATGGTGGTCTTCCCTTCCATCAACCGGTCCAGCGCCTCAAACACCAATTTTTCAGACGCCGCGTCCAGCCCTGACGTCGGCTCGTCCAGCATGAGGATGGGCGTGTTGCGGATGATGGCCCGCGCAATCGCGATTCGTTGACGCTGCCCACCGGAGAGCGTCATGCCACGCTCGCCCACAATCGTGTCAAAACCTTGTGGCAGCTTTTCAATAAAATCCATTGCATTGGCCAGTTCCGCGGCCCGCTCAATTTCTTTCCTTGACGCTTCCGGCTTGCCATAAGCAATGTTCTGCCACAGCGGCCCGTGAAATAGCACGTTCTCCTGCAGGACATAGCTGATGTGCTGGCGGAGCGATTGCTGCTTGATCTTTCTCACGTCTATGCCGTCAAGTTTTATTACACCCTCATCGGGATCGTAGAACCGCGGCACCAGGCTTAAAATTGTCGTCTTGCCAACACCGGTGGGTCCAACCACAGCCGCAACCTGTCCCGGCTCAATGCAAAAACTCATGTCCTGGATGATGGGCTGGTCAGGCGAGTAGGCGAAGGAAACGTGCTCAAACTCAATCTTTCCTTTTAGTTTTTTTACGGCCCTAGCACCGCGAAGATCGTGAACTTCATTATTGGTTTGCAGAATTTCCTGAATGCGCTCATAGCCCACGGCAGCCTTGGAATATGTGTCTGTCATTTTGGAAAGTTCCTGCATGGGCTTGTACATCTTGCTCAGGTATTGCACAAACAACACCATCGATCCCACAGATAAGGCGCCGCTGAGCGTAAGGCGCGCGCCGAACCACAACACCAGGCACGTTCCGGCAGCAACAATCACATCCACCAGCGGCGTGAGTTTTGCTTTCAGGCTGCGGGCGCGCAGTGAAGATTCCACTTCTGCTAGGCTGGCTTCTTCAAGTCTTTCCTGCTCATACCGTTCCCGCGCAAAGGCCTTCACCACTCGAATGGAAGACAAGACCTCTTCCACCACAGAAAAAACTGCGCTCTCTTTTTTCCTGACTTTGCGCGCCGCTTTTTTGATACGCCGCGTGTAGCTGTAAACCACAAGGAAGAGAATCGGCGCCACGGAAAGCGCGATCAGCGTAAACCGCCAGTTCAGCCAGAACATCACACCGATCATGCCGAGAAGAGTCAGCACATTGATCACGGAGCTCAACAGCCCTGAGGCGATAAAACTCTGGATGTCATCCACATCGGTTGTAACACGGCTGATGAGGTCGCCGGTCCGGCTCTGATCGTGGAAAGCCAGGGACAGGCGCTGCATGTGGGCATAAATTGCGCGTCGCAGATCGTATGTGACCCATTGCCCAATGCTGGTGGTCAGGTATTTTTCTCCGTAAGTAGAGATGGCATCCAGAAGCGCGATGGTCATCACGGCGATGCAGGCAAACTTTATTGTGGCAAACTTGTCTGGCCCAAGAAATCCATAGACAAAATGAGGAAGGTCGGCCCTTCCAGCGTGATTCTTAAATACCTCATCCAATACGATCTTGAGGGGCCAAGGCTGCAGCAGGTTCGCGATAGCTTCACCCAATACCGCAAGGAATCCAAGAGCAAGCGCTGGGGCATGGGGCCGCAACAATGCCCGGATTGTCAGGCGTTTACGCTTCTTCGGCGTGTCCGCGATTTTCTCAGCATCAGCTTTTCTGGAGACAGGCTGCACGGCGGCAGACATTGTCTCACTAAGCTCAGATTTTCGTGCCACGCAGGCCGTCCTTCCCCTCATGCTTTAAGATGCAGCAGCACAGGATGACGACCGCCTTGGTGAGGGATCAACGCTGAATGTATATATTAAGGATAAAAAGTGACCGGAAGAAAACTCACCCCCGGAACACGGGGGGCTATTTTGGGAACTCTGAAGGATTGGGTTGCAATACTCCCTGCTAGCATTCATGAATACACATCAATTGCTTCAACGTCCGGGTTTCGCTCGGATAGCCGAAAGCATTGTTGATGTACAAAACGCCATCGATCTCCACTTGGCGATTCACATGGCTATGTCCGTAGACGTGAATGCATGGGTTGAGCCTGCGCAACTGGCGCTCAAGCTGCACGGAACCCAGGACTGGATACAGGATCCTTTGGGCGCTCGGAATGAACTCGGGCATCAGATCAATGCGAGGTAAAAAGTGCGAGTAAGTGATAACTTTATCGCTTGCCCTGCTGTTCTGTTCGTCATTGTACGCCGCAAAGTGCGCCGCAATATCCCGCTCCGTAAAGCCGTCCGGCCAGCGGCAGGCGTGGTAGTCCATCCACGACGCACGAAGCTCCTGGCTCGGCTCGCCAAAGGAGTAGTCGTACCATCCGAGCAGGGGAATGATTGAGACTCCGCGCTCGTGAAATGCCTGCATGGATGCCCCGGCCGATTTAGCCGCCGCACATATGTCGTCGAACTTCTGCAATGAATTCTTTTTGGGATTTTCGCGTCTCACCCACAATTCGTGATTTCCGGGAACGAACAAGACTTTCTTGAAGCGCTTTGTGAGAATGCTGAGGCCCCAATCAAGCAGCTTCCGGATATCAGTCACATCGCCGGCAAGAATAAGAACATCATCCTGATATTCAGCCACGGATAAGTTTTCAATCCACTTGGAATTTTCGCTGTAGTCAATATGGATATCCGATAAGGCAAATACTCGCATTGGCGGTCATCTTTCGGAGGCATGAATGTTTTCACTGACGGCAATAAGGCCATCAGATTCTTCTGATCGAACCAAGAGTGTCAGGATAGCATGCACCGTCCGACTTGGTGATTGAAGGTATACCGTAGTAGTTCCGAAAGAGAACGCAGGGTATACACAAACTCGACCTCAGTGGCATGAGAATGTGAGCTCATGGTTGATTCAACTCTTTCTGTGTCATCTGACAAATCGCCTGCGTTAGAGATCGACCAAGCAGTTCGACATTCGGACTTCTTAACATTGAATGATGTGAGCCAGGTACCGGAGTTATACGGAGCAGGTCACCTGGAACAACATCATTCCAGCCGCGATGAGGATCTGAGCTACCGCTGTCCTGCGCATCCATAGCTGGGAAGAAATGGACAGGAATGTTAAGCGGGTGAGGTTGATAGCGCGCAGCTGCCACAGCGAGCGAGTGCGTGCGGGCAAGCTTTAAGCGAGTCTGTGCAATGTTGAGATATCTAAGTGTGTCCGGAATTAGCGATAACCTGTCACACTCCTGAACAACATCGGCAAAGTCCATAGTATGCAAGCTCGCTCTTATCGAATCAAGTGCCGCTTTTCGCCCATCCCCCTCCGTTCCGGCAGATTCAATGACATCCAGCAGGAAGGCGCTGTCATTGAAATCGATTCTTGCTCGTCTGGCCATAGCGCTCGACAGAGGGCACAAAGTATCAAACATGGCGATAAGTTCTACCTCTTCATGTGCACCGATGAGTTGCGTGGCGATCTCATAAGCGATGGTTCCACCGCCCGACCAGCCGGCAATACGGTAGGGACCAGCCGGCTGCACTGAACGAATCATGCGCACCATTCGAGCTGCCATTTTTTCAATGGTTTCCGGTTGCACTTGGTCGGCGGGAATGGCTGGCAGACCGTAAAGTGGAATATTCCTATCAATGTGGGGGGCCAGTACTGAGGCGTACAGCAGTTCACCGTTTCCGCAGTGTGTCAAAAAGAGCGGGCGATCTGCGCTACCGACATTTATTTGTATTGCGACGTCCGCAGAATCTGACCTTTCGCGGCTCTTGAGCTTAGCAGCCAGAGATTCAATGGTCGGATTCGCGAACATATCCGCGACAGTGATAATGAAGCCTCTTTCCTGCAGTAATGTCACTACTCGCAAAGTGAGCAGTGAGTGCCCGCCGAGCCGGAAGAAGTCATCGTGTCTGTTGACATGGTCCACCCTTAATGTCTCGGCCCAGATAGCAGCCAGCATTGTCTCCACATCGCCTTGCGGCGGCTCACTGCCATGGACGCCATGGAAATCCATCTCCGGCGCCGGCAGCGCCCTGCGATCCAGCTTGCCGTTCGACGTGAGAGGCCACGCCTCAAGCGCCATGAAAGCCGCAGGAACCATGTACTCCGGCAAGCTCGCGGACAGGAAGACGCGCAACTGCTCTGCGCTGGGAGCATTCGCCTCCGCCCCGTTATTCAGTGACGTGGTGTAGTAAGCCACCAGCCGCTTGTCCCCAGGCTTTTCCTCGCGGGCGAGCACAACTGCCTCGCGAACTGCGGGGTGTTTCGCCAGCCGGGCTTCGATCTCACCTAACTCGATACGGAAGCCGCGGATCTTTACCTGAAAATCGTTCCGCCCCAGAAACTCAATGTTGCCGTCCCTAAGCCAACGTACAAGGTCCCCCGTCCGATACATCCGCGCTCCAGCCTCTCCGCTGAACGGATCTTGAACGAACTTTTCCGCCGTCAGCTCCGGCCGGTTCAGATAACCCAGCGCCACTCCCGCTCCGCCAATGTACAGCTCTCCCACCACGCCTACTGGTACCGGCTCGCGCTGAGCGTCAAGAATGTACACCTGCGTGTTCGAAATCGGCCGCCCGATCGGAATGCTCGATCCGTCTTCCCGCACTGCTGCGATTTCGTACGTGGTAGTAAAAGTCGTGCTCTCCGTCGGGCCATAACCATTGAGAAGGTGCTGGGGGGCATGGCTGCTTAACACCCGAGCCACGACTGTGGGATCCAGAACGTCACCCCCGCTCATCAGGTAACGTAAACCCGCAAATTGCTCCTGCAAAATATGCGCATACTGATTGAAGAGACCAACCGTAAGCCACAGAATAGTGACCGCCTGTTGCTTGAGCGCCTGGCCGAATCCTGCAGGATCAAGCAAGGTTTTCTGGCTGATAACCACGATGCAGCCACCATTCAGCAGCGGCGCCCAGACCTCCAGCGTCGAGACATCAAATGATGGATTGACGCCAAACGCCACCCGGTCGTCCTTGCTGAACTGAGCGTAGTTGTTATTCCATATCAATCGGGTGATGCCGCGATGAGGCACCATGACGCCCTTCGGTTGCCCTGTCGATCCCGACGTATACATAATGTAAGCTAACGCCTCTCCATCCAGTGGCGTGTATAAGTCTGTGGTGGCTTCTCCATCGAGAATCAGTTCATCGATATTGACTCTTGCCGCGGAAAGCCCTCCTGGAAGCGCCGTCTCTCCACATACGATCACAGCTCGCGCTTCGCAGTCGGAGATCTGGAAGGCCTTGCGTTCTTCCGAATAGAAAGGATCGATCGGCACATAGGCTGCACTGCACTTCAGAACCGCGATCTCCGCCACAACGAGATTGATGGAACGTTCAAGCAGGACCGCGACCGTGTCACCCGTTCTTACTCCCACTTTGCGCAGATAATGCGCCAGCTGATTGGCTCTGGCGTTAAGCTGAGCATAATTCAGTTCCTCACCCTCGAAGACCACCGCAACAGCATTGGGAGTTCTGGCCACCTGCTCTTCGAACAACTCGTGCACACACTTCTCTGCCGGGTACGCAGTCGCAGTGTCGTTCCACTCGTAGAGCAGTTGATGGCGCTCCGTGGCGCCAAGCATCTCCACTCTTCCCACCGCGAAGCCCGGTTCCCTGACCACTGCTTCCAGCATCAGCACATAGTGCCGCGCCATCTGCTCCATCCGCCACCGGTCAAACAGGTCCCGGTTGTACCACCACTGCAGAGCGATCTCGCCTCCGCGCTCATAGGCATGGACCTCCAGATCGAACCGTACGCGCAGCTCTCCCCCGCGTATCGGATTCACCTCCAGTTGCTTCAACTGCTGTTTGTCCAGCGGTGCATTCTGCAGGGCAAACACCACCTGAAACAGCGGGGTTGCATTCAAGCTCCGCTCTGGCGACAACTCTTCCACCAGACGCTCAAAGGGCACATCCTGATGCTCATAAGCCGCCAGCGCCGTCTGCCGAACCTCGCTCAGCAAC